>OJQY01000253.1_pt1 | contig 34859 bp, 36 predicted proteins | sample 1599091 | NCBI WGS metagenome assembly OJQY01 (sample SAMN03922524, study PRJEB24848) | human gut metagenome | isolation source: stool sample | host: Homo sapiens | place: Germany | collected 2010-02 | reverse complement strand
CAGCGGGGGCCATTAGCTCAGTTGGTTAGAGCAACCGGCTCATAACCGGTCGGTCCGGGGTTCGAGTCCCTGATGGCCCACCAAAAGGCATTCACCGGAAGGTGGGTGCCTTTTTTTGGCTGCCAGCAGGAGACGAGAACAGCACGGCACACACAGTGTGCAAAAAGGCTCCGGGGGAGCCTTTTTTCGTGCGCGGGTAGAGTCCTGATGGCCCACCATAGCGAATTTATCCGCCCCCAGTCGAACCCCCGTATTATCTTTATTTTTCTGGGTACGTTCGGCCTATTTGTAAAGTTCGACAAATAAAGGACGCAAAACTTCCCCGCAGCGGCTTACCGCTGCGGGGAAGTTTATTTCATATTAAAGTTAGTCTGTTTGCTTTAATCAGTAAAGAAAAGATGCTCCCCATAAATTCACTTATTGAGCCTTTTCCTGGTATCAACCCCCGCTCACCATCAAATCATAGTGAGCGGGGCAAATTTTTACTTATTTACTTAACCTTTACTTTTTTGCTGAAATATACTTACGCCCTTATCAGTGTTCCGGCCTTGAGCTTATTGAGCAGCTCTGTATTCTGAGCCGCGGTACCGCTATAATTGCTGATTCCGTTCGCAGCCGCAATCAATTTCCTGTTATTATAGGAGGAATCTACGCCAACAGCATTGAGCGCTTCTACGAGGGATGTGGAAGAGCCTGTATATTTCGGATAATAGCTAACCGCTGCGCCGGCCTTTATAAGGACACCGGCCTTGAGCTTATTGAGCAGCTCTGTGTTCTGGGCCGCCGTGCCGCTGTAGTTGCTGATTCCGTTTGCCGCCGCGATAGCTTTCCTGTTATTATAGGAGGAATCTACGCCTACGGCATTGAGCGCTTCAACGAGAGATGTAGAAGAACCCGTGTACTGCGGATAATAGTTTGATGACGGAGGAGGCGTGGTGGAGCCATACCTTAAAACGCAGGTTGCAAAGTTATAGTAGCTGCGTGTGCAGATTTCTTTGCCCGTCTGGTCGCCCGGTACGCCGCCGGTAGCCGTTCCTTTTTCGTTAATGCTGGCGTGTACGATTGTTATGGAGCTGCCGCTTACAGAAGATACCATAGTTGTATGGCTTCCGGATTTCAGAAGGACGTCGCCCTTTTTCAAGCCGGCGCCGGTCGACAGATTGATGCTGCTGGTAATATCCTTAAATCCCTGGCTGATAAAAGCGGTTCTCATATTGCCGGTATACGAGGCGCCGGCTGTTTTAACAGCAACACCGGCTTTTTGCCATGCGGTAATTAAGAACGAGCTGCAGTCATAATCCCATGCGTTGGTATAACCCGGCGCGGGGCTTAGCTCTCCCCAGCGGTAGGTTTGGTCGTAACCGTATCTTGCGTCGTTTGCAATTCCCAGCGCCCAGCTTACCGCTGCGTCGATGGGATTAGCGGCACTTACCGAGGCAACCGGCACTACGCCAATAATCATGATGACTACGAGTAAAATCGATAAAACTTTCTTTTTCATTTCTTCTTTCCTCCATTTTTAAATTTTTTATTTACACGACTTTTCTTAACGCGGACATGTATGTTATTTATGCCGCCGTCCCCCTTTCTAGATTTTTTAAATTTGTCCTCAATTAAGAAAATTTTTGTACTGTTTAAATAAAAACTATTATATTAATTATTATAGTAATATTAGTTATATATTTTGTCGAAATTTATCGATGAAATCATGTTTTTTAAAATTTATTTATAAAATTATTTCACATATTTTGCTAAATTTTGCTATAGTATCTAATGTAAAATTGATTTCATATCTTCTGTAAACGTTTTACAGACAGCAAATTTTGTCATATATCGTCGAAAAGTAAAAATATGTCACAATATTCTTAATAATAATTTGTTACAATTTAAAATTGTATTTATATAAAATTTTATATATAATTTAATAAGATAAGCGGTATGCTGTTCAAATTAAAAAGGAGGAAATTTCATGAAAAAAACAAAAAAAATCACAAAATCGCTGCTGGCCGCCTGCATGGCTTTGCTGCTGTGTATCAGCGCACTTTGTATGGCTGGTGCGGCGGACGAGCCTGTTGTCAAAAAAATGTATTATGACAACTATTTCACCGGCTGGTCTGAGGTCTATTGCTATGCATGGAACGAAACAGGCGAACGCAATGCCGATTGGCCCGGCGTGCTTATGACCGCAAATGAATACTCATCCTGCTGGATGGCAAATGTCGATACCGCCTTCACGTCCGTCATTTTTACCGACGGCAAGGGGCTGCAGACCTTTGACCTAAATCGCGTGGAACCATACGACACCTTCTACGGCAACAAAATCGAGCAGGGTAAGGTCAACGGAGAGTGGAGGCAATACAGCTGGTATACAACCACATATTTCTTCCCTAAGAATTTCTGGGGAGATACCGATTGCTACGCGTCATATTGGAGCGCTGACTCACCGCAGGCATGGCCCGGCATAAAAATGTACCATGCGGGAAATGTATACATCGTCAGAACCTACGGCGCTGAAAACCTGATTATCAACAACGGCGGGAACGGCAAACAAACAAATGTTTTAACTAAATGTCCCACCAACAATATGCGGCTGACCGGAAAAATTACAGGGCACGACCAGTACGGCAACGCGCTGTATGAGGTTGTGTTCGACGAACCCGGCCCAGGCTGAGCGCCGATTTATTTTATTAAGCTATGAACACATGAACAGCATACTGTTTTAAACGCAGCCCACCATCTCTAAAAAAGCGCGGCTGATAAGCCGCGAAAACAAAAACAAGTAAATTACCTTCCGCCCTACCAAGGATGATTTTTGTTCCTATTTGTAAAATAAGCCGGGCCGCCTTAACTGGCGGCCCGGCTTATTCTTTCGTACCTGTTTATATTGACGTTTCCCCTAAAACCCGCTTTGCGTTGCCGCTGAATATAAGCTCCAGCTCTTCGATAGAAAGGCCGAGGCTTTCCACCCGGGCGATTTCCTCCGCTTCGTCCCACATGGGAAAATCGGTTCCGTAAAGCACGCGGTCTGCGCCGTAAGCTTTGACCAGCTCCCGGCTCCTTACTTTTCCTAAAAACATAATGGAGCTTGAACAATCCACGTAGCATTTTCTATCTTTGAGATATTCAAGCGCCAAGTCCCACAGCGACCAGCCGCCGAAATGCGCGGCCACGACCGTAAGGCGCGGGAAATTGTCGAGCACGCGGGCAAGCCGCTGCGGATGGGAATAAGAATAGCGGTAGTCGCCGCAGTGCATCAAAACAGGCAGGCCGCTTTGTGAAAGCGCATCATATATTGGGAACAGCTTTTTGTCGTCCATATTGAATTCCTGCGTATCCGGATGGAATTTCACGCCCTTAAGGCCCAGCTCCTGAAGCCGTTCGATTTCATCAAACGGCCGCTCCATGTCCGGGTGCAGCGTGCCGAAGCCCGTAAGCTCCGGATGAAGCGCGCATTCCCCCGCGATAAAATCGTTGATGGAGCAGACCTGTGCGGGCGACGTCGCCACAGACTGTACAAGAAACCGAGAAACACCCGCTTTTATCCCCTTTTCAACGAGCGTATAAGCCGTGCCGTCGCAGTCCATTTCAATTCCATAAAAATGCCCTACGCTCTGCACCGCCTTACGCGCGATTTTTTCCGGGTAGATATGCGCGTGAAAATCAAAAATCTCCATGCAAGGGTTCCCTCCAAGCTCTGAATTGTAGTACCTGCTTTAGTATAGGCCTCTCTATACAAAAAGTCAAAACGCCGTCCCTTGAAGCGCGCCGTATTACTTGACGCGCGTGTGGAAAAAAGATACAATGAAAGGCAAACACGGCTGTATCATTCAAAAATAAAGGAGACTGGGTTATGGCAATTGTAAAACCGTTTCGCGGGGTACGCTTCGACACGGAAAAGGCAGGTAAAATCGAGGAGCTTGTATGCCCTCCCTATGACATCATCAGTGAGGAACAGCGGCTTTCCTATATTGAGACGAACGAGCACAACATCATCCGCCTGGAGCTTCCGAAGGGCGGGCACCCTTATGAAGCCGCCGCGGAGATTTTAAAAGACTGGCAGGCAGACGGCATTTTAAAGACCGAGGACCAGCCGGCCATCTATATTTATGAAGAGGAATTCGAGGCCTACGGCAAGCGCACAAAGGTCAAGGGCATGATTTGCAGGGTCAGGCTCGAGGAATTCTCTAAGGGCATCGTTCTGCCGCACGAGTTTACGCTCTCAAAGGCCAAGGAGGACCGCCTGAACCTGATGAAGGCGACCAACTGCAACTTCAGCCAAATTTACTCCCTTTACATGGATGAACAGCACCAGACGACAAACAAGCTCGACAGGCTTTCACAGGGCGCGCCCGATATTGAGCTGACCGACCAGGAAAACGTGACGCACCGCCTCTGGATTATAACAGATGAAGCAGAGCTTGCAGCTATCTGTGATGATTTTGCCGAGCGCAGGCTGTACATCGCCGACGGGCACCACCGTTACGAGACGGCGCTCAATTACCGCAACTGGTGCAGGGGAACCGGGAAAGCCAAGGAGGGGGACGCTGTCGATTACCAGATGATGATGCTCGTCGAAATGGAGCACCCCGGCCTTGTCGTGTTCCCGACGCACCGCCTTGTGCGCGATTTAAAGGATTTTGACGCCGCAAAGGCCATTCGGGCCTGCGCGAAGTATTTTGACATTACGGAAAAAACGGGGACGGATACCATTGAGCAGGAGCTCGACAGGGAGTTCCAAAAGGGCAAAAACGCGTTTGCGTTTTACGCGGGCGGCGATAACTGGACGCAGCTCGTGCTAAAGGACCTTTCCCCCATCAAGGAGCTGCTGCCTGACGCAAGCGAAGCCACGCAGGGGCTGGACGTTACCGTTTTACATACGCTGGTGCTTGAGAAGCTTTTTGGCATCGACGCGGAAAACATGGCACAGCAAATTAACCTCACCTACACCAAAATTTTTGACGAGGCAATCGCGGCTGTGCAAAGCGGCAAGGCGCAATGCGCTTTCCTGCTCAACCCGACGAAGGTGACGCAAATACGCGACGTCGCCTCCGCGGGCGAGAAAATGCCGCAGAAATCCACCTATTTCTATCCCAAGCTGATTACGGGGCTTGTAATGAACGAGCTCATCTGATACAAAAAAGCAGCCTGTCCAAAAACGGACCGGCTGCTTTTCTTTCGTTATTTTTACGCCAGGCTGTGCGAATGGCTCAGGACCTGCTTCCTGATTGGCTTTACACACATCAAAATGATGATGCCGGCGATGGAAATCGCGATTTCCGGCAGCATATAGCTTGCGTTATAAATCAGCGAATAAAGAATTGCAAGCATATCGCCCGTAAAGTTATTCAGGATATACGTGCCCGTGCCGTTGTTCATTACATCTCCGAAGAACCATTCGGCATAGCTCCCCCACAGGATATAGCCCGAAAGGAAATGGCACACATAGCGCAGAAGTCCCGCGACTATCCCACCGAGCGCGAAGGCAAGCGCCGGCTTTTTGATTACTTTGCGGAACATACCGGCCAGGCCGAGCACCATAAACGCGGCGATATAATCGAGAAACGCCATCAGCACCACGTTAAAGCCGGTAACGCCCGCGAACGCCTGAGAGGTCGTCGCGCCGAGCACGCCCTGCAGCACGCCGAACACAAAGCCGCACAAAAGGCCCCAGCGCATACCGTACATATAGCCGAGCACCATCAGCGGCACCATGCTGAACAGCGTGATAGAGCCGCCGTACGGAAGGTCGAACACCTTAATCATCGAAAGCACCGTACCAAGGGCGATGAGCACGCCGCTTGTCACTAGGCGCAGGATTTTCTGGTTCATAAAAACATCTCCTCAAATTTAAACTTCTTCAAATAAAAAACGCCGTACGGAAAACCGTACGGCGAAATATACAACGCTGCTTTATGACAGCAATGCTTTCACAAAACAGGAAAACAAACTTCCTCCGCCGGCATTATCCGGATCAGGTGTAAGGGTTACGCTCATGCGCTCTCAGCCGAAAATCAGCACCCCTGTGTTTTTATTCGATTTTTGTCGAAATAAAGCATACACCCTTTTTTACCGCCTGTCAAGCTTGCATTGGCTGGAAATAGCCCCCCGCAAGAAAGAAAGGTTGACAAACCGCTTCGGATGCCGTATAATCACTAAGGTGTAAAGAAAAAAGCTTTACAGTGTGATTTTGGGAGCGGGAACCATGGAAAAGAACCTTCAGATTTCTCTCCTGCTCGATTTTTACGGAGACCTCCTTTCCGAAAAACAGCGGGAGATCACCGCATGCTACTATAACAACGATTTATCCCTGAGCGAGACGGCTGAAAATTTCGGCATTACCAGGCAGGGCGTGAGAGACGCGGTCAAGCGTACCGAGGCCGCCCTGTTTGAAATGGAGGAAAAGCTCGGCCTTTATAGACGCTTTGGGGCTATGCAGAAGGGCCTTGGCGAAATCAGCGCGCAGGCGCGGGAAATCGCCCGGCTCAATGAGCGGGAATACCATGACGGCGCGCTCGAACAATGCGCGCGCGTCATTATCGATACAGCCGGAAGGCTGAAAGAATAACCTATAACAGAAAGGATGGTCGCCTTGGCCTTTGAAGGTTTATCGGATAAACTGAGCGCCGCGTTCAAAAAACTGCGCTCTAAGGGAAAGCTGAGCGAATCGGACGTAAAGGAAGCCATGCGCGAGGTGCGCCTGGCGCTTCTGGAAGCGGACGTAAACTATAAGGTAGCGAAGGATTTTACGAACAAGGTTACCGAGCGCGCCGTTGGCAGCGCCGTCATGGAAAGCCTGACGCCCGCGCAGATGGTCGTCAAAATCGTAAACGAAGAGCTTACCGAGCTGATGGGCGGGCAGCAGGCAAAGCTTGCAAGCGCGCCGAAGCCCCCGTCTATTGTCATGCTCTGCGGCCTGCAGGGCTCCGGTAAGACGACGCACGCGGGCAAGCTCGCAAGGCTTTTAAAAAGCCAGGGCCACCGGCCGCTTCTCGCCGCTTGCGACGTATACCGCCCCGCGGCGATTGAACAGCTTAAGGTCGTCGGCGAAAAGGCCGGCGCGCCCGTGTTCGAGATGGGTACGGAAAATCCCGTTAAAATTGCGAAAGCCGCCGTGCGGCATGCAAGGGACTACGGAAACGACATTTTAATCCTCGATACCGCCGGCCGCCTGCACATCGACGAGGCGCTCATGGAGGAGCTCAAAAAGATAAAGGGCGAGGTCGAGCCGCAGGAAATCCTGCTGGTCGTCGACGCGATGACCGGCCAGGACGCCGTAAACGTGGCAAAGTCGTTCAACGACCTGCTCGACATTACGGGCGTCATCCTCACAAAGCTCGACGGCGACACGCGCGGCGGCGCGGCGCTTTCCGTCCGGGCGGTTACGGGCAGGCCGATTAAATACGCCGGTACGGGCGAAAAGCTCGAGGACATCGAGGTATTTCACCCCGACCGTATGGCGAGCCGAATCCTTGGCATGGGCGACGTTTTAACGCTCATCGAGGACGCCGAGAGCAAGCTCGACCAAAAAAAGGCTGAGCAGCTTGCCGAAAAGATGGCCAAAAACCAGATGGACTTAAACGATATGCTCGACCAGTTCCAGCAAATCAAAAAGATGGGCCCGCTGAAAAATATTTTGTCGAAGCTCCCGGGCGTCGACAAGCAGATTGAGGACGTCGATATTGACGACAGGATTATGGACCGCAACGCGGCGATTATCCTGTCTATGACGGCGGAGGAACGCGCAAAGCCGTCCGTGCTAAACGCGTCACGGCGGCGCAGGATTGCCGCGGGCTGCGGCATGAAGGTCGAGGACGTCAACCGCCTAATCAAGCAGTTTGAGCAGATGCAGAAAATGATGAAGCAGTTCGGCGGCGGCAAGGGCAAGTCAAAGCGCAAGATGCGCAATCTTCCAGGGCTTGGCGGTCCGATGGGCAGGTTCTGATAATGTATTCATCCAATGGTGTTTAGCTGATTGGTGAAGATATAAGTAATATTTTATTGTGTTCGGAGGTGAGTTCGACATGGCAGTAAAAATCAGACTGCGCCGTATGGGTGCGAAGAAGTCTCCTTTTTACCGTATCGTAGTTGCGGATTCCAGATATCCCAGGGACGGCCGTTTCATTGAAGAAATCGGTTATTACAACCCCCTTCAGAAGCCGGCGGAGTTCAAGGTGGACGCCGAGAAGGCGAAGGACTGGATTTCCAAGGGCGCGCAGCCCACAGATACTGTAAAGGCTCTCTTTAAGAAGAACGACGTGATTGACTAAGAAAGAAGGTTAATATCATGAAAGAATTACTCACGACTATCGCAAAGGGTCTTGTCGAGGCTCCCGACCAGGTAATGGTCGACGAGGACGAGCCCAACGAGGAAGGTGTAATTGTTTACCACATTCATGTTGCTGAGGACGATATGGGCAGGATTATCGGCAAGCAGGGACGCATCGCCAAGGCGATTCGTACGATTGCCCGCAGCGCCGCTATCAGAAGCAACACAAAGGTAATGGTAGAGATCGACTGATTACAGTAATCAAGGCGAAAAGCCGGCGTACTTATGTACGCCGGCTTTTGTTTTTATATAGATGCAGCTTTAAGAAGGTTTTCAGTTGAACAGAACAGGCAATAAAGGTATAATTCAAATGAAGCCCGAATAAACAGCAATACGGCAGCCCTTTGGAAGCCTTTCGAGCATGATATTTACGGAGGGGAACGGCTTGAAGGATATTAATGAGAAATTTGCGTACGATTACGACGAATTCGGAAGCATCGAGGAGTATCTCGGAAGCGAAAAGGAATTTTTTAAACGGCTTTTCACGGAAAACCACGTACAGGCCGTATTAGACTGCGCGTGTGGAACAGGCCAGCATTTACATATGCTGTCTGAATTGGGACTGCGTGTTTATGGCTCCGACTATTCGGCCTCTATGCTGGACGTCGCGGCAAAAAACCTTGAAAAGCATGGGAAGCAAATACCCTTGCGTTCATGTGATTTCAGGTATTTACAGCAGGCATTTATCGAAAAATTCGATGCAATCGTATGCCTTACGACAGCGCTGCCGCACCTGCACACAGACGAAGACCTGGTTACAGCGCTCAAATCCATGAAAAACAGGCTGACAGCAAACGGTATCCTCGTATTGACACAAGGTACAACGCATTTTACGTTATCGATGCCCCCGATAGAGGTAGTAATAAACAGGGCTGATTTTTCTCGGATATTTGTGAAGGAACAGGACGCCCGGTTCCAGACCATACACGTTTTAGATTTATACCATTCAAAGGAACGGCTGGAGAATAATCAGTATGATATTGTTTATAAAATTATACTTGACGATGATTACAGGCGGCTGCTCAAGGAAGCCGGGTTCGATGATATACAGATTTATGGCGGCTATGACAGAAGCCCCTATGATAAGGAAAGCAGGCGGCTGATTGTTGTTGCCCGGTGAACAATTACGAAGCAGGGACGCATAAACGGTTTATTTTGCTCCGTTTGTGCGGCCCTGCGCTTATAAAAAAGCCTTTTTCACAAAACGCAAAAGGCACAGGCCATAATGACTGAAACAATAAATACAGCTAGAAAATTATTCCGTTCCAACAAAACGCTTGCTTATTACGTAACGTCATATGTTATCATAGCAACATAGAAATGAAGGTGATTGTGATAAAAAACGGCTTGATGACAGTGGGCGAGCTTGCGCGCCAGATGGGCGTTACCGTGCGCACGCTGCAATACTATGACAGGGAAGGCCTTTTAAAGCCCTCCGCCCTAAGCGGAGGCGGCAGGCGGCTTTATTCCTCAAAGGATATGATAAGGCTCCATCAAATCCTGTCCTTCAAATATTTGGGGTTCTCTTTGGACGAAATCAAAGACAGGCTTTTATCCCTGGATACGCCGCAGGAGGTCGCCGCCGTTTTGGAGCAGCAGCAGGCGGCAGTGGAGCAGCAGATATATTCCCTCCAGGCAGCCGCCGGGATGCTGAAGTCTCTGCGCGCCGAGGTGCTGCGCATTGACAAGGTGGACTTTAAAAAGTACGCGGAAATTATTGAGCTTTTACGCATGGGCAACAAAAACTACTGGGTCTGGAAATGCCTTGACCAGACGCTTGCCGACCATATTCAGCAACGCTTTATGCACCGCCCAGAGCTTGGCGAGCAGCTTATCGGGACATACCGGGACTTGATGGAGGAAGCCCTGAAGCTCAAGCAGCAGGGCGAACCGCCGGACAGCGAGGCCAGTATGGCGCTTGCAAAAAAATGGTGGGATTTGATTATGGATTTTACAGGCGGCAACATGAGCCTTTTGCCCAACCTGCTTGAGTTCAACACGGATAAATCGGGCTGGGATGAGGATATAGCAAGCATGCAAAAGGAAATCGACCCCTTTATGGAGGCTATTTTGGGGGAATATTTCTTAAAAAACGGCATAGATTTTCCGGGAATGGAGCAGCAAATATGACAACAACAGCCATCGAAGTAAGCAATCTGACCAAAAGCTATGGAAAAACGGAAGTACTGCATGGTATTTCCTTTTTCATTCAGCAGGGTGAAATTTTCGCCCTGCTAGGCGTAAACGGCGCGGGCAAAACAACCGCGCTGGAATGCATGGAGGGCCTGTGCCGGTACGAGCAGGGCGAAATTAAAATCAAGGGCGGAATTGGAATACAGCTACAGTCCTCCTCCCTGCCGAAAAACATGAAAGGAAAAGAAGCGGTCCGCTTTTTTTCCAAATGGAAGCACGTGAATCCCGATGAAAAAATCCTGCGTGCGGTCGGGGCGGATACGCTTTTAAATAAGCAATACGGCGATATGTCTACCGGGCAGAAAAGGCGGCTGCACCTGGCGCTCTCTATGCTCGGCGAGCCCGACATCCTTTTTCTCGACGAGCCGACAGCAGGGCTTGACGTCGAGGGGCGCGCGGCGCTCCACGGTGAGCTGCGCCGTTTGAAAAGGCAGGGAAAAACAATCGTGCTTGCAAGCCACGATATGTCCGAGGTGGAGCAGTTGTGCGACCGGGCGGCCATCCTGAAGGATGGAAAAATAGAGACAATCGGCGCACCCGCGGAGCTTGTTCAGGATTTCCAGGGAGGCTTTCTTTTGCAGCTGCGCTTTTCTTCCCCGCCAGATTTGCAGGCTATCGGCCACTGTAAATATGTCAATGACGACTGCGGGTACTGGACGTTTGAAACGAAAGACCTTGCCGGAGCGCTGGAGGAAATAGCGGTTTTATCGAAACGGCAGGGAATCTCTATACGCGACGTACGGCTCAAGCAGGAAAGCCTTGAAGACCGCTTTCTTGCAATTGCAAAGGAGGGAAAGTAAATGGGCGCGTTTTTATACAGCGTGGGCCTGCACTTAAAGCTCAACCTACGAAACAAGGAAATTTTAATTATGTACTATATTGTCCCGCTGGTGTTTTTCCTCTTTATGGGCGGTATTTTCTCTTCTATTCTGCCCGGCGCGGACAAAACGCTGATTCAGTCCATGTCTATTTTCGGCGTGTGTATGGGCGGTCTTTTGGGCGGGCCTGTTCCATTGGCGGAAATACTCGGGAGCGATATTAAAAAGGCATACCGCGCGGGCGGCGTCCCCCTGTGGAGCGCTGCCGCCGGGAATTTTATCTCCGGTTTTCTCCATTTGTTTTTCATGAGCATGATTATATTCTTTGCGGCGCCCATTCTTTTTAAAACGTCCATCCCGGAAAATCTCCCGTCCTATTTTCTTTCCCTTGCCCTGCTGATTTTTTCCAGTATGTGCGTCGCGACCGTTTTCGGCCTGTTTGTCAAGAACGTATCGAAGCTGACCCTGCTTTGCCAGGTTGTCTTTCTGCCGTCGATTGTACTTTCCGGCATCATGTTTCCCGCCGAAATGCTGCCCGCCGCCTTAAGGGCTGCCGGTAAAATCTTCCCGGCGACGTGGGGCTTTGAAGCAATGTGCCAGGGGAATATAGAATTAAAATTGCTGTTGCCACTGCTGGTTATTTCCGCCGCGCTCCTGATAGTCTGTGCCGTCAGGCTCAAAAGAATCAACGCGGACTGACAAACGTGGTGCGAAATTTTATATAAACAAGCATGCATTTTTAGTAAAATATAGTCGATATAATCTAATTTGTTGCACGCGGCCTCTCTTTCGATTATAATGAAAAAAACGGCCTCAAGGCCGTATGAAGGGGAGTCTATTACATGTTTTGTAAAAATTGCGGAGCGCAGGTTTCCGACCTGGCTGTCATATGCCCGAAGTGCGGCGCAGCGCAGCAGCCCCAGGCTGCACAGACGGGGCAGCCTGTCATTATCAATAACATCAGCCAACAGCCTTCGGTTTCAAGCAAAAGCAAATGGGCGGCGTTCGTTCTGGCATTTTTTCTAGGTTATCTTGGTATTCACCGTTTTTATGTTGGAAAGGTGGGTACGGGGATTATATGGATTCTTACCGGCGGCATTTTCGGAATCGGCTGGCTAATCGATTGGATTTTGATTCTCTGCGGTTCCTTTAAAGACAAATACGGCCTGCTGCTGACAGACTGACAATCGTTTATAATAGTACAAACCGCCCGCACGGAAAACCCGTGCGGGCGGTTATATTTTATTAATCAGACAAATCTTACCGCTGTACCATAGGCGATAACCTCCGCCGCACCCTGCATAATAGCGGAAGAGGCATAGCGAATATTTACAACCGCGTCTGCGCCCAGGGACTGCGCTTCCTCGACCATTCTTTTTGTAGCAAGCGCCCTTGCGTCGTTCATCATTTCATTGTACGCCTTCAGCTCGCCGCCAACGATGGTTTTAAAGCTCTGAGTAATATCTCTGCCGATGTTTTTCGACTGGATTGTGCTGCCCTTTACAAGCCCCAGCATTTCGAGGTTCTTCCCCGAGATGTAATCAGTATTGACTAAGATCATCTTCCTCACCGCTCCTTATTTCTTTAATGCGTTCTACCAAAACTAAAATAGATACTCCGTAATCGATAGCCAAAATGACTCCTACCGCTATTTTGACCCAGACGGGTACGTCCACAAAAAAGAGGAGCCCGAGATAAAGAAACAAAAACACTGCCATTAACGCCGTAATAACAATCGGCGCGACCATCTTTCGTTTTCTCATCACGCTGTCCCCTTTCCAGAAATATCTTTTTCGTTTTTTTAATTTTAACATGCCCGCTTTAAAAAGTCACGAAAAGTTTATCCTTTTCACAAGATAACTCAAACCCGCCCGGTAAGCTCCACATGTACCGTGTCTCCGGGCTGTTTGCCGATTTGCGCGCGGATGTCCTTGCGCACGCCTATAATATGGCACGGCGTTTTCATCCGCACCAGGCTGCCGTTATAGGAAGCGCCGTCGAACAGCGCGGTCACTTGGGCGCGCCCTTTTCCAAACTCCTTTTTGACGTCGAACGGGATTTCAATATACGCGCCGTCGATTCCCTCCACTTTTTTTATCACCGCGTCGAAAACGTACCATTTCCTTCCGTCTGCCTGTTTTATTTGAACCTGCCGCATTCATCTTCTCCTGCCTTCTTTGTATTTTAACCTTATTCTTGCCCAAACAAACGAGGTTATCGGACGGAAAAAGCCCGAAGAACCTTTCGATTCTCCGGGCCCACCCAAATATATTAAGACAAGAAGGAGGATAATGTCTCTTATAAGCTTATCCTTTTCCGGCGTGTTCGCCGGTGAGCTCGTAAGCTACTTTATATTCTCTTGCTTCTCCCGCCTGCAGCGTTTCATGGATGCCCCGCTCGAGCGCCTGCCTTAAATCGGCCGGCCAGCAGGAGAACATCTCGGTCATCGCGCAGTAGTGGCCTCTCCAGCCGCCGTAAATCAGCCAGATGCTGAGGCTTTTGAAATCTTCGGGAGAAAACAGGATATTGATTCCGCATTTTTCTTTGTTATGGTAAAAGCCGTATGAACCGTCTTTTACGTTGTCCGTATAAAAGTTGACGCACAGGTTATCGGCAAAGGGATAGGTCTTTGCAAGGCTTTTGCCGGAAAGTTCCGGCCAGGCAAACTCCTTCTGCTCCGTCAAATCAGGCGGGTAAAGGTACCCGGTCCGGTAGCGCGCCTGCGGTACGATGACCCGCGTATCCTCCGTCACGCAGACGGAAGGATGAACACCGAACAGGTAAGGAAAGCTGCCCGCGCCGAGGTTTTCAACCCGGTACTGCGTGACAAGCCTTGCCTCGTTTCCCTTGAGCAAAAACGTTTTTGTAAGCTTCGCCGGGGTAATCGAGGTGGTACACCACAGCCGGATTGCCGCCTCGTCCCCGTCCGTTTCGATTTCATATTCCCACGGTATCGGCCACACCTCGCCGAAAAACGGGAGCGTTACGCCGTCGATTTCGCAGGGCTGAACGGTCGGAAAGGCTTCCTCCAGGCCGGACGCTGAGAGGTCGTCGTAATTCGCCCCGTAAAACCGCGGCAGGCGGCGTGTCCTTTCGTTTGTCCAGATATGCTCAAAATCATGCTGCTTATCGTAAAGGCTTATAAGCCTTCCGCCGTCGCACGGCAGTACGCTCAGGCGCACCCTGGCGTTTTCCATATGGAGCACACTGCGGTCGATACGTGCCGGGTCCTTTGTTTCCCAAACACGCAAACGCCCGTTTTTCGTCTGCCAAACCCTGCGCATAAAATTCTCCCCTTTACTCCTTGACCGAACCGACCATCATGCCCTTAATCAGCTGGTCCTGTCCCGCGATATACACGAGGAACAAGGGCAGGGTGGAAAGCGTCAGGAAGGTCATAATCATTGGGATGTCGGCCTGGTGCACGCCCTTGAATTCCCAGATGCCGAGCGGCAGCGTCCGGCTGCCGATGCTCTGCGTTAAAACGAGCGCAAACAGGAACTCGCTCCAAAGCTGCACCGCGTTGTAAATCGCGAGCGTTACGAGCGCCGGGGAAGTCAGCGGCAGGAAAATCTTAAAGAACACCTTATACCGCGGGCAGCCGTCAATCATGGCGGCTTCCTCTATTTCCTTCGGGACGGTGCGCATGAAATCGCTCAGAATAAAGATAGACATTGGAATCTGGAACGCGACGTAAGGTCCGATGAGCGCAAGCAGGGAATCATACGTCCCCATATCGATGCTCATCAAATACAGCGGGACCAGCGCGACGTGTACGGGAATCGCCATACCGGCGATAATCATGCCGAGCACGCCCGACGAGCCCTTAAAGCCGACGCGAACCAGGGAAAACGACGCCATGGAGGAAACGAGCAGGATGAGCAGCACGCTTGCCGCCATGACGATTAAGGAATTAAGCAAGTACTGGAAGAAGGTTCCTCCCGTGAGCACCTGCCAGTAATTTTCAAAATGGAATACCTCAGGCATTTGGTATACGGGTATCGTGTAAAGGTCCGCGCTGCTCTTGAGGCTTGTAAAAATCATGAAGATAAACGGAATAACGCAGACCAGCAAAATAACCAGCAGGCACAGCCACTTGATAACGGTGCCTATCCGCAGAGGTTTTCTTCTTTTTTTGACAGCAACAGCATTCATGATTTCCGTTCACCTCGCTTGCTGATTTTACGCGGCAGCCAGTTGCACAGCATCGAGAAAATCATGACGATGATAAACAGCGCCATCGCGATGGTACTTCCGTAACCCTTGTTGCTGCTGGTAAAAGCGGTTTTGTACATGTAGGTCGCCATCAGCTCGGTCGAGCCGCTCGGCCCGCCGTTTGTAAGGACATACACCAGGTCGAAGTATTTCAGGGAACCAATCAGCGACAATACCATGGCGGTAAAGATGTTATTTTTGACAATCGGAATTGCGATGTGAATGTAATACTGGAGCTTGTTCGCGCCGTCAATCTGGGAGTATTCCTTCGTATCGGCCGGTACGGTCGCGAGGGCGGACACAAACAGCACCATATAAAACGGTGTAAACTGCCAGCAAATGACAAGCACGACCGTAAACAACGCCGTTGCCTGCGAGCCGAGCAAATCGGGCGCAGCCATGTTGAGCGCCTCCGCGACAGCGGTAACGACGCCGAAATTCGGGTCGAGAATGTACGTAAAAAGAATGCCGATGGATACCGCCGACATCAGCATCGGCAGGAAAAACGCCGTTTTCAACAGCTTTGCAAAGTGCTTTGTTTCGGCTAGAAGAATCGCGACTATCATTCCCAATGGAAGCTGGATTACAATGGACAGGACGACGATAAAAACATTGTTTAAAACCGCCTTGCCGAATACCGGGTCGTGCAGCAGTGTTTCCCAGTTTGCAAGGCCCACAAACTTCTTGACCGGGTCGAGCCCGTTCCATTCAAACATGCTGATATAAAACGAATTGATTATCGGATAAACGATATATACCCCGATCAGGACGACAGCGGGCAGCAGAAACAGGCAGTTGACCACTATTTTTTCTTTGCTGCGGCGGCGCTTCTTGAGCGTTCTGCCGGGTGGTTGTATCTCTGACAAGATGATCCGCCTCCTTTTCTCCAAAGCCCGCCGCATATGCGGCCCGCCCTGGCTTTTTTCAAAAGCTGTGCCGGCGAAAGAAAGAAGGAATTCGTTTTTCGCCGGCACAGACAGTCACTTATTTATTCTGGTCTTCCTCATAAGCTTTCTGGAGCACGTCGGCCGCTTCCTTCGGCGACAATTCCAGAGCAAAGGCCGATTGGTTGGCCTGGAGGAACTTGTTGGCGACCTCCGCCGTGAAGTACTGGTCATACCACAGCTGGACATATTCCGCCTTGTTTACGATGTCGAGAACAGCCTGCTGGATTGGGTCGGAAACCGTAATACCCTTGAGCGGGGGAATCTTGCCGGCGTCGGTCCTTTCCTTGGCAGACGTGTCGTCGATGAGGAACTGGATGAGCTCAAACGCCTCGTCGGGATGCGCGCATGCCTTCGCGATGCTGTAGAAGTTATCACCGAGCGTACCGGCCACGTCGACCGCGTTGCCCTTGCCGCCCTCGATGGACGGGAATCCAAATACGCCCATACGGCTGTAGAAATCAGGATTTTCCTGCTGGATGAGCTGGACCTCCCATGTGCCGTTGAGGTACATGGCTGCCTTGCCGGAATAGAGCAGCTGCTTGGGCTGTCCGGCGTCGGTATCGAGCGTGTTGTAGCCCTTGTTGAAATAATCCTTCTTTATCATATCCTGCAGCATTTCATAGGCCTTGACAAACGGCTCGGAGCTAAACGAACCCTTTCCTTCAGCCGCGTCGGTGAACGCCTCTGCGCCGCCGAGCCTGAGTGCGAGATACATATAATACTGCTGGCCGGGCCACATGAACTTGTTGCCCAGGGCAAACGGGGCGATGCCTGCCGCTTTGAAGGTTTCGCAGGCTTCTGTCAGCTCTTCGTAAGTCTCAGGAACCTTTACGTTATGCTTCTTGAACAGCTCCTTGTCATAGAAGAATACGCCGGCGGTGGTGTTCTCAACCGGAACGCCCCAAATTTTATCCTTATAGGTCGCCTGGCTCAGCGCGCCCTCTAGGAAACGGTCCTTGTAGCCGTCCTTATCCATATACGGGGTCAGGTCGATGATTTTATCCGCGTCCGCGTAGGTAAACAGCTTGCCGCCGCTCCAAGTAATAAAGATGTCGGGCGGGTTGTCCGAGCCGATGGCCGGCGCGAGCTTCGTCTCGAAGGCGTCGGACGCGACGGGAACGTTATTGATTTTGATGTTCGGATACTTTTCGTTAAAACGCTTATAAGAGTTCAGCATCAGCTGGTTCTGGCCCTCGTCGGTGTTGACGTGCCAGATGGTAAGCTCAAACGATTTGTCCGCGTCCGAGCCGCCAGAGCTTCCGCCGGAGGAAGAATCCGGGGAGCTTGTGCTTGATGTGCCGCTGTCGCCGCAGCCCGCGAAAATGGCGGCAACGAGCAGGATGGATAGTATTACGGAGATAATCTTATTTCTTTTTTTCATGAGATTTTTTGCTCCTTTCCATACTTAGCTTGTCCCAGCGATATGGCGGCATCCGCGAAGCCTTATTTGTAATCGACAGGCGCCTCAAGCACCCTCGGATGGCTCCGTTTCTTCAGCTCCTGTATGCACTGGGAACTGTTTTGTGTGTCCGTAATGATATAATCGATCTGTTCGAGATTCGTTAAATGCGCAAGCGTCACCTTGTCGAATTTTGAATGGTCCGCGAGTACGAACACCTCTGCGGAATTATCAATGACAAACCGGTCGATATCTACTTCGATCTGGTTCGGTGTCGTGATACCGTTTTCCAGGGAGATGGAGTCCGCGCCGATAAACGCCTTGCTGAAATGGACGCCCTCCAGAAAACGCAGGGACTGCGGCCCGACGATTGAGCCGGTATACGGGCGGACGATTCCGCCCACCATCTGCACCTCGATACCGGGATTGTTGTAAAGCTCGGCAGCTACGGGAACCGAGGTTGTAATGATAATCAGGTTCTCGCGGTTTTTCAGCTGCTTTGCTACTTCCAGCGTCGTGGTGCCGTTACCCAAAAGGATAATATCCCTTTCCCCTATGTACTCCAGCGCTTTTTTTGCAATCGCCCGTTTTTCGAGCGTCTGCGCATAGCGCCTGGAGCGGACATCCTCTTCAAATTCCCAGTCGGGAGCGAGCATAACGCCCTTATAGGTGCGGGTAACGAGTCCCTTTTCCTCCATGTCCTGCAGCTGCCTGCGGACGCTTGAAGGAGTAATACCAAACATCTCTGCTATCTCGTCGATCGATAATCTCTGTTGCTGCTGTAGTCTTTCCAGTATTTGCTGCTGCCTGTTTAATATGATATCTGCGGAAACTCTCATCTATAAACGCTCCTTTTATTCCAATATTTTCTTTTTATTATACAGGTATTAAGCATAACGTGCAATAAAAATTCGTTTTGAGCGTTTATATTGGATGAGATTTATTTTTGGAACTGCGGCAGGTGCTCAATATTGGCTTCAATCAGTTCTCTCATGCACTGTTCGCCGATTTCCAAATCGAAGCAGTTCGGGTCGTTGCCAAATACCGCCATCACCTTATCAAAGTCGCCCTCCATCGCGGCTTCAATCAGCAAATCCTGGCTCAAAGCGTGGCGCACGATGCAGGGGGCAATTTCCTTCGGCAGGTTGCCTACCCCGATGGGATGGTAACCTCCCGCGTCTACGATGACAGGGATTTCCACGACGATTCCGTCCGGGATATCGGCAATATAGCCGTGGTTTGGGATGTTGATATGGAAAATTTCGCCCCGGTTTTCACGCATTGCAATTTCGATGTCGTTGAGCTGGCTTTCTTCCCACGTCTTTCCGACCTGGAACAGGTCGTAATCGAGCGGCATTTCGTAGTTCGACATTTTCTTAATCTTCTCCGCGAACGGCTTATAGGTCGCAAGCAGCTTGCGGATATAGACCTGGTCCATGTCGTGGCGCTTTCTCTGGTCGGGCGTAGAAGTAAACCACTGGGGATAGAACTCTCCGATATGGCCGTCGCCCGGTCCGGGGAAATAGCCCATCTTTGCGCACATGGCAACACAGAGGGACAGCTCGTTGAAGTGCGCGGAGTTCTCCGGCATGTTCTTTGAGATTTCGTCCATTTCGGCCGTAACCTCGTTGAAGGTTCTACCCTTGAACATATCGCGGCATTTTTGCCTGAGCTTCGGGTACAAATCCTCCGTACCGCGGCGCAGCTCGAGCAGGAAGTGGCCGTGGTTCATGCCGGCGGCAAGGAACTGGATGTCTCCGTTGTCCTTCTCGCGCAGTACTTCCATTGCAAAGCTCTTTGTAAGCTCCGCGCCGATGCAAAGGCCGGTGCACTTCATGTTCGTGTACTTGTAGACGGCCTGCGTCATGGGAGCCATGGGATTTGTGTAGTTGTAGAGGTGCGCGTTCGGGCAGAGGCGCTCGCAGTCCTTCGCGATTGCAACCGCCAGCGGGATGTGGCGCAGGCCCCTTGAAATACCGCCCGGTCCGAGCGTTTCGCCGTCAGACTGGACAAAGCCGTACTTCGTCGGGATTTCGTTGTCCTTGAGGAACGCCTCATGCGAGCCGACCGCAAAGCACAAAATCACGATGTCCGCGCCCGGCAGCGCCGTTTCCCTGTCGAGATGCGCTGTGAAGTTGATGTCCAAATCCTTTTCCTTGTTCAGCCTGAGCAGCAGGTTATGCATAATCGTCAGGCGTTCCTCGTGAATATCCACAAGGGCGATTTCCGACCCGCGGTAAAACGGGTCCGCGATGAACGTGGCGACAAGCGTAGGCGTAAACGCCATACTGCCGGCGCCGATTAGAACAATCTTTGCCATTTCCTGTTTCCTCCTTTTAACCAATGAAATTCATAGACGGGCAATCCGCCGTCTTTTTGTCTACCATAATCAATGTATTGGGGTGCTCCTGCACGAACGTACACGGATATTTCGCGGTCGGCTCATGGAAGCACATAATACGCAAAATGGTCTTTTTCCATTCTCCCCCGTCGGAGACCAAATATATCTGTTTTGCAGATAAAATCTGCTTGAACCCGATTGTAATGCCGCACGGCGGAATTTGGCGGGTATTGCCGCCCGTGGAGCGGTGGGAATGCATGATAAAGGTTTCCTCGTTTGTATAGACGATATGGGAGGAGCCGTTTTTAAACTGCTCGTCCGATACCTCGTACCAGCGGCTGGGCACCGGCTCGTTGTAGGCGATGTGGCCCGTAAAACCGAAGCCGCCGAGCAGAATATCGATTCCGCCGTTTTGCTCAATCATCCGGTCCACGTAATCGACCTCGAGCGGACGGTGGAAAAACATGTTTTCCTCCCTGGGCTTTAAATCTTCCGGGAATTTATCGAAAAATTCACGCTTGAGCCAGCATTCCAGATTAAACGGGTGGTTCGCGGGGAGCTTCCTGCCCTGCCAGTCGAGCCATTCGTCCACCTGGTAATGGATGGTGTTCTTCCAGGAGACGTTCTCTTTCACTGACATTTCCACCATCAGGGGGTAATTCTTTTTCGGGCCGACCGGCCACGCAATCCTTGTTTTAAGTCCCTTTTCATTGTTGCTCTTGACCGTGTCGACAACCCTGCGCGCGAGCTGGTAGAACATGTCCTTCGGGTCGTCGAATATTTCAATCGGCACTCTGGAGCGCGCGGGCAGCTCTTCGACCGGGACCATCAGCATTTCGTTCCAGGTATAAGCGGTCTTGCTTGTGTCCATTTTATTTCCTCCCTTATAACGAAAATTTTATCCGGGCTGTATGATTTGGTCGACCGTCGGGTAGGACGGCCATACCTGTTCCCTCATAACGGAAAAAGAAGCGGCCTTTACGGCAAACTCGACGGCAGACAGCAGGCTTTTGCCCTGGGCGATGCAGTAAGCGACCGCAGCGTTGAAGCAGTCGCCCGCGCCGGACGTATCGACCGCCTGCACCTTGGGGCAGGGTACCCTGCGCACCTTTCCCTGCGAGACAATCATCGCGCCCTCGCTTCCGAGCGTAATCACGGTTGCAAATGGAAGGCTGCGCGCCGTATATTCAATCGCAAGGTCCTCCTGCGTCATCTCTTTCTGCGGGTCTATTCCCAAAAGCAGCTTTGCCTCCGGCTCGTTTGGGGTGAGAATATCCACATTTCGGATATGGCCGAGCGTCATATGGTCGGCTGGCGCCGGATTGAGAATGGTCACCTTGTCGTACCGCTTTGCCACCCTGCACGCATACAGCGCAACATCCGCGGGAATTTCAAGCTGTGTGAGTAAAACGCTGCAGCCCTTTATACTCTCTTCGGCCGCGTCCACATGCGCGCGCGTCATATCTTTTAAAACGCCGGGGTCGGTCGCGCCGATGATTTGCCCCTGCGGGTCTATAAAAGCAAGGCCCATTGCCGTCTTACCGCCGGGTATCGTCACTGTATAATCAAGGCTGACGCCGTTGTCTGTAAAATAGCGGCGGAAGCCTTCGCCCGCTTTGTCGTCCCCGACGACGCCGACAAAATCAACCGGCGCGCCGAGCCTTGCAAGCGCAAGCGCCTGGTTGGAGCCCTTGCCGCCGTCGAGTGACTCATTGAAGGAATCGCCCATGATAAACTCGCCGCGGGTAGGCAGGCGCGGACAATGCATCAAATAAGCGGAGGTATGGGAGCCAACCACCGTAACATGCTTCATATCCGTTCCCCCTTTCGCTTTCTTTATCTTCATTATACGCGTATAAAATCAAAAGTCAAGCGTTTTATGCGTATTTTTTTGATAAAATTTTAAAAACTTTTAAAAATTTTGTCCATATTTAGTAATTTATAGTATTTATTTTGCTATTTTCTGTGTGCGCATAAATTATATGCGCAAAATGCTTGAAAAACCTTTTTCTATCCGCTATACTATAGATAATGAAACGCACAATAAGGAGGCAGTTCTATGCAGTATATCGTCGGGCTGGATATCGGCGGAACCAAATGCGCCGTTATCCTTGCAAAAGCAGGTCTTAAAATTGAAATGGTGGGGCGTATACAGTTTCCCTCCCATGCCGATGAAGGCTTTACACCCCTTTGGGAACGCATTGTAGAAAAAACCGGGGAGCTTGTAAAGGAACACGGGCTTTCCTTTAAAAACATCCGCGCCATCGGCGTGAGCTGCGGCGGGCCGCTCAACGGCAGGACCGGCAGGGTACTGTCCCCGCCGAACCTTCCCGGCTGGGACGACATCCCAATTACACAGATGCTCACCGACCGCTTCCAGGTCCCCGCCTTTTTACAGAACGACGCAAACGCCGGCGCGCTGGCGGAATGGAAGCTCGGCGCGGGGCAGGTCAGCAGCCATATGCTTTTTCTTACAATGGGGACGGGCTTCGGCTGCGGCGTGATTTCCGACGGGCGGCTGCTCACCGGAACCAACGACTTGCTCGGTGAGGTCGGGCACATCCGCCTGGCGCCCGACGGCCCCGTGGGGTTTGGGAAGGCCGGTTCCGCGGAAGGCTTCTGCGGCGGTTCGGGTATAAAACAGCTCATTCAGATAGAAACCAAAGAGCTGCTGAAAAACGGCCATACACCCGCATGGGTAAGCGACGGTTATCAAGAAGAAGAGCTCAGCGCGAAGCTGTTGTCCGAATATGCGCACAGGGGTGACCCGGACGCTTTGCGGCTGTGGGATATGGTCGGGGAAAGGCTTGGGGAAGCAGTTTCGTATTTAATCGATTTGTTCAACCCGTCATGCATCGTTATCGGCAGCATTTTCGCTCGTTGTGAAAAGCTTTTGCGTCCGGCAATGGAACGTGCCATTGAGCGCGAAGCGATTCCCGGAGCGCGGGCAGTCTGTGAAATCAAGCCGGCCCAGCTTCGTGACCAAATCGGCGATTACGCGAGCGTCCTGACCGCGTGCCTCGGCCTTGGGCTGATGCCCGTAAGCACCGATGCTCCGAAGGCCTGCGCAAAAGCGCATTATGATATGTTGTTTGAGCGTTACCCGCAGCTAAAGCCGCTGTCAGGCCAGATTATGGACGCCTTCTGCCTTTTGCGGGAATGCTTTTCCTCCGGCCATAAGCTGCTTATCTGCGGCAATGGAGGAAGCGCGGCGGACGCCGACCATATCGTCGGCGAGCTGATGAAGGGCTTCTATTTAAAGCGTGAGCTTACAGGAGCCGATTATACGCAAGCGGCGGCAGCGTTTGGAAACGGCGCGCAGGAGCCGCGGCTTCTGCAAAAGGCACTGCCCGCGATTGCCCTTACGAACCACAGCGCGCTGTTTACCGCGTTTAGCAACGACGTGGAGCCGGACCTCGCGTTTGCGCAGCAGGTGCTCGGCTACGGAAAAAAGGGCGACGTATTAATTGCCATCAGCACGTCGGGCAACTCGAAAAATGTCTGCAACGCGGTAAAACTTGCCCGGCAGATGGGCCTGCGTACCATTGCGCTCACAGGGCCCGGCCAAAGCACGCTGTCAGCGCTCTGCGACGTAACCATTGCCTGCCCCGGTGAAAGTACGGCGCAGGTACAGGAATGCCATCTGCCCGTTTACCATACGCTCTGCGCAATGATTGAAGCGGAATTTTTCGGTTAAAACAAGCCTCTCCTGATATTTTATATAGGAAGCGCCCCCTGTCTTTTTAACCGGACAGGGGGCGCTTCTTATTTATATATTTCGTTTATATACCGGCTTATTCTACACGCAGCATCCGGTAGCCGACGCCCACATGAGTCTGGATATACCGCGGGGCGGACGGGTCCTTCTCAATTTTTTTGCGCAGCGTCGCCATGAAAACGCGCAGGGAGGCCACATCGTTGTCCCACGCGCTGCCCCAGACCTCCCGCGTCAGAAAGGTATGCGTGAGGACCTTCCCCACATTTCTTGAAAGCAGGCACAGCAGCTTATATTCAATCGGGGTCAGGTGAAGCTCGTCGCCGTCCCGGTATACGCAGCCCGCCGCGTAATCGATTTTTAAGCCTCCATTCATAAACACGGCGCCGTCTGCCCCCGCGTTTTCCAGCGCGTAATGCAGCCGTCTGAATGTAACGCGCAGCCTTGCAAGCAGCTCCTCCACGGAAAAAGGCTTCGTCAGGTAATCGTCCGCGCCCGCGTCGAGCGCCTCGATTTTATCGGTATCCTCGCTTCTCGCGCTGATGACGATAATCGGCATGTTCGACCAGGAGCGTATCTTTTTAATAATTTCGATTCCGTCAATGTCCGGCAGACCTAAATCGAGCAGCACTACATCCGGGTTATGGGACGCGGCCTCCAGTATCGCGTCCTTTCCGTTCGGCGCGGTATGGTAACGGTAATCGTGCGTTTCAAGTGTTGTGGAAATTAGGTTGCGGACGGCCGCGTCGTCCTCGACGACCAGTACAAGCGGTTTATTCATGCAGCGTTACCTCCTCTGACGGTAAAGTAAAGCGGAACACCGTGCCGCAGGGTCGATTATCCGAAACGGAAATCTCCCCGCCGTGCGCCGTGACGATTGACCTGCAAAGCGCAAGCCCCAGTCCCAGGCTCCGCCTGTTGTCCGCAATTCCCGTGGGATTGGCGGTATAGAACATGTCGAAAATCCGCTGCTTTGCGTCGTCTGGAATTCCCTCACCGTTGTCGGCAATCTCCACCATCACCATATTTTTTACTTTTTTGACGCGGATGCGGATTTCCGAGCCTTCCCGCGTATATTTGATTGCGTTGTTTACGATATTGATGACCACCTGCATAATGAGCCTTGCGTCAGCCTTGACCAAAAGCATGTCGTCCGGCGGGCGGAAAATGATTTTATGCGCGCTGCTTTCACGGCTGATGTGCCGCAGCGCCTCGGATATGATTTCGTCGATAAGCTCCGCCGTTTTGTTGAGATGCATAGAGCCGTCCTCGATTTTTGTTACCGAAAGCAGGTTTTCCACAAGGTTTATGAGCCACAGGGAATCCTCGTAAATATCGGTGTAGAGCTTTTGTTTTTTGTCCGGCGGGATTGAGTCCCCGCTTGAAAGCAAAATCCCGGCATTGCCAGAAATAGACGTAAGCGGCGTCCTCAAATCGTGCGAAATGGAGCGCAGCAGGTTTGCGCGGAGCTGTTCGTTTTTCGCAAGCACCGCCGACTGCTCCCGTTCCCTCACCGCCTTGTCGTTTTCAAGCGCGAGCGCGCATTCACCTAATATGGAAAGGACAATGCTGTTTTCAAACGAAACGAGCGGCTGATCCCCTATGCCAATCCCGATAACGCCGTAAACGGCGCTGCTTACCCGCACGGCAAGGTACAGGCATTTCGCGCTGCCGAGCGTGCCGGTCGTAGCGCCCGCGCGTTTGTTGTTTTTAAAAACCCACGCGGCGACCGCCTGCTCGTTTGGTGCGGTGTAACGCTCCGCCGCGCTTGCTTCGTTTGCCAAAAAGACGCCGGGTGTGCCGAGCCTTCCGTTTTCCTCCGGGTAAAAGATAATGTCGCGCTTTAAAAGCTTGACGAGCTGGTTAGCTGTCATAGAAATAATCTCGCTTTTCCCCTGTCCCTTTTGGAGCTGCTGGTTTGTGTCGAACAGAATTTTCGTCCGGAACGCCGTCTGCGCGGACTGCTTTGCGTGCAGCTTAATTTTTGTGGCGAGCGAGCTTGTTATAAACGCCGCTATGAACATGACAAAAAAGGTGACGGGGTACCCGCTGTCGTAGGCCTGAAAGGTCAGGCGCGGGTCTGTAAAGAAAAAGTTGAAAACCAGGACGCTTACAACGGAAAGCGCGAGGCTGTAAACACGCCCCGTAGTAATTACCGCCGTCGTGAGTACTCCCAGGATATAAATTGTAATGATGTTTGCCTCACTGAAACCCAGCCAGTCGAATAAAAAACCGATTCCAGTACAAAGGGCAAGCACCAATAAGCTTTTAAGCAGGTCGAACACGGAAAATTGTATCCGCCGTTTACGCGGCCGCTGCGGGCGGTAACGTTTTGCCTCCTTGTCCGGGATAATATAAATATCGAGGTTCGGCGCGGCGGCGGTCAGCCGTTCCGTCAGGGAAGGCTTCCCGAAAAAATATCTGCGGCTGGCGCTGCTCCTGCCCATAACAATCTTTGAAACACCGGAAAGCCTTGCGAATTCGGCAATCTGCAGGGCAATGTCCTCCCCATACACCGTTTCAATGGCGGCGCCGAGCTGCTGTGCCAGGCGTATATTGGCGCGCAGCCGTTCTTTGTCTTCGCCGTCCATTGCCGCAAAGGTGGGCGTTTCCACAAACAGCGCGGTAAAGCCGCCCTTGAAGGCGTCCGCCATCCTCGCGGCGGTACGGATAATTTTCGCGTTGGTCGGGGACGAGGAAAGGCAGACCAGGATTTGCTCGTCGGTAAAATAATCGCTTCCGCCCGTCGGCCTAACCTTCTCAGCAATTTTATTCACACGGTCGGCGCAGCGCCTCAGTGCGATTTCGCGCAGGGCCGTCAGGTTTTCCACACTGAAAAAGCTGCCGAGCGCGCGTTTTGCCTGCTCGTTACGGTAAATTTTCCCGTCGTTGAGCCGTTCAATCAACTCCTCCGGCTCGATGTCCACGAGCTCTACCTGCGACGCCTCGTCAAACAGATGGTCCGGCACGCGCTCTCGCACGGACACTCCGGTGATTGAGGCGACCATGTCGTTAAGGCTTTCGATATGCTGAACGTTCACCGTCGTATACACGTCGATGCCCGCGGTCAAAAGCTCCTGTACGTCCTGATACCGCTTGTTGTGGCGGCATCCATCAGCGTTGGTGTGCGCAAGCTCGTCGACCAATATCAGCTGCGGCGCGCGTTTGATTGCCTGGTCCAAATCGAACTCCCGCAGCTTAATTCCTTTATGCTCGATTTCAAGCGCCGGAAGCTGCTCCAGCCCGTTTAAAAGCACCGTCGTCTGCGGGCGCATGTGGGGCTCCACATACCCAACGACGACGTCTACGCCGCGCCGCTTTGCCGCGTGCGCGGCCTTGAGCATGGCATATGTTTTCCCAACGCCCGCCGCATAGCCGAAAAATATTTTCAGGTGCCCCCTGCCCTGCGCCCCGCTTTCCTGCTTGATTTTTTGCAGAAGCCTTTCGGGGTCTGTCCTGTGTTCGTCCAACCTTTCCACCTCCCAGCGGTTTTTCTTCTACTGGTTATTATAACAGGCGCGCGCGCTAATTACCATAAAGAAGCCCTGTATGATGAGCCGGGCTTATCCCCACCAGGCTCCCGCGGGAACAGGAGCTTCAAAAAGAGCTTTTCCGCAGAGCATTCATTTTCATAGTTGAAATAAACCCGTTTGCCGTATTGGTCAACCACCTGAAAGCCGCCTTGCTCATAGCTGATTTCAATTTGTGCCTCACTGAGCGCAAGGTGCAGGGAAAGCTCCCACGGAAATGCGCAGCATTCTCCCTTTTGCAGCGCGTTTCGTGCATCGTCAAATTCTAGGGGACTAAATTTGTCGCGCAGAAACAGCAGCCACAGCTCTTTCATCAGGGGTACCGGCAGGCTGTCCAGGTAGCTCTGCCCGCATTGTTCCCCCAGCAAAAGGTATCGGAAGCAGGAGTCCCCGCTCAGCTGCGGGCAGCCTGAAAGCACGCGTTCCGTAAAGGGCGTCCTGCGCATTGCAAGATAGGGCTTGTGGAAGTCCATATTTTGTATCAGCCGGGCAAATTCCTTTTGCTCCATTTCCGTGGGAAAGATAATTTTCAGGCAAATATCTGATATTTCCTCAAAATCTTCTGCCGATACATTGCGTTTGGAAAGCTGTATGGCCTTATTTCCCTTGAGCAGGCTTGCTGTCAGTTCCCCGCTTTCACAACCGTCTATGTTCCCATAAACCGAAACCGGGTATTTCTGCGAAACGGCGGCAAGCGCTGTGCCGTACGATTCAAAAAGCGTCCGCGTAGTATAACAGGAATACTCATAATAAATCCATAGGATATGGCCGTCCGACATATAAACCTGTGGGTTTTGGGCCGTTTCTCCGCTGACCCCGTAAATAAGGCTTAAAAGCTGCTTTTCCCTGCTTTCCTGGGAAAGCTCCTCCATAAGCTCCAGCCGCCCCGTCCACGCGGTATGCTTTTTCTGCATGCTGCAGGCCTCCTTTTTTACGTTTGAAAAGCCAAGAAAGCAGAAACGGCGGGAAATACAGCCGTTTCTGCGCTTGAGTGCCTTTTATTTATTTTAGTATCCCGTCGAGCATTAAATTGACCTTCAGAACGTTTACGGTTTCCTCGCCGAACAGGCCGAGAAATCTGCCGTTCGTGCATTTTTCTATAATCGCCCGCACTTCGTCCTCAGGCATATCGTTTGCTTTTGCGATTCTATCCACCTGGTACTCTGCCGCCGCCGGTGAAATGTCGGGGTCAAGGCCGCTGCCCGAACAGGTAACAAGGTCGACCGGGACCTGCGTGCCGTCCATGCCGGGGTTTGCTTTTCTAAGCTTCTCCACGCGCTCAGAGACAAGCTGTTTATACTCCTCGCTTGCCGGGCTCAGGTTTGACGGGGCGGCATACATCAGGGTTTTGCCGTCCTTGTCCTGATAGGTGGCCACGTCGATATTCATAATACGGCCCCACATATGTCCATCGTCCGTGTATTGTTGTCCGAGCAGCTCACAGCCGTATTTCTTTCCGTCGACCTCAATAATGCTGCCGTTTGCCTGGTGCGGGAAAATCAATTGCGCAAGCCCCGTGACCACAGCGGTATACACAAGGCCGCAGACGACTGTAAAAATCAGTACGAACAGCGCCGCCCGCGGGAGAATGGATTTTAAAGCTTTCATGTCAGGTACCTCCTATTTTTAAAACGCATACGCCGCCTCTTCCATGCTTACGCCAAACCGAACGCGACGAGCAGCAGGTCGATTAATTTAATGAAAACAAACGGTGCGGCAAGCCCGCCCAGGCCATATACCAGCAGGTTTCTCGATAAAAGCTTGCCTGCCGAAACCTCGCGGTATTTTACGCCCTTGAGCGCCAGCGGAATCAGCGCGACGATAATCAGCGCATTGTATATGATAGCCGACAAAACGGCGCTTAAAGGGGAATGCAGGCCCATAATATTGAGCGCTGAAAGGCCGGGGTAAAGCCCCATGAACAGCGCAGGGATAATTGCGAAATATTTTGCCACGTCGTTAGCGATAGAAAAGGTCGTCAGGCTGCCGCGCGTCATCAGCAGCTGTTTGCCGATGCGAACAATGTCGATAAGCTTTGTCGGTGAGGAATCGAGGTCTACCATGTTGCCCGCTTCCTTCGCGGCCTGCGTGCCGCTGTTCATCGCAACGGCAACATCCGCCTGCGCAAGCGCAGGCGCGTCGTTGGTTCCGTCGCCCGTCATTGCTACAAGGTGGCCCTTCGTCTGCAAATCACGAATCATTTTGAGCTTGCCCTCAGGCGTCGCTTCCGCGAGAAAATCATCCACGCCTGCCTCCGCCGCGATGGCGGCTGCCGTTAAGGGATTGTCGCCTGTAATCATAATGGTCTTGATGCCCATCTTGCGCAGGTCGGCAAACTTTTCCTTCACGCCTTGCTTGATAATATCCTTTAAATGGATAACGCCGAGGATTTTGTGGTTTTTCGCGACGACAAGCGGCGTGCCGCCCTGGTTTGAAATACGCTTGACCGCTTCGTCACATTCCCCGCTGTAGCCTCCGTTACCCGCAAGGACATACTCTTTGACGGCGTCCGCGGCGCCCTTGCGGATTTCGCTGCCGTTATAGTCCACGCCGCTCATGCGGGTCTTCGCCGTAAACGGGATAAACCGCATGTTTTTATCTTCAAGCGTCCTGCCGCGCAGGTTGAACCGCTCCTTTGCAAGCACGACGACGCTCCGGCCCTCCGGCGTTTCGTCGGCAAGGGAGGATAGCTGCGCCGCGTCGGCTAGCTCCTCAGCAGTTGTGCCGTCCACCGGAATAAAATCACACGCCTGCCGGTTGCCCAGCGTAATAGTGCCCGTTTTGTCGAGCATCAAAATATCCACGTCGCCCGCCGCCTCGATGGCGCGTCCGCTCATGGCAAGCACGTTTGCCTGGTTGAGCCTGCTCATGCCCGCGATACCGATGGCGGAGAGCAAAGCGCCGATGGTCGTAGGCGCAAGGCATACAAGCAGGGCGACGAGCGTCGTGACGGAGGTGGGGTTATCGATGCCAGCCTGCTGCGCCGAAAAGATGGAATAGGTGTAAAGCGATACGGTTACAAGGATAAAGATAATGGACAGCGCAATCAGGAAAATCTGGAGCGCAATCTCGTTCGGCGTCTTTTTGCGCGCCGCGCCCTCGACCATTGCAATCATCTTGTCGAGGAAGCTCTCGCCGGCCTCGCTCGTAACCTCAATGACAATCCAGTCAGAAAGCACGGTGGTGCCGCCTGTGACGGCGCTCCTGTCTCCGCCGCTTTCACGTATGACCGGGGCGGATTCGCCGGTAATGGCGCTTTCGTCGACGGACGCCGCGCCCTCTATAACCTCGCCGTCCGCCGGAACCTGTTCGCCCGCGCGGACGATGACAATATCGCCCTTTTTTAAGGCCGCGGAGGAAATCACCGTCACGTTCTCCTTATCGGAGAGCGACGCTATCATATGCGCCTCCACGTCCTTTTTAGCGGCGCGCAGGGAATCGGCCTGCGCCTTTCCCCTGCCTTCCGCGATGGCTTCCGCAAAATTTGCGAACAGCACCGTAAACCAAAGTACAATTGCAATTGCAAGCGTATAGCCCGCCGGCGCGTCCTTTATGCCGAACAGCGATACGATAAAGAGCGCTGTCGTCAGGACCGCCGAAATAAATACCAGCAGCATCACCGGATTTTTCGCCTGCGTTTTCGGGCTTAGCTTTATAAAAGAATCTTTCACCGCCCGGAGGACCATTTTTTTGTCCGCCAAAGCGCTTTTTGTTTTTGCAGCCATCAGTAACGCCTCCTTATGCGATGCTGCCGAAGAATTCGGCAATCGGCCCAAGCGCGAGCGCCGGGAAGAAGCTCAGCGCGCCGACCAGCAGCACGATGAAAATCAACAGGAACACAAACATCGGGTTTGTGGTCGATAGCGTGCCCGCCGTAACGGCAACCTTTTTCTTCTTCGCAAGGCTGCCCGCGATTGCGAGCGTGCCGATAATTGGTACGAACCTGACAAACAGCATCACAAGGCCCAGCGACAGGTTCAGAAATACCGTGTTTGCGTTAAAGCCCGCAAACGCGGAGCCGTTGTTTCCTCCCGCGGAGGAGTACGCGTACAGCATTTCTGAAAAACCATGCGCGCCGCCGTTATTCAAGCTGTCCATAATGCCGGGGAACACCGCCGCGATGCCGCTGCCGATTAAGATAGCAACCGGGGTTGCAAGGCAGACGACGACCGACCATTTCATTTCGTACGGCTCGATTTTCTTTCCTAAAAATTCAGGCGTGCGCCCAACCATCAGCCCCGCGATAAAGACCGTCAGGATTGCAAAGGCCAGCATTCCGTACAGCCCGCAGCCGGTGCCGCCGAAGATAACCTCGCCGAGCTGCATCAGGAGCATCGGCACCATGCCGCCCAGCGGCGTGTAGCTGTCATGCATCGAGTTGACCGAGCCGTTGGAGGCGGCGGTCGTATATACCGCCCAGGTGGAGGAGGTTGCAATGCCGAAGCGCGTTTCCTTGCCCTCCATATTACCTCCCGCCTGGCCTGCCGCGGTTATATTCACACCGTCCTGGGCAAGCTGCGGCGTCGCCATTTGTTCGCTTACGGCGACCGCGCCGAGCGCAAGCACCAGGCAGATGAACATTGCCATAAAGATGGCGGTTCCCTGCTTTTTATTTTTTACATTGCGACCGAACGTAAAGCACAGTGCCGCCGGAATCAGCAGCAGCGAAATCATTTCAATTACGTTGGTAAAGGGGTTCGGGTTCTCGAGCGGATGCGCGGAGTTTACTCCCATATAGCCGCCGCCGTTCGTACCGCTCTGCTTGATTGCGACCTGGCTTGCAGCCGGGCCCATCGGAACAAACTGCTCCGTGACTATCTGCGCCCCGTCAACGGTTTTTCCGTCAACCGTTACCGTGTTATGTTCCGAATCGATGACGGCGTTTTCTATAATTTCGCCGTCCGCGCTTACCGCGATTGGTTCGACAAGGGAAACCGTCTCGGCGGCCTTTAGATTCTGGATAACACCGCCGCCCACAAGGCAAAGCGCGATAATCAGGTTTAAAGGAATCAGGATGTGTATGACAATTCTCGTCATATCTACCCAGAAGCTGCCAAGGCCGTCCGTTTTTACTTTAATTAATCCGCGGATAAGCGCAAACAGCACCGCGATACCCGTCGCCGCCGATACAAAGTTCTGCACGGTCAGCCCGAGCGCCTGCGTCAGGTAGCTTAAGGTAGATTCGCCGCTGTACGCCTGCCAGTTCGTATTGGTGATAAAGCTTACCGCCGTGTTGAACGACAGGTCCCACGGCACGCCGGGAAGCCCCTGCGGGTTGCCGGGAAGAATCCCCTGCAGCAGCTGCAGCAGGAATAAAAGCAAAAGGCCCACGCCCGAAAAGAGCAGTACGCAGACCGCGTACTTTTTCCAGGTCATCTGCTCGTCGCTTTTGACATGCATCACCTTGTAAACCGCTTTTTCACAGGGAACGAATATTCTCGACAGGAACGTCTTTTCCCCGTTCATGACCTTTCCTATGTAAGCCCCGAGCGGGATTGCCAGCACGACAAGAATGACGAGATAAAAAAGGTATTGCAGTATCGTGTTTGTCATTGTTTATCACCCCGCATTAAAATGATTACATAGTATATCAGCAAGCCTGCGGCGCAGGCGCCGAATATTCCTACGATATAACTCATTGAAATCCCTCCTTACGGGTAAAGAATAACACCGCTTTGATAAAAACGGTGTTAATGAATTGTGGCTGTGTATAAAGAAAGTATAAAGATTTCCGCTTTTCTGTGATTAGTGGTTTTTCCGCCAGAGAAGCGTATACGCCGGGCGGCTGACCGTGACGGTGCCGACGGGGCATTTTTCTTTTTCAGCCAGCCCATACCGTTTTAGGCAGCCAAGCAGGCGTTCCGCGGGCGCGCTGTCCATTTCGCAAAGCGGCAGCCTGCATTTTCCCACATGATAGCCCATAAATTCAAGCGCCTGCTTGACCGGAACCGGGTTGACGTCGCTGAACAGGTTTTCGATAAGCTCCAGGTACTCAAGCTGGAGCGTGTCGCTGCGTGAGGTATTTCCGTCAAAATAGCTCTGGCAAATTTCATGGGTCTGTGCCGGTACGAGGTTTGCGAGCACGGAAATAACACCCTTTGCCCCAATTGCGAGCGACGACGTTATCTGGTCGTCGTTGCCGGAATAAACGGTTAAATCATCCCCGCACAACGATGCTATTTTGGCCATTTGTGAAAAGTTCCCGCTTGCCTCCTTGGTAGCCACGATATTTTCGATTCGTGACAGCTTCAAATAGGTTTCCGGCAGAATATTCATTCCCGTGCGCGTGGGTACGTTATAAAGGATAACCGGGAGGTCCACCGCCTTCGCGCATGCCTCAAAATGAAGGTAAAGCCCTTTTTGTGACGTCTTGTTATAGTAAGGGGTAACGAGCAGGAGCGCGTCCACGCCGAGCCGCTGCGCTTCCCTGGACAGGTAAACCGCGTGCGCCGTGTTGTTGCTGCCGGTTCCCGCGATGACCGGGATTCTCCCCCGCACCTTTTGGACGCAGAATTTGATTAATTCCAGGTGCTCTTCATCGGTAAGCGTTGCGGATTCTCCGGTGGTGCCCGCCACGACGAGGGCGTCCGTCCCATTTTCCAGGTGGAAGCCGATTAAGCTTTCGAGCTCATCGTAATTGATGGAGTAATCCGCGTTCATTGGTGTAACAAGCGCCGCCGCGGAGCCTTTAAATATGACCGGTTTCATTTTGATTTCCTTTCTTCTAAAAATCGTTTTTATAGCAGGCCGCCTGTTATAAGAGCGACAAGCAGCACAGCAGCAAAGGAAACGGCGCCAACCGCAGCTAAGATTAAAATTGGCCCCGTCACGCAGGATAAAAACAAGAAAGAATACGGGTGTTTTTGAATCAGCCGTTCCCAATCGGTTTTCACAAAGCCGCGTCGTCTTTTTTCCGTATAGGACTTGCCGCAAGTAACGTTTTTCATTACAAAAATTCTTGTTGTCATAACGCTGCCTCCTTTTCTGCCCTTAGCATATCAGCCTTTTTATAAAGGCGGTATAAGCTTCCGGCTCATGGAATTAAGATTGCGTTAAAATTCGTTTTCAAATAAACAACAATAAAAAACGGCTTGTTAAAGCCAATGACAACAGTTGTTGTCATAAAAGGAAATAGTCTTTGTTTTACAGAAGAACGCGGTTCTGCTATACTTTGACTATACCAAAACAAAGAAAACAGGAGACAGCGGCTATGAAATTTCAATATGAGCTCCAGCGCCTGCGCAAGCAGGCGGGCATGTCGCAGGAAGAGCTTGGCGAACGGCTGGGCGTATCGAGACAGACGATTTCCAAATGGGAAAACGGAGTTTCCCATAGTTAAAGATACCACACCAAATATGACGAACCCACGCTTATA
>OJQY01000251.1_pt1 | contig 35247 bp, 46 predicted proteins | sample 1599091 | NCBI WGS metagenome assembly OJQY01 (sample SAMN03922524, study PRJEB24848) | human gut metagenome | isolation source: stool sample | host: Homo sapiens | place: Germany | collected 2010-02 | reverse complement strand
TTCTTCATCGATCGCAGAGCAGCGGTGGAGTACCAATGACGCACGGTTCTCTATTCAGCGGCATCGGCGGCTTCGACTTAGCGGCTGCGTGGGCCGGCTGGACGAACGTCTTCAACTGCGAGATCGACCCGTTCTGCCGGCGCGTATTGAAGTATCATTTTCCCGAATCGGAACATTTATGAAGACATACGAACAACAGACTTTACCGTTTGGCGCGACCGCGTCGACGTGCTCACCGGCGGTTTCCCGTGCCAGCCGTTCAGCCTCGCGGGCAAACGCAAGGGTACGGCCGACGACCGCTACCTCTGGCCCGCAATGCTCGGAGTTGTTCGGACTGTTCGACCGCGCTGGGTCGTGGGCGAGAACGTTCTCGGGATCGTTAATTGGTCGCAGGGAATGGTTTTCGAGCAGGTGTGTGCTGATTTGGAGGCGGCAGGATATGAGGTGCAAGCGTACCTTATACCAGCTGCGGGCGTCGGTGCTCCCCATCTGCGATACAGAACATGGTTTGTTGCCCACCGTGGTGACGCAAGGGCTGAAAGTTCATGGCAAGAGCGGTTCGGAGCCATTGTCGCCGGCGATGCTTCCGACACCGGTCGCGCCGGATTGCGGGAGCGGGCGTGTGAACAGGAGCTTGTCGAAGGGTGCATCCGAGCGGCCGACGCTCGCGCTTGCAGCGCGGATGGGGCTGTTGTCGATGCCGACGGCCTGCGATGCGAAAAACAATTCGTTTCCTCTCAGTCATGCGAAGCGGAAGAGCGGAGCCGTCCACGACGTCATGATTTCGCATCCGTCCCGAACTGGGAAGGGTTCCCGACTGAGTCCCCGATATGTGGCCCAGATGATGGGCTTTCCGCCGGACTGGACGGAATTACCTTTCCGGCATGGCGCCGCGAGTCGATCAAAGCCTACGGCAACACCATAGTCCCGCAGGTGGCGCTGCGGATTTTCGAAACGATAAATGAATACAAACGATTATGAAAAACGATCAGGTAAAAATCACTTTTCAAGACGATAAGCAGAAGGCTGTCGTCCAGATCACCCAGAATGGGAATGAAGTCTCTGTCTCCACCAAATTCACGCCGGAACTCGATATGGCCGGCCCGACCGATACTCCTGCTTTGAATTGGACTGCCGTATTTCTGGAAGCCGTTAAGAAATTGGGAGAGTAATATGAAAAAGATTATGTTCAACGACCGCTACGGCTTGACGCAGGCGGTCATCGAGGGGCGAAAGACCATGACGAGGCGGCTGGTTCCGTGGGCCCTTACAGAGCAATGGATGGAGTTTGTTTCTGATGCTCCGAGCGTGGGCGGCGTATATGTCCATGAAAGCGAAAAAGAATTTTACGAGAGGGAAGCACCCCGCTACAAGGTCGGCGAGGTCGTGGCCGTGGCGCAGAGCTACAAGAGTTGCGGCAATTACCACGTTCCAAAGGAACATGCAGGATGGGGCAATAAGCTATTTGTAAACCCTGCACTGATGCCGTACCGAATCCGCATCACCGGAATCAAGTGCGAGCGGTTGCAGGATATTTCGGAGGAGGATTGCATGAAGGAGGGTATCTTAGGGGATGTAGAGTACGACAAATACGAAGTTTACGGCCTTTTTGGAAATAGCGATGATGGGTTTGACACTCCCCGCGAAGCCTTCGCTTCGCTGATCGACAAGGTGTCCGGACGGGGAACGTGGAAACGCAATCCGTGGGTCGTGGCTTATGAGTTCGAATTGGTGAAATAGCGAGATTCTCGCAAAATCTCGAAATAGTTACAGATATGACATTGAATGAGTATCAAGAGCGGGCGATGACGACCTGCATGGAGAGTTGCAAGAATGACACCTACATGTTGTTCGGTCTTATGGCAGAAGTGGGGGAGGTTGCTGACAAAGTCGCAAAGTGGAAACGGAAAGGGATCATCCGTATGGATGGTGACAGAGTTGTCTTTTCTGCGCCTCCGAAAGATGCGGGGTACCTTGCTGAGGAACTAATGTACGAAGTTGGCGACATCATGTGGTTCTGCGCTGGTCTTGCCAGACAGTTTGGTTGGAGCTTGGAGAATGTGTGCTGGGCCAACCTCAACAAACTTTCCAGCCGACAGGAACGCGGTGTTATCGAGGGTGACGGAGATAACCGGTAAAATAAAGGTGAATATGAAAGACATTAAATTCAGGGGCAGACGCCACGATAACCCCGAATTACTGAAAGGAGTAGAATAATGAAAAGTGAGAGGGCTGAAAATTACTTGTACGATCACGAGTGCAGCTATCCGTATAGCGGGTATGTGACAATGCAGGATGCCGAAAGGATGGCAGGACTTGCCGAGCAAGAAACCGAGGAGCGGATGCGTGAAAAGGCAATAGAGGCATTCAAATCCTCATGCAAATATAAGGACGGTTGTGACGGGAGCGGTAGGGTGTGCGACCCTGCGCTGTGTGAAGATTTGAGATCATTTATCCAAAAATTGGATGAGATATAAAGCGATTAAGGAAAGGGCAAAAAAGTATGCTCGAAAAGTGTGGCGTGGTGGGACGAGAGAATACGGCAGTCACATGGAGTTAACTGAATGTGACTTTATTGCAGGTGCCCAATCCGACGAAGAGGCTCGCTTGGGTGGACCTGTCCGCAGGCAGGACTTGCAGTCCAACGACTGCCATAAAGATGCAATGCAAACATAATCAACAAATTCTTAATTCCAAAAAATTATGACGGAAATCCCCGAAAATGTCGTATACAACTGCGATTTTATGAAAAATCGGTTGCCCGATCATTGCGCCGACTTGATTATCGCCGACCCGCCCTATTTCCAGTACAAAGGCGATTTCGACTTCGTATGGCCGACGTTCGACGATTACCTGAACGATGTACGCCGCTGGGGTGAAGAGTGCCGGCGCTTATTGAAAGACAACGGTACACTGATATGGTGGGGCTCCGATAATCGAATCGCATATACGCAGGTGATCCTTGACACTATGTTTCGGTTTTTAAATAGCTGCACATGGAATAAGTCGAACAGTTGGGGTAAAGTGCAAAACGCAGAAATATCGCGTAAATTCATTCCGAATGCAGAACGATTCATACTTTATGAGTCGAGGCCTGAGATTCGGGAAGGTGAGGCTCGGAAAATGCTGCATGTATTCGAATACGAACAGGGGGTGTGCCGGACACGGTGCATGAAGCCTCTGGTAGATTATATGATCTCGGAAATGGAACGGGCAGGCTTCACACCGAAGCGTGTCAACGATGCCCTGCATACCCACATGGCCGGACATTGGTTCAGGCGCGGCTCACAATGGGAATTGCCGACCCGAGAGAATTATGAACGTCTTCGCAACCTCTTCAACGGCGATCGGCCCAACAGCGAGTATCTGTGCCGAGACTACGAGGAGCTGCGCAAGGACTACGAGGAGCTACGCAAGGACTACGAGGAGCTACGCAAGGACTACGAGGAGCTGCGGCGGCCGTTCAATCTTCCCGAACGGTCGACCGACGTATTGCAGTTTCCGCAAGATTCCGGCGCATCGAAACGCTACGGGCACGACACAGTCAAAGGCGATGCGATCACCAGTTATCTGATTCAGGTCACGACACGTCCCGGTGCACTCGTGGTGGTACCCTTCGCCGGAAGCGGAACGGAGTGTGCAATGGCTGCCAAACTGGGACGCCGATTCGTGGGGTATGAGATCGATCCGAAACATGCACGAACAGCGGCTCGTCGCACTGAAAAATTCATCCAAACGACACTATTGTAAACGAATAGAACGATGGACATCTTGACTCCACATGACGGCGTGACGAACGATAAGATAGCCAAAGCGCAGATCGAGGCCGTCGAACGAAAGCAGAACGAATACAAACTGATCGGGCAACTGGTTCGGGTGCCCGGTCATACCCTCTATAAATTCAATACGGTTACGCGGACAGCGTCGAGAGCGGAAGTGGAGGTGTCGGCCGATTCGTGGCTGAATCCTGAGAACATGAAGGTCGAGAGCGACCGCAAATCGCGTGTCAAGGTCGAAAAGGACTGTTACTATGAGCAGGCATTGAACATGAAGAACTTTATCAAGCGCCTGCGCCGGCGGGGTATCGTCGGAATGGACGAGGAGGTGAAACTCGAAAGGTAGGGAAGCCATGAAACCCAGAGATGAAAAACGTTACTCCCGTCCGGTCGGCGAGCGGTTCGTGTATGAAGGCGAGACCGTAGAGGTTGTAGGGTGTGATCGAAATAAAGAGGGATGTGCATGTCGGGATTGTGCGCGTTTTGGCAATTGCTCTTACAACGAGATGACAGGCAACTGTCGTTGGTACGAACGAGAGGATGGGACGGATGTAATATTCCGGAAAGTAGAACAGGTGAACTGTTTGATATAAAAAGAGGCGATCCCGAAAGATCACCCCTCACCCAAGAACAAAGGTAGTAATTAATTCGGGATTTGCAATGAACCATTTCATCTCAATTCAGGCCGCAGCCGATGAGTACGGCATTTCGACACGATGGATATGGAAATCGATTCGAGTGGATCGGACACTCGGCACAGTCGTCCGCAACGGGCGGATCTATCTGCGCCGCATCGAGTGGGAGGCATTTGTCGAACGGCATCCCCGACTGATCGAAGAGTGGCATGATTTACATGCACACCTACAATACCGCTATATCGGGCAATGAAAAAGAGCGAAAAGTTGAAAGAATCGTCTCCCCGATAGGCGATCTTTGCATATATGGGCAAGCTCACGATCAAACAGGAAAAGTTTTGCAATAAGTACCTCGAATGCGGTAATGCGTCCGAGGCATATCGCTATGCTTACAGATGTTCGAACATGAGCGATAACACGGTATGGAATAATGCCTATCTGCTATTACAAAACAGCGGGGTTGCAGCGAGGATCGAATATCTGAAAACTCACCTTGCCGAGGCTGCGGGCATCTCGGCCTTGCAGATCATCCGCGAGCACCAGAAGATCGCCTTTTCGGATGCGACCCGCATTCGTAACGGCTGGATGTCGCTTAAAGAGTTCGAGTCGCTCACGGACGATGAGAAGGCATGTATAAAGTCGATCAATACCAAACAGGTCAAACGGATCGCTTCGAATGGCGATGAGATTGTCGAGGAGTTCGTGAAGATCGAGTGCTACGACAAGCAGAAGAGTCTCGACAGCATCATGAACATGTTGGGTTACGCAGCGCCGAAGGAGGTGAAACTATCCGGAAAGATAGAAAATCCTGCCGTCGCTCCCGTCGTCATTCAAATAGACGCGGAGGATGCGTTGTCGATCGAAAAAACACCGCCTGCCGATGCATCGTCTGCCTGACATCCGCACCTATCGGGGGAAAGTGTATCGTTACCTCATGTATCGGTACATGCAGTACAGGGAACAGGATGCGGTGTTGAAGATTTTTAATGAAGGGTCGAGCCGTTCGGGGAAGACCTACGATGCCTTCGATTTTCTGTTCGACATCTGTACGCTCGCACTATCCCCGCTCAATATCTTCGTATATCGAAATACGTTGCAGGCCTGCAAGGAGATCACCCTTGCCGATTTCCGCAAGAAACTGACCCTGCGCGGCGTCTACGATCCCGATGCGATGCGCAGCGAGAATCAACATCCCGACTACTATATCAACAACTCCGTGATCCATTTCCGCGGATTGGACAGAATGGATAGCCGTGAAGGATACGATTGCGACATCATCTACATCAACGAGATGCTGGACGACATCTCGAAGCAGCAGTACAAAAATATCACGATGCGCTGCACGACGATGGTCATCGGCGACTGGAATCCCAAATATACCGAACATTGGGCCTTCGAACTGGAAGGGCAGCCGCACACCTATTTTACGCACACGACATACAAAGACAATCCGTTCTGCCCGCCTGGGGTCATACGAGAAATCGAATCCTATGAACCTACACCGGCGAACATTGCTGCGGGCACGGCCGACGAGTGGCGATGGAAAGTCTATGGATTGGGAATCCGTGCAGCGAAAGAGGGTCTTGTCTATCCGAATATCGACTGGATCGATGAATTTCCGTCCGACCTGGAAAGGGTCGTGTTCGGCCTTGACTTCGGATTTACGAACGATCCTACGGCGCTCGTCCGTCTGGGGCTTCGGGGGCTTGATCTATACATGAAGGAAGAGTTTTATGCACCCTGCTCCGATCCGGCCTTGCTCTACGATGCGATCGAGGGGGTGGTCGGGCGGATGCCCATATTCGCCGACTCGGCGGACAAATACGCTAAAAATCCCGAATCGATGGTCGACGGCCTGCTGCTGCGCGGGCTCAGCGTGGTGAAGGCGAAGAAATATACCGGTTCCGTAACGGACGGAATTCACATGGTCAAATCGTTCCGCCTTCATATCGTCCGCAGCCGTAATTTCCAAACCGAGGCCAATTCCTATGTGTGGGATTCGGTGAACGGCATTACGATCAACCAGCCGATCGACAAATTCAATCACTTGTGGGATGCGGCCCGATACGCTGTAATGGAGTATCTCTATTGGGTCTGCAACCGCCGAAAATGAAAAAACAGCGAAAAGTTCGGAGAACCCTCTTTTATCGCCCTTACATTTGCTTCAAAGGCTATGTGCAATGAGATTCAGCTTGAAGTGGCGAAGTAAGAGTCAGGACTTGACGACGAAATCGGAGTGCGGAACTCCGACAGCGGAGGAACAGCGGTTCGTCTCTGTGCGCGATTTTCTCTCGGCAATGGGATTGGGCAGCGGTAGTGCGATCGACTGCGACACCGTTGCCGGACAGACTATCGCTTACGCTCGGTGCAGCGCGTTGTTTTCGGTCGTGACCAAGAAATCCGCGGCAATTCGCAACGCCCGCTGGTGGGCTGTCGATCCGTCGGACGACGCTCGCCAGGTCGCAGGTCGCACGGAGGAACTGAACAGGTGGAAGCATCCGAATGACTTTCAAACGATCGAAGATCTCACGGCGATGATCGAAGCCTTCAAGGATATTTACGGAAAAGCCTATATTCTTCGCTGGGAGCCGGTCGGTGTGCCCACGGCCTACGAACTCTACGTGATTCCGAATCCGCTTGTTCAGGAGGTGACGACCTCCGAATTCACCGGTTTCCGGCCCGATCCGCAGATCGATTATTATATGGTTTCGATCAACGATTATCAAATTCGTGTCGATCGGGATCAAATGTTCGTCGTGCGGGATTCGGCCTATAATCCGAATATCTTCGGAGCATCGCAGTCGCGTCTGTCAGCCTTGCAGAACGCCGTCAATCCTTTCGTGTCGTCATTCGAGGCGCAGAACGAACTCATCATCAACAGAGGGGCATTGGGTATCATCTCGTTGAATAGCGAGGATTTCCGGACATCCGTGTTGCCGGAGAACAAGGAGGATCGGGAGCAGGCACAAGCGGCCCTGCGGCGATACGGCGTGATGAAGGGCCAATATAAGTACATCGTGACCGGATTGAAGGCTGCTTTCGTGCAGATTTCGGCCAACATGAAGGACATGAATCTCACGGAGGTGCAGCGCAATGCCAAGAAGGAGATCGCCGATGCCTATCAAGTGCCGTATGTACTGATCGACACCGAAGGTACGACCTATGCGAATCTTACGGCGGCCGAGGTCAAATTGTACAACGATGCGATCAAACCGGATGCAGAGCGAATATCGGAGGTATTGAACGCGGCGCACGGGTTCGATGGATTCCGCATCGTTCCCTATTTCGATCACCTGTCGATCTTCCAGGAAGCGAAGCGGCTGTATGCCGACTCGCTGACGGCGGCCGTGACGGCTGCCAGCAACGCGATCGCCTCCGGTCTCATTACCGAGCAACAGGGGAAAAACATCATTGCAAACATTCTGGAATAATGGACAAACTACTGTATAAAAAAGTCATGAGCCGCGGCGGGGCTTTCAAGCAAGCGCCGATATTGAAGGCCGACGTCGTGGACGAGGAGAAACACATCATTCTCGTGAAGTTCTGTTCGTTCGGAACGGTCGATTCGGACGGCGACATGCTGATGAAGGGTTGCATAAGCAAGAGTATTCAGGAGCGCGGGCCGGCGTCTGCGACGAACCGGAAGATACAATTCCTATGGCAGCACGAGACGAAGAACCCGATCGGCCGTATCCTGTCGATCCAGGAGAAGGACGACGGCGGATACGCCACGGTGCAGCTCTCGGATTTCGATGCCGTGCCGGACGCTCGCCGCGCATGGGTGCAGATGCACGAAGGGGTGCTCAACCAGTTCTCGATCGGCTATCGGTATGTATGGGACAAATGCGATTACGATCCCGATCTCGACTGCCTGATCGTGAAGGAGATTATTCTGCACGAGATTTCGGTCGTCACCTTCGGCGCCAACGAGCACACGGAGTATATCGGCGACATGAAAGCCTTGGACGACATGGAACGATATGTCAAGGCATTACGGGAGACCGCGCCCGATGAATACGAAAAAGTATACAGCAGAATACTGTCGATGTTCAAAGCCGAGCCGGCCCCCGCGCCACTCACTTCACGCAGTTCGGTATTCGAAAAATTAGGTCAAATCAAAAACTGAAAAACATGGCATTCAAATTCAAGAAATTCGAACTGCCCGACAGCGGGGAGTTCTCGGATGTGGATCGCAAGGGCATGGAATTGCTCGGCAAGCACATCAACGACCAGTTCGAAATGCTGGCCGAGGGGATCAAATCGGAGGAAGAGATCGTCGAGTCGGTAAAATCGTCGCTCGGGAAACTGGGCGTGTCGGCCGAGAAGATCGCGGAGATCGAGAAGGCTCTCAAGGAGCAGGGGAGCGAGATTCGCCGTTCGATGAGCGGCAGCGCCGGCAAGGGCCGCACGATCCGCGAGCAGATCAAGGCGTTCCTTTCGAGCGACGAGGCGAAACGCGCTTTCGCGGAGAAACGCAATACGGCGCTCGAACTGGAGATCAAAGCGGCTGCTACGACGATCACCGTGGCGGCCAATACCGCGGCGGTTGCAGCGCTCAACACCGAAGTAGACCGCACTATCCATTACGCGCCGAGCGAAGACACGCGCGTCGTAGAACGGTTGTTCAAGGGCTCGACCAACTCGCCCAATATCACATGGGTGGATCGCAAGCCCGGCAACGGCGCTCCTGCATTCATCGCCGAGGGGGTCTTGAAGCCCGTTATGGACTGGTCGTATGTCCCTGAGACGTCGACGGCGAAGAAAGTGGCCGTATCGGCCAAAATCTCTTACGAGATGCGCGACGATTTCGACTATATGCAGTCGGAGATCGACAACATGCTGCGCACGTCGCTCGTTCAGGAACGCACGAAACAGCTGCTCACCGGTGACGGCACGGGCGTGAATCTCAAAGGCATCTTCACGGCTGCTGCTACCTATACGGCCACCGCGCTCGACGGGACGGTCGAAATGGCGAACAAGGCCGATGCGATCCGCGCAGCGATCCTCCAGATGCGGAACCTGAACTTCTATCCCGACGTGGTGATGCTCAACCCTTCGGATCGGGCCTCCATCGACCTGACGAAGGATTCGACGGGTCACTACATCTCGGACGAGCTGTTCCGGCTCATCCGCGGGGTGGAGATCGTGGAATCGACTTACGTCAAGGCCGGCGATTTCCTCGTTGCCGATACGAGCAAATGGAACGTTCGCCCGTACAAAGGCATTCGCGTCGAATTCGGGTGGGTCGACGACGACTTCCAGAAGAATCTCTTCACGGTCATCTGCGAGGAGCGTCTGCACTCGTACTTCGCATCGGTCGATCAGGGGGCGTTCGTCAAAGGCGCGTTCGCGACCATTATCGCCGCCTTGCAGAAACCGGCTGCCTAGACTTCGAAGGTGGCAGCCTAAGTCAAACACGTTAAACGAACAAGAATATGGCAACGAAAGAAGAAAAGACCAATGTGGACTTCAACGATCGCGTGACGGTCTACGGAACCGGCGGCCCCGGCAATACGTTGGAGAAGGGCAAAGCCTATGAGGTGCATCCCGTACATGCCAAGACGCTCATCAAGTTGGGCCGCGCCACCGAGAAACGGTGAAGTAATTTCAGGACGCAGGGGTTTGATCGCCCCTGCGCCCGCTAAATACATTTTCCATGATTATCGACAATACCTATTTCGAAAAGGATCCGATCTACATCTCCGGCATCGCCAATCGGAAGGACGACAAGCCGACGGCGCTCGCTCAGGCACTCATCGATTCGGCGAACTCCTACATCGCCATTTACGAGCCGAGATTCCTCCGCAATCTGTTGGGTGAGGCACTGGCAGAGACGGCGGAGGAGAATCCGCAGATCGTTGCGCTGCTCAGAAACGAAGCGGTCAAGACCTCGCCCATTGCGAACTATGTCTATTTCTACTGGCTGCGCACGCATACTACGGTCGGCACACCGGCCGGCGAGAAGGTGCAGCGTGGGGAATATTCGGACGAAGCGAGTCCGCGCATCCGTGCCATAGAGGTTTGGAACGATATGGTGCGCCAATGCTGCGTCCTGCGGCCGAAGCTCGTCGAACTGGGGGCCGTGCCGGACTATTGTTCGGCAATTTTCGAACCCGCAAACTTATTCGGATTATGATCGTCAAATCGACCGACACCGTTCGGGACATCATCATCGGCAGGGCGGCATTGTTCAACCTCGAAAGCCGTAGGTTTGCAGAAGAGATCAGGAGACGGGCGGAACCGGAATGCTGCGTACTGCATCGGCGGTGGCTGCCGGACAGGCGTATTGCGGCCCGCGATCCGAAACACATGACGATGCGCGATCTGGCGGTGCTGAACGCGACGAACCGCTCCACCGATTACTTCGTCAACGTGTTGTCGCAAATGCTCGGCATCCCGAAAGAGAAGGTCGCGGATTTGCGGTTCATCCGTGCGTACCGCTACTTTCTGCACTGCATGGACACGCTCGCGGCCATCTCGAAGAGATTCGCCGATCTGAAAATCGAACCGACCGACGAGGAGCGGCAGGCGCAGATCGACCGCCCCGACCGAGGCATCGCCGCCGTGGTGCGCAAGTACGTGCAGATCATGAACGGCGCCGTATCGCCCGCGTCGGTCTACGGCATGGAGTGGAGCGTCGTCTACGAAGCCTTCGAGTCGACGACGAACGACGTGATCGAGCAGCGCAATCTCAGCAGGATACAAACCTCTAAAATCAAAAGAAGATGACCGACAACAAGGAATACGAGTACAGGGTCGTCGGGCAGACGCCGCCGGCCCGCCGTATCGTGGGAGTGAAGATAAACTCGCTGAACGACCATATCGACAAGGCCGCCGGGGCGTGCGGCTTCGGTTCGTATATCTATGCCCGCCTTAAAGAGACGAACTACATCCTGGGAACAATCACGGAGTATCCGGTCGTCGTGCGGCAATTCTTCGAGACGATCACGCCGACGGATCTCGATGGCGTCTACAAGCGCGCCTCGAAGTTCCTCTTCTGCGGCGACCTCGGCGAAGCGGAACCCGATACCGCGACGCAGGTCATGCCGATCGTCGAGGAGATGATCGACCGCTCGGCGGAGTTTTTCGAGGCATTGCGGGATCGGGGAGTCGAGGTGCAGGTCACGAAGATCACCCCGTTCGCCGCCCGATTCGATCAGCTGGTCTGCGGAGTCGAATGCGAGGCGACGATGACCTATTCGACCTGCAACAATGGATAGGATCGACAAGATACTGCGCTATTTCGATCCGCAGCGATTCATCGAGGTGTGCGAAGCGCGGTTCGATACGCTGCGCACGCAGGTCGTGGCGAATCTGCAAACGAAGACGGGCAGCAGCGGAAAGCGGGTCAACAGCCTCGGCGTGCCGGAATGGGCCACGGGCGCGACGGCGGCATCGCTCCAAACGCAGGTCGAACAGAACGACGACGGTTTCGAAGCGGCGTTCGTCGGCCGGCAGGGGATCGCCGGCGTCGATGAGGGGTATTCTGCGGGCGATGTGCAGGCGCAATACGCCTCCTTCGATGCCTTTCTCCTTGCGATCGAGCGATGGGCGCAGGCCAAAGAGGGGCTCTACGGCATCGAGGAGATCGACGCCTACGCCGTGGCGGCGAACGTATGGAGCAAGGGCACGGTGCTCTACCGCGAGGGCGGCGGTACGGAGATCCTGTTCGACCTGTTGCAGCCGGCCGTGGACGACATCGACCGGCAACTCTCCGAGCAGCTCGACCGCAGCGTGTTTACGATGTTGAATGAAACAATCAGTGATTATGCCTAAATATAGATTAACACCCGCCATTTCGCTGGCGAGAAACTACAATACGGTCGGAGTCAGCGAAGCGCCGACATACAATGCGGCCGTTGTCAAAGTCGGCGGCTATACGTTGGTGCGTTCGATCATCAACGGTTCGGCCGTATTCCCGATGGACGATCTGTTCGAAATCATCGCACAGGACGGGAATGCGCAAACGACGATCAGCCTCGAAGTAGACGGGCGGGCGATTGCCTCGTCGCCGCTCTATCTGCTCAAAGGGGCGTCGGCGCGCGCGATGACGAACAATGCGCAGGCCGATACCCCGATCAGCTGGCCCCAGCCGTCGAAGATCGTGGTCTTTCCGGCGTTCGATTACAGCGAGCAGATCCTCGTCAACTCCTATACGGGCGTCATGCAGGACTTCGCTTTCACCGATGCCGACAGCGGCCGGCGGGAGGTCTATTCGCGTGTCGATCCCGTGTTCTCCCTTCCGGTGACCTTCTTCCGCGAATTCGGAGGCGGCGAGCGGCAGTTGATCGTCTCGACGGGCGGCACGACCGGCGCCGTGAAGAGCGCGCGTCTGACGGTCGTGGTGAATCCTTGCGACAGCGGATCGTTCGTGCGCTGGCGCGATGCAACGGGATTGATGCGTTACTTTCTCTGGCATCCGACCGAGCGCGTCGACGACGTATCCGAAGGCGAGACCTTCGAAACGCTCTCCGAGAAACTGACACCCGAACGCCACCGCACGATCACGGCGACCACGACCCATACGCTCCATAGCGGACTGGTCGACCGTGAACTGTTCGACCTGTGCGCATCGATTCTCTCCGGACGGGAGGTGCAGCTGTACGACGCCCGGCGGAAGGTGTGGATCGACGCCTATGTCGAAGACGGCGACATCTCGCGGACGAATGCCTGCATGCAGGACTGCGTGGTAGAACTTTCGATAAAGCACTTGACGCTATGACGAAGGAGCTCTACATAAACGGTCAGTTGTGCGATCTGGAAGATACGCCGTCGCTGATCTTCCAGTCGCCGGTCTTCAACGATCTCGACGTGATCCAGAGCAACCGCAGCGCGGAGATCAATCTGCCGCTGACGCCCCGCAACCGCAAGGCCTTCGGTCTGATCGACCGCATCGACATCTTGGACGATTCGGCGGTATACGGGAAGCATTCGGCAGCGTACTACCTCGGCGGCTTTCCGGTCTTCACGCGGGGGTATGCGATGGTTACGGACGTAACCGACACGATCAACATCACACTCGTGTGGGGCAACATCGACAACTTCCAGCCGTTGTTCGACGCTTCGCTGCGCGATCTGCGCGAGCAGATCATCGAGGTGGCAGGAGCGGATTATGTCGAGTGGAACGAAGATACAAGCTATTTACTTAGGAATAGCCCGGTTTCTCCGTATACCGGTTTTATCGCAGTTGATTTCGGCGCATCGCTTATCGAATATGCAAAAGACTCTTCCGGTAACTGGTACATACCCGGAGAAAGCCGCCAATACTGGAAATATACGCATCCGTCTATCTACGTGGAAGCCGTATTAAACGCAATAGAACGGTACCACGGAATTATAATAGAAGACAAAACTGCACTAAGTCGAATAGACGGTCATGATTTGTTAATTCCGCTCGTGTCGAAAAACTCAGGGCCGGATAGCTGGTACCCGGATCGGTTCGAGGCAAGTTCCGGATATTTTACGAATAGCGATGATGGGTATTATCCGCTGTTTTTCGACGAGGAAAATGCGACTTGGGACAAGAGGGGGATCGGTATCAAGGTGAAGATAGATAGACCAGCTTCCGATGACATCGTATTCTACAAAGAGTTCTATATTGCCAATACGAAAGTAGTAGACGTGTCTATACTTAGTTATGACGGGAAGCCTATTATTTTTAACGGACATCGACGGGATGCGACGAAACCTGTCACATTGCGTCTTGCCGGCCGCAAAACAGATGATACAGAACAGGTGTTGCTCGAAGTGTCCGACATTGGGAAATTCGGTGATATTACCCGCTTTTCACTCAGCGACATTTTCGATAAAAAAGAGGTAAACGTCGAGGAATACAATGTGGTCTGGTGGAGTTTGGAAAATTTCGTTACGAACGGCGGCAACAAAACCTACGTGTCGGCCCGGTTCATCATTACGCCCCATTTCGGCGATATATCGTTTCCCTCTCCGTTTCCGATTGCCGAGAACCTGCCGGATATGACGCACGCGGAGTTCCTGTCGGCATTGATGACAATGGCCGGACTTTTCGCCTATCCGGACAATTCGGATAACAATACGATCCGCATGATGTCGCCCGATCAGTTCTATAATTCGACGGGCGCGATCGACTACGACTACCGCATCGTCGATTCGGGAGACGACCGGACGCCGAACACGCAGACCGACAGACGAATCGTCGACAGTCATCTCGACGCAACGATTCAGGATTGGAGCCGCAAAGTGATTTTGAACGATCGGGGCGAAATCTGGCGGCCGGAGGGGACGGAGTTCACGATGGGGGATTATGCCCAGACCAACACGCTCGACTACGACAACGACGAGGACGCCGAGATGTTGAACACGCAGGGTATCATCTCCATCGACAACGAGAACATTGAGCGGGAGAACGAATTGGTATCGTTGGATTTCTCGGCTTCGGCCAATCGTTTCTACAACAATCCGAACAGCATCCACGACAAGACGACATTTGCCGTAGTTCCATGCTACGATGTCAAAAAGGATAAAGACGGAAATACCACCGATGTAACCTATAACGAGCCTTCACCTCGGATTCTCGCCTTGAATATAACGACATCCGACGGTTTGGCGCATTTCGAATACGGATACTTCCCCCGCACGATGTATTTCGGCGGGTCGGAGGGTATCGTGGCGCAACGGTATGCAGCCTGCCAGCGGATCCTGAAAAAGTTCCGCATGATTACGGTCTACGTCAAACTGACCGTGGCCGACATCTGCAATCTCAACTATACGCGGCGGGTTTACCTCGATGTCTACGGATGCTATTTCGCCATCTACTCCGTCACGACCGGTGAGGACGGTATATGCGAGTGTAAATTGATTAAACTGTAAAATTATGGCTACACAAGATTCGATCGATAAGATTATTAATATTCGCGTAAAATACTCGGATTTGATCAAGGGAATGTCCGAATCGGCTAAACGTATCGATACGCTCAACGACCGTATCTCCGAATTGAAGTCCGGTTTGAAGGGACTTAAAGCCGCACGCAAAGCCGGAACGATCGACAAGGAGGCCTATAATGAACAGGTAGCCCAAACGACGCAAGAGTTGGTTGCGAACAGGGAAGAGGTAAAGGCGCTCCAATCGGCGATGCGATTATACTCGCACGAGATTCAGGACAATATCAAAGAGGAGAAGAATCTCGAAGGTTCGGTAAATGGATTACGTGCATCCATTCGTAACCTTACGGCGGAATACAATGCACTGTCGGCCGCCGATCGAGAGGGTTCCGTAGGCAATGGGATAGCGGAGCGAATATCCAAGATGCAGGCGCAAGTCAGTGCGGCCGAACAGCGGCTGGGGAATTTCCGTTCGAATGTGGGTAATTACCAGTCGGCATTCAACGGGCTGAATGTATCGGTGTCGCAGATCGTCCGCGAGTTGCCGTCGGCCACAATGGGAGCGAATATGTTTTTCCTCGCCATCTCGAACAATATCCCGACGCTTGTCGACGAAATTAATAAACTTCGTGCGGCCAATAAATTGGCCATGAAGGAGGGCAAGCAGGGTGTGCCGATCCTTAAACAGCTGGGAGCTGCTGTGTTCAGCTGGAACAGCCTTATATCCGTCGGCATTACCTTGCTCACGGTATATGGGAAGGATATCGTAAATTGGATAGGCAACCTGTTCAAGGGGGAAAAGACGATAGACGCCACGACCTTTGCAATGAATCAGATGAATGCGGCAATGTCGGAAGGTCGGTTGAACGCACAGTCGGAGGTTACAAAACTCAACCTCCTTTACAATGCGGCCACTGACCTAACAAAGCCTTACAAGGAACGGGCTACGGCTGTCCGAAAATTGCAGGAGGAATATCCGGCGTATTTCGGCAATATGGATACCGAGTTGATCATGACGGGACAACTAAAATCGCAGTATGACAAACTTCAGGCATCTATTATAGAAGTTGCGCAGGCGAGGGCGGCACAGTCTCTCATGGAGGAAAACGAAAAGAACCTGCTGCTGATAAAAAGCCAAGCTTGGGCATACGATGAGTATGTAGAGACTTTAGATAAATATAATGCCGCCCAGAAAGAATATTACAAGATGATGGGCGAAATTACAAAAGGGTTATCTCCAGAACAAAGGGCTGGCGCCTATCTTTTTGGCGTTCAATCATCAGAAAAAGCTATTTATGACGAGACAAAATCCCGTCTTGACAATCTTACAAAAATCATACGCGACGGTCTCGAAAAGGCCGGAGATGAAGGACAGGCCGTGTGGGATCGTATTCAGGATGAGTTCGACGGCGACATCAGGCGGTTTGTGGAATCGCTTGAGGCAGCCAATGCACGTCTTTCGACAGAGGCTGAGAAGCTATATACTACCCTCACACCCGACGAACTGAATAAAAATTCACCCCAGAACGTAACAGCCACACCGGAAGTAGAAGCCCCCGACTTGCCGAACTGGCGGGCGGAATTAGATGCTTGGATTGAAGGCGTGCGGGAGCAAATCGCCAAAGGGAACGTGAAAATTGCGGGTGAGTTCGAGAAGTTGGCGGCCGATATTGCGAAGGAGGCAGACGGTATCGATATGGACTTGGCCCGACGTATGCAAGAGATGTTCAAGGCGAAAGAGGATGAATACAACAACCGCATCCTCTCGGCCCGACTTTCCGGTGGGGACGAAGCCGCGCAGAATGAAACCGTTGCCATTCTTCGGGAACAGTTGGCCGAATTCGATTCGTATGCCGCAGCGTACCGAGCAATGGGGGATTCGGCTATCGAAATAGACAACCGCCGGCTTGAAATGCTCATTCGCCTGCATGACGAAATGAATAAAGGAGCCCAAAAAGAGGCGCAGAGCATGCAAATGAGTTTCCAAATAGCCAGCGATCTCGCGGGAGCACTGGCCGGTTTGGCGGAAGAGGCCGGTGTAGGTGCGCCGGTTGTTGCAGTGTTAGGTATGGCCCAAGCTATCGCGTCAATGGGTGCAGCGTTGAGTAAGGCGTTCTCCACTGGCAATATTTGGGAGGGCATCGCGGCTTCCATTACTGCTATTGCGACCATTACGAGCGTTATATCTCAAATGAAATCGTTGAATAGTACTGCGGCCGAGGAGGGCGCGAAATACCACTATGCCCGCGGCGGTCTTGTGACCGGCCCCGGCACGGGTACGAGCGACAGCATCCCTGCGCGGCTGTCCAACGGCGAGGCCGTGATGACGGCCCGTGCGGTCGTGGATTGGGGGCCGGTGCTCTCGATGATGAACGTGTCGAGCGGCGGCAACGCCATTCCGACGCGGCATCTTCCGGAGAAGAGTTCGGGGATGCGTCAGATGGAACAGATGTTCGAGCGCGTGATGCGCCGGCTTCCGAACCCTGTCGTGACGGTCAGGGATATAAACAACGGTCAGCGGCGGGTCAAGGTGCAGGATGAGATGGCGCGCTACGCCGGACGCAAAAGGTAAAAAACAGCGAAAAGTTCGGAGGAACCCTTCCTGCGTATCCTATATTTGCTTCAAACACGAATTAACCCTTTTATAATAAATTAAAAAAAACAATGGCAGAATGTATCAATGATCTGGCGGGCGATATCCTGCAAGATTGCAACACGGTCTATGGGGTGGGCGTCGAGAAGATTGCCTATCTTATCAAGAAGTCCGATCTGGACGAATCGGCGACGACCTACACCAAACCGAAGATCACCAAGATCGCACTCAAATCCGGCAAGAGGGCCTATCGGTTCTCGATTCCCTCCAAAACGCCCTACAACGGGCTGATCTACGAGGATCAGAACGCCGAAATCGGCATCGCCATCAACAAGACGCTGCCGCTGCGTATGCTGGCCGACAGCCCCGCGAACTCGCAGAACATCGAGGCGTTCAAGAACGAGGACTGGGTCGCTGTCTACGAGAACAAGGCGAAGGGTGCGGACGGCAGCCAGGCGTTCTGTGTGATCGGCTACGAACAGGGCGCATCGATGCAGAACGCGACGCTCGACAAGTACGGCGACGGCTACAACGGAGGTTGGGGCGGCGACCTGATCGAGCAGAACGCACCGACGCCGCAGATCTTCTTCGACGCCGGCGGTATCGACGCTTCTCGCGCCGCGCTGGAAGCATTGTGTACTCCGGCCAAGTAGGGGGTATGCAACCGTTGGACTGGTACATGGAGAGGTGCGCACCGGGCACCTCTCTGTGCATGGAAGAGAAGAAGCGGATCGAATCGGATTATCGGGAAGTGTTCGGGCGTCCGATGCTTTCCGATTTCAGCGGCCGGTGTCCCAACCGGTTCCGTGATGCGGCCGCGATGATCGCCTCCTATTTGCGGAAGGAGCAGAAAGGCGCAAACGGCGGTTACATGCTCAAATCCGGCATCGTGATCCGCTATCGCGGAAAACTCTACACACACTTGAATCTGACGGCCGCAGCGGCTCGGCATCATCTCAGACAACATCCGTCCAACGTACACGATTTCCTGCGTCTGGGCGATCTACCCAAAACCGAATGACACTATGGCAAATTATAAGATCAAAGACTTACGGCAAGCTCAGACCCTGAACGGTGCGGTTGCGTTGGAGATTCAGGACGGGAATAGCATGTCCACCTTCGCCACGCTCGACCAGATCGCCGAGTTTCTGGGGAACACAACCCCTGTGGTGTTGTTGACCAAAGCCGGCCCCATAGACGACAGCTATCTGCCCGATATGTCTGCCTCTGAAATCGCGGCAGCATACGATCGGATCGTTGCGGATCCGATTCACACGGTACCTGTTGTCAGGATTCCCGATAACGGAGGACAATACCTCGTACCGTCAGGATATGGAGTGCATGCCGATACGAAGGCCGTCATCGGATATTATGCATCGCAGACATACGTGCTCCCGTCCAGTCTTACGTTGACATCGGAAACATTTACCTTATTGAGACTGCCGTATACGGCATCATCGATGGAGTGGGCCGATCTGCTCAACAACACGGCCCTTCCCTCCGGTTATCTCGGCATCGATAGCGACAGTACGAGCGAAGAGATCAGTGCGGCCGTCGGGGGTGTAGATGCATTCAGAAAGTTATGCTCGAAGTTGCTCAGGCGAAACTGGATCGTCGTTGTGTCGACCGATCCCGCTGCGGCGAACAGGCATGCATCTATTCCTGTGATAGTAAATGTAAATAGGAGTGTTGGTCTGCCACTGAAAATAACACTCGAAATCGAATATATATCTTCGGGGAAATACATTGCATTGACCATTACAGAGTCAGGAGACACCTTTTCGGCGATGCGTACCTCTGTGTCCGTATCGGATATTCCCGATGCACTCGCCGGCAAAGCCGACCTCGACTCCGCGACGGGATATATCAAATCGTCGCAGATAGCCCCTTTGCAGGGGCGTCAGACGGGAGTAAATACCTCGGATGGATATTTTTCGTCAGACGCTCCGGCATTGTTGTTCGAAGGGGATCGGACACATGAAATATGTTTCACGACAGGAGATGACGTAACTACGGATCAAAGGCTATTTACGACTGTAAAGGGCTCCCAAAACAACGTTCAACTGTCCATCTCTAATGGAACGATGTATGCGTACATAGGGTCACATATAAGGGATGCGGGTCGGGTGTCTCCTGAAACATCATACCATGTGCTACTTTCGGTGGATGTTGCGAATACAACGGGGAAAGTATATGTAAATGGAGTCCTGGCAACTCAGACATCTGTTTTTCCCAATTATAAAAATGCGAATGTGTATACCGTCGGCCGGCTTACCTCGGCTTACATTTTCAAAGGAATTGTCCGTTTTCATCGCATCTTCAATTACACCCTTACGGCCTCGGAGGTCGCTACGCTGTGGAACGGCGGCGAGCCCGAACGGTATATGCTGCCTCTGTCGGGTGAGATGCGCACCGGACTTGTCGCCGAATACATCGCCGCCGGTTTGTTGGCAGACAAGTGGCGCGACACGTCGGGCGCGGGCCTCGATCTGCCGTATGTTCCGACCGCAACGGGCGGCACGGCAGAACTGTCGTATCAAAGTGTCCCGAATCAAGGCGAAATAGTCATAGACAGCGGTATATTCTTTACCGATATTGCCGAAGGAACAGCCAATAAACGGATCGACGTACCGAGAGGATGTGTGGCTCTGGCCGTGGCCGTTTATAATTACAATGCGTCTGCATTGACAAATGTCATCGTGCAAAACTGGACGGATGAATGGGCGTTCATATACGGCGCGACGATCAATAACGCACGAGCCGTGTATTCAGTCTCTGCCGCCGGTAGCAAATCCGCATATAGTGGGAGAGGTATTACGATAGACCCTACTGTCCAATATCTTAAAGTTATGGCGACAGGAAATACAACGTCCGGAGGTATGCGAGTAAGAGTAATATGTAAATATTTAGGGGTATGAGAAAGAAGATCGATTTCCCGCCTTATAGCGAGGCGGAAGCGATGCAAATCGTGGAGGACGGCAGCGTCCTGTGCAACCTGTACGGGGGAAAGATTACCGATGAACGGGGATTGGAAAAATGGAACTACACGGATTCCGGCATTCTGTTTCCGCCCGATTCGGAAATTCTGTCGCTGACAGACGACGAACGCCGGCAGATAGAAGAGGAGTACAACCGTAACGAACTGACCCTCGCCGAGCTCGAAGCCGAGCGGGTGGCGCAGCGCGAAGAGGTGGAATCACTGCATGTACACGACGCCTAACCTTTGAAATCGCTATGGAATACCTCCCCGCAATCATCAGTGCCCTCGGAACTATTATCGCTGCGTGGTTCGCCTATAACCAGTACAGCAAAAACAAGCTGACCGACCTGAAAATCGAGAAGTTCAAAAAGGACGAAGAGACGAAAAGCATCCGTCGGGCCGACAATTCGTCTATCGTATACGGTGAGTTGTGGAGCGCTCTGCACGAGCTGGATGCCGATCGGGTCTATATCGTACAGCCGCATCCGCTCGGCAACGAAAGCCTGCTGTCCGTCTGTTACGAGGTCAAGCGCAAAGGGGTGGAACCGATGAAACCGCACATACAGGGCCTTCCGATTTCGGAGGTGCCGAAGTTCAGCAGCGATCTGGTGAAGAACCTCTTCCTCTACATCACGGACATCGACGAGCAGGTGAACGACAAATATGCGAAGTCCATCCTTTCGAGTTACGGATGTCGGGCGGCCATCATCAAACGGCTCAACGACAACCGCCACGACTGGATAGGCAGCATCTTCTGCGAGTTCACCCGCCCGCTGTCCGTATCGGAGGAGAATGCGCGGGAGATCATGCACACGGCGGCCATGAACATCCAATACCTGCTGCCCGAGTATCGATAACATATATTGTTTTAACCTTAGTACTGTAAAAACCATGAAAAAGCAAGTCAAAATCGCGCTCTGCGTGTCGGCCGCCGTCATTGCGCTGGTCGTTCTGTTCAATCTCCTGCCGAGCGGCATCCGCACCACGGCGACGCTCTGCGCAGGATTCGGGGCGGCCGCAGGAGCCGCCGCAGGCTGGCAGGCAAAGATGTGGTATGACCGAATGAAAGGATAGGTATGGCAACGTATTTCACCCTTTCCGAATTGCTGCGTTCCGATACGGCCGCAGCGCGCAGCATCGACAACGCGCCGTCGCACGACGTCATTCGCCGGCTCAATGCGCTGATGGACGAATGCCTCGATCCCGTGCGCGAACTTTGGGGCAAGCCGATCGGCGTGAACAGCGGCTACCGATCGCCGGCGCTCAACGCAGCCGTCGGCGGAGCTGCGGCAAGTCAGCACATGAAGGGCGAAGCGGCCGACATCACCACCGGCAGCGTCGCGGATAATCTGCGGCTGTTCGAACGCATCGCAGCCAGCGCGATCCCCTTCGACCAGCTCATCGACGAGAATCGGGGCCGCTGGATCCATATTTCATACCGTGCCGACGGGAAGAACCGAAGGCAGGTGTTGCATCTGTGAGACGACTGCTCGCATGCTTGTTGGCCGTGCTCATCGTCGGTTCACTGTTTTTCGGCTGGGGCTACCGCCGCGGGGCGGCTTCCGTCGAAATGCGCGACAGCACCGTTACCCGATGGGTGCCGTGGCCGGTTCCCGTGTACGACACCATTCGGGAATCTTATCCGGTCGCGGTGCGCGAACCGGCCGATACGGTGTGGAAATACATGAGTGTAGATACAGCCGCAATCATCGCCGACTATCTGCTCGAACGGGATTACCGGCTGGATTTCTCCGCCGATTCGACCGGAACATTCCTTGTTGATGCGACCGTAGGAGAAAACCGGCTGTTGCGGGCTTCGGCCGTAGTAAAGCCGGTTTTCCGTGAGATTACGGTTACAAAACTGCATACTGAGGTGCGGCCGCCGCGCTGGGAAATGGGGCTCGCCCTCGGAATCGATCCATACAACCAGTGGGCGGGCATCTACGGACGCTATACGAGAGGCCGATGGAGCGGTGAGGTCATAGTAGGGTATGATCCGATCCGGGAAAAACAATATGTCGGCACGAAAATAGGATGGGCCGTGTTCCGATAACTCGTTGCCGGAATTATTTCCCGATTCCGCTCCAATCGAAAAGATTCATTACGGCTTTGTTGGCGTCGAAAATGACACGCCAGTTTTTCACGAGGTAAATATCGGTGACTTTCATGGATGTGTCAACGTGATTCAACGCTTCATGAATCACGTATTTGTCCAGTCCGGCTCCGCCCTCCTCTCGGGGAGTCCGCGCTATGGTTGCCCAGGAGTGCCGCGCAGCGTAGAACGTCAGGCCATCGACGCCTATCGCCTCGCCGACATCTTTCAGGCCTTTGTTGATCGCTTTGTTGAATGACACGCGATCTTTGTAGCGGAGGTAGAAGTGAAGCAGCCGTTTCCCCGTCTTATCCGAATAGCGAGCGATCAAAGGGCTGACGCACGGCTCTATCCGAACGTGCATTTCTGCACGGTCCGTGCGGCGGGATGCGGTTTTTTGCCGGAAATACACGATTTCGTCCTTCCTGGCCGGCGGGCAGGTCAGCAGATCGGCGCTGTTCATCCCCATCAGTGCGAACGACAGGAGGAAGCAATCCCGCGCCATCCGAGCGCGTTCGTTGGCGAGTGGCGGCAAGTCGATTATCTGCTGTATCGACTCCGCGGAGATGGCTCGTTTGGCCGTCGGCGCGGGTGTTTCGAGGCGCAAGTTTCTGAAAGGGTTGCCCAGAATATTCATTTGTCCGAGTTCTTCATCGTTGAACTCTTCCTTCGCGCGGTTATAGATGGTTTTGATGCGCGAAATATACAGAGACAGTGCCCTGTTGCCCTTGTTTTTGGTTGCAGTTTCACCTTTCTGCTTTCGGTTGGCGCCTCGTTGCGAAGGCTCCGATTCGATGAATTGCACGAATCCTTTGATGAACGGTGCCGTGATCTCGCCGATGTCGAGCGTATCGCGGCCAATGTATCATCTCAGCGCGTTGAGGGCTGTCATGTAAATCGATGCCGTACCGGAATTCATCCGCGCCGCTTCCTGCCTCATATACGCTATGAAATCGAGCCGGAATCGCTCTCCGCCTTTCAATCCTGATTTGATGCGTGCGACGAGTTCGTCGATTTCTAAGATCACATTTTGTGACCTTATTCTGTCTTTCAATGCGTTATACTCGTTATCCGAGAGTTCATATAATGATCTCCATATAGGGTCGCCATTCTTATCTATAAGTTTCGCAATAGTCTCTTTGGGAGTAGCGTCTTTACCCCTCTCCATTTGAGAAACAAAAGACTGCCCAATTCCTAAAAACTCGGCAACCTGTTTTTGTGTTAGGCCTTTTTGCTTTCTAAATATACGAAGATCAAATTTCATAAATTTTTCTTATGAATATTTCTTGTATATTTATTTGATATTAAAAATATATTTACGATATTTGCGTCATCAACATAACCGAACACGACAAAGGTACGGAAGAATTGACGATTTTAGAGTGTAAATATATACAAATTCCAATCTACATAAAAAAATAACGTAGCATCAACCCGATAACCATAAAAGCAAATGAAACATATGCAACCCACTCGCAAATCGAAAAGAACATCAATTTACCGGAGACTGAAATTGTTTTGTATTCGCCGTCGACGGAAACAACGTCGGGAGGAAGTTTCAATTCTTGACTTAAGGTATCGAATCGTTTTTCGATATTGCGCCTTACCCGATTTGTGGCGTAAATATTTCGATATAGAACGAGACCAAGAGCAAGCAAACATATTCCGTTTAGCGATACTGTCGCAATGTTTGTCCAATATAAACGACATGAATAGCAGGCGGATATGTACTCCGGATTGTCCGATTCGGGCCGAATTAATGAACACGCCAAAGTAAGGATTGTTGCCGAGGCTATGAACATCGTGGAGTGAACGCGGTATTTCCAAATAGCCAGTTCGTTCGTCAGTGAGCATAGATCTTTTGCAAGGGCATCTGCATACTTCAGAACATCTTCAAAGTTAGCGTTGTCGGGTTGCATAGGTCGGATGTATAAATACAAATCGGTGACACTCATAAAACCGAACAATACAAACGTTCGGAAATATTTACGGATTCAAAGTATAAATATCTACAAAATAAACGAAATACGCAAATTATGATTGGAATTTATTCTGACGCAGACATTCAGCATAATGCTTTTGCAAAAGGGATTAGGGAGGTCGATCAGCGAAACGATCGGACGGAATCGATCAATATACGCAGAGAGATTCGCTATCAGCTGGGAGGCCGGACGCCTTTCCGATTGCATGGGATATTTGTGCGAGGATTGAGCCGAACACAATACTGCTCACGACAGGACGGAGAGGTTGCACATACGCCTGCCGAGCGGGATGCCTTGCAACGCATCTTCCGAGAGCATGGGGTTAGATCGCCGTGGGGGTTATGAAAACGGACCGTCTGCTGACGCCCCGCGAGCGCGAGATTCTGGGACTGCTGGCGATAGAAGGGCTGACGGTAAAGCAGGTTGCCGACCGGATGTGTGTAGTCGTGCAGTGCATCTACAATCACTTGCAAGTGATGTACGACAAAGCAGGCGTGAACCGCGCCACGCATTCGCTGGTGAGTTGGTGGTATCGGCAAAATTTCGGGATCACCTTCGACATCCCTGACAAGGCGCGTAAGATTGGCGCGATGTTGCTGCTGGCGCTTTTCGCCGTCGAGGTGACGAATACGAATCTGATCTGCCGAGTTATGCGGGCGCGGCGGGGTAGAAGGAATGAAGTAGAATTTTTGATTGAAGGTTAATAGAGCGATGAACATCCGAGATATACAGAATGCGCTGATCGAGTCGGCCGATCTCGTGGCTTTGGCCGTGTGCCGTCGTAATGCTCCGAAGTCGGACATGATGACACGTCGGAAATTGTACGAGAGCTATCCCAACGACTGGCTCGACTATCATATCAAGCGGAAGAATATCCAGGGAATAAAGGCCGGAGCGGCTAAAAACTCTGCGATACTGTTCAGCCGGCTCGAAGTCGAAGCGCTCCTGAAAGCCGAGAAGATCGACGGGGCAGGATTGAAATGAGAGCGTCCGAAGCCGGAGGTGTTCATGATTGGTGTTTTTGAGAGAAGGGTGTTTTGCGGCTTCGGGGCTTAGCAAAGGTTTGCGCGCCTTTAATGTGCTGTATCTTTTCATATTTATTATTCTATTCCTCGCTGTCCTCCGTGAGGCTCGCAGCAGGATGACGGCCGGGAAAGACCGGCAAAAGGTGTAGTGGCGGAATGGTAGACGCACACAAAAAGATGGGCTGATAGTGGTCGGGCAACGCAAGTTGCGGATGACGCTCCTCGGAAAGCAGCCGTGCAGGTTCGAATCCTGCCTACACCACAACGATAGCCACCCGCAGAGGTGAGGGGTTGGTGCTCTGGCAAAATCACCCCAGCCCGCAAGGGCGGAAAGAGTATCGGGTAGGCCGATAATACCCAAATCGGCGGGTCGTGGGCAAGACTCGAAGAGACAGCCCCGCGGCGGCGAATAGCCGAAGCGCAACAAACCGGCATAGGCTCCGAAGCTGCGACGACACGAGCGGCAAGGACCACCGGGACAAATGAATCCAGTGCGCCGTGGTGTAGGGGCAACACGTCACCCTTTGGAGGTGAAGTCGCAGGTTCGAATCCTGCCGGCGCGACAAAATAAAAAAAACAAATGAAAAAAGACGAACTTCTCACGGTTTTCGGTACGCACGATATCCGTACCTTACCGGAATGTATCATGAGCCTGCTATTCGGGGATCAGGAAGTCCGCGACGACGTATTTCGCGAACTTATCCGCTGCCATGCAGGCGATCTTTCCTACGATTGGTTTCAAGAGGTCTACGAAGAAGAGTTATCCGAGCGGCGGAAGAAAGGTCAAGATTTCACACCTCGGGAGGTCTCTATGCTTGAAACGCAACTTACCGGTGCGCGCGAAGGTGTTATCCACGAACCTACTGCGGGGACAGGAGGGCTCATTATTCAGTATTGGTGGGAGCTGGCATCGAAGCAATTGCCTTGGCGTTTCAAACCGCACACCTGTATATTCACATGCTGGGAACTCTCAGATAGATCGATTCCAGTTCTACTGTTGAATATGGCTATTCGCGGTATGATGGGAGAGGTGTTCCATGGGGATGTTCTCGAAAATGTGGCCAAAGCCCGTTATGTGCTTCTTAACGAACAGAATGATGGGCTGGCATTTTCGGATATCGTTCGTGACGATCGAGTATTGAGTTATACGCATGCTAATCACGTGCATAAGCCAATGCAGCACGACTTATTCGATTAAAAAGGAGGATTTATGAAATTCGATGTCATAGCACAAGAGTGGTTCCACTCCAAGGTAGGACTTGTGAAGGATAGTACCCTGTCGGCTTATTATCAACAACTTCGCAGCCATATTCTGCCTTACTGGGAAGACATGGATGTGGAGTCATTCAAAAAGAATGATGCGCAGCTATTCATCGGCCAAAAGTTTCAAGAAGGCTTGTCGATGAAAACGGTGAAGGATTTAGAGATTACATTAAAACAGATTTTGCTATATGCCGTAGATGAACACGACATGAATGTTCCCACTGCTTTTAAGTTGAAATATCCTACGGCAAATCTGGTTTCCAAGAAAGAGGAGCTTCAGATTTATAGCCTCGACGAACAGAGGCGGATTGTACAATATTTCAGAGAGCATCCTTCTTATCGCACACTGGGAGTAGTTATTGCAATATGCACGGGACTTCGCATCGGCGAGATTTGCGGTCTGAGGTGGTCAGATATATCGTTAGAGAGCAATATGCTGCAAGTCAACCGTACTGTTGAACGGATTGTCGATTATTCAACTGGCAAAACCAAGGTTGTCATCCAGTCCCCGAAGACGATCAACAGCCAACGTTCCGTACCTTTTCCGAGTTGGCTTGCAGATATCCTGATCTCCTTTGCTGCGCCTTGTCGTTCGGACTATTACGTGATTTCCGGTTCGGATAAACTCATCGAACCGCGTACTTATCGCAACTATTATCGGAATTTATTACTCAATAAGATAGGTTTATCGCGGTGTATCAAATTTCACGGATTGCGACACACGTACGCTTCGACACTGATTACCAACGGGGCCGATGTGAAAACGGTAAGTACAATGTTGGGTCACAGCACAGTCTCGACGACATTGGATATTTATACGCACTCGACATTGGAGTCTCGTCGAAAGTGTGCAGAAACGATCCTGATGAAATAATGCCGAGAGATGTCACCGCAAGTATCGAGACAATTATCAGCAACCATAAGTAAGTATTATTCCAGATGGCTTAATGCTTGCCGGCGCAAATCGGCATTTATTGGGATGGATTCCTATGCGGAAGATTTCCTGCATGATGCGTTGTTGTTGTTTCTCCGAAAACCGGAGAAGCATATTCAATCAGTATTATCTGACGAATCCCGTGGTGATAATCATCTATACAATCTCATTTTGTCGATGATAGACCATAAAACAACTGATAGTGTCCGGGCCAGACGGTCGTTGTTCAACATTGATGACCAATATAAAGATCTTCCGCTATCCGGAGATGATCAGATAAGATGGGCAGAGCTGTCCGAAGAGGATTATGCCCGATTTCGTGAGGTATCATGCAATTTAAGAAGCGACGATTTTCTCATACCTCTTCCTAACGGGATGTATGTTCGTCCAACCCAAGGATGGGTCAGCGGGTGGGTACATAGCTATTCGATAAAAAATAGAAGATACACGTATTGGCTGTACAGCGCCTTCGTGGGATCGCGTAGCAAGGGAGAGCACCCACGAAGACTGAAAACATCGTCGTCACGTCACGAGGCATATATGGCGTTGATGGAATACAACAAGCCATAATTTTTTTTTGCAAATTCAAAATGAATTCGTATATTTGCAATGCGAGATCGATACGATGATCGTATCAAAAGAACATATTAACGCTTGTAATAAAGCGTTGCCCTTTGTCCACTTCTACTACGATAGTCGTGTCGGTCTCGCAAACTGATAGGGGCAACGCCTTTTTTATTGCCCTATACATACAAACTTTTAACTGACAATGCGATACCAAGTTAAAAGTAGCCGACCCGCGAAGAACAGTAGCGGGGCTACATCCGTACTTTACCCGTACAGTCACCTCACGAAATCGGAGATCGTTCGATTGTTCCACCTTGAAGATATTCAAGAACCACTCACGCCGCGCGAATTCACGCGCTGCGCGATTGCTGTTGTCTCCCGTTGGTGCGACAATGTACTCACGGGCCGCTACTCGTCCGTCGAAAGTGTGGGCAGCAAGCTCGACTGTCTGGAACGCATCTACAAGAACCGATAAAATAAACGATCATGGATTCATTCGAATTGAAGCCCGCGCCTCTCTGGAAGAGAGTGGCCGGTTATTTCTGGCGCATGTGGTATAAACGAGTCCATACTCAGCGTCGCAAACGCGATCTGTTCATCTATCGAGAGCGCAAACGTCTCTCCGAACCGCAAGTGTTATGGCCGAGCTTGTGATCCTTGTTCTTTTCTCGTGTGCGATCCTGGCCGCCTACGGGTTTGCGGCCGCGCACAGAGCATATTTCGAACGGAAGTTTAACGAATTCTTCAACGAACGATGAAAAGCAATGTCATCATGACCCGCCCGCTGGGTAAATTCGAGGTATACCAACGCACGAGAGACGGCATGTTCAACGCGACGTCGTTGCTTGCGCAATGGAACAAAGCCAAGAACAGCAACAAACGAATACAGGACTTCTTTGAAAATCAGAACACCAAAGATTTCATCGAGGCGCTGATGGAGGAGGAAAATTTAAAGGTGCCAAATTTGGCATATTTAAAAACACGCGGCAAATACAACGGCGGTACATGGATGCACCCGTACCTGTTCGTGAAGTTTGCGATGTGGCTCAATCCCCGCTTCGAGGTTAAAGTCGTGAAATTCGTTTACGGCCAGCTGATCGAGTACCGGCATCATGCGGGCGACAACTACAACGTACTTGCACGGTCAATCGCCGCACTTCCGGATGTGGATTATTCTCAGGTTGCGCGGGGTTTGAACTGGATCGTCTTCAACAAGCATGAACGCGACATCCGGAACACGGCATCGCCGAATCAGCTTCGGGCGTTGGACGACCTGCAACGCAAACTGGCCTTCTCGGTCGATATGGGGTATATCCGCACGTTTCCCGATCTAATGAACTCCATGCGGAGAATCTACAATCGTCAACATGCAAAATTCTAAGAGGGAATGAAAACGCCAAAAGAAGAATACACGGTTTATCCGAGTTTGAGTGTACCGGCCCGTTACGGGTATGACCTGCACACGAAGTCGAAAGCCGAGCCGATTGTGGTGGTCTGCGGTGTAGAGGAGCCGAAAATACATCTTGTTCCTTCCGAACTGCAAGAGTTCGCCAGACAGATTAACGAAGCGATCACCCATGATCTCGGGCTGGAATCCGGAACCTGCGAGGTTAAATATAGAGGTCTGACGGCTTCGGTCGATTTCTACGCGGAATACGAATCGAGTATCGGCGGCAGCCACGACGACGGCAGCGTGGAGCGCTACGCCGAATACACGGGCGACAGGGTATGCGTTCGCGTGGTATATGACCAATATGGCCGAGAATATCCGGACTATGCAATAATCCTTGAAAAGCAACTCAACTAACCAATCTGTCACACATGAAAACGAGAATCGAAATCTACGAGATCGCCCGCCCTGCGAACATTGTAGCATCGGGTTGTTGGAGCCGCAAGTTGCGGACGCAGGAGATACGCAAAGAGATCGCGTACATGATGCGCCATCTCGATGCGAAGAAGTTCACGCATCGAATAGTCGAGGAGGAGTAGGCTATGGAGACACGAACTATCACCCCCGAACAGAAGGAGGCACTGCTTCGCCCCCTGCCCGCGGAGGCGGTCTCGCCGCATCCGACGAAGAAGTTCTTATCGACCATCAAATCCATCTACGTTACCGAGCGGCTGAACGAGGTCTTCGGCACGGGGGCGTGGCGCATCGAGACGGAGAATGTGGATAAGCAGGATCGCATGGTCGTCGTGAAGCTGAAATTCTCCATCCCGGACTACGGCATCTACTACGAGTGCTACGGGGGTAACGACAACCCCGACCTCGGCGATGCCTACAAGGGGGCCACGACGGATGCCATCACGAAGGTCGCCTCATGGCTGGGCATCGGCTCGGATGTCTTCAAAGGCAAATACTCCAACGGTCAAGCTCCGGCGGCTCAAAGCGCCGGAACGGCAGCACCGGCAGCTACTCCCGCCCCGGCAAGCCAGTCCGCGCCGGTGGCACCGAAGAAACAGATCACGGCCGATATGCTGAACGATCCGGTCTTGCGCGATCAGTTCATGCGCTGGGCGTACAAGGGCAGTACGACGGTCAAAGACCCGACGAAATTCGATGTCATCGCCTTCCTTCGTCGCACTTACGATGCGGACGATACGACGGCGGTAGTCTTCGCCAAATTTTACGACGAATATCTAAACAGTAAACAGCAGAAAATATGAACACACAACCTGTATTGATACGCGAGACGAGCAGCCCCACGGAGCTGGCGAAGCTCGCCGTCGACGCCGTTACCCGCGGAGACGTCGATCCGCTCGTCGCTTACGAGAATATATCCCGCATGGAGAAGGCGATCGAGCTGTTCAAGAAGTCCGAAGAGGTGCGCGACATTACGTTGCGCGAACTGGCTAAATACGGACACGGGAAAACATCCTCGGACTGTACGATCGAAGAGGTGGAGGCCGGCGTCAAGTACGACTACTCGGGCTGTAATTGCCAGGCTTTGGACGACCTGTACAAAATGCGTGATGCGGTCATGGCCGACATCAAGGAGAAGGAGAAGATATTGCGGGCGTTGCCGGCCTCCGGCCTGACGGATCCCGCCACGGGCGAAATTTTCTATCCTCCTGCGCGAAGCAGCAAGATGACACTTAAAGCAACCTTCAAAAAACGGTAGCAATGGCAGATTTAATCAATGTATCGCTCTGCGTGAGCGATATTCCCAGAGACAAAATTTTCGTCGCCGAAAACGGCAAGAAGGACATTTCGATATGCGTTTCGGAGCTTCGCCAGCCGGATCAGTACGAGGATACGCACTGCGTATTCATCCGTCAGAGCAAAGAGGAACGCGAACGAAAAGACGCGCGCACGTATGTCGGCCGAGGCAAGTCAGTTATCTTCCGTCCTGCGGAACCTACGCCGGATCAAGTCTCCGATTTGCCCGTAGCGGATAATACGAATGATCTTCCCTTCTGACGATGGATATGCGGATTACCGATGCGGAGGCGCGGGAAGCGCTCCACATCCTCCGCGTCCTGTCCCGCATCCGCGGGCATACGTTGCTGACTGCAAAGGAATTGGATGCGTTACGCCGCGGAAGGTTGTTATTGAAGAAAATAAACAAACGTCATGACAAGGATCGAACAGATACGCAGGGAGGCGCGAGACATCCAGAATCTTCTTGAATGTACGACTTTTTCCGACATCGATTCGATGGTGGGGCGGCTGGATCAACTGGGTGTATATTATGCTCGCAGCGGGGCGTTGCTGAGCGAGGTGGTCGGAATGCGCGATGCAGCTGTGGCCAAGCTGTTTCACGACGAGAAAGAGACTATTCTCAGCCTTTCCCCGTCGCTTGCGAACAAACTGATCGGCAGTGCGCCTTCCGAGCTGAATGCCCTTGAAAAGTGGCTGGATCGGATCAATGCGGCGTGCAAGCACCAATGCGACAACCTTCGCACGATGATAAGTTTCGAGAAAGAGAGGATGCGATTATGAGCTATATAGACCTGATACGCAAATTTTGGCAATTGGATGCAACGTGGCAATTTGGCTGCTGTGAATCGAGGCTTTACTTCTACCTTGTAGAACAAGCGAATCGGTTAGGCTGGCCGAATAGCTTCACGCATTCCGACAGAAGGCTGTCCGAGAATGTAGGGGCGTCACGCAATGCAATTTCGAGAGCAAAAAACCGATTGGAGCAAGCGGGTCTGTTACATATCATAACGGGAGGACGCGGGAAGGGGAACCGCACAGCTTTTTCATTCGTTGAAGAACCGAATCCCGAATCAGGCATCGTTTCAAATGGCTCAATTGGCTTAAATATGAGCCAAAACATGAGCCAAAAACGGAGCCAAAAACGGAGCCAAAAACGGAGCCAAAAACGAAGCCAAAACGAAGGCGATACTTCTTATATAGAAGATAGACTAGACAAGAATAATATTACCCCCTATAATCCCCCTAATGGGGAGATAGTCGTACTACCGCCCTTCTCGGAGAAGGCAGAGGTAACTGACTCCTCCAACACCCTCCCCCAGTTCCGCGGCACCCCCTCCCGCGAGTTCTTGGAGTTTCAACAATGGATTTCGGAAAATGCACCGCGAGTCGCGAAAATGAAAGAGCCTTTTTCCGAGGCGCAATTCTCGGCTTTAAAAGAGGCTTATGCTCTTGACTTCATCCGCGACCTATTGCGCGCGATGCATAACTACGAACCCTTGCTGAAACGCAATCGTTCGGCCTATCTGACATTTCTGAATTGGGCGCGTCGGCGTAATGAAACGTCGTTGCCCCGTTCGAACACTCGGCATCCGGCTACGACCTACCATGCAAAACCGACTCAACATTATGATGAATTCTGAATATGTCTTACGAAGAAATACTCAAACAACTACAAACTGAGGGTAATCCGGTTCCATGCGCACGCTTCCGGTTTCGGATACCCGATGCGCGGACGGAATTGAAAAACGCGCTGGTTACTGTGCTGTCGGCAATGGGAGAACGATTGGTATGGCTTCCCGAATACGACAAGGTTGCAGCGTGGTTGTCGGATAACAACGGTAAGGGACTTTTGCTGTTCGGTAATTGCGGACGCGGAAAATCCCTGATAACCCGCTACGCCATTCCCATGCTGTTGCGCAAGTTCGCTAATCGAATCGTTACGGTCGTGGACTGCGGAGCGCAGGACATATGTATCGACGAGGTATTAAAACGCAAGTTCATCGCATTGGACGATATAGGCGTAGAGGTGGATCGCGTCGAATTCGGTACACGCCGGAATGTGGTAGTCGAGATCGTGAACAAGGTGCAGGATAACCCCGATCGGATGGCTATAGCTTCCTCAAATCTGTCGGGTGAAGGCATCAAGGAACGCTATGGTGACCGGATATATGACCGTATTAAATACCTGTGCTATCGTGTTGCGTTCAATGGAAACAGTCTGCGCAAATGAGGCACGTTGAATCTCGTTTACAACAGTCGTTCGTCCGCTGGTTCCGGATGCAATATCCGTCCTATGCACTATGTCTGACGAGTGTCCCGAACGGCGGACTCCGGAGTAAGACCGAAGCCGCAATCATGAAGGCCGAAGGTATGACGGCCGGTGCTGCGGATTTGCTTCTGCTCGTGCCGAGGGGCAAATACGGATCGCTCGGCTTGGAGTTCAAGACACAGGGAAAGGGCAGTCGTCAGAGTGCCGTACAGAGAAGATGGCAGGAATCCTTTGGGGCTGCGGGGAACAAGTATGTTGTAGTTCGCACGCTCGAAGATGCTATTGCTGCCGCAAATCAATACATGAATCAGGATAAACAAATTTACCACAATGGAATCAACGAAACAGATTAAAATCGAAATCCGCAACCGTTGGACTGGCTCGGTCGTATTTGAATACACGAAAGAGGGAAACACAATCACCGAAACGGTTTTGGAAGCTATTAGGCGCGGTGCTGATCTGCGCGGTACCAACCTGTGCGGTGCCAACCTACGCGATGCCAACCTGCGCGGTGCCGACCTGTGCAATGCCGACCTGTGCGATGCCAACCTGCGCGATGCCAACCTGTGCGATGCCGACCTGTGCGATGCCAACCTGTGCGGTGCCAACCTGTGCGGTGCCGACCTGTACGGTGCCGACCTGTGCGATGCCAACCTGAGCGATGCCAACCTGCGCGATGCCGACCTGCGCAGTGCCGACCTGCGCGGTGCCAACCTGTACGGCGCCGACCTGCGCGGTGCCAACCTGCGCAATGCCAAAGGATGTTATCTATCATGTCCGACTGAGGGTAGTTTCATCGGTTGGAAAAAAGCCTCTGGGCATATCGTAAAATTACGAATTCCGGAAGATGCACGGCGCAGTTCGGCAACGGGACACAAATGCCGTTGCGATAAAGCATACGTCATGGAGATTCAGAACATGGACGGCACCAAGGCAACTGGGGATACCGTTCGTTCCGACCATGGCAAAAACTTCGTCTACACCGTCGGTGCCACAGTTGAAGTTCCGGATTTCGACGATAACAGGTGGAGCGAATGCGCACCGGGTATTCATTTCTTCATCGATCGCAGAGCAGCGGTGGAGTACCAATGACGCACGGTTCTCTATT
>OJQY01000242.1_pt1 | contig 37761 bp, 35 predicted proteins | sample 1599091 | NCBI WGS metagenome assembly OJQY01 (sample SAMN03922524, study PRJEB24848) | human gut metagenome | isolation source: stool sample | host: Homo sapiens | place: Germany | collected 2010-02 | reverse complement strand
TGAGCTTGCCGTTTGCGTCTACCGTGGCGACCTTCGGGTTACTCGATTTCCACGTCAGCGCCTTGTTCTTCGCGTTCGATGGCGTTACCGTCGGCTTGAAGGAACCGCTTTTCCCCACCGGCCAGCTGATTTTATTCGTGTTGAGCTTGACACTCTTCACCGGCTGGTAAACCGTAACGGCGCACGTCGCTTTCGCGCCGCTTCCGTCCTTTGCGGTACAGGTAATCGTCGCACTGCCAATACCCACCGCTTTGAGCTTGCCGTTTGCGTCTACCGTGGCGACCTTCGGGTTACTCGATTTCCACGTCAGCGCCTTGTTCTTCGCGTTCGATGGCGTTACCGTCGGCTTGAAGGAACCGCTCTTTCCCACCGGCCAGCTGATTTTATTCGTGTTGAGCTTGATGCTCGTAACAAGGACAGGATAAGGGCCTCCGCCGTTAATCTCGTTGACCTGGCAGTACCGGTACATTGCGCTTCCTTCATTGCAATATACCAACACATTCTGGATTCCCTCGAACGGATTCGAGCCGATTTCCTTTACGCTGTTCGGCACAAGTATTTCGCCTATATTTGAGAAAGCAAAAGCATAATCCCCAATGGTTTTGCACTTGTTTTGGATAATCAGCTTTTTTATATTCAAATTGCCCATAAATGAGTTCGGGGCAATTTCCTCAACAGAGGCCGGCACCTTAAATACAGAGCCGGGCTTTCCGCAGGGGTAAGAGAGCAACATTTTTTTGTTACCGCTGTATAGCACACCGTTTACAGCGGTAACATTGTTCCCGCCAGAGGTAACCTTGAATTCCTGAAGTCTGTCGCATACCGCAAAAGAGCCGTACCCAAAGAAATTAATCGTGGAAGGGATTGTGACCGTCTTTAAACTGATACAACCTAAAAAAGCCCCTGCATCCAGATAAATCAAGTCCTTGGGCAGCGTAACCTCTTGAAGGTTGATACAACCGCTGAACGCACAGTAACCGATATATTTCACCGTTTTAGGGATAGAAACGTAACGGAGGCTTTCGTTGTAGGCGAACACCTCCTGGTCGATTCCTATGACATACATGTTCTTTATCGTATTTGGAATCGTAACCTTGCTGTCGTTTCCCAAATAATCTGTAATCCAGACGCAGCGATTCCCGTATTCGTCCGTGTCGGCTGTATAGACAAAATCGCCGTATTTGTCACCTACCGCCTGTGAGTCGTCCGTGGCCGCGCTTACGGACATCGGCATAGCCGCAAACATACCGAACACCAACAGGAATACCAGCAGAACTGATACCCCTTTTTTCATTATTTTCATAAAAAAACCTCCATCCACAATGTAATTTATTCCGATAATTCCATGATATAGAAAAAAGCAATGCCTGTCAATAAAAGGTGAAGAACTGTTACTTTTATTTATCAGCGTTCCTATTTTGCCGCTTCGAACGTTTTCACACCTGAATTTCAGGCAATAAACAGTTAAAAAAGGGAGGAAAATTTGAAATCCGGAAAAAAATATGCTATGCTTATTAAAAATAAGGGGAAACACCTAAAAAGCCGTATAAGAGGAGGCGGGCAAATGAAGATACATGAGTCGGCGGAAAATTACCTAGAAACGATTTTGATTTTAAGCCACAGGAATCCCGCCGTTCGTTCGATTGATATTGTCAACGAATTGGAATTTACTAAACCGAGCGTCAGTGTCGCTATGAAAAACCTGCGTACCAACGGATATATCGAAGTAGACAGGGATGGCTTTATTACGCTTACGGAAATGGGGCGCGAAATCGCGGAAACCATGTATGAGCGCCATACCTTCCTGTCCGACTGGCTGATCCGGCTGGGGGTAGCCCCAAAGACAGCCGTTGAGGATGCCTGCCGCATCGAGCATGTCATCAGCGCGGAAAGCTTTGAGGCTATTAAAAAAACGCAGGCAGGGAAATCTTAAAATAAAGGGAGCGGGAGAAATTCCCGCTCCCTTTTTATGCGCTAAATTCCCGAATGGTTAAAAATATCCAAATAATACGTTTACTGCTGTGCCATCGCCTCGCGCGGGCTGATTTTCGTAAGGCTTCTTACCATAACTAGCTCGCACAATAACGGTATGACTGTCGTAAGCGCCAGCGCGGCTAAGGCAAGCAGCGCGAAGTCGAGCCAGCTTACCACGTAAATACGCCCGGCAAACGGGCCGTTCGCGTTTACTAAATTCATGACCGTCACACACACGGCGGAGAGTATGCCGCCAATCGTAAAGGCGCGCAGCCCGGTTTTTAATTGTTCTAGGTACAGGGTCAGGAATATTTGGCGGTTTTTATAGCCGATTGCCTTAAGCAGGCCAATTTCCCCCTTGCGCTCCAGCAGTCCGCTTGAGGTCGCAAGAAACAGGTTGATTACCGTCAGGAGCAAAATAGCAATGGTGAAAAAATTGCCTGCCGCCGTGAAAACTGTTGCGAACAGCTTAACCTCCGGCTGAATAGACAGCTCCGTAGTTGAGGAAACATTTATTTTTCGACTCTCCAATTCTTCCCTGACTTTATCTACGTTTTCTGCTTCATCTACCAGCACCGTAAAGCTATGCAGATCCGTACGCTCCAATGCGTCATAATACTCCTCAATATAAAAATCACTTTCTGTGGCGTTTACCGCCATTTGTTCAATTTGTTTGCTTGTTTCGTTTGAGACATATATTATTCCCGGATTTCCATTTCCGTTGTAGAGGGTGTCATACACTCCCACAACCTTTAATTTGTATTCTAAAGCAGGAAGTGAATCCCATTGTGTCAAATAAACACCGCCGCTTTTTTTAAATTCTATCACTTCATAATATTTTCCCCATGGTTTTACCGTCAATGTTTTCCCCAAATAGTCTTCTCCCCGTTGCGCCAATTCTATATCGTCCTTACTTTGCAAATCAAAGTCTTTATACGGGCAAAACGTACTCGGAACTAAGCAGGAAAATACCGGGCTTTCGTCGAGCCGTTTGCCTGCTATAACCTTCATCCTTTGTGTTTTGAAGAGCGACCACGCCTCTACCGATGTATCTGAAGGTGAAACTGGAAGAATGTCAGTACAATCATCACCTTTTTCATTAAATATAGCGTTAATTTTAAAAAACTGGTATTCCATCCCATCGTTCATATCGACAGACTGTACATGCTCCAGTTGTCCAACCTTTTCAAGCAGTTCCGGTGTTAACACTTGATATCCCAAATCAGTAAATAAAGTATTAATACGCAATCGCCTTGCAGGGTCTTGATTAATGAAGTCGCTCATGGCATTCTTCAGTGTAACAATAAAACTCATTAGAAACATAAGGGCAATTACGGAAAATAGTAACAGCAAAAAGAGGGCGGTGCTCCGTTTTCCCCTTTTCCTGTTCGCGTTTGCCAAAAAGGTATAATTTTGCAGTCTCATACATCCCATCCTTTCACATCCCTTTAATTCTTTTAAACACATCCTTTAATTTCTAAAATACACTCAGGTTCTTTACTCTATTGCTGTGCCATTGCCTCGCGCGGGCTGATTTTCGTAAGGCTTCTTACCATGACTAGCTCGCACAATAACGGTATGACTGTCGTAAGCGCCAGCGCGGCTAAGGCAAGCAGCGCGAAGTCGAGCCAGCTTACCACGTAAATACGCCCGGCAAACGGGCCGTTCGCGTTTACTAAATTCATGACCGTCACACACACGGCGGAGAGTATGCCGCCAATCGTAAAGGCGCGCAGCCCGGTTTTTAATTGTTCTAGGTACAGGGTCAGGAATATTTGGCGGTTTTTATAGCCGATTGCCTTAAGCAGGCCAATTTCCCCCTTGCGCTCCAGCAGTCCGCTTGAGGTCGCAAGAAACAGGTTGATTACCGTCAGGAGCAAAATAGCAATGGTGAAAAAATTGCCTGCTGCCGTGAAAACTGTTGCGAATAATTCTATTTCAGGTGGAATAAACCGTTCCGGAAAGGCCGATATAGAAATTCCCATATCTTTAATCTCCTGCCGGACGGTATTGAAACTTTCATAGGAATCCGCCAGCACGGTATAGCTGTGCATAGCCGGGTTAGTTTTGTCCCTTTGATACTGTTCTATAAAGTCCGAATCCTTTGTTGCCTTGACCGCCATTTCCTCTATTTTTTGTCCCGTTTCGTTGGAAACATAAATCTCTTTTGGCGACCCCGTCCCAGCATAAGAGGAATAATATACTCCTACGACTTCTAATTGATATTCAACTCCGGTTAGATACTGCAATTGCGTCATATAGCCTCCATCTGCGTCCTCCCTGTAGGTCCAAAACTCATAATTGTCTCCAAATGGCATGACTGTAAAGGTTTTCCCAATATAATCCGCCCCGTTTTGCAACGAAAAGATGTTTTCATCAATCGTATAGTCGCTGACCGGACAAAAGGTGCTCGGCACCAGGCAGGAGAATACCGGGCTTTCGTCGAGCCGCCTGCCCGCTACGACCTCCATCTCCTGCGTTTTATATAAAGACCACGCCTCTACGGAATACCCGTATTCATTTGTAGGCGGCATCATGCCGCTGCAGTCTTCCCCGTTTTCATCCCTAAGCGCGGTGATATTGAAAATCTGCCGCACCATCCCGTCGTTGATGTCGGCCGACTGCACATGTTCGAGCTTTCTGATGTCGTTGAGTACTTCCTCTGTAAGCACGACCCCCTTCCCAGGTTCGTGAAATAAAGAGTCAATTTCAATCCTTCTTGCGGGGTCCACGCTCGTAAAGCCGTCCATTACCCGGTGGAGCATGGAGGTCACGCTTGTAATCAATACAAGCGCTATCACGGAAAAAAGCAGCAGCAAAAAAAGGGCCGTGCTCCGCTTTCCTCTCTTTCTGTTCGCGTTTGCCAAAAAGGTATAGTTTTGCAGTTTCATGAGCGCCCTCCTTGATTGTGGACACCCACCCGCGGGGAAAACCCCGCGGGTGGGCCACTTCACGCAGGCTTAATAATTTAGTAATACTGGTAGGTATCGACCGTGGATTTGAATCCGCCGTACGTGTTTATGTAGAAATGCTGGCTTTGCCCTTTGTCGACCGACCCAAAATCAATGGTCGGGTGGGACGGAATGCCACCGACCAGCTTATATTTCTGTTTTCCCTTTTTTACTCCGCTTTGCAATACATAGCAGTCACCCTGCGTATAGCTCTTACCATTGTAGATGGTAATGTAAGAGCCGAACGTGTCCTTGCGGGTACCGTTATGCGCAGCGGTCACAACGATGGTTTCCGTCCCCGTCGCGGCGGCCTCCGCCGTCCAGGTCCAGCGCTCCGCCGCCGCGTTCGCGGAAAATACGCAGCCCGCGGCAACCATTACGGCGGTTAAGGTGAACACCGCTGTACTCTTTGCAAAAAGCCTTCTCTTCTTCATTTTATTGTTTTTTAACATCATTGTTTCCTCCTTTGAACCGTGTTTTATTTTACACTGCTTCTTTTACCGGCACCTTACCCAGCCCATTGGAATCTCCTCCCATCTGTTTAAATAATTGCCTCCATTCAATTTACAATCGTTTTTATTATTACGATAAAAATATTTTGTTTATAAGCTTTATACGTATATCTTCTATAAACATATCACAATTTTAAAAATATATCAATAACTTGTTATGTTTTGTATAATTTTTGTGATGTTTTGTATAAATGTAAGACGTAAATATACTTTTACTTTTTGTTATATTAAAAATGCGATTTAAAAAAGAACATAAAAAAACGGACAGTCCGTAAAAACGAACTGTCCGTTAATATGCTTATGATTTTATTAAGCGATGCTTATTTCGCGGCTTTCAGTGCGGCCTGCGCAGCGGCAAGGCGTGCAATCGGCACACGGAACGGGGAGCAGGAAACATAGTTGAGGCCCGCGTTGTGGCAGAACTCAACGGAGGACGGGTCGCCGCCGTGCTCGCCGCAGATGCCCAGCTTAATGTCGGGGCGGGTCTTGCGGCCAAGGTCGGCAGCCATCTTGACGAGCTTGCCAACGCCTGTCTGGTCGAGCTTTGCAAACGGGTCGGACTCGTAAATCTTCGTCTCGTAGTACGAATCAAGGAACTTGCCGGCGTCGTCACGGCTGAAGCCGAACGTCATCTGGGTCAAATCGTTCGTACCAAAGCTGAAGAACTCCGCTTCCTTCGCGATTTCGTCCGCTGTCAAAGCGGCGCGCGGAATCTCAATCATGGTGCCGACGTGGTATTTCATATCGACACCCGCGTCCGCGATGAGCTTGTCGGCCGTCGTTGTAACAACGTCCTTTACATACTTGAGCTCCTTGACCTCGCCGACGAGCGGAATCATGATTTCAGGAACGATGTTGTATTCCGGATGCTCCTTATTGACAACGATAGCCGCGTTGATGACGGCGGTCGTCTGCATCTCGGCAATTTCCGGATAGGTAACCGCAAGACGGCAGCCACGGTGGCCCATCATCGGGTTGAACTCGTGCAGTCCGCTGATTACGTTCTTGAGGTGTTCTACCGTGATGTTCATCTCTTTTGCGAGCTCTTCGATGTCCTCTTCCTTGGTCGGGACGAACTCATGCAGCGGCGGGTCGAGGAAACGAACCGTCATCGGACGGCCCTCGAGCACCCTGTACATCTCTTCAAAGTCGCCCTGCTGGTACGGCATAATCTTAGCAAGGGCAGCCTTCCTGCCTTCGACCGTATCGGAAACAATCATTTCACGGATAGCCTTGATTCTGTCGCCCTCGAAGAACATGTGCTCCGTACGGCAAAGGCCAATGCCCTCAGCGCCGAACTTGACGGCCTGAGCCGTGTCGCGCGGGTTGTCGGCATTTGTCCTGACCTTGAGGGTCCTTGCTTCGTCGGCCCACTTCATGAATACGTCGAAGTCGCCGATGATAGCGGCCTCAACCGTCGGGATAGCTTCGCCGTAGATGTCGCCGGTCGTACCGTCGAGGGAGATATAGTCGCCCTCTTTGATGGTCTTACCGCCGAGCTCAAACTGCTTTGCTTCCTCATTGATTTTAATTTCACCGCAGCCGGAGACGCAGCAGGTACCCATGCCGCGCGCAACAACCGCCGCGTGGGAGGTCATGCCGCCTCTTACAGTGAGGATACCCTCGGCGGCGTTCATGCCCTCGATGTCCTCAGGAGAGGTTTCAAGGCGTACCAGGACGACCTTCTCACCCTGTTCAGCCCATGATTTTGCGTCTTCAGCCGTAAATACGACCTTTCCGCAGGCAGCGCCCGGGGAAGCCGCAAGGCCCTTGCCAATCGGTGTGGCGGCCTTCAAAGCCTTCGTGTCGAACTGCGGGTGGAGCAGCGCGTCGAGCTGCTTGGGCTCTACTCTCAAAACTGCCTCTTTCTCTGTAATCATGCCTTCCTTAACAAGGTCGACAGCAATTTTCAGAGCGGCGGCAGCGGTTCTCTTGCCGTTTCTTGTCTGGAGCATATAGAGCTTGCCGTTTTCAATGGTGAACTCCATGTCCTGCATGTCCCTGTAGTGGTTCTCCAGGCGGTTTGCAATCTCGACAAACTGCTTGTAAACCTCAGGCATATCCTCAGCGAGCTTGGAAATCGGGCTCGGCGTACGCACACCCGCGACGACGTCCTCGCCCTGGGCGTTGATGAGGTACTCGCCGAACAGCGCTTTTTCGCCTGTGGCCGGGTCACGCGTAAAGGCAACGCCTGTGCCGGAATTCTCGTTTAAGTTGCCGAATACCATCGGCTGTACGTTGACCGCCGTGCCCCAGGAATACGGGATGTCGTTCATGCGGCGGTATACGTTTGCGCGGGGGTTGTCCCAGCTGCGGAAAACAGCCTTGACGGATTCCATCATCTGGACCTTCGGGTCGGTCGGGAAATCCTCGCCCTTTTCCTTCTTGTAGTAGTCCTTGAACAGGACAACCAGCTGCTTCATATCTTCCGCGTCGAGGTCGATATCGTTCTTAACGCCTTTCTTTTCCTTCAGCTCGTCGATGATGACCTCAAAACGCTTCTTGGAGATTTCCATAACAACGTCGGAGAACATCTGGATAAAACGGCGGTAGGAGTCGTATACAAAACGCTCGAACGTCGGGCTGGGGTTGCCGGCAATCAGGCCAGCTACAACGTCGTCGTTGAGGCCGAGGTTCAAGATGGTGTCCATCATACCGGGCATGGAAGCGCGTGCGCCCGAACGGACGGAAACGAGAAGCGGGTTCTTCGGGTCACCGAATTTTTTGCCGTTGATTTCTTCGACGTTAGCAAGCGCCGCGTAAATCTGCTCTTCAATATCGGCGCCAATCTTCTTGCCGTCTTCATAATAGCGTGTGCAGGCCTCCGTAGAAACGGTAAAGCCCTGGGGAACAGGCATGCCTAGCCTGACCATCTCTGCAAGGTTCGCACCTTTTCCGCCGAGGAGCTCTCTCATGTTTTCGTTGCCCTCAGAGAAAAGATAAACATACTTGTGGCTCATTGGAAACTACCTCCTAAAATTCTTCGCATACAAACAAACGAAAGCTTGTACACATCCTTGTTTACTGACTATGTCAGTCCACCCTGTATTATAGCAAACATTTCCTGAATTGACTAGACTTTTTTCCGATAAAAACGAACTAATTTAGAGAATCAAACGATTGACAATACTGTTAAAAACGTTAAAATTCGGTAGCCTTATGAATTACATCTTGAAAATTACACAATGTGTGAGATAATATGGATGTCTGTAAAACAGTATAATGTATTTTTGCGCCCTTTTGGCGGCGCGTACAGTACAAAAGAAAATGGGGTGCTTTCTATGGCGCAGCGCAGCGCTGTGATTCTCGCGGGCGGCGAAGGCAAGCGAATGAATTCGGATAAACCGAAGACCCTTTCCATCGTGCTCGGCAAGCCGATGCTCCGGTGGATAATCGATTCCCTCAAAGAAAGCGGCATCGGGGACATTTGTGTCGTCACCGGCTACCGGAAGGAATGCATTGAAGATTACCTGAAAACACAGCCGGAGCACATTGAAACGGTGTTCCAGATTGAGCGGCTCGGCACGGGCCACGCCGTCATGATGGCTGAAGAATTTTTAAAGCGGCGCGGCGGCGACGTCGTGATTTTAAACGGCGACGCGCCGTTTATGGACGCGCGGACGATTACCGGCGCCTTTACCCAGCATGACGAAACAAACAGCGCCGCGACCGTCATTTCTGCCAAGGTGGACGACCCCGCGGGCTACGGCAGGATTGTGCGCGATAAAAACACAGGCGCGTTCAAAGCAATTATTGAGCAAAAGGATGCGGACGGCGAAACGCTTAAAATAAACGAGGTCAATTCCGGCGGCTATTGGTTTGATACCGCCGCTCTTTTGAGCGTATTACATAAGATTACCGCAAACAACAACGCCGCCGAATATTACCTGCCCGACGCGCTAAAGCTGTTATTGGAGCAGGATATGCCCGTAGGCGCGTATACGGCGGCGTCGAGCGATACGGTGCTCGGCGCGAACGACCCGCAGCAGCTTGCGGAATTAAACGAAATCGCCAGAAAAAAATTCGGTTGAACACATTTTCAAGCTTTCTAAATCGTCAGATATTTATTTTATATAAAAACCGGGTAAGGGTAATTTTGCGAGAGCAAAATTTTCATAGCCCGGATGTAGGGGGATATTATTCAAAATGAATTTTCACGGTAAGGACATCAAAATCTTCACAGGAAGCTCGAACAAGGACGTAGCGCAGGGTATTGCAGGATGCCTGGGCCTGCCGCTGGGCAAGTCTGACTGCAGCACGTTTTCAGACGGGGAAATCTCCGTTTCGCTGCATGAGTCCGTAAGAGGCTCGGAATGCTTTATCGTCCAGTCGACATGCGACCCGGTCAACAACAACATCATGGAGCTTCTTATCATGATTGACGCGATGAAGCGCGCCTCAGCCGCCCGTATTACAGCCGTTATGCCGTATTTCGGCTACGCAAGGCAGGACCGCAAGGCTAAGGCGAGAGACCCGATTTCCGCAAAGCTTGTCGCGGACCTTATTACGACCGCCGGCGCGGACAGGGTTTTGACGATGGATTTGCACGCGGCGCAGATTCAGGGCTTCTTTAATATCCCTGTCGACCACCTGCTCGGCGCCCCAATGCTCGCGGCGCATATGAGGGAGAGAATCAGCGGAAACACCGACGAATTTGTCGTCGTATCCCCCGACTTAGGCTCTGTTACGAGAGCAAGGAACTTTGCGACGAAAATCGGCTGCCCGATTGCGATTATCGATAAGCGCCGCCAGAGGGCGAACGTTTCCGAGGTCATGAACATCATCGGCGAAGTCGAGGGTAAAAAGGTCATCCTCGTCGACGACATGATAGACACCGCGGGTACGCTGTGCAACGCGGCCTCCGCCATTATCGAAAAGGGCGGCGCAACAGGCGTATACGCCTGCGCGACGCACGCCGTTTTATCCGGCCCCGCAATCGAGCGGATTGAAAAGAGCCCCATCAAGGAGCTTATCCTGCTCGACACGGTTCCAATCCCGGAGGACAAAATGCTCGACAAGTTCACCATCCTTCCCGTCGCGCCCGTATTCGCGGAGGCAATCGAAAGGATTTACGCGGACAAGCCCGTCTCCCCCATGTTCAAATAAACAGGGCGGTCCCCGCATATGCATATAAAATAAAAGAGGTTTCAGTAAGGCGGCATCCAAAATGCCGCCTTTTAGCCGTTGGCCGGACAAAGAAATTTTACCGTGCAGGGAACGGGATTCCTGTATATCTCAAGCCGTATTGCAAAATGATGCAGCGCCAGAAAGGGAAGCAATATGTTTAAAAATCTGTTTCACAAAAGCAATGCCGCCGCGCCGCAGGGGCCGGTGGAGTTTATTGTCGCGGGACTTGGCAATCCGGGGCGGGAATATGAAAACACCCGGCACAACGCGGGGTTTGTTACAATCGACCGGTTCGCGGAAAAGCATAACGTCCAAATCAACCGACTGAAATACAAGGCGCTGTGCGGAGAATGCATGGTGGAGGGAAAGCGCGTCCTGCTTATGAAGCCCCAGACGTTCATGAACAACAGCGGGCAATCGTTAACGCAGGCGATGTCTTTCTACAAAATTCCGCCCGAGCGGGTGATTATACTACTCGATGACATCTCGCTCGAGCCGGGAAAGCTGCGCATTCGCAGGAAGGGGAGCGACGGCGGGCAGAACGGCCTGAAAAACATTATCTACCTAACTGGCAAAGACACCTTTCCCCGCGTGAAAATCGGCATCGGCGCAAAGCCGAACCCCGGCTGGGACCTTGCAAAATGGGTATTGTCCCGTTTTACGCCAAATGAGCAGAAGCTCCTGCTGGAAGCCGCCGAAAAGGCGTGCGGCGCCTTAGAGCTTATCATCGGCGGGGACATTGACCGCGCGATGAACCTTTACAATTCATAACGAAGCAGCCGTAACCCAAACGGGCTGACAGAGGAAACCAATGAAATTTTTATCAAACGTCATCAAACAGCTGTCCGAGTACAAACGCCTTTCCGAATGCCTCGATTTTTTCCCCGCGGCAGTGGCAGCGGCGGGGCTTACTACCGTACACAAGGCGCATATTATCCACGCGCTCTGCGCCGAAAAAGGCGTCAGGGCTTTTGTTGTCGCGTCCGACGAGGCGGAGGCGCAGACGCTCGCAAACGATTTGTGCTCCATGGGCGGGAAAGCGCTCGTCTATCCCGTACGCGACTTTACCTTCCGCGACGTAAACAGCCAGTCGCGCGAATACGAGCATAAAAGGCTCAATGTACTGTCTAAGATGCTGCGCGGAGATTATACGGCGGTTATCGCGTGTATCGACGCGGCAATCCAGTACACCATCCCGCCAGCGGCGCTTCGGGACGCTACCGTAAGCTTCCGGTCCGGCGGGCAGCTGCCGCTTGAACAGGCGGTGCGGGCGCTTACCTTGAACGGCTATGAGCGCTGTGAGCAGGTGGAGGGCCCGGGACAGTTCGCCGTGCGCGGCGGCATCCTCGATTTCTTTATGCCGGACGCCCCGGCCCCCGTGCGCGCCGAGTTTTGGGGAGACGAAATCGACACGCTCAACTACTTCGACGTGGAAACGCAGCGGCGCACCGATTATATCGAAGAGCTTACCCTCACCCCTTCGACGGAGCTTTTAACCGGCGATACGGAAAAGCTCGCCGGTAAAATAGAGCACAAGGCTTCCCTGCTGCGCGGAAAGACCGCCGCGCAGGCCCGCGCGATTCTCCAGCGGGAGGCGGACGGCCTGCGAAACGGCGTGCGTCCCGGCTCGATGGATAAATTCATCGGCCTGCTTTACCAAAGCCCCGGAAGCCTATTCGATTATAAGGACAAAAAAGACCTGCTGTTTATTCTGGAGCCGGTCAAAACAAACGAGCGCCTGCGCGCGTATAACCGGCTGTTTGAAGAGGAATTACAGGATTGCTTTTCCGACGGCACGCTCTGCCGCGGGTTCGACAAATACCAGCTTGACCGCGTGGAGCTGCTCGACATCCTGCGCGGCACGCGCACCGTTTATCTCGATAACTTCACGCATGGAAATTACGAGCTGCCGCTCCGGGAGCTCGTCACCTTTACAGCAAAGCAGCTATCCTCATGGAGCGGCTCCATGAAGGTGCTCTGCGAGGATTTGCAGGCCGATTTTCATAAAAACAGCCGTATCGCCGTGCTTGCCGGAACACAGCGCAGCGCGCAGAGCGTAACGGAGGAGCTTAAAAAGCAGGGCTTCCCCGCGGAGCTTGCCGAAAACCCCGCAGAGCTCGCTCCAGGGAAAATTTATGTGCTGGAGGGCTGCCTTTCCTCCGGCTTTGAATACCCGTCGCTCCATTTTTCCGTCATTACGCACGGGCAGGTTGCCGCTGTACAAAAGCGGAAAAAGGCAAAAAATAAAAACGCCCAGCAGATTTACAGCCTGTCCGAGCTTTCTCCCGGCGATTATGTGGTGCACACCACACACGGCATCGGCGTGTTCGGCGGCATCCAGAAGCTCGACATGCAGGGCGTCGTCAAGGACTATATCCGGGTAGAGTATGCCAAAAAGGATGTTTTATACGTCCCCGTCACACAGCTCGACCTGGTATCCAAATACATCGGCCCAAGGGAAAACTCCGCCGTGCGTTTAAGCCGGCTCGGCGGCACCGACTGGCAGAAGGCCAAGGCGCGCGTTAAGAGCGCCGTCAAGGACATGGCAAAGGAGCTTACGGTCCTGTACGCGCAGCGCATGCAGGCGCCTGGGCACGCGTTCCCGCCGGACGGCGACTGGCAGAGGGATTTTGAGGCCCGCTTTGAATATGAGGAAACAGAGGACCAGATGCGCTGCATTGAAGAAATCAAGTCCGACATGGAGCGCACCGCGCCGATGGACCGCCTATTATGCGGCGACGTGGGCTTTGGAAAAACCGAGGTCGCGCTGCGCGCGGCGTTCAAATGTGTGACCGATTCCAAGCAATGCGCGCTTTTGTGCCCGACGACAATCCTCGCCTGGCAGCACTACCAGACGGTACTGCGCAGGTTCGAGGGCTACCCCGTGCGCGTGGAGCTTTTATCGCGCTTCCGCACGCCGAAGCAGCAGCAGGACATCATCCGCCGTTTAAAGCGCGGGGAAATCGATATGGTGGTCGGCACACACCGCCTGGTACAGAAGGACGTGGTGTTCCACGATTTGGGGCTTTGCATCATCGACGAGGAACAGCGCTTCGGCGTGGCGCAGAAGGAACGGTTCAAGGAAATCAGCAAAAACGTCGACGTGCTCACCCTTTCCGCCACACCTATCCCCCGCACGCTCAACATGGCAATGAGCGGCATACGCGATATGTCGGTGCTCGAGGAAGCGCCGCAGGACAGGCATCCTGTCCAGACCTATGTGCTCGAGCATGACGACGGCGTCGTCTGCGAGGCCATCCGGCGCGAGCTGCGCCGCGGCGGTCAGGTCTTTTACCTGCACAACAAGGTGGAAACAATCGAGCGCAGGGCGGCAAAGCTTGCGTCCCTGATTCCGGAGGCGAAAATCGCCGTAGGGCACGGAAAAATGAACGAGCAGGAGCTTTCCGAGGTCTGGCGGAAGATGCTGGAGCAGGAGGTAAACATCCTCGTCTGCACGACCATCATCGAAACGGGCGTCGATTTACCGAACGCCAACACCCTGATTATAGAAAACGCCGACTGCATGGGGCTTTCCCAGCTCCACCAGCTGCGCGGCAGGGTCGGGCGTTCCTCCCGGCGCGCCTACGCGTATTTTACTTTTATTCCCAATAAGGTATTGAGCGAAATTTCACAGAAGCGGCTGACGGCCATCCGCGAATTTACGCAGTTCGGCTCCGGCTTTAAAATCGCCATGCGCGATTTGGAGCTGCGCGGCGCGGGCAATATACTCGGCGCGCAGCAGCACGGCCATATGGAGGACGTCGGCTACGACATGTACCTGAAGCTCTTAGGCGAGGCGGTCAAGGAGGAAAAGGGCGAGCCGGTAGAGGATATGGACCTCGAATGCCTGGTCGATGTACGCGTACAGGCGCATATTCCGGAGGACTACATCGAAAGCCTGAGCCAGCGGCTCGACATTTACCGCCGCATCTCCGACATACGCAGCCCCGAGGACGCGCACGACGTCACCGACGAGCTCATCGACCGCTTCGGCGACCCGCCGAAATCCGTGCTTGGCCTTATCGACGTGGCGCTTGTGCGCAACGCGGCGGCCCTGATGGGCATTTATGAAATCAAGCAGCAGAACGATACCTTCCTTCTGTACGTCCGGCAGATTAAATCGCAGGGTGTCGCGGACATTATCGGCAGGCTAAAGGGCAGGGCTATGCTAAGCGCCGGGAACAAGCCGTACATTGCCGTCAAAATGGGAAAGGATACACCCGCCCTCGACGCGCTCCACCGCATTTTTGACCTGTAACAGCCGGAACATGTCCAGTTTGTTCTTTCAGGGAATTTTAATTTGTAAATTTGTTAAATTATTTCTTTTGATATAGACAAATTTTGCGGAAACGTGTATAATAATTTACGCTTTGTATCAAACGAAAGGAATGAGTATTAGAAAATGAAAACTTCAAAAAAGATACTTGCCCTGGCTCTGGCAATGGGCATGTTCGCCGCAGTCGCAACAGGCTGTGCCGACGAGTCATGGTCTTATAAGGACGACCTGAACACGCTGTCCCCGGGAACCTATATCTACTATATGTCGGGCGGCTACAGCTATGCCGCGTCCCAGGTGAGCAGCGCAAATTCGTCTTCGAGCTCCACAGAGAGCGTCGACGTCCTGACACAGAAAATCAAGGACCAGGACGACAAGGAAATTAACGCCCAGGATTATATCCTGCGTGAAGCCGACCTCGCCTGCAAAAACCTGCTGAACACGAACAGGCTGTTTGCACAGAGAAAGCTCAAGCTTACGGAAGAAGAGGAAACCGCCGCGCAGTCGAACGCGGACACCATGTGGAGCTACTACGGCACGACCTATGAGAAAATGGGTATTTCAAAGGATTCCTTCTACAACGCGGAATACCTTTTTGCCGCAAGGTACAACGCCATCTTCAAGTCCATTTACGGAATCGGCGGCGAAAAGGCCGTCCCGGACGACGATATCAAGGACTTTTTTATCAAAAACTACACCGACTACGCTTATCTGCCGCTGAATCTTTATAAATCAGAGGAAAGCAGCGATTCCTCTACCGGCACGACGTCCGTTGCTTTGAGCGATGAGGAAATCAAAAAGGCAAAGGCCGATTTTGACGATTACGCAAAGCTCATCAACGACGGAAAGAATACCTTCGACGAAATCGACAAAATATTTGTAAAGGACCAGGGGCTTGAGGAAAGCACGGCGGTCAAGAATACCGAGGTACTCGACGATTCTTCCATCGGCGACGAGCTGAAAAAGGCGATTAAAGATTTAGACAACGGCAAGGCAACCGTTATCCAGGTCGGCAAGGACACCACCGCGGTGCTCTACCTCGTCTACAAGGGCGACATCAATAAAGCCGCCGAAAATGTTTTCGACGACACACAGCGCACCAATGTCCTGAGAAAAATGAAGTTTGAAGAATTCCAGGACGACATGGAAGCGCAGGCAAAGGACTACAAATGCGAAAAGAACGAGGCGGTCGTCAACAAATACCAGCCCTCCATGTTCAAGGAGTATATGAACCAGTAAAGGATGTGTATAAGAGACAGGGCTTATATAAAAAACAGGCGGGAATCCCGCCTGTTTTTTTATTGGTTTCTGCGTAAAAATACGAATGTTTTTAAATTCAGGAATCATCCGCTGTGGTTTTATGCTATAATTTCCTTATTACAGGGTTTGAGGTGGCAGGCTTATGAAAGCAAAGACAAACAACCAGCTTTTGTTCCTTCTGTTCGCCGCTGCGGTAGGCGGCGTATTCTCCATCATCATTTGGGCGTTTTTAAAGGTCATGCAGCTTGGTATTGCACTGCTTTGGGAGGTTATCCCGCAGGCAATTCCCATTCCAAGCGCCTGCTATACCATTGCGCTCTGCCTGCTCGGCGGCCTTGTTATCGGCCTGCTCCACAGGTTTTTCGGGGATTATCCGGAGGAACTTAACGAGGTAATGGCAAAGGTAAAAAGGGAAAAGCGATACCCTTACCACAATATCCCCATCGTCCTAGCAATGGCTGTGCTGCCGCTTATATTCGGCGGAAGCATCGGTCCCGAAGCGGGGCTTACCGGCGTGGTCGTAGGGCTTTGCTATTGGGCTGGCGACCGGTTCCGCTATGCGGGCAGAAATCTCCGTGACCTTACAAACATCGGGGTCAGCGCGGCCTTAAGCGTCATCTTCCGCGCGCCGCTGTTCGGTTTTATGATGCCGATTGAGCAAAGCGGCGACGAGGAAGCCGCCCCATTTCCAAAATCGAAAAAGCTGATTACATATTTTGTCGCAATCCTTGCGGGAGTGGGCGTATTTGAACTGCTCTCGGGCTTTTTCGGCGGCGGCCTGTCCATGCCGCGCTTTGAAAAGCTCGCTATCTCTTCACAGGACTGCTTTTTTGCGGTAATCCTTGCGGCGGCGGGCGCGCTTTTGGGCCTTTTATTCTTTGCGTTCGAACGTTTAAGCGCGCTGATTGTCAGGCCGCTTGCGCGTTTCCCCGTATTAAAGGGGCTTTTGGGCGGGCTTGCGCTGTCCGTCTGCGGAATCCTGTTGCCGCTGACGATGTTTTCCGGTGAAGAGCAGATGGCCCGGCTGATTGACACCTATGGTTCTTACTCTGCCGGAATTTTAATCGCCGCCGCGGTTGTAAAGATGTTTATTACAAACCTCTGTATAAAAACCGGCTGGAAGGGCGGCCATTTCTTCCCCGCAATCTTTTCAGGCGTGTGCCTGGGCTACGGGCTTTCGCTTTTGCTGCCTGTCTCCCCGGTTTTCTCGGTCTGCGTCGTCACTGCCGCCTCAATGGGCATGATGATGAAAAAGCCCGTCTGCGCGGCGCTCCTTTTAATGCTGTGCTTCCCGGCACAAAGCGTCGTCTGGCTGCTGGCGGCGGCGTTTGCGGGCTCTCTTATCCCTGCTCCGCCTTTTCTCAAAAATAAAGAAAACACAGCCGGAGCGCTTCCCGAGGCGGAATAATCGTGGCCAATCTGCACATTTATAGGATAAAAGATTGTATTTTTAAGCGGCATACGCTTTAAAAAGGAAAAGAATATCATGTCGGGTATTGAAAAACGCTGCCGGATTGTGCTATTATAAATTGTATTAGAATTTTTGGGGGAAAGCAAATGAAGAAGTATCTGTGCAGCGCTGCGCTGATTGTACTTTCTGTATTGTTCCTATGTTTCCAAAATATGATAGCGTTCGCCGTATGGTCCGACGACAGCGAGGCCGGAGAACCCGACCAGTCATATTCCGACTATATTCCGGAACCCGTACCGGACGACAGCAGCTATCCGGAGCCTCAGCCAGACCCGGAACCTGAACCGGAGCCGTCCTCTTCTGATTATGAGCCAATTCCCAGCAGCAGCTATTCGGAGCCTGATTATATACCGCCCTCTTCAGACGACTTCGGGGGCTATGAAAGCAATTATTCGTTCTATGACGACGACAGCTCATACGACGACGGCGCGGCGGACAGCGGCGACGGTATGAGCAGCGCTGGTGTGGTTTCCAGCGTAGACAACGACCTGTACGATGTCAGCAAAACGGTCGATTCCAACGAGCTCAACAGCTCCGACTGGAAAATCGCCCTTGACCTGAGCAGCGGGCAGGACGGGGCAAACGATTTTAATTTTATCAAAAACAACAAATCTGCCGACGACGAGAACTCCAACCACTGGATGCTGTTTCTCGGCATCGGACTGATTGCAGCGGCGCTTGCCGGTATCATTGGGACGATTGTATACTGTGTGAACAGGTCGAAGAAAATTAAGGCCGGCAAGGGAAAGGGAGGTTCTTCTCCCCCTTCAAAAAATACACAGCAGCACGTTTATCAGCCGAAGAAGAACAAAATACAGAAATACGACACCGCCGAAATCGACATCGACTTAGGCGACGACCAGCCGAAAAGACCCTATTGATTCATAAAAACAATTTAAGAACGTTAGGTTCATGCCCCCCAAAAACAATGCCGCCATCGTAAAAACTAAAAGCAGCTTTTACGGCATGGCATTCTGTCGGCTGGGCAATATTCCATGGATTATTGAGCCGGGGCTATGTTATTTACTTTGTGTTGAAATACGAAATAGCATTTTTATTAATCATAAAAAAACGGATTCCCAATTGGGAATCCGTTTTTGTTTTCCGTTTTATTTATAGGCGGCTATAACATACTGGCCGCCGCTTTCGTTCAGGTTATACCGCACGCCGAGCGACGCCGTGCTTTGCTGCGTTACCGTTACCTGGTTCGCGGAAAGGGAAATTCCCGCGCTGCCGCCGTACGTCTGCGCGGCAAAGCCGCCGTTTACGATGGTGTCCCCGCTTGCGCTGAGCGTAAGCGGCGCGTTCTTTTTGTACACCAGGACAAAGCCCGGCGCAAAGTCGAGCGTATAGGTAAAGCTCGAAGCGCCGGTACCGGCATACATTTTTACAATGTAGGGAGCCGTGATTTTATTCTTTTCGCTCTGCGTCACATGTATGGCCCCGTTTGCCATGTGCCCGCCCACCTCTTCATCGATGATGCGGTTGTCCTCTACAAAATCCGCGCGAACCGGCCTGTCTGACGCAAGCCATAAATTCAGCCCTAGATTTTCACTTTTTTCACTGGATGCCATGCCTTCAGTCCCCCTCCTTAAAATTCAGCCCCATAGGCTTCAATCGCTTTCCAGCTTAGATTTTTTGTATCCATATAGGAAAACGTCAGGTTTTTCCGGTCGATTGCCGCCCAATCGAGCGTACGGAAATCCATAATCAAGTCCAAATGCGCCGGCAGGAGCGCCTGTGCCTGGCCGGCAATCCATTTTCTCTGCGTTTTTGTGTATGTCCCGCTGCAGACGATATGCAGCGCCATCTGGCGCGGATATTCAAAAATCCGCGCGCTAAGCCCCAGAGCCGACAGCGCACGCTGTGTTCCCGGCAGGGTAAAATCACCGAAGGTAAGCGACAGCCGCGCAATCAGCATTTCCCTTCTCTGTGCCAGCGTAAGCTCCTTACGCGGCGCGCCAGATATGAGCTCCAGCATCTCAAGCCCAAAGCCCTCCGCCGTTTCTACTACGCTTTCCCGCAGAAGCTCGTCGAGCATTTCATTTACGGCATCGAGCGCCGCCGCATAAGCACACAGCTCCCGCCAGACGGCGTCCGTTTCCCTGAGCGGGTAAACGCCGAGCGGCAAAAGCCGTTTTTTTAAAGATTCCGCCGCGCTCATGACCCGTCCTCCCACTGCGTTACAACAATATCCTTGAGCACATAGAGCTGGTTTGGCAGCGCTGTGCTGTCGCTTGTGTAATAATCGTCAAAGCGGTAAGAGGACACGCCCGGCACATGAAAGACCGCCTCCCCCACACTGGACAGGCGCACATCCTGCCCGACGGTAAGCGAGTCAAAAAAGCTGGTTACCGCCTCCTTGCACTGCGCGCTTACTTCATCAAAATCGTAGCCGTCGCGTACCGCAAGCTCAACATATATGCTGGCGCTAACCGTCTGTGCCGCCTGTATCTTTACGTCTACGTTTACCTCGCGCATTTTATCCATATATTCCTGTACGCGCGCAACCAGCCCGCTCCCCGCGGGAGACGCCTTTCCCGCAAGGTAAATATCCACCGTGCCCGCGCCGCGTCCCTTTGGAACAACGTTTGCGGAATACACGCCTTCAAAGCTTTCCGCCGCATTCTGGTAATAAGCGCGGTTTGTTCCGTTCGGTACGTCCCTGATATGCTCCAAAATACGCCTGCGCAGCGTGTCGTCGTCCTCCGCGTCCATACCGCCTTCCATAGCGCTTGGATTAGTCACCCGGCTGATTCCGGCAGGCGGCGTTACGATTACCGTCACCGCGTCCTTCGCCGCGTTCGACCCGCTGCCCGCATCGGCCGCCTGCGCGTGAAGGTACAGGGATTTATTTCCCTTTTTGATGGTACCTCCCCGCGTCGTGACGAAGCGAACCGGGTTCTTTCCCTGCGTCGAGCAGACGCAGCCCTGTGGTATATACAGGTCGGTCTCCGCCTCCTTTTCCGTCGTAAAAAGCAGTGTTCCCTGCGCATACTGCGCCGGTTTGCGCGAAAGGCCGCGCTGTCCGGCGTGATAATCGAGCTGTTCTCCGCCCGCCGTCTGTACAAACATCTGGCGTTTCAGCCAATCGGCATACGACTGCATGGAAAAAATTTCACCCGCAAGAACCTTTAAGCGGATGCCGATGTCTGAAGCGTCGTCCGCGCTGTACCCCGACAGGCTCTGGAATTTCTCCTGCATCCTCTTTAAAATCACATCATAGGTTTCCATCATATTTTCATCTCCAGACGGCCCTGTTCCCCGCCAAAATCCAATAAAACAGAGAGGCCAAGCTTTTTTTCAGCATCAAACGATGCTTCTACATCCAATATTTTAACCTGCGGAATTTGCGCTGCCGCCTCCTTTACCAAAAGCGCCGCCGTGTCGCGCAGCGGCTGTGTGCTTTCCTTGAGTGTATGCAGCTCGCTCCCAAGCTCTCTGTCGTAAGGAAAGCACCCCTTTTTTATTTTCAGGCACAGGCTCACCCGCTGCATCATTTCGGCAAGCCCGCTTAACAGGTAAGGCATTCCCCGCCCGTCAAGCTCAAAGTCGCCGCTGCTGCTTAATGCCGTGTCCATCTACGCACCTCCCGCAATTACTTTGCCGTTTGCAAGGATTGTCCCGTCGTTTTTCAGGATAAGCTCCGCCCCGCCCGCGGAATAGAGCATAATCTCTCCCGCCTCGAGCCCTTTGTCCTTTACGGCGGAGCCGATACAAATACTGCCTCCGGCTGCGGGCAGCAGCACCGCGTCCGCGCCCTCTGGCGGTACGTATGCAATTCCATACGGCGCGGCAACCGGTACGCCGATATGCTCGCCAGACGCCCGTACATTCACGCTCCCGCCCCCAGACAGCGCAACCGTTCCCTTATCCGCGGCATTATACCTTTCTTCGCTGTTTACAGCCATTTGCTTCATCAGCCACATGCCAGTCCCTCCTCTATACGGTTGAGCGTCAGCGTCGTTGTCTCTTTTCCCGTCAGCAGCTTATACTGCAGCCCGCTTACATAAAGCTTGCGGTATGTTTCGCCGCACACCTGAGCCCGCGCGGCCTTCCCCAGCGCCGCGGTCAATCTGGCGGGACAGGTAAGTACTATTTCAAGCGACTGTTTTCTCCCGTTTTCAAGCATCGTATCCGCCCGGCTTACGGGGACTGAAAGCGGATTTGAAGCGTTTAGAAAACGCTCCCTTTTGATTCCGCTTTCCTGAGCGTCTTTGTCCTCCATAATCATATCGTAGCCTTGGTCATTTCCGGTTTTGACAAAAATCCGGGACAAACGCTTATACCGTTTTATTTTTACAATTCCTTCCGTTATGGGAAGCCCCTCCCTTCCGCCGAAGCAAAGAGGCGCCTCTGCTTTTTTATGTTCACACATCATAACACAGCCGTCGGGTGTTACGGACGGCGCACTGTCGAGGCAGCTTCTGCAAAACAGCGATAAAGCCTGCCATTGCGACATCCCTTTTAAAATTTCAAACCGCGCGGGCCGCTCCTGCCTGTCGCAGAAATACCGCGTAATCCCCAGCGGCAGAATATGGCGGCGGAACATATCGTCCGCGCAGGGCCGGTCGTAGCATTGCGGCTGCGCCTCGTTGTCGAGCAGCAGCGCGGCCATGCTTCTTGCGGTAATCTTGAGGACAATTCCGTTTGCGGAGCAAAAGACACTTTGTTCATCCACGATGCCGCTAAATAAAATTTCATCCCCGTCTGTCACTCTGATTTCCGAAAGCTCGGGGAGCGGTGCTGTATACGCAAAAACCGCCGTTAAATCGTCGGCCGGCACGTCCTCCTCCCTGTTGATACACAGGCTCAGCGGCGCAGAAAGGACAATATCCACGCCTGAAGCCGTAATCGCATTCACATTCACGGCAGGCTCACCTTCTCTCCCGTTTTCAGGCAGTCCGGACGCCTGATATGCTGATTTTCTTTTAAAAGCGATTCCACCGGCACGTCATATCGAAACGCAATGTCCCAAAGCGTTTCATCCTCTTCCACCGTGTGGAACTTTACGCCTTCTGAATATCTTTTAGGCACCGCGTTACTTTCCTCAAGGAAAACAAACCGGTAGCTTATAAAATCCTCGGCGGGCGGCTGGGTAAGCTCTAAAAGGGCAAATCGCGCAAAAAAAGGCTCATAACCGGGCAGGGAGAGCAATCCGCTTTTACCGCTGCGCAGCAGCAATTGCAGTTCTTTATATTGGCGCATGCAGCCGTTTCCGAAAAATTCCCCAATTCCCGTCACGGTTTTCAGCCCGTTTCCCATATCCTGCAAAAGACTGCCCCCGTAAGGCGTTTCGAGTTCGCTGAGGTTCCGCTTGTCCGTTACCTCAATGCTTTTGGGATTATGACGCAGGGTATACCCGCAAAAACGCATGGAAGCTTGTATCATGGCCCCGCCTCCTCCTGCTCTGTAAACGCGCCCGCAAACCGGCGCGCGTCCTGCTCGAACACGTCGGACAGCCGCCGCGCCCTTTCATGGTCGTCAAGATATTCGGACGCGGGCAAAAACACTTCTTCTTTTATCTTAAAATCGCCGTTCATGCCGTTCCCTCCGCTTCCATTCTTTTTTCCGCGCGGATTACGGCTTTTTCCGTCAGATACCTGCCGCTTTGGAAGGACTGCTCAATGCGCTCCCAATTGCAGCCTTCAAACAGCGCGTTTCTGCCGCCGGATGCAATGCACACCGTAAAATTATTGAGCGAAAAAATATCTGTTGTGCTTTTTTCCGTCAAAAAACGGCCCAGCGTAATCAAATGAGTGCCGCCGCTACAGGCAAAAAAGCGCGCTTCGCCTTCCCCAAAGCATTCAGCCGGATAAACGCGGTTTTCAGACTCCGCCTGCGCCTGCTGTACGAAAAACACCGGTAAGCCGTTAATAGAAACGCCGATGGTACGGGCATCCTCTTCCAATTGTGATTCCCCGTCATGGAGCGTTTCCAAAATCGTGAGCTTTAGCCCCCCTTTAAACGCGCAGGCGTTGCTGTCATATTTGACCGGATAGGACTCTATTTTTCTGTGCTGTGTATTGTCCCCGCCGCGCTCGAGCACCTGCGCAATTTCCGCAAGCGTCTGGGCACAGGTATTCCCGCCCAGGCTTAAGGGAGAAAACAGGTCGACAGCAAGGGTCAGTTGTTTTTCTTTCAGTATCCGCTCTGACAGGGCGCCGCTTTTTACATGGCTCATTGCGCCGTCGATACCGACTGAAGCCATTCGCCTCTTTACAGGAGTCTGAAACGGGCTTCTGCCATATGCGCTTACAAACGTGATATTATTAAGCTCCGCCGCTTCTTTAAGCTCCTGCAAAATTTCCTGTTCTATTAAATCAAACGCTTTCATTGTAATCCTCCGACTTTGTTGTGCATGGAGTAACGACAGCCCAAACATAAATAGGTTTATCCTGAAACAGATGAACCTCCGCGCGCTTGACCCTGTAGGCCGTTTTCAGCGCGGGACATTCTATTGTGATTTGCTCAAACGGCTCTGTAAAGGGTATGTCCGGCATCCCGTAATACAGGTAATGGCCGCCGTCACAGTAGCCCTGCGGCAGGTAATGTCCGTCGATATACATTTTATTTTTGTAAAAAAGCGGGTGTATCAGCGCTTTGGTTTTAACGCTTTTATCATTTTGCGTTATAACGACAGAGCTTCCATGCATTTTGAGCAGCTGCTTGATTGATGCAGCCGGATTCATGGCGCCACCCGCCCAAAAAAGAAATTTTCATCCTTCATCAAAGGTGCAATCTCCGCCTTTGCCGTCTCCCAGACCGCCAACGCGCGCTGCCGAAGCGTCTGCCGGACACCTATGCTGATATCGCCCGCCTTGAAGGAAGCAATGTCCTCCGCCGCGCTGCAAAGCGCCATTTTATATAGGGCAAGGGCGGCGGCGGCCGTATTCAGCCGCCTGCTGTTCTCCTCTTCCTTCACATTTGTTTTGAGCATTCCGCGCAGCTGGCCGATTGCCTCCACGCAAAGCGCTGACCACTTGGATGCTTCTTCCGTGTCCAGGCCGGAAATCAACAAAAACCGTTCATAGACCTCTTTAAAATTCAATACCGCCGCCCCCGTTTCTTAAAATGTAAGCTTTTTAGCGGAATCGGTAAATATTTTAGCGAAGCCCGCAATACAGCTGATTGCCGCACGCTCCAGCTGGCGGTCAATCAGCTTATCGTAGTCTGTTAAAATGTCTCCCGCCTGTACCATCTCGAGCGCACAATTTTTATCGAGTCCGATGATGGTGTTGCCCTCAATAGACGGCACATGAATCAACTGGGCGCCCATTGGCGTAATCATTTTTCCGGTTCCCTGAAAAGACAGCCCTGCCTGCGCATCCTGCATCTCAGTCATGGAAAGCAGCTTCTGCATAACCGCTGTCGGCGCGAGAATCGTGTTGAGCTCATACGGCGAAAGGCCGCCCCAAAGCTTGAGCAAATCGGAATAAGTGAGCCCGTCTCCGTCCGCCGTTATCACCGTTGCCGGATTGCCGTTTCCGTCGCCGTTTAGCAGTACGTCGACCGCGTCCTTGAGCTGTGCCCGCGCAATATACGCGCCAATCTGGCGCAGCGTTACCGTAAAGAGGTCGAGCCGCTGGAAGCGCAGCGCCTCATAGGAGGAAACGAGCATTCTGCCCCTTTTCTGAAGCTTGACGAGGTTCTCCTGCGTTTTGACGACCGTTTGCGGGATTTGAGCGCCCTCCGCCACCGGCTTTAGGCTTTTGTCGTCCTGCGTTGGCGTTGAAACAATACTGCGGTAATCCATACCGTCAATTTTTGTGACTGCCGCCGTGATGTTCGGCAGTACGTCGGCCGTTTCCATTCCCTGCCTGACGGCACGGCTTACATATTCGGGAAACAGTGCCGACGAAGAGCTGCTCTGAAAAAATTTTTCCACCGCGTCCGAGTTTGCGCCGCTAACCTTGATATCGAAACGCTTGAGCTGGCGCTGGAACGCGTCGAGCCCGGAAAGCGGCGTACCATTATAGTTTTCCGTCGGGTCTAGCTGTTCGAGCACCTGCGTCATGCTTTTTCCCCTGACGCCGTACATGCCTTTTTCAATCGTGATATTTTCATACATTGCCATCTGTACCCCTCCTTTAAATTAAGATTCCGGCAAAGCCTTCCGACACGTCGAGTACAAGGTGCTCCCTGCCGCCGGATGCCGCTATTTTCACCGCTGAGCCGGATGCTGCGGACAGCTTCTGAAAGCCCAATGCTGCGCTGCCGCTTACCGGCACGCTTATGTAGCCGCCCATCTGCACGCCCGCGTATCCGCCGCGGACATTTACCGCAACCCCAACAAAGTTGTCGCCGTCTTCGCAGGCAGCGACCTCCCCGTTCTGTGTAAGCTTTACGAGCGACCCTTTTTTAACCGTTTCATTGCATGCAAAGGTAATCATCTTCTCATCATAACCGTTAAAAGACACTTTCATATAATTCTCCCTCTCCTTTTCCCCGGCGTACCGCACGCGCCGATAATTTTTTATTTCCGCCAAACCGGCCTGGTTTTATCTGCGTGCGGAATCGCCGCAATCAAATGTGATATTCCTGATTGTCCTGCGCTTTCTGTTCCTGTCCGCCGCTCTGGAAAAGCTGCGGCGCGCGCTGGAATAACGCGGCGCTTTTTCTTTCATATGCGCTTTTAAACGCCTTGAGTTCCCCAATATCCATCTTTTCGGCCAGGCTTTCCATCATGCTTTTTCCAATATCCGGCTGAACGAGCACGCTCAGGCGCACGACCTCGCTTTTTAAATCCGCGCGGTACTGCCTGCCGTACTGCGCGTCATCCTCAAGCGACCTAAGATAGCCGTATAGCTTTTTTACTTCCTGCGCGCTGAGGGAAATATCCTCCCCAAAAGACAGCGCCTTTGTAATTTCCTGCAGCTCTTTCACCTGTCCCTCCTGCGCTTTCCACGCCTTGACGACGCCGGCCGCGCGCTGTGCGGGTACGGCGACGAAGCTCCATTCATACGCGTCCGTCACCCCGGTGAGTACGTCGTGGCAAAGCTTACCGCCGTATGTTTTGCCCTTCTGATGGCGGCAGGCGTTTTTCTTCCTGTCCGCACCGCAGATAGAGCAGATATTTCCGCTCACCGCACAGCCGACGCTTACCTCCTTCTGGATTCCGGAATCGAGCGCAAGGATAAAATCCTCGTTCTTTTTCGAGCGCGGCAGGTACGCCTTAGCGATAAGCCGCAGGTAATCCCCGCCTGTCCGGGTCTTTTTGTCCGCGACTCTCTCTACGGCACAGTCGTAGATACGCGCCGTCTGGTTTCCCGCCCTCGGCTCGTGGTCGAACACGCCCGTTTTGCCTACAAAAAGCTCCTTGAGCGTATGTAATGCCTGCTCGTCGAACCGCTCAAAATCACGGTCGATGTCGTTATCGCAAAGTACGACCGAAAAGGTATAAACCTCTTCCTCCGACATTTCCCTGCGCGTATAGCGGTTAATCAGCGCCAGCTCTTTTTCATTGAGTATTACGCTCTTTAAAATCTGTCCCTGCTTCATTCTGTTCCCCCTCTGCCTGTTCTTCAAGCTGCAGGGCCTGCGCATTTAAAAGCCTTGCGTTTGCAAGCTGCGTTTCGTCCTGCAGGTTGATATTGTTCCAGCAAATTTCAAATTCCCCGTCATAGCCGTTCATGCGCATCCAGAGCCCGCATATTTTTTCAACTACAGGGGTAAGCAGATTCCTGTAATATTCAAGCTCGCTCGTCAGAATGTCTGCCTGCTGGCTCGACATGCGCTCCGTACTCGACCACGAAAGGCCGAGCAAAAACGGCGGAATAGAGAGCTTTGCGATTATCTGCTCCAGAAGCTGGCGTACCGGAACCTCGCTGTCGAGCACCTGGTTGTCCGCGCCGATGACCTTAATGCTCACGTCGCCGACCGAAACAAAGTCGCTTACCTGTCCGCCGTCGCGCATGGCCTTGCCCCACTGCTCCGCAATCTGCTGCGCCCGCTCACGCGTGAAGGCGCGTTCGCTCATATCGCCCGGGGGCTTGTAGGTGACGGCAAACCGGATATTTCCGACCCGTTCCCAGTTGACGCCCAGTGTATTGAAAATTTTCAGCAGGATTCCTCCGACAAACGGAAGCCCCTTTAAAATGGACGTGCCGCAAAGATTTCCCGGTTCAGGATTCAGCGGCGTGACGAGTATCAGCTCTTGATTCGGCACGGGAACGCTTTCGCCCGACGCGCTTTTCATACATACCGTAACGTCGAGCGGGTTTTTCTCCGCCCTGAGTTCAATCCCCTCCAGGCTTGCGTTATAAAGCGCCCCGATGCTTCTTCCGTCTGAACACGGCACAATTTCCCCGACCGCAGTCCCATAGGTAAGCATTTGGTCGAGATATGCCGATAAAAAGGCCGTTATGCCGCTTGAGCATCCGCCAACCTTTACCGTCTTTAAAAACGCATTGATTTCCCTCTGAACATACGGGCTATCGCATTCCACCGTAAAATCCCCGGTCAACCGCACTGTTTTGAGAATGGCGGCGTCGATGATTGGAACCGCCTCCCGAAGCGCCGCGTATAGCGTATGCTCCGCCGTTTTCAGCGGTACATAACCGTCTATTGCCCGAAATGGATGCCGGACCGTGTTTATGCCCTGAGCCGTCTGCACGCCTGAAAAGCAGCCGGCCTTTCTGCTGTTCTTTCTTTTTAAAAAAACCACAGCCTCACCTCCCCGTTCTCTGCGCGGCGATGGCATAAATACCGCCGCCCTGTTCTAAAAATGTTGTGACAAAATACCGGATGTCGTCCATTGCGTGATCGTTCTCCTTAATTGGGGTATCGCCTGTCTGTCCGTCGGACCACCGGTACAGGCCAAATTCCCGCATGGCGTCCGTACAGCTATTACAGATACGGATTTTCCCTTGCTTGAGCGCCGTGGATGTCTTCCTTATTCCATCGAGCACACCGTTCTTCGCGGGTATTACATGGTATATTCCGTGGCGGCGGATTGTCTCGATAAAGCTCAGCGCCGACGGGTCGACCACTATTCCCGCGGGTTCTCTGCCGTCAAGCAGCCGGCAAAGCTCTTCATAATACTCTTCGTCCGTTTTTTGAAAGCCTTCCTTTTTTGAATCGAAGTAATATTCGCGAATCCGGTACCAGGTATCCCCCTGTTCGCCCCACAAGCCGAACGACGCCGGGTTCTTTGTCCCGTAATCGCAGGAAACGGCATAACGTTCAAACGGGCCCAGCGGAATGTCGCAGAACATACTCCCCTGTGACATAAACGGGTAGACGGCGCCCTGTGCGCAAACCCATTTTCCCTCGACGAACCGCTCGTAAAACGTTCCCGTATAAAGCGTCCGGTAACGCCTGAGTACTTCGTCCGGCAAGGAAGGGTTGTCCTCCATCCTAAAATGTAGGTAAAGCGCGTTTTTCTGTTCCCGCTTTAAAATCCATTCCTGCCGGAACCAGTGCTGGGGGTACTCCGGGTTACAGTTGAACCAAAACTTTGAGCCGTTTACAGAGCACCTGGCAAGCGCCTGTTCGACAAAGGAACGCGGCATAAGCGCTACCTCGTCGAACAATACGCCGGATAGCGTCATGCCCTGTATCAGCGCGGCGGAGGATTCGTCACGCCCGCCGAACAGATAAAAGCGGTTCACGCATGCCCCGCGCGAAATTTCAATCACATTGGACGAAACCTTTTCGCGGCAGGCAAACCCAAGCTCAGAAAGCATCGGAAACAGCGGAATAACGAGATTGCGCCGCAGGGAACGAATCGTCTTTCCGCACAGGGCAAAGCTTTTCCCTTCAAACCGGTAAAAAGCCCAGGCGACAAAAGAAATGCCCATGCACATAGTTTTGCCGCTGCGTACCGCGCCGTCGCATATTACCGCGTCCTTTGTATGGTCCGCGCTCTCTTCACACCACCAGGTAAGGGCGCGAAGCTGTTTTTCAGAAAAGGGATGAAACTGCCCTGTCATGGCCCGTCTTCACCCCTTCGCCTATTTTCCAGAGCGTGCGCGCCCAGCTCCAGCGCCTTATAAAACGGAACCGCTTCGCCGCCCTTTTGCTCTTGCAGGCCTGCCATTTTTTCCAGCGCGCGCAGACGGTCGTAAAACTTAATTTCTATCATTCCGTCCTTCGGCCTTCTGATTTCCGAAATGTTGAACAAATCAAGGCCGTCAAGCTCACACAAATCAGGCTCCTGCATAAACAAGAGCTTTACGCTGTCCGCCAGATTCGCAAACACGAGCCGCTCATAACCGCACTGTACCCTATACCGCAGGATTTCATCCCTTTTGGAAAGCAGCCGGCTGATTTCGTCCATGATATGCTCCCTGCACAAAAGTTCAGCTCCTATTGTATCTTTTTCTTTTGTAAATCCCGCTTTGCGTGCGGCTTCCTCCGCGTTGCCGCATTCGACATAACAGCCGCAGAAAAGACGTTCTTTCTTTGTCAGCCTTTTTTTAAATATTTGTTCCACGCAATCCCCCCTTCTTTTGTAAGCAATAAAACCACTTACAAATAACGCTGTAAAAAAATAAAAAGTTGACCGGCTTTGGTCAACTTTCAACTAAAATAAAAACAGCGCACAGCCTTACCCATTGGGATAGCTGTACGCCCGATTCAAAACGGCTGCATTGCTAAGCCTTACAGCGGCGCCGCCCCACACAGCAAAGGCTTAATATATAAAATCTGGGCTGCACGGCGTTCCTTGCGCGTACAGCCCTATATAATCAAGGGGGAAAAATCAAGCCCCGCGTTATCCGTTTGTTCTTCCTTTGATGTTTTTATTATAACCGGCAAATTAAAACAAAGTTTAATCGGTCTGTAAAGAAACTGCGTGTTTTTTATGGAAAATTTTTGAACAGGAAGCCGTTCGACATATTTTAACATTATATGAAAATACCCGCTTTTTCTTTACTCCGTGTGCAGATAATGTTATAATCTGTTTGATAACGGAATATACGGAGCATGAAATCCGTATATCTTTTCTGAAAGGACCTGATAAAATGATTCGCTGTCCAAAGTGTAACAACGAATATAACGAGCAGCTCCCGCAGTGCCCAAACTGCGGATACAACCCGCAGGAAGACGTATCTCGTTTGCTAGAAGAAACAAAATCTCTTTATAACGACGACCAGACGGTCATTCATTCCGATAACGACATGCAGTACCACGACGGCTTTGATTCCCCTATGGACGAACAGGAGACGCCGGCTGATTCCTCTGTGGGTTCCGCCGGTGCCGCCTCTGGAACCCAAGCCCCTGCGGGCAGCGGTTACGGAGACGATTTCGGCGCGGCTTCCCCAAAGGAGGAAATTCCCGAAAAACTCAGGGAATATAATGTCGACGTCAATACCGCATACAAAAAACAGCGCAAAATTCCGCTGGGTGTAAAAATTGTGATTGCCGTCGTCGTCATACTGGCCCTGCTTACCGCCGCGTTGTTTGCGATTGGCGTATTCAAAATCGATAACGGCAGCTTTGTATTTCGTCCAGAAAAGCTGCCGGGCGTCGTTTCACAGGTTCCGACCGACCCGGACGGCAACCCCATTTCAAGCAGCAGCCCGTCAAGTGAGCTGCCGACTGACGAAAACGGCAATGCCATTCAAAACAGTTCTGGCGGCAGCGTTTCCGATAACCCTTCAGACACGTCAAACGGCTCTTCCGGCGGCGGGCAGTCCTCCGGCTCCGGCAGCAGCTCCACGGCTTCCAGCAGCAGCAACAGCTCCGGGGATAATCCCGCTTCAGGCAACAGCTCATCTGGAGGCGATACGTCAGGCGGAGAATCGAACAACAATCCCCCCGGCGCGATTACAATCAACGGTAAGGAGTTCCAGGTCGGAGACACCGTCACCTATACGGCCTATCTAGGAGGCGTAAACAAATCTGTCTGCGGAGTAAACGGTTATGTTAATTATAATTCCAGCCTTCTTAAAATAAAAGAGGATTCCATTGAGTTCCCGGAAATTGGAAACCCAATATACAACGCGAAGGAAAAAGACCAGCTGCTGTTCAATTCCACCAATCTTGACGGCTTTGATTTTGCCTTAGAAAAGGTGCTCGTCAAAGTATCCTTTGAGATTACAGGCGCCTCCAGCGCAACGTCGAGCGACATTTCCCTGACCCTCAGTGAACTAATCGATTTTGATGGAAAGAAGCTGGAGGGCGACCTTACGGAGTCCGTTTCCAAATCTTAATGATAAGCAAACCGCCCAGAACAAGCTCTGGGCGGTTTTTTTATTTAAATTAAATATCATCAATCATGGAACGTCTAAGGCTTATTCCGTCATGAACAGGATGCCGAGCGTATTCGGCCCGCAGTGCGAGGAAATCGTACAGCTCGCGCGCGTAATCAGAATTTCCTTAAAATAGTTTTTGCTCTTGAGCAGGTCGTAAACCATCCGCTCGCGCTCTTTCGAGATACCAGAATGTGTAATAAATATCCGGTCAGGCCTGATGTTATCATACTGGGCGAGCTTATCCTCAACATAGCTCTGCAAAACCTTTTCCAGCTTCCCGCGGTATTTTTTGCCTACGCCCATGGCGCCTCCATGCTCATTATCCACTTCAATACAGGGCTTTAAGTTGAGCAGGTTCGCCCCCAGCATCGTTACCGTGGAGCAGCGCCCGCCGGCGCGCATAAAGTCAAGGCGGTCGATAATAAAGCTCGCATGGCTCTTTGCAGTAAGGGCCTGCACCTCTTTCGCCGCCTGCTCTGCGCTCATCCCCTGCGCAATCCGCTGCGCGGCCTCAATTACGAGCAGCCCGGTTCCTGAAGAAAGATTGCAGGAGTCGACGGGGTATACGTGCCCCAGCTCCTTTGCGGCGGTTACGCAGTTCTGGTGGGAGCCGGACAGCGCGCTTCCGATATTGATATGTACGATTTCATATCCTTGCTCGACAAAGGGACGGAACACATCGATATATTCTCCCGCGTTGATTGCCGAAGTCTTCGGCAGCTCGCCTGTCTTATAAAAGTTTTCATATATCTCATCGGGCATAATGTTTACGCTGTCTTCAAAGCTTTTACCGCCCAGCACGATATGCAGCGGATAAGTTTTCACATGATACCGCTGCATGAGCTCCCCATTCAAGTCGCAGGTGCTGTCGGCCGTGAGCATAATTTTCCTGTCCAAAATTATTCCCCCTCGATTGTCACGATAATTATTTTCTGACAATATATTGTTCCGGTTCGCTTGTATAATAACAATTATAAAGAAATCACCCGGCAATTGCAACATAAAACGGCCGGCTCAGGAGGAAGTTTTCATGATTACATATTACCGCTTCGGCAACCCTATCAATACGCAGGCAGTCGTCACAGAATTCACTCCCAGCTCCGAAGCTCCCGATTTTTTGACCCTGGACAGAACGGCGGGCTCCCTTCGGCTTTCCTGCCGTCTCGAAGAAAACGACGCCGTATACGGGCTTGGGCAAGCAATGCGGGGCATCGATAAACGAGGCTGGCGCTATGAAAGCTTTTGTTGCGATGACCCGAACCATACGGAAACAAAGCGTTCCCTGTATGGGGCGCATAACTTTATTATGGTAAGCGGCAAAGAACCGTTTGGGGTATTTGTAGACTTCCCCGGGCGGGTTGTGTTCGACATCGGGTATGAAATGCACGATTTGCTCGTGATTGAGCCGGAAACACCCGATTTTAAGCTCTATATCATTACCGGGGACAGCGAAAACAATATTGTCACGCAGTTCCGCCAAATGATTGGACGCAGCTACCTCGCGCCGAGATGGGCGTTCGGTTTCCAGCAAAGCCGCTGGGGGTATCAAAACGAACAGGATATACGCAAGGTCGTCGAAGGATACCGGGAAAACGGCATTCCGCTCGACGCGGTTTACCTCGACATCGACTACATGGACGATTTCAAGGATTTCACAGTAGATAATTCTAAGTTCCCCCGTTTTCCTGAATTTGTGTCGGAAATGAAGAAAAACGGCATCCGCCTGGTTCCTATTATCGACGCGGGCGTGAAAATCGAAAAGGGCTACAGCGTTTACGAGGAAGGAGCCGAAAACGGATATTTCTGCAAGGATGAAAACGGCAGGGACTACGTCACCGCCGTCTGGCCGGGACATACGCATTTTCCCGACTTTTTAAACAGCGGCGCGCGCCGGTGGTTTGGGCACCAGTACAAAACGCTGCTCGATTGTGGAATTGAAGGCTTTTGGAACGACATGAACGAACCCGCTATTTTTTATTCAGAAAAAGGGCTTTCAAAGGCTTGGGACGCGCTTGAGGAGTATAAAAAGAAACGGCTCGATATTTATTCGTTCTTTGATTTACGCGGCTTGTTTGGTGCCCTTTCCAACAGCATGGACGATTACCAGAGCTTTTACCACGATATGGACGGCGTGAAGGTTCGCCATGATAAGGTTCATAACCTGTATGGGTATTATATGACGCGCAGCGCGGCGGAAGCGTTTGAAGAAATCGTTCCTGATAAACGTGTTCTGCTTTTCTCCCGTTCCTCCTATATTGGCATGCACAGGTACAGCGGCATCTGGACAGGCGACAATCAGTCGTGGTGGTCCCATCTGCTGCTCAACATTAAGATGATGCCGTCGCTCAATATGTGCGGCTTTCTCTATACAGGCGCCGACATCGGCGGTTTCGGAGGCGACGTAACGCGCGACCTGCTGCTTCGTTGGCTCGCCTTCGGCGTATTTACCTCCTTGATGCGCAATCACTCCGCGCTTGGCACCCGTGAGCAGGAATGCTACCAGTTCGGCGATACAAAGGCGTTTGCAGACGTTATATCCGTACGCTACCGCCTGGTTCCCTATCTGTACAGCGAATACATGAAAGCCGCCTTGAACAATACCATGATGTTCCGGCCTCTCGCCTTCGATTACCGGGAAGATTTCCGCGCAAGAAAAGTTGAAGACCAGCTGATGGTCGGCGACAGTATTATGATAGCCCCCGTTTATGAGCAGAATGCCGCGGGACGCTATGTATATCTTCCGGAGGATATGCTATTTATTACGCTGCGCGGCGCTGAGCTGTGCAGGTGTTCCGTTATGAACAAGGGCGACCATTATATAGATGTAGCGCTTGACGAGGTTCCCATTTTCATCAGGAAAAATCAGCTTCTGCCGCTGTGTGAAAGCGCCGCGTGCACCGGCAAGCTGGACCGAAGGCAGCTTTCCCTGGTTGGTTTCGTAGCGGAGCAGGCGGTATACCAGTTGTATGACGACGATGGTATTTCAAATGTATGCGACAAATCAAGCTTAACCGAAATTGTGGCAGAGTGGACGACGGACGGCTACAGCCTGACTTCTTCCGATATAAAAACAAAAGTCATCAACGGAGGCCTTATCCATGAGTAAAACACCCAAACGCTATACGCTAGGGGAAGAGATTTTCAACTCTGTTTCCCATGGGGCCGGCAGCCTGCTTTCTATCGCCGGAACCGTAATCCTGATTATATTCTCCGCGATTTATGCAAATACCTGGGCCGTCGTCAGCTCCTGTATTTACGGCGCGTCGCTGATTATCCTGTATACAATGTCCACGCTGTACCATGCGATTACAAACGAAAAGGCTAAAAAGTTTTTTCGTATCATGGACCATAATACTATTTTCTTTTTAATCGCTGGAACCTACACGCCGCTTACGCTTTTCTGCCTGAACGGCTGGCTCGGCTGGACACTGTTCGGCATCGTCTGGGGCGCCGCAATCATCGGCATTGTATTGAATTCGATTGATTTGGAACGCTTTCGCAAGCCCTCTGTTGTCTGCTATATTTTGATGGGCTGGGTGATTATTTTTGCAATCAAGCCGCTGATGGAATCCATTCCTCAAATTTCATTGATTTTCCTGCTTACGGGCGGTGTATTTTATACGGTCGGCGTAATTTTTTACGCAATCAAAAAAATCAAGTACTTCCACTCCATTTGGCACCTGTTCACTATCGCCGGAAGTATCTTTCACTATTTTTCGATTCTTTTGGCTGTCATGGAAAAATAAAAATAGAATAGAATTTAAAACAGAAATCCCATTTGCCGCACAGCACTACCGCTGATTGGCAAATGGGATTTTGATTAACGGATTACTTTATTGAATCAGGCGATGATTTCCCCGTCCACCGTTCCGGTAAGACCGGCCGCGTTGGATTCATCGGTATCGATATGCATTGCGGGCGCAAACTTCTCATTGACTCTGATAACGACGTCGCCGAATGTAAGCATTCTCTCCTGTGCGCCCACTTTGACCGAAACGGTCTGCTTGTCTGAAAGTCCAAACTCCTGTGCCGTTTTCGGGTCAAGATGGATATGCCTCTTTGCGGCAATTACACCGCAATCGATGTCCATTTCACCCGCGGGGCCAACAAGCTTGCAGCCGGGCGTTCCGGTAATATCGCCAGACTCACGCACCGGCGCCGCAATACCGAGCTTCCTTGCCTCTGTTAAAGAGACCTCTACCTGGCATGCGCTTCTCACAGGCCCAAGGATTGACATAACAAGCTCGCCCTTAGGACCCACTACCTTTACCTTTTCCACGCAGGCAAACTGTCCGGGCTGGGACAAATCCTTTTTATTTGTCAGTTCAGCACCCTTACCAAATAAAGTTTCAAGCGCCTCCTTAGTTACATGCAGATGTCTTGCCGAGGTTTCAACCATAATCTTCATTGTATTGACCACCATTTCTCCGCGCTTTTGCGCGCGCACGGAACGCATTGCTTTTATTATTTTTTCTGATATTATATTACAACTGTTCCGCTGTAATTTCAACCTTTCCAGCAAATATTTTGCGCCTTTTTAAAACATATGTTATAATAACCTCACGCCGCGGGACGAAAGCCTTGCATGAGCAAGCCTTACGGGGACTGAGAGAACATTGAAACATATTCGGAAAGCGTCAAGCGCTTTCCTTGCTGTGGTTACGCCTGCTTTGCAGCCGTTTCGCATGTTATAATAACCTCACGCTGCGGGCCGAAAGCCTTGCATAAGCAAGCCTTTCGGCGGCTGAGCGAACATTGAAACAGCGTAGCTGCGCCTTTTAGAGCAGGCCTAGTGTGTTATTATTAAGGAAACAGCATATCTGGTATTCGCCGTTTCTTGCATTTATTATGCTTAATATATTTTGACAGCACTAAATCAGCCAATTTCCTGCTATCATTTATAAAAGAAGAAAAGGCTGTTTGACAATACCTTATATAGTAAGAAATTTAGAAAGAAGGAAAAACATGTACGAATCGTGGGAAAATTTGGAACGAGACTGCCTCTGCTGCGAAAAATGCAGCCTATCTAAAACACGCACCAATGTAGTTTTCGGCGTAGGGAACCAAAACGCCGAGGTCTTGTTTATAGGAGAAGGTCCTGGCCAGAACGAGGATTTACAAGGCGAACCTTTTGTGGGGCGCGGTGGACAGCTCCTCGATAAAATGCTGAAGGCTATTGATCTTGACCGCAATAAAAACATTTATATAGCCAATATTGTCAAATGCAGGCCGCCTCAAAATCGTGACCCCCTGCCGGAGGAGCAGGAGGCATGTATTGGATGGCTGAGAAACCAGGTTGCTTTAATCAGGCCGAAAATCATTGTATGTCTCGGCAGAATTGCCGCAATGAAAATCATCAAACCGGATATGAAAATCACCAAAGAGCATGGAATATTCTTTGAAAAAAACGGTCTGCTCATGATGGCGACGCTCCATCCGGCCGCGCTGCTTCGTAACCCTCGCCAAAAGCCGGATGCTTTTGAGGATTTTTTAAAGCTGCAGAAAAAAATCAAAGAAATATGCGAGCACACATATGATGCAGATTGATTACGAGATTTCGTCCGTTTTACTATTGCAATTGATAAGACAAAAAAGCCTTCCCGTAACTGGGAAGGCTTTTCATCTGCAAAACTATTACCGATAATTACTCAGTAACCTTTTTCTTAGAAGCTATAACTGCAACGCCAAGAGCCGCAACAAGAAGCACAGCAAGCGCTACAAAAGGTGTAGCATCGCCAGTCTCAGTTGTGCCGGTGCTTGCAGCACTGCTTTTGCTGCTGGTATTCTTGTTGTCATCTTTTTTGTCGTCGTTCTTAGAAGAAGTATCGCCGCTGTCAAGCTTTAAAGTTTTCTTTAACTCAGCAACCTTCTCGTCTGTCGCATAGTCCGGATAGTTCGCAATAAATGCGTCGAGAACAGCCTGCGGATCCTCACCGGGAGCAAGCACTTCACCGACAACATTGCCGATGCTTGTGATTGCGAAGTGGGGGCC
>OJQY01000236.1_pt1 | contig 38746 bp, 28 predicted proteins | sample 1599091 | NCBI WGS metagenome assembly OJQY01 (sample SAMN03922524, study PRJEB24848) | human gut metagenome | isolation source: stool sample | host: Homo sapiens | place: Germany | collected 2010-02 | reverse complement strand
ATTCCTCTACGTCTCGTGGGCTCGGAGATGTGTATAAGAGACAGCCCGTAAAGGGGACAGCGGCGCTTCTATTAGGAGTACGAAACCGTACCGTTTTTTATTTTGCAAGCCTTTCCTTGAGGGAAACAAGCTGGTTTTTGAGCTCCTGCGGAAGCTTGTCGCCAAACTTCGTGTAGAACTCCTCGATGCCCTCGGCTTCCTTGAGCCATTTTTCGTTGTCGACAACAAGAATATCCTCAAGCGTCTTTTTGTCAATATCGAGTCCTTCGATATTGATATCGTCGGCCTTCGGGACATAACCGATTGCGGTTTCCTCCGCGTCGGCCTTGCCTTCGCAGCGGTCGATAATCCACTCGAGCACGCGGAAGTTATCGCCGAATCCCGGCCAGAGGAAGTTGCCCTCGTCGTCCAGGCGGAACCAGTTGACGTTGAAAATCTTCGGAGCCTTGTCGCCGAGCAGCTCGCCCATCTCAATCCAGTGCTTGAAATAGTCGCCCATGTGGTATCCGCAGAACGGGAGCATCGCCATCGGGTCGCGGCGCACTACGCCGACGTTGCCGGTCGCGGCCGCCGTTGTCTCAGAAGCCATGATGGAGCCGACGAACACGCCGTTGTTCCAGTCCTTGGACTGGTATACGAGCGGTGTGGTCTGCGCTCTTCTGCCGCCGAAAATAATAGCGGAAATCGGAACGCCCTTTACGTTGTCGAATTCAGGGCTGATGCAGGGGCAGTTGATTGCAGGAGCGGTAAAGCGGGAATTGGGATGCGCGCCCTTTTCCGTCGCGGTTTTGCCGTTCCAGGGCTCACCCTTCCAGTTGACCGCGTTCTCAGGCGGATTTTTGTCGAGGCCTTCCCACCACACGGTGTTGTCGTCGAGGTTGTGCACGACGTTTGTAAAGATGGTACCCTTCTGCGTGGAAATCAGCGCGTTCGGGTTGGATTTCATATTGGTGCCGGGCGCAACGCCGAAGAAGCCGTTCTCCGGGTTGATGGCCCAAAGCCTTCCGTCGGGACCCTTACGCATCCAGGCGATGTCGTCGCCGACCGTCCATACCTTGTAGCCCTTGCTCGTGTAGCCCTCCGGCGGAATGAGCATGGCAAGGTTCGTTTTGCCGCAAGCAGACGGGAAGGCGGCGGAGACGTATTTTACCTCGCCCTGCGGGTTTTCGATTCCAAGGATGAGCATGTGCTCAGCCATCCACTCGTTCTGCTTGCCGAGATAAGAGGCAATACGCAGGGCAAAGCACTTTTTGCCGAGCAGCACGTTTCCGCCGTAACCGGAATTCACGGAGATGATGTAGTTATCCTCCGGGAAGTGGCAGATATATCTCTTTTCCGCGTCAATATCGCAGCGGGAGTGCAGGCCCTTGACCCAGTCGGTGCTGTCGCCGAGCTGGTCCATGACTGCCTTGCCTACGCGCGCCATGATGGACATGTTGAGCACAACGTAGATGGAGTCTGTGACCTCAATGCCAATCTGCGCAAGCGGGGAGCCGATGGGGCCCATGGAATAGGGGATAATGTACATGGTACGTCCCTTATAGCTGCCTCTCGCGATGTCGAACAGCATTTTATACGCTTCCTGCGGGTCCTTCCAATGGTTGGTAGGGCCGGCGTCTTCTTCTTTCCTGGAACAGATAAAGGTTCTGTCCTCTACACGGGCCACATCGTTGACAGCGGTCCTGTGGAGGTAACAGCCGGGAAGCTTTTCCTGGTTGAGCTTAATCAGCTCGCCTGTGGAGCAGGCCTCTGCGCGCAGCTGCTCGAGCTGTTCTTCAGAACCGTCAATCCAGACGGTCTGGTCCGGTGTGAGCAGTTCTTTCATTTCATCAAGCCATGAAAGAACGGACTTATTATTTGTCATTTTGGTATTTCCCCTTTCTACCCTTTGACGGGTTTACGACGTTGAGATTTATTATAATACAAACGGGCGGAATTATCAATGTATAAATTGTTAATTTCCTGTCAAATTCCCGTCATTTTTCCAGCGTTATGAATGATTTCTTCTTAAATCCTGCAAAATAGGGTAAAAAACTTGCGGATACTCAACATATAAAATACCATTTTGCAGGACATTGAAGGATAAAAATAACATAACTGGCGGAACCGGATTGCGGTACGCAGCCGCGGGAGAGGCAAACCAAATGGAATGGTTTACAGGAGTTATGATGTCCTGAAGGCGGAGGTTCATACGAAGGCTGGCAATCGATAGGCATACAAAAAAGGGCGCACCTTTCACACTGCGCCTCATCATACCGTAATATCGTCCAGGAGCCTATTATTTTTCAATCGACATGGTAGCGTATGCGTTGAGGGATAGGCCGGCTATGTTACCGGACTGAAATTCATAATAGCCCTGCGCGCCAACCATCGCGGCGTTGTCCCCGCAGAGAGAAAGCGGCGGCATATACAGCTGTAATCCGCGCGCTTTGCAGGCTTCGGTAAGCCTTCTGCGCAGAAGGGAGTTTGCGGACACACCGCCCGCCGTCACCAGCACGGTGCTGTTTGTGTCGTGCGCGGCGCGCAGAAAATTGTCTGTAAGGCAGTCTACGACAGCTTTTCGGAAGGATGCGGATAGGTCGGCTATCGGCAGCGTTTCGTTTTTCTGCGACGCGTTGTGAATCAGATTGATGACCGCTGTTTTCAGCCCGGAAAAGCTGAAATCATACGGCGCGCCGTCTACTCTGGGATGTGGCAGCAAAAACGCGTTTTCGTTGCCGCTGTCCGCGATTTTATCCAAATGTATACCGCCCGGATACGGCATGCCCATTGTGCGCGCCGCCTTATCAAACGCCTCGCCCGCCGCGTCGTCGCGCGTTTTGCCGAGCACCGTCATCCCTGTATAGCCGTCTACCTTTACAATATGGCTGTGTCCGCCGCTGACGACAAGGCACAAAAACGGAGGCTTTAAATCCGGATGGGCAATATAGTTTGCGGCAATATGCGAACGCAGATGGTGCACCGGTACGATGGGGATGCCCGTCGCAAGCGATACGCCCTTCGCGTAGTTGACGCCGACGAGCAGCGCGCCGATGAGCCCCGGCGCATAGGTGACGCCAATTGCCTCGATGTCCCGCAGGGTACATCCGGCGCTCTCGAGCGCCGCCGCCGTCACGCCCGTAATCGCCTCGGCATGGCGGCGGGACGCGATTTCCGGCACGACGCCGCCGTACAGCTTATGCTCCTCGACCTGGGACGCGACAATGGAGGACAATACCGTCCGCCCGTCCTCCACAACGGCGGCCGCCGTCTCGTCGCAGGAGCTTTCTATTGCAAGCATCTTCATTCGGGTTCACCAACCTGTTCCATTTTGAGAGTCAATATCAGCGCGTCCTCGCGCGGGTTAGAATAAAAATCCCTTCGCCGGCCCGCCTCCAAAAAACCTTCAGAGCGGTAAAGCGCAACCGCCGGTTCGTTGCCCGGGCGTACCTCAAGGGTTAAAAACGAAAGGCTGTTTTGCCTTGCGTATTCTTTTACATGTTCCAGCAGTGTGCGCGCAATTCCCTTGCGCCTGTAACCGGGATGTACCGCGATATTCGCGATATACCCTTCGCCGCACACCGTATGCAGGCCTATGTAGCCAATAGCGCTTCCACGGGCTTCCGCGGCAAAAAAATGCGCCGTTTCGTTTCCAAGCTCTGCCCGCAGCGCCTCAAAGCTCCACGGCTTTGAAAAGGAGAGCTGCTCAATTTCCGCAAGCGCCTCTAAATGCGCCTGCCGCATGGGGACAATCCGCACGCCGTCCACGCTATTCACCCTGTTCCTGCCGTTTGATAAGCTCCAGCAGGATAATCAGCCTGTCCCTGATTTCTTCGCGGCAGTCCCTGTATACCTGCAAGCTGCCGCCGAACGGGTCGCTGACATTCAAAATATAAATCTTATTTTTCGGCACGCCCATGGTCATCAGCGCCTGGGCGTGGGCCATTGTCATGACGACAAACAAATCGACGGAGGAAAAATCCTCGTCGCGGATGGATTTTGAGCTGTGGGCGCTTATATCTATGCCCGTTTCCCCGCAGGCGAGCACCGCGTATTCCGAAGCGGGCGTGCCGTTCTGTGCGTGAAGCCCCGCGCTGCCGGTTGTAAAATCAATCCCGCATTCCTTTGCCATATCGGTAAAAATCGCCTGTGCCATCGGGCTTCGGCAGGTGTTGCCCGTGCAGACAAATAACAGTTTCATAGAGGTATCCTTTCTTTTTGTTATCCCTTCGCGTCGTACCATGTCTGCCCGACGGAAGCCTCCGCGGTAAGCGGAACATTAAGCTCCGCCGCGTGCTCCATCTCTTCCTGCAGAAGCATCGCCACGCGCATCGCCTCGTCGGCGGGCGCCTCGACAATCAGCTCGTCGTGTACCTGTAAAATCAGGCGCGCGCGCAGCTGTTCCCGTTCGAGCCGCCGCTGGACACGTATCATCGCGATTTTTATAATATCCGCCGCGGTACCCTGGATTGGCATGTTCATCGCGACGCGCTCTCCGAACGCGCGCAGATTGTGGTTGCTCGATACGAGCTCCGGCAAATACCTGCGGCGTTGGAACATCGTTTCCACATAGCCGTCGGCCTTTGCCTTTTCAACCGTCCTGCGCATATATTCGTTAACGCCGCTGTACTTTTCAAGATACGCATTGATATAGTTCTGCGCTTCCTTGCGTGAAACGCCGATGTCCTTTGAAAGGGAAAACGCGCCGATGCCGTAGACGATACCAAAATTGACCGCCTTTGCGCGGCTGCGCATAATCGGGGTAACCATCTCGAGCGGCATATTGAAGACCTGGGAGGCCGTGATAGCGTGGATGTCGTCTCCGTTTTTAAACGCGTCCAGCATGACCTTATCGTCCGCGATATGCGCAAGCACGCGCAGCTCGATTTGGGAATAGTCCGCGTCGACGAGCATCCAGCCCTCCTTCGCGCAGAAGAAGCGGCGCAGCTCGCGCCCAAGCTCTGTGCGCACTGGAATATTCTGTAAATTTGGTTCCGTGGAGCTGATTCTTCCGGTACGCGTTTCCGTCTGGTTAAAGCTGGAATGGATGCGCCCCTTTTCACCTACAACCTTCAGAAGCCCGTCGCAGTAGGTGGATTTGAGCTTTGACAGCGTGCGGAACTCAAGCACGAGCGCGACGGCCGGATGGTCGTAGCGTAACCCCTCGAGCACGTCCGCGCTGGTCGAATACCCGCTTTTCGTCTTTTTTCCGGCTGGCAGGCCGAGCTTTTCAAACAGCGCGCTTCCAAGCTGCTTTGGTGAATTGATGTTGAATTCGTAGCCGACCTCTTCATAAACCTGATTTTGAATTTCGAGAAGCTTTTCCTCCAACGCGCCGCCGTATTCCTTGATACCCCTGGCGTCTACCATAAAGCCGACGTTTTCCATATGCGCAAGAACGTCCGCAAGCGGGATTTCAATTTCACGCAGGAGCTTTTCCTGGCCGTTCGCCTCTATTTTTAAATTGATTTTCTCAATAACGCCCGGAAGCAGCGCCGCGCACAGCGCAAGCTCTCTCGTTTCTTCCGATACACCGGAAAGCTGCGGCGCCTGTACGCCGTATTCGTCGGCAAGGCGCGTGATATCATAGCCGGAGGCCGCCGGGTTCAACAGGTAGGCCGCGAGCATCGTGTCGAAATCAGCGTTTTCCATGGTAATGCCGAGCTTATCGATTGCCGCAAACAGCGGCTTTAAATCGTGCGTTTGTTTTTTGACTGCTTTGTCTTCAAACAAATCCTTCAGGAAGGGGGCAAAGCCGTCTGTATTTTCAGCGACGGCGACCCCGTTTCCGGTTGAAAAGGCGGCAGCTTTTATTTCGCCCTGTTCAATTTGGCTTACGAACACAGCCTTTTTCTCTTTTTGCAAAAGGGAATAAAGCGCTTTGAAATCCTCTGCTTTTTCTACCTGAACCGTAGGCTTTTCCTTGCCGTCTTCCTCCGGTACGGCTGCGTCCTCTTTTTTCAGCCCCATCTTTTCAATCAGGGAAAACAGCTCTAGCTTTGCCATCAAACGCGCCGCGGCCGATGGGTCGCCCGTTCCAGGCGTATAATGTGTAAGCTCTGTGTCGACCGGCGCGCACAGGCAGATTTCTCCAAGACGGCGGCTCAAATAGGCGTTTTCCTTATCGGCTATGAGCTTTTGCCGCATACCCTCCTTAATATCGAGCGTACCGATGTTTTCGTAAATATAGTCGAGGTCGTGGAACCTTCCGATTAAATCAGCGGCGCCCTTTTGCCCGATTCCCTTGACGCCTGGGATATTGTCGGACGCGTCGCCCTGGATGGCCTTGATGTCGATTAATTGCTTCGGCTCCACGCCGTAGGTTTCTTTGATTTTATCCGTATCGTACACCGTGACCTCCGGCCGTCCCATCTTTGTGGCGGCGAGCCGTACCGTTACATTTTCAGAAACGAGCTGCAGGCTGTCGCGGTCGCCGGTCGCAATGACGCACTGCTCGCCTGATTTTTCGCAGGCGGCGGCGAGCGTGCCTAAAATATCGTCCGCCTCGTAGCCTTCGCATTCGACGATTTTATAGCCAAGCAGGGAAAGCAGCTCCTTGAGCACGGGAAGCTGCTGCGCAAGCTCCTCCGGCATCCCCTTGCGCTGGGCCTTGTAGCCCGCGTATTCCTTATGCCGGAACGTAGGCGCGCGCATATCGAACGCTACGGCCACGCCTTCGGGCGCCGTATCCTCGCTGATTTTCCGGAACATCGTTAAAAAGCCGTAAATCGCGTTGGTGTAGTGCCCGTCCTTCGTCGTTAAAAGCTTGATGCCGTAAAACGCCCTGTTCAATATGCTGTTTCCGTCGATTACCAAAAGCTTCATTTTCTTTTCTCCTAAACATGTTGGCCTTACCTGCGGCGCCTGTTCCGGCCGGCGCGCCGGCCGTTCTTTGCGCAAAGCGCAAACGCGGCGCTTTTGCGCCGTGCAGGCGCCGAAACGCGGGGAAAACGCCGTGTGCCGGTTTCTTCTGTTAAATCTCCGCTAGAGTTCTTGCGTTTACGATTTTGCCGTCCTTTAAATAGACGCGCGCCACGCGCTTTCCAATCAGGCACGTGACCTCATAATTGATTGTCCCGCACCATGCGGCAATATCGTCGGCTGTCGGGCCGCCGTCCTTTCCGGTACCGAACAGCGTCACCTCGTCGCCCCTGCATACGCTTGCAATTCCTGTTACATCCGCCATAATCTGGTCCATACAGACCCTGCCGATAAGCTTTGCGCGCTGCCCGTGAACCGCGATGCTTCCTTCCTTTGCGAGGGTTCGGATATATCCGTCCGCATAACCGACCGGTATGGTCGCGATTTTCATCCTGCTTTGCGTTGTGAACGTCCTGCCGTAGCTGACGTCAGCCCCAGGTTCTACTTCTTTGATATGTGAAACGACCGATTTCAGCTCCATTGCCGGGACCAAATCGAGCCTGCCCTTGAGCTTTAAAGAAGGGGACAGCCCATAAAGGATGATACCTGCCCTTATCATATCCAGATGTGTTTGTTTATAATCGATGACCGCGCCGCTGTTTGCGCAGTGGCGGATGTCAAAATGAATACCGCGTTTTTCAAGCGCTGTAACAACATGCATAAAGCAGTCAAACTGATGCAGGGTAAAGTCCTTGCCATCCTGCGCCTCGTCCGAAACGGAAAAATGCGTAAACACGCCCTGCGGGATAAGTCCCGGCATTTTACAAATTGCTTCGGCCTCGTCAATCGAGGAATCGTCGCGGCTGAAGCTTTGGCACATCAGCCCGATGCGCGTCATGCCCGTGTCGAGCTTTAAATGGATGTTGACCTGTACGCCGGCTTTCCCGGCGCTTTGTGAAAGCTCCTGCGCGTAATCCGTGGAATACACCGTCTGCGCTATATTTTCACGGCTCAAAAGCTCCGCGCAGTCGCACGGCGTGTAGCCTAAAACCAGAATCGGCAGCACAATGCCCGCGCGCCGCAGCTCCATGGCCTCTTCAATGTTAGAAACGGCAAACCAGTCGGCGCCCAGCCTTTCATAAACCCTTGCAAGCTCGACCGCGCCGTGTCCATAACCGTCCGCCTTGACCACACAGCAAACCATGGCGTTCTTCTCCGTTTGCCTGCGGATTTCTTTATAATTATGTATGACAGCGTCAAGGTTGATTTCCGCCCAGGTTCGTTTTACAAAACTGTTCATTTTATGCCTCCGGCTGATGTGATACCTTTAAATATTTATTATATTCCCCGCAGCCGTTTAAGTCAATTGTTTGAAAACCGTCCGCGGGATAAATGCAAAGTGTGAAAAAAAACTTGCATTCCATGTTAATTTTTGTTATTATTTTTATGTTTCAGTGTTCTTATAGGAAACAGCCATGTACATAAATAAGAACACAATCCGAATAAAGAAAGAGAAGTGGTAGAATGTCTGAAACGTTGTGGACGCTTGCGGCCTTTGTGGTCTACCTGCTGGTTATGGTAATCATCGGCTTCGTCTATTTCAAAAAGACAAAAAACTCGGAGGACTTTTTCCTCGGCGGCAGAAGCCTCAACAGCTGGACGGCGGCGCTCAGCGCGCAGGCGTCCGACATGAGCGGCTGGCTATTGATGGGCCTGCCCGGCACGATTTATGTAGCCGGCACGGGCGAAATATGGATTGCCATCGGACTGCTCATCGGTACGATACTCAATTGGTTCCTCGTTGCGTCGCGCCTGCGCAAATACACAATCAAAGCGGGCAATTCCCTGACGCTGCCTTCGTTCTTTGAAAACAGGTTCCGGGACAGGACGAAGATTTTGAAAATCATCTCCGCCGTGTTTATTACCGTGTTCTTTTTGGTTTACACGGCCTCCGCGTTTACTGCGGGTGCAAAGCTTTTCAACAACGTGTTCGGAATCGATTATACGGTTGCGCTTGCAATCGGCGCGTTTGTCATCCTGGTTTATACCTTCTTCGGCGGCTTTAAAGCCGTTTGTGTAACGGACTTCATACAGGGCCTTTTGATGCTCGCGGCTCTCATGGTGGTACCGATTGTCGCGTTCTTCCTCATTGGCGGGGCGGACGGCGTTTCCGCCGGGCTTGCGTCCCACGGTGTGGAAAGCGTTTCGGGCTTCCTGAACCCCATGCTTACCTCAAAGGGCGAGCCGATGCCGGCCGTCTCCATTATCTCTAATCTCGGCTGGGCGCTCGGTTATTTCGGAATGCCGCATATCCTTGTGCGCTTTATGGCGGTGCGCTCTACAGGCGAAATCAAAAAATCGAGAGTTATCGCAATTATATGGGTTACAATATCGCTTGCGGCGGCATGCTTCGTCGGCGTTATTGGCAAGGCGTATCTCGGCGGAATCCTGCCCGACGGGGAATCCGAGAACGTTTTTATCAGGATGATTATGGAAATCTTCAACAACGAGTGGGCGCTTCCGTTCGTCGGCGGGCTTCTTCTGTGCGGTATCCTCGCGGCGGTTATGTCTACGGCGGATTCCCAGCTGCTCGTTACCTCCTCCTCCGTTTCGGAGGACTTGTACCGCGGCGTAATCAACAGGAAAGCAAGCGACAAAAACGCGCTGCTTGTCAGCCGAATTACGGTTGTGGTGGTTGCCATTATCGCGTTCTTTATCGCGCTTGACCCGGAAAGCAGCGTTATGGGGCTTGTTTCAAACGCTTGGGCGGGCTTCGGCGCGGCGTTCGGCCCGGTTATTTTGCTGTCGCTGTTCTGGAAGCGCTCAAACCTTCCGGGAGCCGCGGCAGGCATGATATTGGGCGGCGGCACGGTGCTTGCCTGGGATTACCTGCCCATCATCAACGGCCAGACATTAGGCGAGGCCACAGGGCTTTATTCCCTCGTTGTAGGCTTTGCGCTGGCGTTTGCCGGTATGATTGTCGTAAGCCTGCTGACAAAAAAACCGTCGCAGGAAATTGTAGAAGAGTTCGAGTATGTCAAGACGACGAAAGAGCTCGACGGCTGAATTACATAACGGGTTTCCGGCGGGCCTGCGCAATTTGCGCAGGCCCGCGTTTTTGTTATTTAAGAAATCAGGCGTATTCCGTTGCGAACCCTTCACGGGTGTGTTAAAATCGGTTTTATGGGTGAACTATAAAATCAGCGCCCAAAAGGAGCCATCCATCATGAAAAAAAGGGAAAATATATATATTACGCGCATTGTGCAGGCATTTGAAGCAAACGTCGATGCGTTTGCAAAGGAAACACAGCCGCTTTCCTGTGATACCAGAACCGCTTATTTTGATAAAGAGCATAAGGAGCCGGCCGCCTCCGCGGCTTTTCTGCATTATGAAAAGCTTGTCCTGGAGCTTGTTTATCTTACAAAAACCGACCAGGGCGGCCCTAAAAGTGTGCTTGAATGCCGCGTGTGGTTAAAGGAAAGCAGGCTGCCAATTTACTATTCACTTTACGATTTGATGGATATGGTTGACCCCGGTTGTTTTTCCTGCTTTATGTATCCCTATATAGAAAACGCGCAGCGGATGGACGATTGCTTTGGTGCGCTTGCCGGTGATATAAAGCGTTTTCTGCCGCGCTTAATTCAAATTGCCGCTGACCCTGATTTGTGCGCGCGGGCGCAGCATAAGCTTTTGGAGGATATTAAAAGCTGCTGGGACCCCGCGCTGTTCGACGTTGACCCCCAAATTGAGGAGGAACGCCGGAAAACGATGATTGAAAACCGTCTGGAAATGTACCGCGACTGGGAGCGCAAGCGTTTTTGCGAAGAAGCGTACCGCGCATTTTTATCCTGCGATTATGAAAGGGCGCAAAGGTATTATGCAAAGCAGAAAAAAAGGCTTTCCTATGAAAACCGGCTGCTCGCTTTTATGCAGGATACCGCACCGAAGCAGCCTTATGGAGCGAACAAACAGAATATAAATACGCTCACAGACGCAGGCTCCCTGTCAAAGGGCAGGGCCGGACTGATACCGTTGATTGTCTCGAGCCTTGTATTAACAGCCGTTTTTTATGCTGTCTATACAGGCGTGTATTACGCTGCGCTGCACCTTTTAAACCTTGGGGCGCTTTATGTGACGGGAATCGAGTGGAGCCACACCGTGCCGCTTATCCTGCCCGCGCTTTTGACCGGCGTTGCCCTGACGTTCTGTTTCAGGAAAAGGCTTTACCGGCTGGCGCTGCGCAAACGCGCGGAGCATTTGATTGAGTACGACGCAATTTTAAACACAGGCACGGCGTTTCGCCTGATGGGGGCGCTTACGATTGCCGCGGTTGTTGTAAGCCTTCTGTTCACCATAATGAGCGCGAACAATAATATTGCATTTTATGAAGCTACGGTGACAAACCGCTCAGCGCGCGGCGCTTTTTCGGGAGGCTCATGTTCCTATGCGGATATTAAAGAGGTGCTCGTACTGCACGGCCAGCGGAAAGACGGGAGCGAGTTTAAAAAATTTGCCTTGATGACCAATCGCTACGGCGGCCTGGAGCTGAGCGACTATATGTCCGAGCAGGAATTTGAAACAAAGCTGCTTCCCCTTTTAGAGGAGAAGGGCGTTCCGGTTACGCAAATTAATAAAAACAGTGCGGATTGGGGAGATACGGATACAGCAAAATCCGGCTGACTATGTCGAACGGCTTACATTGTGAAAAGCCGTATTTCCATCGTTTGCTTTAAAATTTTGAAAAACCAGGGCGGCAGATGGCGCCATATAATTTGAATTTTATTTTTTCCAATAACTGTACCATAATATTGGAGCGATTGCTGCCGATAATAACGATTAAGGGTGGAATTTATGAATATACTTGCAATAGGCGATGTAGTTGGAAGCGTTGGGTGCGAATTCCTGCGCAAAAAGCTCAGCCAGTTTAAAAAACTCAAGGCGGTCGACCTCGTAATCGCAAACGGTGAAAATTCAGCCGACGGCAACGGGATTACGCCGCAAAGCGCGGAATTCCTGTTTCAAAGCGGCGTAGACGTCATCACGACGGGCAACCACGCTTTCCGCAGGAAGGAATCCTATGCGCTTTATGATGAATGCGAATATTTAATCCGCCCGGCAAACTATCCGCAGGGTACGACGCCGGGCAGGGGCATGTGTATCGTCGATATGGGCAGGGTACAGGTAGCGGTGCTCAATATCATGGGCACGGCGTTTATGGAAGCGCTCGCTTGCCCGTTTCAAACGGCCGACAGGCTGATAGAACGGGCGAAGGAGCAGGGCGCGAAAATTATACTGGTCGATTTCCACGCGGAGGCAACGGGTGAAAAGCGCGCGTTCGGCTATTATCTCGATGGGAAGGTTTCCGGGGTGTACGGCACGCATACGCATGTGCCGACTGCGGACGAAACGGTTCTTCCAAATGGAACGGGGTATATTACGGACGTCGGTATGACGGGCGTTATCCATTCGGTGCTTGGCGTTAAGACGGAAATCATTATCGCAAAGCTCAAGGATAAGCTGCCGCAGCGGTTCGATTTGGCAAGCGGCGACTGCAAGCTCGACTGCATTCTGTTTGAAATCGATGAAAAGTCGGGGAAAGCCCTGTCGGTGGAACGTGTGGAAATAATGTGAGCATGTTGCCGCCGCATATGACGGGGACGATACCACGGGTTGTGTACAATGCCCATATTTCCAGCGATGTATTGAAATTCCGCACCGAACTATGCTATAATAAAAAGCACGCTTAAATGCGTGATACCGGCAGTTTACCGGCTGCCTCTCTATTAAGGAAGTGTTTTGTATGGTCAACGGCGTGTCTTTAAAGGACGCCATTATATCCGGCGCCAATCATATCACCTCTCAGAAATCTTCGATTGATGATCTCAACATATTCCCTGTTCCGGACGGCGACACAGGTACCAATATGTCTATGACAATCGGTGCCGCGGCTGCCGAGCTCAAGAAGATGGAGGCCGATAGCGTAGGCGCTGTTGCCAAGAAAGCCGCTTCCGCGCTGCTGCGCGGCGCAAGGGGCAATTCCGGCGTTATTCTTTCGCTATTGTTCCGCGGCTTTTCAAAGGGGCTTGAGGGCAAAGAAGCCGCGTCCGGCTCAGACCTTGCAAACGCGCTTTCCATCGGCGTGGAGTCTGCTTACGGCGCCGTTATGAAGCCGACGGAGGGTACCATCCTTACCGTTGCGCGGGTCGCCTGTGAGGCGGGTAAGGCGTACGCGCAGGAAAACGACGACCCGGTCGCCGTGTGGGACGTCATCTGTAAAGCAGCCGAGGAAGCGCTGCTTACCACGCCGGAGCTTCTTCCGGTGCTCAAAAAGGCGGGCGTCGTCGATGCGGGCGGCAAGGGCCTTTGCGTAATTTTTGAAGGAATGATGTCTGTCTTTAGAGACGGCGTTATCATTGAATATAAAGAAGTAAAAACAGACGGCGAAGAGGAAGAATCAGACTTTTTCCGCAGCGCTGCCGCGGAATTCGACGACGACATCCGTTTTACGTATTGTACGGAATTCATCGTCGGGCGCGAAAAGGAAACGGAGAAACAGCCCGTCGACCTGCGCCGCTACCTGGAGTCAATCGGCGACTGCGTCGTGGTTGTGGACGACGACGAAATTGTCAAAGTGCATGTCCATACCGAAGACCCGGGTAACGCTTTGCAGGCCGGTTTGGAGTTTGGCTCACTGCTCACCGTCAAGGTGGAAAACATGAAGGAGCAGCACAAGGCCGCGAAGGAAAACGAGCAGGAAAAGCAAAAGCATGCAAAGAAAAAGGAAAAGCTCGTGGAAGCGGTGCCGGAGGAGGAAATCGGCTTTGTCGCGGTTGCAGCGGGTGAAGGCCTTTCCGAGCTGTTCAGGGATTTGGGCTGCAGCCACGTCGTCAGCGGCGGGCAGAGCATGAACCCCAGCACGGACGATATTATGGAGGCGGTAAAGGCGACCGGCGCAAAGACGGTGTTCGTACTGCCTAACAATAAAAACATTATCATGGCGGCGGAGCAGGTCGTGCCGCTCGTCGAGGACAGGAAGGTCGTTGTGCTTCCTACCAGGACGATTCCACAGGGGCTTTCCGCAATGCTCGCTTATGACCCGGACCTTACGGCGGACGGCAACAAGCAGCTCATGCTTGACGCTGCTTCGGGCGTAACGACCGGACAGGTGACATTTGCCGCGAGAAACTCTGAGTTCGGCAGCACAAAAATCAAAGAGGGCGAGATTATCGCGCTCGAAAACGGCAAGCTCTGCATTACCGACAAGGACGACCCGGTAAAAGCGGCGTATAAGCTGACAAAGAGCATGGTGAAAAAGGACACCTCATTCATCACCATTATTTACGGCGAGGATATCTCCGACGAGGACGCGCAGGCGTGTCTCAGGCAGGTGCAGGCAAAGTACGGCTCCGGCGTAGACGTTACGCTCGTAAACGGTGGGCAGCCGATTTACTACTTTATCATCTCCGTGGAGTAAAATTTATCGATTACAGGGCGGCTCCGGCCGCCCTTTTTATATTTGCTGGACGACTGGGAGGTTTTATAATGGTAATCAGGGAAATCAGATACAGGGAATATGCTTTTTTAAATGAAATGCTGTACCAGGCGCTGTTCGTCCCAAGGGGAGAGAAGCCCTTCCCGCGCGACATTATAAAAAAGCCTTCCCTTGCGCGATATATCGATGACTTCGGCAGAAAGGGAGATGCTTGTTTTGTCGCGGAGCAGGAGGGCGTGCTCTGCGGAGCAGCCTGGGCGCGGTTTTATAGCAGGGAAGAGATGGGCCCGGAGTTTATCGATGAATTTACACCGGAGCTTTCCATCGCGCTATACGAACAATACCGGGGAAAAGGGGTTGGCACCCGATTGCTGCGCGCGCTGTTACAAAATCTGAAAGATAACGGCGTGATGCAGGCGGTGCTCAGCGCTAAAAAAGAAAACCGCGCGGTCAATCTGTATAAAAGGCTGGGCTTTGAAATCGTTCGGGAGAATGAAGATACCTATATTATGGTAAAAGCCCTATGACAGTGTTTGATTGCGCAAAAAGTGCGAACCATAAGCAAACAGAAAAAACTAGGGAGGTTCGCACCATAAAAAACAGTTTGAAATATTGTATTTTTATGATAGAATAGTATAAAAGAAGTGTTTTTTGATTATTTTGTACAGGTGGAACGCGATTTCCTGTGCAAATTCAGCTTCTTTTGCTGTCGCTTCCCGCATGGGAAGCGTGGATTGAAATGTTTTTGACGTGGCTCTTTAGCCTTATCCCCGAGTCGCTTCCCGCATGGGAAGCGTGGATTGAAATGGATGACGGCGTCGACAATCTGTATCTCGACGCCGTTCGCTTCCCACATAGGAAGCGTAAAGTGACATTCATAGCTCTTTTCCCACCTTTGCCGCCCTATGGGCGGCAAAATAATACCATAATCTGTAATGAAACGGAGGATGCCCGGATGGCGTCGTTGTTTGAAAAACCAATCGAAACGCTTTCGGGCGTGGGGGAAAAGCGCGGCGGGCTTTTTCGCAGGCTCGGCGTGCGTACCGTCGGCGAGCTGCTGCGCTATTACCCGCGCGGCTATGTAGACCACAGCCATCCCGTTTTGATTGCGCAGACGCAGGCAAACGAGGTCTGCTGCATCAAAGCGACGGTTGAAGGCGCGGTGAACGAGCACCGCATCGCGGGCGGCAGGCTTTTGTCGCGCATGCGCGTGTACGACGAGAGCGGCGCGCTCCCGATTACCTTCTTTAATAACCGCTATATCAAAAATATGCTCAAGCCCGGGGAAACGTATATTTTCTGCGGAAAAATCACGCAGGGCACCGGACGCAAGGAAATGACCGCGCCGGAATTCTCCCCGGCACAGCAGGGGCAAAGGGTGCGCCCCGTATACAGCGCGACTGCGGGGCTTTCCTCCCGCCAGATAGAAACGGCTGTGGAACGCGCGCTTTTGCTGCTGCCCGAAAAGGTCAAGGAACCGATTCCACAGAAGATTATGAAAAAATACAGCCTCTGCGGCTTGCGCGAGGCAATTGAAAATATCCACTTCCCAAGCAGTGAACAGGCGTTGAAAGACGCGCGCCGGCGCCTCGTTTTTGAGGAGCTTTTGATTTTAAACCTCGGCCTGCGCCGGCTCAAGGCCGGCAGGAAAAGCGAAACGTCTATCGTTATGGAGAAGGACTATGCGGGGGATTTTTTTAACCTCCTGCCGTTCCGCCCGACGAGGGCGCAGCTGCGCGCTGCGGGCGATTGCGTGCGCGATATGACAACGGGCGGCCCGCCGATGAACCGGCTCATACAGGGGGACGTCGGCTCGGGAAAAACAGCGGTCGCGGCGGCGCTTTGCTACTGCGCCGCGAAAAACGGGTGGCAGGCGGCCTTCATGGCGCCAACCGAAATTTTGGCGGAACAGCACTTCCAATCCTTAAGCGGGATTTTGGAGGGAACCGGCGTGCGTGTGGAGCTGCTCACCGGCTCAACAAAGCCCGCTCAAAAAAAGAAAATCAAAGAAAGCCTGCTGCTTGGGGAAATCGACTTGATTATCGGCACGCACGCGCTGATTTCCGACGGCGTGGAATTCTGCCGGCTGGGGCTGTGCGTCACGGACGAGCAGCACCGGTTCGGCGTGTCTCAGCGGGCAAAGCTCCTTGCAAAGGGAGAGAATCCCCATCTGCTCGTTATGTCGGCAACGCCTATCCCTCGGACGCTCGCCCTGATTATTTACGGGGACCTCGATATTTCCGTCATCGACGAGCTGCCGCCCGGCAGGCAGGCGGTCGATACGATGCTAATCGACAGCGCGAAGCGCCACCGTATGTACGGCTTTATGAAAAAGCTCATAGGCGAAGGGCGGCAGTGCTACATCGTATGTCCCGCGGTGGAAGAGGGCGAGCTGCAGGTGGCCTCCGCGCAGGAATACGCCGAAGAGCTTCAAAAGTTTGAATTCAAGGGTTACCGCGTCGGCCTGCTCCATGGAAAAATGAAGCCGTCTGACAAGGAGCATATCATGCGCGCGTTTGCGGACGGGAAAATCGATTTGCTCGTATCCACGACGGTCATCGAGGTCGGCGTGGATGTTCCAAACGCCGTCGTTATGGCGGTAGAAAACGCGGAACGCTTTGGGCTTTCACAGCTTCACCAGCTGCGCGGGCGCGTCGGCAGGGGACGGTATAAATCTTACTGTATTTTGATTTCAGACGCGCAAAACGAAGAGACCGTTGCCCGCCTGCGCACCATGTGCCAGACGAATAACGGCTTTGAAATTGCGGATATGGACTTGAAGCTCCGCGGCCCCGGCGATTTTTTCGGCGCGCGCCAGCATGGATTGCCGGAGCTTAAAATTGCCGATTTGACCGACATGGACGGCCTGGACGCCGCGCAGCAGGCAGCCCGGGAAATCCTGGAGGAAAGCCCGGACCTGTCGACAGGCGCCGCAAGGAGCCTGCGCGCCGAGATACGCCGGCTATTCGGCAGGGTAGGAGAAAACGGCCTGAATTAATCTGGTATCACGATTTGAACGGTGCTTCCCTTTTTGGAGGGGAGCACCTCTATTTTTGCGCCGATTCGGCTCTTTAATTCCGAAACATGCGAGATAATCCCAACCAGCCTGCCCATGCTCCTGATGCGGTCGAGCGCTTTGAGCGCGGTGTCCAATGTCTCCCGGTCGAGTGTGCCGAAGCCCTCGTCAATAAAAATGGAATCGAGCCGAACGCCTCCGGAATAGCTCTGCACGACGTCACAGAGCCCGAACGCAAGGGATAGCGAGGCCAGAAACAGCTCACCGCCGGAAAGCGTATATACGCTGCGCGTGCCGCCTGCGTACGCGTCGAAAATTTCTATATCCAGCCCCTTGAGAGCGTTGCCGCCCGTGTTTTCCAATATGCGGCTCAAGCTGTAGCGGCCGTTTGAAAATACGGAAAAGTATTCGTTTGCCTGTATGATGATATCGTCGAGCATCATGCCGAGCACGAACATCTTTATCGGCGTTTTGCCCGGGTTTGCGCCAGATAAGAATTTAGAGAGGCGCTGCGCCTCACCGAAGCCTTGCTGTACCTTTTCCGACGCTTCGTCGGATTTTTTAAGCAGGGTAAGGCTTTGACGTACGGAGGACAGGCTTTGCTGCAGCCGCCCCGTTTTTTCAAGAGAATCCTTTTGTTCCTGCCTTGCATTAATCAGCGCGCTGCTGTAAGCGTCCATATGTTCAGGATGGATTCCCTTATGCTCTCCGAGATACGTTTGATACTCTATTTGCGCCCGCTCCAGAAGCCTCTGCGCGTCCGTAAGCTTTGCCTGCGCGACCTGAACGTTTTGTGCCGTCTGCGCGAGCGCTTGCTCCAGGGCGGCTGTTTTGTTCTGCGCGTCCTTCTCCCGGTTCTTTGTATCCCGAAGCCGGGCCTCAAGCTCCTGCGGGTCCGCACCGTCTTTGGGCAAATATTTTAAAAGCGCGCGCAGCTCCCCGTTTAAGCTTTCCAGAAGGCGGGCGATTTCCTCCCGCTTTGCTTTACAGGCTTCCATCTTTTTTTGTGCCGTTTCGTACTCGCTTCGCCGCTGCTGAAGCAGCTTTTGCGCGCGCGGCAGCTTTTCCTGGAGAGCCTGCGCGTCTTCCAGCTCCTTTTTTGCCTTTTCGTGGTCGCGGACAAAGGTTTTATAGTATATATTATAGCCGTCGCATACCGCCTGCTGGCGGGACAGCTCGTCCTGTATCTGGGAAAGGCGCGCCTGCGCGTCCAGAAAACGCAGCTTGCTTTCTTCCTCCGTTTTTCCGGCGCTGTTAACGAGCGCTTCCAGCTTTTGCGCCTGCCGCTGCAATTCATTCAATCCCGTGTTGTTTTGGCAGGCGGGGGAGGGGTGCTGTACAGAACCGCAGACCGGGCAGGGCGTGCCGTCTGTGAGCGTCAGGGACAGCGTGAACGCCATGTTCTCCTGAATCTGCCTGGTAATTTGTTCATGCTTATCCTTCAGGGCACAGAGGTTTATTTTGTTCTCTTCCCACTTGCCCTGCTCCTGGCTCGATTCCTTCTGTGCGGAATCGAGGCGTGTTTTCAGCTCTCTGAGCTTTTGGTAGGCTTGCGCGATTTCAGACAGCGTCTGGTATTTTGTAAACAAAATGGGAATCCGCTCGATTTCCTGCCTCAAACGTTCCAGATACGCTTCCCCTTTGGCGGTGTTTTCCTGCGCCTGCCTTTCCGCGGCTTGCGCCTGTTCCTGCGCATTTTTAACCTGCTCCTGTTCAAGCTCAAGCGCCGCGGCGCGTTTGCGAAGCGCCTGCGCTTCCAGGGCGCTTTTATACGCCGACTCCAGCTTGGGGATTTCAGACAGCGCCCGGTCGCGCCGTTCCTTGAGCGAGGGAATTTCCTGCGCCTGCTGCTGCGCGTTTTCAAAATGGGCTTTGCTTTGCCCAAATTGCTCCTTTGCCGCGTCGAGCGCCTGCTCCTGTTGCTTTAACAGGCTTCGGTATTCCGTTATTTTTTGTGCCGCTTTCAGTTCCTGTTCGGCTTTATCCACCGTTTCCTCCAGCCTCTGCGCATCCCGGAGCGCCGTTTCATAAGAAAGGCGTATGCTTTCCTCCTTTTCTTCAAGCTGGGAAGTGTTTTCGACCTGCTCCCGTTCCAAAACAGAGCGGCGCGTAAGCGTCAAGTCCTCCAGCTGCCGCTGTAAAGCGGCAGCCTGCGCGGTAATGAGGTCCGTGGCCTTCGACCAGCGCTGTGTGGAAAAGAGCTTTTCAAATATTTTGGCTTTATCGGCGGAGGAGGAGAGAAGCAGCCTGCGGAATTCCCCCTGCGGCAGCATAATGACTCTGGAAAACTGCTCGCAGTCGAGCCCCAGAAGCTCCTGCGCGCATTGCGCGACTTTACTTTCCGCGCCCGACAGCAGGAGCTCCCATTCCCCGTTTTCCATCCGGTAACAGGCGTGCTCTTCCTTGATTTTATGTTCACCTGTCCGGCGGGCGGCATATACGCTTTGGCTCCTTGTAAAACGGTAGCGCACGTCCCCCAGGGTGAAGCTATAGTCGACAAGGGTTGGCGTTTCAGCCGGCGCGCCGATGCTGCGCATCTGTTTCCAGCTGCGCAGGCCGCCGGTTGCCCGCGCGAAAAGGGCAAAGCAGATTCCGTCCAGAATCGTCGTCTTGCCGCCGCCCGTCGCCCCGGTAATGAGGAACAGGCTGTTTGCACCCAAGCGGGTAAAATCCACCTCTGTTTTGCCGAGATACGGGCCGAAGCCCTGCATAATCAATTTTTCCGGTTTCATAGGCTTTCCTCCCGCGCCTGATTCATCGCCTGCAAAAAGAGCGCCCGGTCGCCCGGAGTGGCCTCGGAGGAACAAATCTGCGAGAGAAAGAGGTTGAAAATTTCCTCGTCGGTGCTCGTCCGGCTGATTTTCTTTTCACTTTTTGCCTGTGTACGCGATAAAAACTCGCTTTTAAGCCCCAAAATGTTCGGATAATATTCCCTCAGCCTGTCAACCGGCATGTAAACGGGGCGGTCGTCTGTAAGCTGTACAAAAACAAAATCATCGTCCTTTTTTTGCTTTCCCTTTTCGCAAAGCCCGTCAAAGCTGCCGGTGAGCGTTTTCATATCGTGCTTTGCCTTTACCGGAATCCGCCTGATTTCATAATCCTTTCCTTCCATATCGATAATGGAGAGCGATTTTTTTTGATGCTCCTCGTCGAACGAATATTTCAGCGGCGAACCGCTGTAAAAGACGTTTTCTCCCGCCTTCTGCGGCGCGTGCAGGTGCCCGAGCAGCGTCAGGTTGAACGGCTCAAACAGGGAGGAGCTTACCTCGCCGCTTCCGCCGACGTATATCGGGCTTTCGCTGTCGCTTACCGTGCAGCCTGTAACGAAGCAGTGCGCGCAGAGAATATGTACCGCTTTTTTATCGAAGCCCTGCGCAATTTGCCCGGAAGCGGCGCGGTAGGCCTCAGAAAAGCCGCGGATTTCTTCATTTTTATAATATGCCCGAAGCTCGGCCGGCTCAAAATAGGGGAGCAGGTGGAAATGGTACGCGGTCCCAGCCTTTTCTAGCGCGATAGGAGAGAATGCGTCCCCGATTTTCGTCGCAATATATACGCCCTGCTCACGCAGAAGCTGCGCCGCGGGCGCAATCCTGTCAGCGCCGTCGTGGTTGCCGGAGATAGCGAGAAGCGGCAGCCGGTATGTTTTACAGAGCTTCAGTACGCATGCTTCGAACAGGCGGATTGCCTGAGGCGGCGCGACGCTCCGGTCAAAAATATCACCGGAAAGCACAAGGCAGTCCGGCCTTTCCTGCTCGATGACAGGATAAAGCGTCTCTTCCAGAAAAGCCTGCTGGTCTTCGAGCATGGAAACGCCGTAAACCAGCTTGCCCAGATGCCAGTCCGCGGTATGCAATATCTTCATAAGGCGCCCTCCTTTTATATGCAGATTATACAAAGAGTAAATTTTTCAAGATTGTAATTTGAATTCCACGCGCTTTTATTGTATGATAATACAATAATCTAAGTTTAACATATAAAGGGGAATTTTTCTATGATGAAAAAGTTAACATATATAACGTCTTTCCTCCTCACGCTCGTTTTGCTGGCTGTTTCCCTGCCGTCCGCGGCGGCCGCGAATTTTGACCCGGGCTTCGAGACGAAATCCGATTCTATCTATCTTGTGAACCTCGATACGGACACGCCGGTCTATCAGAAAAACGAACGGGAAAAACGTTACCCCGCCTCCGTTACAAAAATCATGACCTATATTGTCGTAGCGGAACAGGTGAAAGACCTGGAAAATACGAAAGTTAAGATTCAGCAGGAGGTGCTCGACCGTTTAGACGGGACGGGAAGCTCGCTTTCCGGCCTGGAGGACCATGTGGACGAGCAGCTGAGCGTGCTCGACTTGCTTTACTGCATGATGGTAAGCTCAGGCAACGACGCGGCGCTGGTGCTCGGTGATTATGTCGGAAACGGCAATGTCGGCAGCTTTGTGGAGCTGATGAACGCGAAGGTCAAGGAGCTTGGATGTAAGGGCACGAATTTTGTCAATCCCCACGGCCTGCACGACCCGAACCAGTATACGACGGCATACGATATGTATAAAATCGCGCAGTACGCGATTTCCCTGCCGCATTTTATGGAAATCTGCAACACGACCACCTATTACATTAACCCGGACGACGACGAGCCGCTTGTGACCTCAAACCATCTCATCGACCCGAACAGGGGCGGGGAATATTATTATGAGTACGCCAAGGGCATCAAAACGGGAACGACAGACGAGGCGGGCTTCTGCCTGATTTCCACCGCCGTAAAGGACGGCGTGGCGTACCTGTGTGTCGCGCTGCACGCGCCCTGCTACGACAAGGACGGTAATTACACCGACAACGGCGCAATGCTCGATTCCAAGCAGCTTTACGAATGGGCGTTTGGAAATCTGGCGCTCAAGAAGGTCGTGGGCGAGCAAACGCCCATCTGCGAAACAAAGGTGAATTATGCGTTTAATAAGGACACGCTGCTTCTTGTACCGGAATATTCGTTCTCTACGATGGTGCCGGTCGGCGACGATAAGGAGTCTGTTGAGATTGTCCCGAACGTACCGAAATCGGTCGATACGCCCGTAACCAAGGGGCAGAAAATCGGTACGGCGGATATTAAGTACGGCGGGCAGAAAATCGCGTCGGTCAATTTGGTGGCGAGCGAATCGGTCGACCGCAGCGAGTTCGTGTACGGGGCGACGGTCATTAAAAACGTGATTACCTCCCCGTGGTTTATCGGCGCGGCGGTTTTGGTGCTCGTCTTATTCATCATTTATCTGGTTGCCGTATCGATGATGGGGAAAAAGAAAAAGGGAAATGTAAAAAAATTCCGTGACATGTAATCTAATAGAGATATAAAGAAACGGCCCTCCCGGATTTTCGGGAGGGCCGTTTTGTATGTATTCAGCAGGCCGCGAGCAGGGCTTTAAAAATTTCGACATGGCATTCTTCATCCAGGATGATGCGCTCCAGGTTTTCTACGATATTGGCGTCTTTAATCCGGCGCGCCTGCGTTTTGTATTTTTCGATTGTCTTGAGCTCCCCGCTGAGCGAATTTTGCAGAAGCGGCTTGAGCTCTGTGGGGTAACGGTTGTACTGCGGGGTCCAATAAACCATCCGTCGGTTTATCTGCGCCCAAAGCCTTGGGTCGGCGCCGAGCTCCCTGGCAAAGGTTCCGAAAATATTGAGATGGTGCATTTCAACAACGCTGATTTTGTGGAAAATCTGTGCGATTTCGTCTTTTCCGGCTGTTACGAAATGGTTGTAGATATAAAGGCTGATTGCGGTCATTTCGGAATTTGCGGAGCCGACGTTGCTGAGCATGGCTTGGGCATACATGGGATTTTTACATTCCGGCTTGACCGGCGGATAGGGGAGATTGGACTGGCATTTTGGTAATTCCATGGCAAAACCTCCTTAAGTTGTCGCTATATTAAAATATGACTGTTACAGCCGCTTCATTCCGCAAAATGTATTTTTGCCGTTTTACGGATAAAAGAACGGCTTAAACGCGCTCAAGCTTCGTTCCCGGATAATACCAGGCGAGTATTTCTTTATAGCTAGCACCCTGCTTTGCCATTTCGTTTGCTCCGTATTGGCTCATGCCCACGCCGTGGCCATATCCGCGCACGGTAAACACGAATGCGTCTAAGGTATACACGACGTCAAAGCTTGCGCTGCGCAGGGAGAAGGCTTCGCGCAAGTCCTTACCGCTGAGCGTTTTATTTCCGACCGTTATCGCGGATACAGTCCCCGCGTCCGTCATTTTTATATCGGAAAACCACTCCTGTGGGGAGGATGGCAGGGTGATGCCGTCCCATTTTTTCTTTATAACGTCCTCAACCTCCTTCTGTGTGAAGGTCACGGTGGAAAGGTAGCCGTCGCACAAGGCGTCCCAGGGGCTTGCCACACTTTTCAAGTAGGGATAATCCTTGCCGAAAACGGCCCCTGCGGTTTCCGTCGTTCCGCTGGAGACGGCGCAGTAGGTGGCGGTAATCAGTTTTCCGTCGTATGTAATGATTTCGGAAAAGACGTCGTTTACCGCTTCCTCCAGCTTTTTATACGAATCGTCGAAGGTGTCCTTCCACTGCTCTTTCATTTTGTCCTTCTGCAGGTAGCCCTGCTTTTTCTCGCTGTTTACCTTAAAGTCCGCTCCCTCAAGCGTTTTGTCCGGGTCTTCGCGCTGTTCCTCACGCAGGCGGCTGAAATGAGTATAGAGTGCGGCGGCCTGCGCCTTGAGTGCCTCTTTTTCAAAGGCCGGAGGCATTTCCGCGGCAAGCGCACCGACGCAGAATTCTTTATCAGGAATTTCTTTAATATTCCCGTCCGCTTCGTCAAGCACGCGGAAGCTCTGCTTTTCCGCCTTGGAAGCAGGCTTTGACTCCGTTTGCGACTGCGGCTTTGTTTCCTCCGGTGTTTTGGAGGAAACGGGCGTTTCCTTTTCAGACGCGGAGGAGGCCGCTTTTTTTGAGGACGTGTTTTTTTCTGAAGCGGCGCCGCTGGAAGCTGCCGGTTTTTGGGAGGACGCGCTTGCGCCGGGCTCGGACAGGCGGTTTAAAGCGACAATGGGGACAGCGGCCATAACGAGAACGAGCAGCAGCGCGGTAATCAGTATTTTTTTCATGACAATCCCTTTTCTTTCCTTGATTTGCTGCGCTATGATAATGCGCATAATGTACGAAGATTTACGCTTTACGGTTTATAAATTTTTTGTAAATCCTTTCAGGAACGGATGGTTTTTATTGACATAGGAAGAGATTTGAACTAAAATATAATTTACATTGTTTTGTAGATTTGACCAGAATCAGACAGGCCTGTTTTATTTATATATGCCGCGGCATTTTTTTATGACTTGGCGGGCCGATTTAGAATAGAGGAGTTGTTTTTTTACAATGAAGAGCAAGTTATCATGGATTCCGTTCATCCCTATTGTGTTTGCTGCGGTTTTTTTACGGGTGTATCAGGTGCTGTTTGTTGACAGCGGGGTCGATAAGGGCTTTCTCGACAGCGGGGTAATTTCCCTGATTTTCGTCGGAAGTATTATTCTCCTGGTAATTCTGCTCGCGGTGCTATGTGCCGCAGATAAAAAGACTTCCCCCGAATACCGGACGGGGCGCAATATTTTCGCGGGAATATTTGGAATGCTGGCGGGCGTACTGCTTCTTACGGACGCTTTTATGCTTTTCAAAGGGATAGGCGAATCCGGCAACGCCCTGGTGGCTGTTATCAACGGTATCTTTACCGTGCTGGGCGGCGTGATGATTTTCGTTATGGGCCTTTCCTCTCTGACGGGAAAGAACCTTGCGAAAAAGGTACCGTTTTTAATGCTGTTTCCGACTATATGGAGCGCCGCGCGACTGATTATCACATTTTTGAGCTATACGACCGTCTCGGTCAACGCCATCGATATGTCCGACCTCGTATATATGGTGTTTACGACGCTGTTCCTCTATAACGCCTCGATGGTTTATATTGGCCTGAAAAGCAAAAATCCGGTCAAGGCGTGCTTTTTGTACGGGCTACCCGCGGCAGCGGTCGTATTTGCCTACACGGCAGCGTGGGCTTCGTCCACGATTCACAGCGGCCAGTCGGTATATTTCCTTTCCAATATAAAAATATTTGAGTACGTGGCGCTTGCGCTCTTTATTATCTTCTTCCTGGTAGAGCTTACCGCAAGGGCGCAGGAAAAGGTTCCGGAAGCCGAGGCGGAAACGGAAACTTCGGTGGAAACGTTGGGTGTCCTGCCCGAAACGCATGAAAACCTGCGGCAGAGCCTGGGCGCGGCAGCGCAGGACCCCGAAACCCTGCAGGCGCAGAAAATCATGGAACAGGTGGAAGCGGCTGAAAAGAAGGAAGAGCCTGTCGAGTATGTCGGCTACTATAACAGGAAGGATTCCGATAAAAAGGAAAAGAATAACTCCGACCTTTCCGATTATGCTTCCAAGCTCGACGATATTGACCGCCTTATCCTGGAAATTTCCTCCAAGGATTCTAAAGATTGAGAAAATTGCGGCCTTTACGGCGATAATTAAATAAAAGAAAAGAGAAGCGGGCTTTTCATAAGCCTGCTTTTTTGTTATAATAACCTCACGGCGTAGGCCAAAGCCTTGCAGGAGCAAGCCTTTGGACGCCTGAGAGAACATTGAAACAGAACGGAAAGCGTTTGTCCGCTTTCCTTACTGGGAATTTGCCTGCTTTGGCGGGCGGCCGCGTTCATCTCGCGGGCCAGACGAAAAAATCGTGCTGGATTTAAGCCTCTTTTGAGGTGTTATATAAACAAGTGAAGTATTAAAAATCGACAGAAAACGAGAAAGGAGTTAGGATGATGAAAAAGAAATGGCTGGCCTTTTTGCTTTCGGTCTGCCTGCTTGCGGCGACATTGCCCTTTACGGCAATGGCTGCTGCGTCGGATTTTGAGGTCGTGGACGGCGTGCTTTTAAGGTACAGTGGAAACGCGGCCTCTGTTACGGTTCCGGCAGGTGTATTTTACATCGGCGACGGCGCGTTCGAGGGCAACGCGTCGCTCAAGAGCGTAACGCTGCCGGACGGCGTGTATTATATCGGCAATAAGGCGTTTTACAACTGTAAAAATTTAAGTGCGGTATCTTATCCAAAGAGCGTTACGGCTGTCGGGGCTTATGCGTTCGACGGCACGCCGTGGCTTGCGGCACAAAAGGGCGCGTATATTTCCATTAACAGCGTACTGCTCAGGTATAACAGCGCGCAGGCCTCCGCCTCCGTTCCCGGCGGAACGACGATGATTGCCGCGTACGCGTTTGCAAACAATTTGGATGTAAAATCCGTGAAGATACCGGACAGCGTTACGGAAATTTCGGAAGGCGCGTTCTTCGATTGCAAAAACCTAGCTTCCGTAACGATTCCCTCCTCCGTAAAAACCATAGGCCCTGTGGCGTTTGACAATACGGCGTGGCTCCAGAGCTATTCGGGGGATTTCGTCGTCGAGGGCGACCGTATTCTTGTTAAATATAAGGGAAACGCAAAATCGGTGACGGTTCCCCAGACAGTTGGGCAAATCGGACCGGGCGCGTTTATGAACCAGTCGAGCATGACCTCTGTGACAATCCCGGAAGGTGTGTACAGCATAGGCAGGCGCGCGTTTTTAAACTGCTATTCCCTTGCCGGTATTTCGTTTCCGCAGAGCCTCATCTTTATTGACGACGAGGCGTTTGCCTACTGCACGGGGCTAAAATCCATAACAATCCCCAGAACGGTTACCTATCTGGGAGAGGGCGCGTTTATCAATTGTACCGGGCTTACAAGCGCGGTTGTAAACAGCTCCCATTCTACGCTGAGCTACGCTACATTCGCCTACTGCACCGCTCTGAAAACAGTAGAACTTGGCAGCGGTATCCAGGCGGTTGGGGAAGCGGCGTTTTTCGGGTGTGCTTCGCTTGAAGAGGCAAGGCTGCTCGATACGGTCCAGGATATTTCGTCTTCCGCGTTTTCAGGCTGTGACAACAAGCGGCTTTCAATTTACGGCTATCCGGCGTCCTATGCCTACTCGTACGCAAAAGCATACCAGCTCGGATTCGTTTCGATTGGAAAAACCGAGGGCGACGTAAACGGAGACGGAAAATTGTCTATAGCAGACGTCCTCGAGGTGCAGAAGCATCTTGCCGGCATGATTATCCTGACGCCCGCGCAGCTTAAGCTTGCGGACCTCGATGAAAGCGGCAAAGCGGACCTGAAGGATGTCGTCAGTATGCAGAAAATTATTGCAGGGCAGAGATAAGGGTTAAAAACGTGTAACTTGACAGCCCCCAAAAACTGTGCTAACATGGCGTACAGATAGAAAAAACGTTGATAAGGACAAAAACAGCCATTTACCTGCATCAGAGAGCATGCGCCTCGGCTGAAAGCGCGTACGGCAGGCAGGCTGCTTTTACCGCCTTTGAGCGCGCGCCGGTAACAAGGCGCGACGGCTGGCCCCGTTACAGGCTGAAAAGGGCAGAAGCATATTCTGCCGAATTTGGGTGGAACCACGAGCGTTACTTAGGCCTCGTCCCTTACGGGATGAGGCTTTTTCTGTAAATTAAAATTGTAAGAGAAAGGAATGAACGATGTCATGGCAATGGTAGAATTGAAAAATGGCGTAATAAAGGAGTTTGCGTGCGGCACTACCGCGGCGGAGATTGCGAAATCTCTCGGCGGCGGCCTGTACAAAGCCGTATGCGCCTGTAAAATAGACGGGGAAGTTCAAGACCTTCGAACTCCCGTTGAAAAGGACTGCAAGCTGGAGCTTCTGACCTTTGACGACGAGGACGGAAAAAAGGCGTTTTGGCATACGGCGTCCCATGTGCTTGCGCAGGCGGTAAAACGCCTGTACCCGAACGCAAAATTTGCCATCGGCCCTGCAATAGACAACGGCTTTTATTACGATTTTGATGTGGAGAAGCCCTTTACGACGGAAGACCTCGAAAAAATAGAAGCAGAGATGAAAGATATTGTTAAGAGCGGGCTGGAGCTTGAGAAGTTAGAGCTTGCCCCCGACGAGGCGGTAAAGCTACTGGAAGAGATGGATGAACCATACAAGGTAGCGCTGTGCAGGGAACACGCCTCAAAGGGTGAGCCGATCAGCTTTTACAGGCAGGGAGAGTTTACCGACCTTTGCGCAGGCCCCCATCTGTTAAGCGTAAGCCCGATAAAAGCGGTAAAGCTTACAAACTGTACGGGCGCTTACTGGCGGGGGGACGCGAACAACGCGCAGCTGTGCAGGGTGTACGGTACGGCGTTCCCGAAGGCTTCTATGCTGGAGGAGCATTTAAAAAGGCTCGAAGAGGCAAAAATGCGCGACCATAACAAGCTCGGCCGCGAGCTGGAGCTTTTCACCACGTCAGACCTCATTGGGCAGGGCCTGCCGATTATGCTGCCGAAGGGCGCGCGCGTCATTCAGCTTTTGCAGCGCTTTGTCGAGGACGAGGAGCAGCGGCGCGGCTGGCTTTTGACAAAGACGCCGTTTATGGCAAAAAGCGATTTATATAAGCTTTCCGGCCACTGGGACCATTATCAGGACGGCATGTTTATCCTGGGCGACGAGAAAAAGGACAAAGAGGTTTTTGCCCTGCGCCCGATGACCTGCCCGTTCCAGTACCAGGCGTTTCTCAACAGGGGCCGCTCTTACCGCGACCTGCCCCTGCGCTACAACGAAACGTCAACCCTGTTCCGCAACGAGGCGAGCGGCGAAATGCACGGGCTGATTCGTGTGCGCCAGTTCACCATTTCGGAGGGCCACCTGATGTGCCGCCCCGACCAGCTGGAGGACGAATTCAAAGCCTGCCTGGAGCTTGCGATTTATTTTTTAAAAACACTTGGCCTGTATGAGGACGTATCCTACCGCTTCTCGCAGTGGGACCCGGACGACAGGGACAAATACATTGGCACGCCCGAGCAATGGGCAGAAGCGCAGAGCGTGATGCAGAAAATCCTTGACCATTTGGAAATTCCGTATAAAATAGGAATCGGGGAAGCGGCGTTCTACGGCCCGAAGCTGGATATTCAAATTAAAAACGTATTCGGCAAGGAAGACACGCTCATCACCATTCAGGTCGACCAGATGCTTGCTGAAAAGTTCGGCATGGAATATGTCGACAGCGACGGACAGAAAAAGAACCCGTATATCATCCACAGGACGTCCATAGGATGCTATGAAAGAACGCTCGCGCTGCTTATTGAGAAGTATGCCGGAGCGTTCCCGACATGGCTCGCGCCGGTGCAGGTAAAGCTTTTGCCGATTGCCGACCGGCATGTGGAAAAAGCAACCGAGATTATGCGCGCGCTCGAATTGAAGGGCCTGCGCTGTGAGCTTGACGACAGGAGCGAGAAAATCGGTTATAAAATCAGGGAGGCACAGCTTGAGAAGGTGCCGTATATGCTGTTGATGGGGGATAAGGACATTGAAAACAACACCGTGTCCGTCCGTTCCCGCAAAAAGGGCGATATTGGCGCGATGACAATGGAAGAATTCCTTTCAAAGATTCTCGAGGAGGTAGAGACGAAAGCAAGAGACTGATTTGGCAGTTGATAAGGGGTTTACACACGGGTAGGGTAACATGTGTTTGATATGTTGGAGAAAGAGGTGCATTTATGGCATCACCTAAAAAGAGAATGATTTTGACCGTCGTGCTTCTTTCCGTCATTATTATAGTTGCGGTCATTTCATGCTTTTTTGCCGCTTCATGGATGAGCGGCGGGGAAGACAAGGCGCAGGGAACCGGTATGCGCAGTACAGAGGTGTCGGTTTCCCGCTTGAGTACGGACGAGATTGTCAGAGAGGTCATTGTGCGAATGGACTACAAGGACCTTTCCAAGACGGCAAAGGACCAGGTTTCCAAGCATTATGTCATACCGGACGGACTGGTTACGGACGTAACCATGTACTTGTCAAAATCGCCGGAATCCGCGTTTGAAATATCCTGTTTTCAAATCGCGGATAAGAATTACCAGCCCCAGCTCGACAAGGTTGTGGCCGACCATATTGCGACGAAGCAGGCCGGATTTAAGGACAGTCCGAAGGAATATGAGCTTTTGCAGAACTATACGATGGTACGCGACGGCACATATACGCTCGTTGTCGTAGAGGAAAACGGGGAAGCCGCGGCGAACGCCTTTCGGGCGGTATTGAAAGAATAAGGCCGGCATATTTTTATGAATGGCAAATAGAAAGGGAGGGTTTTTACCCTCCCTTTCTGTGTTTATTAGTTTGTAAGTTCATTCTGCCGGGCCGGCCCATACCGCCCGTTTTATTTCTCAGCGTTTTTGCTGTGCGCGCTGAAGACAATGCCGCGCGTTCCGTCGAGCTTGACGGTAATACCGCTTTTCAAAAGCTTAACAGCGTGCTTTGCGCCGACGATTGCGGGCTTGTCGAGCGCCAGGGCGACGACCGCCGCGTGGGAGTTGATGCCGTCCGTTTCTGTAATAATGCCGCTTGCCTTGCGGATGAGCGGGAGGATGTCGTTGGAGCTTTTTGGAATCACAAGAATATCGCCGTCCTTAAAGCTTTCCCAGGCTTCTTCCTCCGTCTTGCAGACGCACAGCCTGCCGTATACGCTGTTGTGGTTGACGACCGTACCGGAAACGAGCACGTCGCCCACCAAATGCACCTTGAGCATATTCGTCGTGCCGGAAATCCCCAGTGGAATGCCCGCCGTGATAACGGCAAGGTCGCCGTTATTTACAAGGCCGTTTTGGTGCGCGACCTTTACAACGTGCTCAAACAGCGCGTCTGTATTGTCCTGCTCCTCTACGAGAATCGGAATCACGCCCCAGGAAAGGTTCATCTGGCGAAGGACCTTCGGGCTGGTCGTACCGCTTATGATTGGACAGGCGGGACGGAATTTTGAAATCATGCGCGCCGTCTGTCCTGTTTTGGAGACGGTCAAAATAGCAACCGCGCCCAAGTCGTGCGCCGTGGTGCAGGTCGCGTGAGAGATAGCGGAGGTCACGTCGGGACGCTCCGGTATATCGCGCTTCCTGAATTTTTCGATATAGTCGATATCGCGCTCGGTGCGCTCTGCAATGGTTGCCATCGTTTTGACGGCGTCCACCGGGTAAATGCCCGCGGCAGTTTCTCCGCTTAGCATAATTGCGCTCGTACCGTCATATATGGCGTTTGCGACGTCCGTCGCCTCCGCCCTGGTCGGGCGCGGGTTTTTAATCATTGATTCAAGCATCTGCGTCGCGGTGATGACCTGCTTGCCGGCGTTGTATGCCTTGGAAATCAGCTCCTTCTGGATAATCGGAATTTCTTCCATGGCAATCTCTACGCCCAGGTCGCCTCTCGCGACCATGATTCCATCGGATACGCGGATAATCTCGTCGATGTTGTCAACACCCTCCGCGTTCTCGATTTTTGCGACGATGCGGATATTGTTGCATTCGTTTTTTTCAAGCTCACCGCGCAGCTGCATGATGTCCTCGGCGCTGCGGGTAAAAGAGGCGGCGATAAAATCAAAATCCTGCTCCACGCCGAAGGCGATGTCCGCCTTGTCCTGCTCGCTGATAAACGGCAGGGAAAGCCGCACGCCCGGTACGTTGATGCCCTTATGGGAAGCGACCGTACCGCCGTTCAACACAGTGCAGACGATGTCGCCGTCCTTGATGTCCGTGACCTTCATTTCAATCAGGCCGTCGTCTATCAGAATCGTGGAGCCGCGCTCCACATCCTTATACAAATCCTTGAAGGTGATGGAGCAGCGCTTCTCGTCTCCCTCGATATTCTTAGTCGTCAGGGTAAAGGTCTGGCCGGTGATGAGCTCCTCTTTCTGGTTTTTGAAGGTACCCGTCCTGATTTCCGGGCCCCTGGTGTCGAGCAGCGTGGCGACGGGAATATTGAGCTCCTCGCGCAGCCTTTTTATTACGTCCGCGCGGCGCTTGTGGTCGCTGTGGCCGCCGTGCGACATATTGAACCTGGCAACGTTCATTCCGCTTAATATCAGCTCGCGCAGAACCTTTTCGTCGTCGGTCGCAGGGCCGAGCGTACAAATTATTTTAGTTTTTCTCATAAAGAAGCGCCTTCCTTTCATGCCAAGACGGCTGTTACAGCCTATGTTAAAATGTAATCTTAAAAAATCGATTCAAAATGCATTATACAATAAGAGCCGCTTTATAACAAGCGTTTGCGCAAAAGTGCGTAAGGTTTTACATATATTCTATATTTTGCTGACATCGTGTGATTTTAAGCAGCAAATAAAATTAAATTTTTAGAGACAAAAATTTTTTCTTGCATTTTTCGGCTCTTTATGTTAGAATTCAAATGTTATTAACGGTTTGCGCGAAAGAGGTGAAATAGAATGAAAGAGAAAATTCATCCTAAATATGAGCAGACAACTATTACATGCGCATGCGGAAATGTGATTGAGACAGGCTCTACGAAAAAGGATATCCGCGTTGAAATTTGTTCAAAGTGCCATCCGTTCTTCACAGGCAAGCAGAAGCTCGTCGATACAGGCGGACGCGTTGACAGGTTCAAAAAGCGTTATGGCATTCAGGAAAAATAAATTGTTTTTTCACAGGGCGGCACAAAAGCATGTGTCCGTCCTGTTTTTTTCTCTTATGCAACATTTTCATATCCTGAAAAGTAATAAGGAAGGGGAGGGTCTGTATGGAGCAGTATAAAACCGTCGAGGCCGCTGGAATAGATGAATTTACGGAAAAACGGTCGCGGTTTATCGGGTACTGCCGTCCTGTAGAAACACAGGAGCAGGCGCTTGCCTTTCTGGAGGAGAAGCGCAGGGAACATTGGGACGCCGCGCATAACGTCTATGCCTATGTGCTGCGCGGCGGCTTTACGGAGCGCTACAGCGACGACGGCGAGCCGCAGGGCACGGCAGGCGTTCCGGTGCTCGAGGTGATAAAAAAGAGCGGCGTGACCGACGTGTGCGTTGTGGTAACGCGCTATTTCGGCGGCGTGCTGCTGGGCGCGGGGGGACTCGTCCGCGCGTATTCCCATGCGGCAAGGCTTGCGCTCGATGCGGGCAAAATCGTTACGATGCAGCAGTGCAAAATCTGTCTTGTAGCCTGCCCTTATGATTTGTACGGTAAAATCGCATCGCTTCTGCCCGAATGCGGCGGTGTTTTGGAGGATACTTCTTTTACGGACAGGGTCTGCATAAAATTCCATATAACGGGCGGGAAGCTGGGGCTTTTGAACAGCCGGCTGAGCGAACTGAGCAGCGGGACGATTCAGGCTGAAATTACAGGAGAAGCGTATTTTCCTCTAAAAAACGGCTGAACCGCAAAAAAATTTCAAAAGCTTGCAGGAACCGCGATAGTTTTGTCGTATATTAAATTGATGGGTTTTTATTCGAACCGGTATGTCGAGAGAGCGCAGGGACTTAAAATCCCTTGTGTTTCCCGGTTCCACCGCAGCGCATTATATTTTGCACTTCTTTCGGTTCGTTTTTGTTTTTATTGGCCCTGTATAATTCCTTCATTTGGCCAGAAACATACATCATCTTAGAAAACAAGCAGCATACAGCCGGCGGCGTCATTTTAAAAACCAGGGGGTGTCCTGCAATGACTGTCAGAGAACGCACACAGCAATTGGAAAGTGAAAAATTGTCTCCTCTGGCATCCCTTTCCAGCAAAAGCAGGGGGAGGGAGCGCTTTGTAGAGGAGTGCCCGCTGCGCACGGTTTACCAGCGCGACCGCGACAGGATTATCCACTGCAAGGCATTCCGCAGGCTCAAGCATAAAACGCAGGTGTTCCTGTCGCCCGAGGGCGACCATTTCCGCACAAGGCTTACCCACACGCTCGAGGTTTCCCAGATTGCGCGCACGATAGCAAGGGCGCTTTCCCTCAATGAGGACTTGACCGAAGCCATTGCGCTCGGCCACGATTTGGGCCACACGCCGTTTGGACATGCCGGGGAACGCGCGCTCGACGAGCTTTCTCCCACGGGCTTCCGCCATTATGAGCAGAGCGTGCGCGTCGTCGAAAGGCTCGAGGATTTGAACCTGACCTGGGAGGTGCGAAACGGCATCCTCTGCCACACGAAGGGCGAGCAGGCCGCGACGCTCGAGGGGCAGGTCGTGCGCATAGCCGACCGTATCGGCTACATCAACCACGACATTGACGACGCGGTGCGCGCCGGCGTGATTACCGAGGACGATATTCCGAAGGAGCTGACCGGCGTGCTCGGGAACAAGACGAGCGCGCGTATCAACACGCTGGTGCTGTCGCTTGCGGGTAACAGCGCGGACGGTGTTTTACAAATGGACGCGAAAACGCAGCAGGCGTTCGACCGCCTGCATGAATATATGTTTGAGGCCGTATACAAAAGCCCCTATGCGAAGGCGGAGGAAAAAAAGGTACCCGATTTGGTAACCAAGCTCTACCGCTACTTCCTGCGGCATACGGAAAAGCTGGACGACCATTTGAGGCTGATTGCGGCCGAAGAGGGCGCTGACCGCGCGGTCTGCGATTATGTAGCGGGAATGACCGACCACTTTGCGGTTCAGATGTACGAGGATTTATTTATCCCGAAAAGCTGGAGAAAACAGATTTAAAGCGTTTAGGCACAGTCTGTTGATTGAAAAAAGAAAGGATGGTGATTTTCTTGCCGCTGCCTGACGATTTTTTGCAGGAGCTCAAGGCGCGCAGCGATATGGTTGACGTTGCGTCGTCCTATTTGAACCTCAAGCGCCGCGGGCGCAACATGGTGGGACTATGCCCGTTCCACGGCGAGAAGACGCCGTCGTTTAACATTTATCCGGAAAACGGCTCGTTTTACTGCTTTGGCTGCGGGGCGGGCGGGGACGTGATTACGTTCATCCGGAAGATAGAAAACCTCGATTATATCGAGGCGGTTCGTTTTTTGGCGCAGCGCGCGGGGCTCGATATGCCTGAGAACTCCTACGACGAGGGGCTTTCCAATTTACGCAAACGCATTTATGAGGCAAACCGCGAGGCCGGGCGTTTCTTTTACCGCCAGCTCTATACGAAGCAGGGAGAGAAGGCGCTTAACTATTTGCGCGGCAGAGGCTTGAGCGAGCAGACCATCCGCCATTTCGGGCTGGGGTATTCGCCGCCGTCGCGCTTTACGCTTACCGATTACCTGCGGAAAAAGGGCTTTAAGGACAACGAGCTGGTGCAGGCAAACCTTGCCGTACGGGGCAGCCGCGGCGGAATTGCCGACCGTTTTTTTGACCGGGTGATGTTCCCAATCATCGACCTGCGCGGCAATGTGATTGCCTTCGGCGGGCGCATTATGGGGGACGCGAAGCCGAAATATTTAAATACCTCAGACACGATGGTTTTTAAAAAGAGCGCGAACCTATTTGCGTTGAACCTTGCAAAAAACGAAGGGTCGCGCAAGCTGGTTTTAGCGGAAGGCTATATGGACGTTATCGCCCTGCACCAGGCGGGCTTTACAAACGCCGTTGCGACGCTCGGCACGGCGCTGACGCAGGAGCAGGCGATGCTGATGAAGCGGTACGCCGACGAGGCCGCTATCTGCTATGACGCGGACGAGGCGGGCCAGAAGGCCGCGCAGCGCGCAATCGGGCTGCTTCGGAACGCGGGAATGCTCATCCGCGTGGTCAGCATCCCCGGCGCGAAGGACCCCGATGAGTTTATCCGGGAAAACGGGGACAAGGGCCCGGCAAAATTCAAGCAATTGCTTCAAAATTCCGGGAACGACGTGGAATACCGCCTGCAAAAGCTCAAGGGTACGTTCGATTTACAGCAGACAGAGGGAAAGGTCGCTTATTTGACGGAAGCGTCGAAGGTGCTCGCTTCTTTGGAAAACGCGATTGAACGCGAAATCTACGCGGGCAAGCTCAGCGACGAGGTCGGAATCCAAAAGGATTCCGTCATGCAGCAGGTTGAAAAATACGCGGGCGCAAAGGCCGCCGGGGAACGCAAAAAGCAGTTTCGTCAGATTCAGACGGAAACGTCCGCGCGTACCGACCAAATCAACCCGCAAAAGGCGGACAACCTGCGCGCCGCGCGCGCGGAGGAGGCGCTCATTGCATATGTGATGAACAATCCCGACAACGCGGCGGGCGTTTTGCGGAAACTGCCGCCGGATAAAATGATGACAGATTTCAACCGCCGCGTTTACCAAATCGTAACGTCGCGTATCACGCAGGGCAAAAGCGCAATGCTCATAGATATTTCCGAGCAGTTTACCCCGGATGAAACCGGAGCGATTGCCGGAATGCTCTCCAAGTATACGGCGGACGCCGCGACAGGGCAGGCGGCTGAGGAATACATAAATGTTATTTTATCAGAGCATGATAGAATCAGTGTGAAACAGTCTGCAAATGCCGATATCAGCGACATTAACGACTATTTAAATAAATTGAGACAGAAAAAGCAGTAAAGGTTTATAAAGGAAAGGAATGGGCGTATATGACGACAGCACCGGTGCCAGATAAAAAGACAGTGATGAGAGAGCTCACGGAGCAGGGGAAGGCAAAGGGCCAGCTCAGTACAAAGGAAATACTCGACGCCATCGGCGAAATTGATTTTGACCCGGAACAGCTTGAAAAGTTTTATGATTCTCTTGAGACGATGGGTGTTGAAATCGTAGAGGACGATTTTGACGATATTCCGCTCGAGGACATCGAGATTGCCGTGACGGGCAGCAGCAGCCCCGCTACGCCGGAGGACACGAGCGCGGAAAATATTGCCATCGACGACCCCGTCAAGGTTTACCTGAAGGAAATCGGCAGGGTGCCGCTTTTGACGCCTGAAGAGGAAATAGACCTTGCTATCCGCATCTCAAAAGGGGACGCGGTCGCCAAAAAGCGCCTTTCCGAGGCGAACCTGCGCCTTGTCGTCAGTATTGCGAAGCGGTATCTCGGCAGGGGGATGCAGTTCCTCGATTTAATCCAGGAGGGCAACCTCGGCCTGATTAAAGCGGTCGAAAAGTTCGATTATACGAAGGGCTTCAAGTTCTCCACCTATGCGACCTGGTGGATTCGCCAGGCGATTACCAGGGCGATTGCCGACCAGGCAAGGACAATCCGAATTCCCGTCCATATGGTGGAGACCATCAATAAGGTGAAAAAGGTATCGAGCCAGCTGCTCCATACGAACGGCCATGAGCCGACCGCGGACGAAATCGCGGAGGAGCTCGATATGCCGGTCGATAAGGTGCGCGAAATTATGCGTGTGGCGCAGGAGCCAGTGTCGCTCGAAACGCCGATTGGCGAGGAAGAGGACAGCCATCTCGGCGATTTTATCCCCGACGACGACGCGCCCGCGCCCGCGGACGCCGCATCCCATACGCTTTTGAAGGAACAGCTTTCCGAAGTGCTCGATACGCTTACTCCGCGCGAGGAAAAAGTGCTGCGCCTGCGTTTCGGTTTGGAGGACGGGCGCTCCCGCACGCTGGAAGAGGTGGGACGCGAGTTCAATGTGACGCGTGAGCGCATCCGGCAGATTGAGGCGAAGGCCTTAAGGAAGCTGCGCCACCCGAGCAGGAGCAAAAAGCTCAAGGATTTTCTCGACTAACAAACCACGATTTTATCTGCGGCGCTTTAGACAAGGCGGTGACTGCACATGTTTACAATAGAAGAAACGAACGAAATGCTCGACGAGATTGCGGATTCCCTTCCATTTGAGCTGTACCGCGACTTAAACGGCGGAATCGTCCTGCTGCCGGAGGAGAAAATCCATCCGAAAGCCATAGGCAACGATTTGTTTATCATGGGGGAATACTGCACCAGCTCGCTCGGCAGGTACATAAAGATTTATTATGGCTCTTTTTGCAGAGTGTACGGGCATGTTTCGCGGGAAGCGTACCGCGAGCACCTGCGCAAGGTGCTGGTGCACGAGGTACGCCACCACTGCGAGGGGCTTGCCGGGTACAAGGATTTGATTCTGTACGACGAGGACCAGATAGACGCGTACTTGCGGCGCAAACAAAAACAGAAGGAAAAGGGGAAAGGCTTATAAGCCTTTCCCTTTTTTTGAATCATATTTCTTGTTTTTATGAAGCTTATGCTTCTTGTTTTTATTTGAAACGTACCGTTTCTTTTTAATAAACCAAACATTCTGGTTCTTGAATTTCTTCATAAAACTTTATATGTTTATTCAAAAGAGGGAAACCGTTTCGGCGGTTTTCCTCTTTTGCAATCACCTTTCCGCCGACAGGGAAAACCTCGTCGCAGGTTTTCCCTTGACCCTTTCCAGCCGAGCAAGGGGCTGCGCCCCTTACCATCCCCGTTTTATAGACAGCTTGTCCGTTCCTCGTTTTATGCGCAGAGGGTAGAAAAGATACTACGGGACCGCCCAGCGCCGCGCCTTCGCGCGGAGTTCTTCGTGGGTGCGATTTTTTTGAAACGTCCCGTTTCTTTTTAATGAAGCATACTGCTTCTTCTTTTTAAGAAACATACTGCTTCTTGGAATTCTTCATAAAACTTTATATGTTTATTCAAAAGAGGGA
>OJQY01000233.1_pt1 | contig 39800 bp, 38 predicted proteins | sample 1599091 | NCBI WGS metagenome assembly OJQY01 (sample SAMN03922524, study PRJEB24848) | human gut metagenome | isolation source: stool sample | host: Homo sapiens | place: Germany | collected 2010-02 | reverse complement strand
CTTGGCAGTACTAATAGGTCGAGGGCTTGACCATAGAGTAACACTTGGGAAAGCAGTGATTTACAACAACCACAACCCTTCTTACATCGTTTCCCTTTTCTTCCCTTTCTTTATTCGGTTTTTAGGGCGCAGTTTTAATAAAAAATTAAGGCAAGGACTTATGTCCTTGCCTTTTTATCATTGATTATTCTGCTAATCCTGGTTGGTGTTTTATGCAACGATTCAGGAGACGATGCATCACCTGATGAGTGGAAAAAGGAAAGCATAGGGAAAAATATGTTGGCGCATTATAAATCGTGGAACGGCTTAAAAAAACAATTAGAGGCATCATTATGTGATTCACTCAAGGGCCGTGTTGCGTATTTTTTTACACGGTACCATAAAGTCCATAATTCTTATGGCAGGGCCGCTGTCAATGTGGACGGAAGGGAAATCGTCTGCTTTTCATGGATAGAAATGTGTAATCAAGAGTATGAAAGCGGCTGGCTTTCTGACGAAGAACAAATACCATTTCGGGAAGCGGAGGAAAGGCTTAAGGCTGATTGGGACCATAATTGTACCTATTGTGAAACGGATTTTTTAATTGCAGCCTTACAGTTTCGGAATTTGCCCATTCAGGAGGCGCTGGAATCTGAAAATTACATTATTAAAATCTTTGCGGTATTGGATAAGAGGGTTGGAAAAAGAACACTGGAGCAGTTAAAGGCAACCGGGGCATATCTTACATATCCCGAATGGGTTAAGCAATTTTATCAACTAAGATTTTCCACCTTGTGAAAAACAAGAAATAAAAGGGAACGGCTAAAAACCGTTCCCTTTTTTATCAGTTACAAAATATAAGATAAGACCTTCCCGACATCCCCGTCCATCACGCTGTATTTGCTCAAAAGATCCCCTTCCACCTCTGGGGAAAGGTTTGAATGGATATACAGGCTATGAAGCCCCGCCTCATATGAGCCGCGGACGTCGGTGATATAATCGTTGCCAATCATGATGGTTTCTTCCTTTTTCAAGGCATAGCGGCTTAATATGGTGTCATAGAACGCTTTGTCCGGCTTGCAGGTGTACTCGTCGGAGGAGATAACAATTCCGTCAAACAAGTCATAAATATCAAGTAAACACAGCTCCGGTACGGTAAAGCAGCGCTGGGCGTTCGTCAGAAGGTAAACGCGTTTGCCGTTTGCCTTTAAACCGTCCAGCAGCTCCCGCGCGCCGGGATACAGCCGGATGTACTTGGTGGAAATCGCGCGGAACGCCTGCGCGGTATATAAAACAAGCTCCTTGCCTGCGCTGACGCCTTTGTTTTCGTATAACCGCGCAAACACGTGCTCCAGCCGAATGTCAATATGCATAAAATCCGGATGTTCCGCTTTCGTGCGGTACTTTTCCAGCGCGACCTCCGCAAAGTAGGCGGCCTTTAATTCCTTTGATGTATATGCCGCGCCCTGAAACGCGTAAAGCTCGCTCATTTTTTCCCAAAGGTAGGGCTTTGCCTCGTTTGTATGGATGTCTACAAGCGTGCCGTATAAATCGAACAAATAATTTTTGTACATATCAGGGACTCCTTTATCAGAAAGAGAAATTTTCTGTTCTATCTTAACATAACGCGGCAAGAAAATAAAGCGCGGGTGCTGACAAATAAGCGGTTTTGTGATAAAATACAATTCGGCACATATTGGTGCCCCAAAGGACAGGTGATAAAAATGACTGACAAGAAAAAGGCGCTCCTTGCCGTCGAGGCGCTCAAGAAGGAGTATCCTGATTCGATTTGTTCGCTGACATATACCGACCCCTTGCAGCTATTGATTGCGACGCGCTTAGCCGCGCAGTGTACTGACGCCCGCGTCAATATGGTGACGCCCGCGCTGTTTGAGCGGTTTCCGACGGTGAACGCTTTCGCGGCCGCGGAGGTGGAAGAGGTTGAAACATATATTAAAAGCTGCGGGCTGTATAAAACGAAGGCGAAGGACATCGTTATGATGTGCCGCAAGCTCAAGGAGGAGTTCGGCGGAGTTGTGCCCGATACCATCGAGGCGCTCACGACGCTGCCCGGCATCGGCAGGAAGACGGCGAACCTCGTCGTAGGCGATATTTACGGCAAGCCCGCCGTCGTGGTCGATACCCACTGCATCCGTATTACGTCGCGCCTTGGGTTCCATAATATAAAGGACGCGGGAAAAATAGAGAAAATTCTCAGGGAGCTGCTGCCGCCCGAGGAATCGAACGATTTCTGCCACCGGCTCGTGCTGCACGGACGCGCGGTCTGCGACGCAAGGAAACCGAAATGTGAGCAGTGCTGTATGCATGATTTTTGCGATACGGCGCTGGGTAAAAAATAAGGCTGCCCAGGGATGGATTCTTTTAGAAACAGGTGATAGGTCATGTCCTTTTCAAAGGATAAAATTAGGAATTTCAGCATAATCGCGCATATCGACCATGGAAAAAGCACGCTTGCCGACCGTATATTGGAGCAGACGCAATCCGTCGCTATTCGCGATATGGAGGACCAACTGCTCGATAATATGGATTTGGAGCGCGAGCGGGGCATTACCATAAAGGCGCACGCCGTCTCGCTTTTATACCGGGCGGACGATGGTGAGGAATATATTTTCAATTTAATCGATACCCCGGGACATGTGGACTTCAACTACGAGGTGTCGCGGTCGCTTGCCGCGTGCGAGGGCGCGGTGCTCGTAGTCGACGCGTCGCAGGGAATTGAGGCGCAGACGCTTGCGAACACCTATCTGGCGGTTGACGGCGGCCTGGAAATCGTGCCGGTCGTCAACAAAATCGATTTGCCGAGCGCCGACCCTAAGCGTGTCATCGACGAAATAGAGGACGTTATCGGCATTCCGGCGCAGGACGCGCCGCAGGTGTCCGCGAAGGCCGGCACCAATATCCGCGCGGTGCTTGAGAAGGTCGTGCGGGACGTACCGTCCCCGCGGGGCGATGAAAACGCGCCGCTTAAGGCGTTGATATTCGATTCCTATTACGACAGCTACAAGGGCGTTATCATATATATCCGCCTGATGGACGGCAGGGTAAAGCCCGGCGATACCATCCGCCTGATGGCGACCGGCGCGGAATTTACTGTCGTCGAGTGCGGCTTTTTGCGCGCGACAAGCCTGGAGCCCGCCGGAGAGCTTTCCGCCGGGGAGGTCGGGTATATTGCCGCCTCGATTAAATCGGTACGCGACGCGAAGGTCGGCGATACGGTGACGCTTGCGGATAACCCCGCCGCCGAGCCTTTGCCCGGCTACCGCGAGGTACAGCCGATGGTGTTCTGCGGTATTTATACGACCGACGGCGCGAAATACCCGGATTTGCGCGACGCGCTTGAAAAGCTGAAGCTAAACGACGCGTCCCTATCCTTTGAGCCGGAAACGTCTGTCGCGCTCGGTTTCGGCTTCCGCTGCGGCTTTTTGGGGCTGCTGCATATGGAAATCATCCAGGAGCGTTTGGAGCGCGAGTATAACCTCGACCTCATCACCACCGCGCCGAGCGTTATTTTCCGGATTACCAAAACCGACGGCACGGTCGAGATGATTGACAATCCCACCAACTACCCCGACCCTTCCGTCATACAGACCGCGGAGGAGCCGATGACGAACGCGCATATTTACGCGCCGAGCGAGTACGTCGGCAATATTATGGAGCTTTGCCAGGACAGGCGCGGCGTGTTCAAGGATATGAAATACATCGACGCCGACCGTGTGGACATCCATTATGAGCTACCGCTCGCGGAGATTATATATGATTTCTTCGATACGCTCAAGTCCCGCACGCGCGGCTACGCGTCGTTCGATTATGAGCTGGACGGCTACGCGCAGTCGAAGCTCGTCAAGCTCGATATTATGCTAAACAGTGAGGTGGTCGACGCCCTGTCGTTTATCATCCATGAGGATAAGGCGTACGGGCGCGCGCGCAAAATGGCGGAAAAGCTCAAGGAGAAAATCCCGAGACAGCTGTTCGAGGTGCCTATCCAGGCGTGTATCGGCGGCAGGATTATCGCAAGGGAAACCGTCAAGGCCATGCGCAAGGACGTTCTTGCTAAATGCTATGGCGGCGATATTTCCCGTAAAAAGAAGCTGCTTGAAAAGCAGAAGGAAGGCAAGAAGCGTATGCGCCAGCTTGGCAGCGTAGAGGTGCCGCAGGACGCGTTCATGGCGGTTTTAAAGCTTGATTCTGAATAAATAGGAGGAAACCGTTTTAACGGTTTCCTCCTTTCCTTATTTGTGTTTTTTGAAACGCTTCAGTTTTTTGAATTTCTTCATTGAATTTTTCATGTAATCTTTTTCAAAAGGAAGAAACCGTTTTCGCCGGTTTCCTCCTTTTGGAATCTTCTTTCCGGCGACAGGGAAAACCTCGTCGCAGGTTTTCCCTTGACCCTTTCCAGCCGAGCAAGGGGCTGCGCCCCTTACCATCCCCGTTTTATAGAAAGCTTGTCCGTTCCTCGTTTTATGTGCGGGGTGTAGAAACGGTACTACGGGACCGCCCAGTGCCGCGCCTTCGCGCGGAGTTCTTCGTGGCGTTTCAAAGAAAGAAAACAATGAAACGTTCCGTTTCATAAAAATAAATACAAAAAGGGCTTGCATTTTAAACAGAAGCGTGTTATATTCTTATTGTACTACTTGAAGTAATACAAATAGTTCAACTAATACAACAATAATTTGGAAGGGAGATTATGATGTTTACTCTTAATTTCCAAAGCAGGGAGCCAATCTACGAACAGCTTTATAATAATGTTGTCCGCCTGGCGTCCCTCGGGGTTTTACAGCCGGAGGAGCAGCTGCCGCCCGTGCGCGCGCTTGCGACCCAGCTCGGCGTCAACCCGAACACCGTCTCAAAGGCATATCAATTGCTCGAGCGGGACGGCATCATCTATTCTGCTGTTGGGAGGGGTTCATTCGTGTCATCCGGTGTAACGGCCGCATCGCTGCAAAGGGCGACGGCGCTTGAGGAACTGACGAAAGCAATCAGCAAGGCCTGCGACATAGGTATTACAAAGGAAGAGCTGAAAAAGGTCATCGACGATACCTTTGCGCAGAAGGAGGGTCAGAAATGATTACGATTACAAATCTTACTAAGACGTTTGGGGAGGTAAAGGCCCTCGACCGGCTCAACTGCAACATCAGCAAGGGCTCGGTATTCGGCCTGGTCGGCTCGAACGGCTCGGGCAAGTCGACGCTGCTGCGCATTCTTGCGGGCGTTTACGAGGCAAACGGCGGAACCGTGCGCATCGACGGCAGGCCGAGCTTCGACGACCAGGAGGTAAAAAGCCGCGTTTACTTTATCTCGGATTACCCGTACTTTTTCAACGATTCGACCGTTGAAAACACCGCCGCGCTCTACAGGCGGCTATACCCCACATGGGATGAACTCAAATACAAGCAGCTTTGCGGTATCTTCCCAATCAACACAAAGGCGAAAATCATCAACATGTCGAAGGGCATGCAGCGGCAGGCCGCTCTGATTCTGGCGCTCGCCTGCTGCCCGCAATATCTGCTGCTCGACGAAATATTCGACGGGCTCGACCCGGTCATCCGCCAGCTTTTAAAAAAGCTTTTGATGGACGACGTAGCCGCCCGCGGCATGACGGTCGTGATTGCGAGCCACAATTTGAGGGAGCTCGAGGACGTGTGCGACCACGTGGGGCTGCTGCATAAGGGCGGTATCGTGCTCGAGAAGGAGCTCGACGAGATGAAGCTCGGCATCCACAAGGTGCAGGCCGCGTTTACAAGCGCGCTGCCCGACGACGCGTTTGCGGACATCGACATTATCGACATCCAGAAGAGGGGCTTGCTTTACAACCTCGTGGCACGCGGCGGCAAGGAGGAGCTCATGGCAAAAATGAACACGCTGAACCCTGTGTTCATCGAGGCGCTTCCCTTGACGCTCGAGGAAGTATTTATCAGTGAAATGGAGGTAGCGGGATATGACATCAACAATATCATGCAACAGTAAGACGCACCAGTTTTTCAGCATGTACCTGTGGTCCATGCGAAAGAACATGGCGACAATCATCACATACAGCCTGTTTTTGCTTTTTTCGTATCCGCTGCTCCTGCTTTTTTACAATACGCTGACAGCGGCGAACATTATGGACCGCACGGATTTCCTGCTGGAATCCAACGCTACGATTTACCCCTTTATTTTCGGCGGAATTCTTATGCTCTTTACCCTGCTCGTTTCGGTCTTTATGTTCAGCTACCTGCATAAAAAGCGCAGTGTAGACATGTTCGGCGCGCTGCCGATGAGCAGGCGCACGCTCTTCTTCTCGCGCTATCTCGCGGGCCTGACGATTTTACTCGTCCCGCTGCTCGTAATTACGGGCGTATGCATACCGATGTGCCTGCCCCATACCGGGGCTGTCTGGGCGCTGTTAAACGCCATGCTCTGCCTGGTTATTTCCACAATCGTTTCCTATACGTTTACGGCCTTTATTGCCGTTTGCTGCGGCACCACGGCCGACACGGTCATTTCCGTGCTTGCAATCAACAGCCTGTACCCGGCGGCAGTCGGAATCTGCCAGCTGATGAGCACAACCATTCTGCCGGGCGTTATCACGGAATTCAACCCGTCGGTCGTTGCCTATACGGCGTTTTCCCCGTATGTTACGGGCATTACCTCCGCGATTACGAGCACGGCAAGATATGACAATACCAATCTTTTTGAAATGCCCGGCCAGCTTCTTTGGTGGTTTATCCTTGCGGCCGCGTGCTTTGCGGGCTGTGTGGTACTGTCCCGCCGCCGCAAGGCGGAAAGCGCCCAGGCGGGCTTTGCGTTCCGCCTGCCCGCGGTCGTCGTGCGGTTTATCGCCTGTGTGACGATAGGCCTGCTGTTCGGCCTGATTTTCGGCTCGATTTCCACGGGCATCCGCGACGTCAACGTCATGCAGCACCACCTCTGGTTTATAGTGGGGCTGGTCATCGGCTCGTTTATCACGCACATGGTCGTGACGTTTATCTATAACCGCGGCGTGAAGGGATTCCTGAAATCCCTCATTCCCTACGGCGCGCTGCTCGCCATTGTGCTTGCAGGCTATTCCGTCATCGTGACGGGCCTGTTCGGGAGCGACGTATACGTTCCTAAGGCAGACGAGGTCAAAAGCGTGCGTTTTGTCGTAAACGCTTCGGTTACCGACAGCGTAAGCAACAACGATATGGTTGTTGACACCGCCCAGTTCGAGGACAAAGAACAAATAGAAGAGGTCGTAGCGGTTCACAGCGAAATCACAGGAAACCTGAGAGATAAGGTAGGCTACCCGTACACGCTCTATTCGGGAAGCTTCTCTCATGGAGAAGGCGATGGAGGCCAGTACAACCTGAAAAAAATCAGCATGGAATACACGCTCCAAAACGGCTCCACGGTTTTAAGGGAGTACAAAGAGGGGCAGTATGACCTGGGCGAAGTCAGCGGCAAGGTGCAGAAGCTGACTTCGTCAGAGGAATACAAAAAGCAGACAAACGTGCTGTTTGTCATGGAAAACAAATACCTGTCCTATATGACCGCTCATTCGGACGGTTTTTATTACGACGGGGAAGCGGCGGTCACCCCCGGCGAAAAGGGTGTTATGATTACGGACCGCGGGCAGCTTATGGAGCTTGCCGCGGCGCTGCGCCAGGATATTCTGGAGGACGACAGCTACGGGATTTATTCGTACAACGCCTACACGGCAAAGGGAAAAGGCGTGGTCCAGCTTGCGATTGGCTACCGGGTAGAGGACGACAACTGCCTGAAGATGTTCAACGTGCCGGAGACTTATGAAAGGTCATGGGAAGTACTCGGCCGGTTCATGATGCGGCCTGTAGGCGCGGAGGAATTGAAAAAAGACAGCTACGCGCAGGAGCTTTTCCGCGTGCCCGACCCGGAAGAAACAGATACCTACAAAAACACACTTTCAGCCGGCGAGATTGAGGAAATAAAAAACAAGGAGCATACCTCGACCGCCGTTAAGTTCCAGCCGCCGGAGGGCTGGGACCAGGAGAATATCTATTGTTCCCTGATAGTCGACAGGGGAGATGGCCAGATGCCCTTCGATACGAAATTCGGCGAGCTGAGCAGGTGCGAAAAGAAAGACGGAGTTTTCAGCTACAGACTTCCGTCCATGGTGATGTGGAGTACCGTCCAGTTCTATGACGCAAACGGTAATTCCACGCAGAAGCTCGACGTCAGCGGCATTACGGAAGACACCGCTGTCGTTGCGGACGGACAGTTCAAAACGGAATCCGGAAAAACGTACACACTGTTCACGCTCCGGTAAATAATAGCTTGGAAGGCTATGAAAAAGAGGCCAGGGGCCGCAACGGAGCATTCCGCTGCGGCTCTTCCTGTGAAAACGGTTGAAAAACAATGTCCGCGGGCTTATAATAATAAAATTAGATTATTTATAAGAAGGTGGACGGGTATGGGCTGTACGGAAACGGAAATCAGGAAAATCAGCGCGTCGGCTGTGACGCGGGCCGTCAGGCAGCTTTTTATGGACTGTAACTATTATATCGGGGAGGACATTACCCGCGCGCTTCAAAACGCGCGCGAAAGGGAAGAATCCCCGGTTGGGAAAACCGTGCTTTCCCAGCTGCTCGAAAACAACGAAATTGCGGCAAAAGAGCAGATACCGATTTGTCAGGACACGGGCATGAGCGTGCTGTTCGTCGAGTACGGCGACAAGGCCGTGATTGAAGGCGGCAGCTTTGAGGACGCCGTGCAGGAGGGCGTGCGGCAGGCGTATGAGCAGGGCTACCTGCGCAAGTCGGTCGTAAGCGACCCGGTGTTCGACAGAATCAATACAAAGGACAACACGCCGGCGGTCATCCATACGAAAATCGTTCCGGGCAATACCATAAAGCTCCTGGTCGGAGGCAAGGGCTTCGGCAGCGAGAACATGTCCGCGATAAAAATGCTCACGCCCTCCTACGGCGTGCAGGGCGTAAAGGCTTTTGTGCTGGAAACCGTAAGGAACGCGGGGCCGAATCCCTGCCCGCCGATTGTCGTCGGCGTGGGGATAGGCGGCACGTTTGAAAAGGCGGCGCAGCTTGCAAAAAGGGCGACGCTGCGTCCCATCGATACAAAGCACCCCGATGAGCGCTACGCGCGGCTGGAGGACGAGCTTTTAGAAAGAATCAACCAAATGGGCTTCGGCCCGGCGGGGCTGGGCGGTACGCAGACTGCGCTGGGTGTGAATATTGAGACGTTCCCGACGCATATCGCGGGGATGCCCGTGGCGGTGAACATCTGCTGCCACGCGGCGCGCCACAAGAGCACTACCATTTGACGGGGAAAGGACAGAATGCAAATGAAAAAGCTTACGCTCCCGCTTCGTGCGGAGGATATAAAGGGATTAAAGGCGGGCGACAGCGTGCTGCTTACAGGCTCCATGCTCACCGGCAGGGACGCGGCGCACAAGCGCCTGTATGAGCTGATTGAGCGGGGCGAAAGGCTGCCCGTCGATATTAAGGGGGAAACGATTTATTATGTAGGCCCGGCGCCCGCAAAGCCCGGCCACGCGGTCGGTCCGGCAGGCCCTACGTCGAGCTACCGGATGGACAAATACGCCCCCGCCCTGCTCGACCGGGGGCTTAAGGCGATGGTCGGTAAGGGCGCGCGCTCCAAAGAGGTAATCGACGCGATTGTAAGAAACGGCGGCGTTTACTTTGCCGCAATCGGCGGCGCGGCCGCGCTGATTGCAAAAAGCATCAAAAGTGAGGAGCTTTTATGCTACGGGGATTTGGGAACGGAGGCAATCAGGCGCTACGTGGTCGAGGATTTCCCCTGTGTCGTCGTTATCGACAGCCAGGGCGGCAATATCTACGAAACACAGCCGGCCCTTTATAACAGGGAAGCAGCGGAATAAACGGGGGGCGGACAGGGTTCGCCCGATTGCGCCCATTCGTTCTGTTAATATGTACATAAAAACGGAAGGCGCCGTCTGCGGCGCGCGGAAAGGACGACGCGATGTTAAAAAATAGAATAAAACACTACGCCGCCTGCCTGCTTGCGCCCGTGGCGGCGCTTTTGCTTTTAACGGTATTTTTCGCATGTGCGGGCCTTTATCCGTTTGGCAAATACGCGGTTTCCTGGTGCGATATGAACCAGCAGGTGCTGCCGTTTTTGCTCGATTTAAAGGATATCCTTTCGGGTCAGGGCAATTTATTCCTCAATATGCAAAACGGCGGCGGGATGAACTTTTGGGGTGTTTTCCTTTTCTTCCTGTCAAGCCCCTTTTCCCTTCTGACAGGGTTTGTGGACAAGCAGGACATGCAGCTTTTTATGAACGTGCTCGTCGCGCTCAAGATGGCGGCCTGCGCGCTTACGGCAAGCGTATTTTTCCGTTACAGGCTGCCGCGCCTGAAATGGCACTGCAATGTAATCCTCGGTGTGATGTACGCGTTTTGTGGCTTTGCGCTGCTTTTTTACCAGAACGCCATGTGGCTCGACGTCATGTACCTGTTCCCGATTCTGATGCTGTCGCTCGACCGTTTGGCAAAGAGAAACAGGCCGTTTCTTTATATTGCCGTGCTGACGCTGTGCGTCGCGGTCAACTTTTATATGAGCTATATGCTCGTGCTGTGCGTTTTATTTTATATGGGGCTGTTCCTGCTTTTAAATAAGCAGGAAAACAGAAAGCGCGCCGCGTCGGCCTTTTGTATATCCTCCCTCTGCGCCTGCCTGCTTTCCGCCCCATGCTGGCTGCCCATGCTTTCGCAGTATATGAGCTCCGCGCGTACAGTGGGGTTGATTGAAAGCATCACGTCGGGCGCGTGGATTAGCTATATTTATACGGTATGGCCGCTGCTGTTTTGTACGGCGGCTTTTGTCCCTGTGATTTTGCTGACTGTCCGGCATCTGAGGGAGCGGGACGCAAGGCTCTATTTTTTCCTGTTCCTGCTGACGGCTGTTCCGTTCGTTTTGGAGCCCATAAACAAAATGTGGCATACGGGCAATTATATGGCGTTCCCCGCGCGTTATGGATACATGACGGCGTTTTTCGCCCTGGTTCTGCTTGGGCTTATTATGGACAGGCTTTCCGCGCGGCATGAGCCGCGCCGTTTGGCCAGCCGCCGGACGGCCTTCGCCATTTTGCCTGTTTGCGCTGTGCTTTGCGCCGGCGCCGCGGCTGTTGTTTTGTTTTTTTACTCCGGCGCGCAGGCCTACACGCAAACGCTATGGGGAGACAGGGACTCGTTTTTTATTTTAGGCGGCGCATTCCTGCTGGTGTGCGGCGCGTATGGGTGTATTCTTTACTTCTGGAATAAGGGAAAGCTGCGTATACCCGCGGCGGCGGGGCTTATCGCCCTGGTGCTTGTATGCGAATGCATGCTCAACTGCGGCGTATACTTTGCGGCGCCGCGCCACGACGATTTGGCTTACCGGCAGGTTATGGATTTGGCGGGGAAAACAGCGGACGACGGCTTTTACCGGGTAAAGACCGATAAAAAAAGGTACGACGTCAACCTTACGGGCGCGGCCGGATACAATACGCTCGGCCATTACTCCTCCCTCACGTCGGGAGACTACCTCTATACGATGAAAAAGCTAGGGTATTCCGCTTATTGGATGGAGGTCTCTTCAAGCGGCGGCACGCTTTTTTCCGATATGCTGCTTTCAAACCGCTACACCATCGGAAACGCCCTGCTTGACGGCGCGTTTTACCGCAACGAGTCCTTTGGTATCCGCGAAAATGACGTCTATTTGCCGCCGGCAATTTTGACCGGAACGGAGTTGCCGGATAATGAAAGGCTGCCCAGGACGGGAAGGCTTGAAATCCAGCAGTACCTGTGTGAAAAGCTGTTCGGGGCAACGGATTTATTCACGCGTTTTGAGCCAAAGCAACCGGTGGATGCGTCTGTAAGCTACCGTAAAGGCGAGGGCTATACCATTATGGTGGAAAAAGAAGCCGGAAGCGAGCTTGTATATGAAATCCCGGTAGACAAACGCACGACGCTTTATTTCGACTGCTTCGACCGCGTAAGCGCGTCCCTTGTCGAAAAAGTAAACGACGCGGTTTCCGTAGAGGCAGACGGTAAGGTTATAAGTGAAAGCTATCCGTCCCAGCAGGAAAACGGGATTCTGGAGCTCGGCTCCTTTGAAAACGAGACGGTGCGCGTTGTGGTAAAGCTCAACCGGAGCTTCTCCTGTAAGTCGTTCGGCGTATACGGGCTGGAGGAAGCAAGGCTTCAAAATATTGCGCAAGGGGCGCGTACGGCCGGTATTCATGTAAAGGGAAATACAATAGAAGCGGATTGCGCCGCGAAGAAGAACGAAAGCCTTGTTCTCTTTTTTCCGTATAATAAAGGCTATACCGCTACTGTCAACGGGCAGCCCGCCGAAATCGATAAGGTTTTCGGCGGATGGATGGCCATAACGCTGCCGCAGGGCGAAAACCACATCGTTTTAACCTTTGTGCCAAGCGGAATGTGGACGGGCCTTATTATCTGCGGCGCGGGGGCGCTGCTCTGTGCCGGCTACGCGGTATTCCGGCGGAAAAAACGTGCGGCCTGTAACCCGCTTGACCGCGTGTGCTTCTTTGTAACGCTCGGCGCAGCAGGGCTTGCAGCCGCGGCGGTTTATATCGCGCCGGTGCTCATTAAGCTGCTTTGCTGACCGCAGGCCTGTGAACCGGCAAGGAGGGAATTCTCATGAAAACCATTGGAATGATTGGCGGGATGAGCTGGGAGAGCACCGTCACGTACTATCAAACTGTCAATACCGTAATAAAGGAACAGCTCGGCGGCCTTCACAGCGCGAAGGTGCTGCTTTATAGTGTGGATTTTTACGAAATCGAGCGCTGCCAGTCAGACGGCGACTGGGAAAAAAGCGCGGCGATTTTAACGCGGGCCGCAAGGAGCCTAGAACGCGGCGGCGCGGATTTTATCGTCATCTGCACCAATACGATGCACAAAATTGCGCCGCAGGTACAGGAAAATATAAATATCCCGATTCTGCATATCGCACAGGCGGCCGCCCGGCGGCTCAAACAGCGGCAGATTAAACAAGTGGCCCTGCTCGGCACCATTTATACAATGGAACAGGATTTTTATAAAGATATCCTGATAAACGAGGGCATCGGGGTATTGACGCCGCAGGGAGAGGACGCGCGGCTTATCAACCGCGTCATTTACAATGAGCTGTGCCGCGGCGCAGTATTGGAGCGGTCGAAACGGGAATACATGAGAATCATCGGTTCACTTGCCCGAAAGGGCGCGCAGGGCGTAATTCTCGGCTGTACGGAAATCGGGCTGTTAATCCGGCAGGAGGATATTCCGCTTCCCGTGTTCGACACGGCGCGCATCCACGCGGAGGCGGCGGCGCTCTATGCAATTGACAAAGCATAAAAAGCATTGTTTTTTGTAAAAAAGATGGTTTTTCCATAAACTTTTTACCCATTGTCCCCAAAAGTGCTAATCCGGATTTTGGCTGCATATAAATGAACTATCTTACCTTACTAAAGGGAGGTTGTTCATTTGAAGGGGATAGTGGAGGAACGCGCCGTAGAGCTCGGTGAATATATTATTGAAAGCGGCGCGACCGTCAGAAGCGCCGCCAAAAAATTCGGCGTGAGCAAAAGCACGGTACATAAAGACGTAAGCGAACGCCTGAAATACGTTAACCCCCAGCTTTACAGGGAGGTTAAGACGATTCTTGAAATCAACAAGGCGCAGCGCCATATCAGGGGCGGAATGGCGACGAGAAAAAAATACCGTCACGAGGATTAAAAGGACGTACCTATAGATTTCAGCAGCCGGCAGGACACCTGCCGGCTGCTTTTTTACGGCTGTTGACAAAACGGCCGTACAGCTTCATAATGAGGGCAAGCTTAGGAGGGGCGCCTGATGAAAAACTTATTTGAACCGGTAACGCTCGGCGGCCTGGCCGTCAAAAACCGGCTGGTGCGCAGCGCAACGCTCGAGATGGCAGGCGCCCGGGACGGGAAGATTTCTCCCCTGCTGGGTGACCTTTATGAAGAGCTGGCACAGGGCGGCGTAGGGCTGATTATAACAGGAATGATGGGCGTTTCGGAAGACTGCCGCACGCTTCCAGATATGGTAAATACGAAGGAAGAAAGCTTTGTCCCGCTATTTTCTGAAATCACGCGCCGCGTTCATGAAAATGACGGAAAAATTTGCGTACAGCTTGCTCACTGCGGCGTTAAGTCAGCCGTACTCCATGGGCGCACACTGCCGCCCGGCCCTTGTAAAATCGACGGAAGGGCGCGCGCGGCAGAGGAAAAAGATTTAAAAAGAATCGTGCGCCAGTTTGCCCAGGCGGCGTATAAATGCAGGCAGTCGGGCGCCGACGCCGTTCAAATCCACGCGGCACACGGTTATCTAATCAGCGAGTTTTTAAGCCCGTATTTTAACAGGCGGGCGGATGATTACGGCGGATGCCTTCAAAACCGCGCGCGCCTGCTTTATGAAATATACGCGGCGGCGCGGGATGCCGTGGGGGCGGATTTTCCCGTTCTGATAAAAATCAATTACAGCGACCTTGCAAAACCGGGCCTTACGGGGGAAGAATGCGTCGATGTCTGCCGTACGCTTTACGCGCGGGGACTGGACGCGGCGGAAATCAGCTCGGGTATCGGCGTATCCGCAAAATCCATGCCTGCCCAGCTTGTACGCAATGAAGAGGATGAGGGCTATTTTAGCAGCGGCGCGCGGCAGGTTGCCCGTGCGTCCGGGATGCCCGTCATCAGCGTCGGCGGGTACCGTTCGCCCGGCGTTATCGGGCGGGCGCTCGGCGGCGGGATTGCCGCCGTGTCGATGTGCCGTCCGTTTATCAGGGAGCCAAGCCTTGTGCGCCGCTGGGAAAACGGAAATTTGGAAAAGGCGCGCTGTATCTCCTGCGGGAGGTGCTCCCGCGTAAAAACACACGGCTGTCCGGTACAGGAAGGCAAAAAAAGCGGATAAATCCGCGGAATTTTATAATTTGTTGGATTTTAATTTCAAATTTGTTCATTATTTTTGAAGCATTTTGCATTATAATCAAGGCAGGAAGTATTCCTGAGCAGTTGAATGATGATGCGGAACATAAAACGGGAGGTACATGAAAATGAGTTCTGGAAAAATACTGGTGGTAGACGACGACCTAAACATATGCGAGCTTTTGCGGCTGTATATTGAAAAGGAGGGCTTTAATGTCGTGACCGCGAACGACGGCATGGAGGCTTTAAAGCTCTTTGAAAAGGAAAACCCGGAGCTTATCATGCTCGACATTATGCTGCCAGGCCTTGACGGTTGGCAGGTGTGCAGAGAAATCCGTAAGACCTCCCAGTGCCCAATCATCATGCTGACCGCTAAGGGCGAGGTGTTCGACAAGGTGCTTGGCCTGGAGCTCGGCGCCGACGACTACGTCGTCAAGCCCTTTGAGGCAAAGGAGGTCGTCGCGCGAATCCGCGCGGTGCTCAGGCGTACAGGCAAGACGGACGACAACCAGGTCAAGGAGGTCAAGTGGGACAGGCTTTCCATCAATTTGACCAATTATGAGCTGAAGGTGGACGGCGTACAAATCGACACGCCGCCAAAGGAGATGGAGCTTTTATACCATCTGGCAAGCAACCCGAACAGGGTATTCACACGCGACCAGCTGCTCGACGAGGTTTGGGGCTTCGACTATTACGGCGATTCCCGGACGGTCGACGTTCACGTCAAGCGGTTAAGGGAAAAAATAGACGGCGTTTCTGACAAATGGGAGCTGAAAACGGTCTGGGGCGTCGGTTATAAATTTGAAGTCAAGGAATCATAAGCCTTGCAGCTGCGGATTTGTTATAATTAGAACAGGCGGCCCGTGTGCGGCTGCCTGTTTTTAGGCTGTAACATTTATGTATAAGGGGACGGGATAGGAAAATATGGCGAGAGAAAAGAGGATATTGAGCCGGCACAGGCGAACGCTGTTCAGCAAATACCTGCAAATCAGCCTCGCGATTGTTCTCGTGAGTTTCCTGATACTGGGCGTAATGCTCGTTTTCTTTGTCGCGCGGTATTCGGAAAACGACAAACGGGAGCTGCTCACGGAAAACGCGCATTCTGTTGCGGATTTGATTTCCGATACTTCAACGCTTGTCGACAATAACCTGAGATTGGGTCAGTTCGATTTGCTGCAGACAGTCATGTCGACAATTTCAAAGAGTATTAACGCAAGCATTTTCATTTCAAACAATGCGGGTATCACGCAGCTTTGCTCGGAAGGCTCTATTTGTGTACATCAAAGAACTAAGATACCCGATTCTATTATGAAAAGCGCCCTTTCAGGAGAATATTTTGAAACCTCGAACCTGGGCGGCCTCTATAAAAACAATTATTATACCGTCGGCGTTCCGATAATCGTGCAGTCTAACGGACAGAATATAGCAGTAGGCGTGGCGTTCGTTTCGTCGGAGGCTAGTTCAATCTCTGATTTTACCGCCAACATCACAAAAATTTTCTTTTTTGCGGCTATCGCGACCTTCGCAATCGTGTTCTGTATGGTGGGCCTCTACACATATAATATGGTCAGGCCCCTGCGCCAGATGGCGCAGGCGGCGAAATCGTTCGGCGCGGGCGACTTCTCGAGCCGTGTACCCGTGACCTCGCAGGACGAAATCGGGCAGCTCGCCATCGCGTTTAACAATATGGCGGACTCGCTCGCAACCTCAGAGGGCACGCGGCGCAGCTTTATCGCAAACGTTTCGCATGAACTGAAAACGCCGATGACCACAATCGCCGGCTTTATCGACGGAATATTGGACGGCACAATCCCGCCGGAAAGGCAGGGCTATTATCTCAACATCGTATCGACCGAGGTCAGGAGGCTTTCCCGGCTGGTTCAGTCGATGCTCGCGCTCTCCCGCATCGACAGCGGCGAGCTTCGTATGAACAAGCAGCGGTTTGATTTGACCAATATTTTAATTTCGACGCTTCTGACCTTTGAGCAGAAAATCGGCGACCGGAATATCCGCGTGGAGGGTCTTGAAGAGGCCTCTACGATTTTTGTCGACGGCGACCCGGATATGATTCACCAGGTCGTTTACAACCTCATTGAAAACGCGGTCAAATTTACAAACGAGGGCGGTTATATCCGGATTAGCCTCATCGACGGGCCCGACCGCACGACGCTGGAAATTTGCAACAGCGGGCAAGGAATTCAACCAGATGAGCTGCCGCATATTTTTGAGCGGTTTTATAAAACAGACAAGTCGCGCAGTAAGGATAAAAATGGGATGGGCCTGGGCTTGTATATTGTAAAAACGATTCTGCGGCTTCATGGCGGAGACATTACCGCCGCAAGTGAAACGGGCAGCTACTGCAGCTTCACGCTGTGGCTTCCAAAGGAAAAGGAAGCGGTTCAGCCGAAGCTCAAGGACAAAACGGAAAAGAAAGATAAGGGCGACAGGCCAAGCAAGGAAAAGAAGGATGGCACGGCTGGGGACGCGCCTTTGAGTAATGAGGAGGATCAGCATGAGTGATTTTATTCCAGGAAACGACGGCTTTATTCCAAAAAACGACAACTCCGGCGAGGCGGCGCAGGAACCGCAGGCACTGGACGGCGCCAATTTAAATAGCGCCGGACCGGTGCAGCCGGAACAGGAAGGCAGCGCGGAGCAGGAAGCTTCAACCGCTTGGGAACAAGGAAACGGCTTTCAAGAGAGTGAAGAAGCACCGGCTGCAGGCGCAGAAGCCGCACCACCGGAGCAAACGTTCCAGTGGGAGGACACCGTAAACGGCCAGCCTGTTTACAGCGGGCAAAATGCGCAGGGTACGCCCCACGCCGATACAGTCCCGCCGTTTTCTAACCCGAATACGCAGGGCTCCGGCTACTATTACGCACAGCAACCCTACGCGCAGCCGCCCTATCAAGGTATGCCGAATACGCAGCAGGCGCCGCCTGCCGGAGGACAGCCGCCTTACCAGGGAACCTACTATGACCCCGCGACAGGCCAATATTACTACGCACAGATGTACCAGCAGCCCCCTAAGCGTAAGATGAAAAAGGGAATGAAAATATTTTTGGGCTGCATAATTGGATTATTCAGCGTTCTTGTCGTTTCCTTTGCTGCCTTTACCATTTCCAATATTGCAAGTGGTAAAGCGTTTGAAAACGGAATCTTCAACCTGCCGCCACAGTCAGGTTACGACGACGGCGGCAGTGATTATAGCGACAACAGCGGGCTGTTTGGAGGGGACGGCGATGACAGCTCCAGTAACACACCCTCCGACACCGGCGTGGACCCCGACGGCCCGTCCATTACGCTCAAGGACCAGCCGGGCGACATCGACGATTCAAACAAATACGACGCAAAGACGGCGTATAAAAAAATCAATCCGTCTGTCGTCGCTGTTATTACGGAACAGGGCAGCGCCGTTGAAAACGGCGTCAGCGGGACGAAGGCCAGCCAGGGCACCGGTATCGTAATCAGTGAGGACGGTTATGTCGTGACAAACAGCCATGTCATAGGCGACAGTAAAAAATATACCGTCAAGGTTGCGTTCTCCGAGGAAGAGGAGTATAAGGCGACGATTGTCGGCTACGACACGCGCACCGACCTTGCCGTACTGAAGATTGACGCGGGTAAAAGGCTTACGCCCGCCGAGTTCGCTGATTCCGGCGACGTAGAGGTCGGGCAGGACGTCGCGGCAATCGGCAATCCGGGCGGCATCAATTTCTCGAATTCCCTGACCAGAGGAATCATCTCCGCGCTCAACCGGAAGGTCGACGACAGCAGCGTCGGCTTTTTGCAGACGGACGCGGCAATCAACCCGGGCAACTCCGGCGGCCCGCTTGTAAATCTCGCCGGGCAGGTCATCGGTATCAATACGATTAAAATTGTAGACACGGAATACGAGGGAATGGGCTTCGCTATTCCTAGCCAATCCGTCAAAGAGGTCGCCGACGACATCATCAGCAAGGGTTATGTTTCCGGCCGCGTGCGCATTGGTATTACAGGAATGGCAATAACCAAGCTTACCGCTCAGGCAAACGGTATTCCCACAGGCATCCTGATTGATGAATTCACTGACGACAGCCCTCTGCCAAAACAGGGCGTGAAGAAAAACGACATCATCACGAAGATTGACGGCGTTGAGGTTACAGGTTTTTCACGCTTTTACTCAGAGCTTGCTAAACATGAACCGGGCGACGAGGTAAAGCTTACTATTTACCGCGTACCTGAGAAGCAGGGCGGGGAGGGTAAGACCTTCGATGTCACGATAAAGCTGCTGGAGGATAAGGGCGAGACGCAGAACAACTGATAAATAGGCCCTGCTTTAAGGAGACTTTTTCCTTGTCCCCCTTTGGGGGCGCAGAGCGGCTGTAAAAGAGGGAATCAACAAAATGATTCCCTCTTTAATAATAGGCAGATATTCTAATAAGTACCGTTACGCAAATATTTCGATGAATAAAAATAAATAAAATATATTTTAAAGAAGAACCACCCGGCATTTTAGTGGGCGGTTCTTTAAAATATTTGGACGAAGGGAAAGCTGCGTGCTATAATAGGCATACGGACGCATATAAATGCGGGCAATTCCCCTGATGAGAAGAGGAGAGTCAATGCTGGGAACTATCGTCAATACAATCGCTGTGCTGATAGGCGGCTGCGCCGGCTTACTGCTGAAAAAGGGCCTGCCGCAGCGCCTTACAGATATTCTGATGAAAGCGCTGGGGCTCTGTACGCTGTTTATTGGGATTACCGGCGTTATGGGCGGCAAACGCACGCTGCTCGTTATTCTTTCGATGGTGCTCGGCACTTTAATCGGCGAGGGAATCGACCTGGACAAGCACATTCATACGCTCGGACAATTAATTGAAAACAAATGCAAACGCGAAGGTGAAAAAACAACGGTCGCTGAGGGCTTCGTCTCGGCAAGCCTTCTGTTCTGCGTCGGCGCGATGACAATTATCGGCGCGCTGCAGAGCGGGCTTACTGGCAATCATATCATGCTGTTTACAAAATCGATGCTCGATTGTGTCGCCGCGATGATTTTTGCCTCTACGCTTGGAATCGGCGTATTGTTCGCGGCGGCGTTCGTGTTTGTATACCAGGGCGCCATCACGCTGCTCGCGCAATGGGTCGCCCCGTATTTAAGCGGCACGGTCGTAAACGAGATGACCGTCGTCGGCTCGCTGATTATCATCGGGCTCGGCGTCAATATGCTGGGAATTGCAAAGCTCAAGGTTATCAATTTTGTGCCGGCTATCTTCCTGCCGATAGCGCTCTGCCCGTTTTTCGACTGGGTTTCTTCCATTACGGGTTTCAGCCTGTGATTAAATTGGCAATAAAATATAATATAACAAGAGAACGCCCGGTCCTTGCGGTAGACCGGGCGTTCCCTTTTCCTTTTAGTTTGAGGGGTACATTGAGGAGGGTAGAACATTATACTCTGACGGTGCGGCTCCGTCTTTTAGAGTACGCTTATATTCTAATTTGAGAGTGTGAATAGCGTGTGAATAAATTTTTAAAATTAGAAAAAGCTTTTATGAACTCTGTTAAAGATTGTATAAAGAACTCAATAATAGCGTACAAGGGAGATAACCGTTCCCAAAAGAACGCATTCATCCACAATAATTGGTTCATATGCGGGATTTTCCGGCTGCAGGCGGATATGCCCGTCCTCCCGGAAAAAACGCTTGACTGTCGCCTCGTCGTCAATGAGCGCCACGGCAATTTCACCGTTTTCCGCCACGGGCGTTTTACATACCACCACAATGTCGCCGTCCAAAATGCCCGCGTTAATCATACTGTCGCCTACAATGCGCAGCGCGAACAGCTCCCGCCCCCTGCGAACGCTTTCTGTTACCGGGACGTAGCCTTCGATTTCCTCCACCGCAAGAATCGGCAGGCCCGCCGTAACGCGCCCGAGCACCGGAACCGGGACGTTCTTTTCCCCGCTGACGCGAATGGTGCGGTTGAGCTTGGCCTCGCGGGAAATCAGCCCGCGCTCCTGCAGGGTATTGAGGTGCGCGTGAACCGTGGAGGTGGATTTTAACCCTGTGGCCCTGCATATCTCACGTACGGAGGGTGAAAGCCCCTCTTGCGCGCATTCACGTATATAGTCGAGGATTTTCTGCTGGCTTTTTGTAAGCTCTTTCATAGATAAGCCTCCCTACTGTGATAGGTGATGATAAATTTTTTCGGTTTTATTATATCATAACGCGGTATAAAAATCAAACATTTGTTTTGTTTTTTGCCGATTTTTCGCACATAAGTTCTGATTATATTAAATAAAAGTAAATAATTATTGAAAAACAGAAAAAATATATTGACTTTAAGAAAGTGACATGCTATTATTTCCTTACCAAAAGGAGGAATTGCCATGTCTGAACAGCCAAAATCGCTTTTTATTACATCAGTTTTGGTAAAAATTGTATTTGTTTTTCTCATTGCCGCGCCCTTTTTCATCCCTTGGGCGGCAAGCTGGTACGACAGCGTTTCCATGCAGGAGCCGATTTTCTGGCCGCTGTGCATATGCCTTTATTTGACGCTTGTTCCTGCATTTATTCTCGTTTTTTGCCTGAACCGTATTTTGAGTAACGTCAAAACAGGGGCCGTCTTTACCGCCGGTACGGTCAAAATGCTGCGTGTTATCTCTTATTGCTGCTTTACCGCGGCGGTTATCTTTGCCGTCTTGGGAATCTGGCGGCTTCTGGCCTTGCTTTTATGCTTTGCCGCAGCCTTCGTGGGGTTGCTGCTGCGCGTTCTCAAGAACGTGTTCCAGCAGGCAGTGCTCATCCGCGAAGAAAACGATTTTACAATATAGAGGGGGGAGCTTCATGCCGATTATTATCAATCTGGACGTCATGATGGCGGTGCGGAAAATTTCCTCAAATGAGCTTGCCCTGCGTATTGGCATCACACCGGCCAACCTGTCCGTATTAAAAACAGGGAAGGCCAAGGCCATCCGTTTTTCCACGCTGGAAAAGATTTGCGAGGTGCTAAATTGCCAGCCGGGCGACATTTTGGCCTTTGAACCGGAAGATAAGGAAGGGGGCTTTATCGATGGAAAAGCTGAATGAGAATATTCCCGATGAGACGGAGCAGAGCGGGCCGCAGCCGCCTGCCGCGCCCCCGGCTGTACAAAACGGCGCCGCGTATAACCCGTATGCAGCGGTTCCCGTATTCATGCCGGCCCCGAAAGAAAAAACGGTTTTCTCTTTGCAGGATTGCGTTTTCTCATTGTTTGCCGTCGTGCTTGGCTTTTTGTTTTCCCGTTTTGTGCTTTGGGGGCAAATGGGCGCGTCTGTCACGGTGTTCTTTTTACTTGCAATCGTTGTTTCCGCGTTTTATATGGAGCGCAGCCGTATGCGGTTTTCCGTATGGACCGCCGCGGGCGGGCTTGTGCTTGCGGCGGTGAGCTTTAATTTCTGCCTTTCCTCCAGCGGGTTTATCAAGTTCTTAGACCTTGTCTTCCTGTCGGCAGGCGGCGCGTACTTTGTTTTTGCCGCCTTCCGCCAAAAAGGGAAGATAAAAAGGGGATTGGTCCGTGACATAGGAAACAGCCTGTTTATTGTGCCCTTTTCTAATTACGGGGCCTGTCCGAACGCGAACGCCCAGCTTTTCAGGCGTAAAGGCGGTGGGAGGGTCAAATGGGTTTTGCTTGGTCTTTTGATTGCCCTGCCTGTTACGCTGATTGCGGCGGCGCTCTTAATGTCTGGCGACGTCATGTTCCGCAGCCTCGTGTCATTTTCAATCGGGGATTTTTGGTCGCAGTTTCTGGTCGTTCTTTTGCAGTTAATGCTTGGCATACCGGTTGCCTTTTGGCTTTTCGGGCTGCTTTACGGAAGCAAAAACAAAAAGGAACAGCCACAAGTACAAGTGGTGGCAATCCCCCAAAAAAGGCACAGAACCGTGCCCGGCGCTCTCATCTACGCGACGCTCACGCCGCTGTGCGTTTTATATGTGCTGTTTTTCGCGGCGCAGTCCGGGTATTTCCTCTCAGCGTTCCAAAGCCTGCTGCCCGCGGGCTTCGGCTACGCGGAATACGCGCGGCAGGGCTTTTTTGAGCTCTGCGCGGTCGTGGTCATCAACTTAGTGGTAATCGGACTTGCGGCGCTATTCTGCCGCAGAGATGACAAAGGGCGGCTGCCGGTTGCCGCGCGCGTATACAGCATCGTCCTTTCTGTCCTGACGCTTGCGCTGATTGCCTCCGCGATTAGTAAAATGGTGATGTATATCGATTCCTACGGCCTTACCACCATGCGGATTTACCCAACCTGGTTCATGATTTTGCTCGCCGGCCTTTTCCTGCTGCTCATTGTCAAAATGATATGGCCGCGCTTTTTATTCCAGCGCGCGGCGGTACTGGTGTTTACTGTACTCTTTCTGTGCCTGAGCTTTTCAAATATCGACGCTATGACGGCAAAGTACAACGTACAATGGTATCAGGAGGGAAAAATCGGCTGGATGGGCGGACAGGCGCTTGACTCGCTCGACGACAGCGCAGTGGAATACCTGCTGCCGCTTTACCTTGACGCCGATACGAATACCTGGGTTCGCGCGGACTGCAAGGATTACCTGCAGCGTGTGTATGACCGCTACAGCGGGGAATATAAAAATTACAACTACGCGAGCAGCCGCGCGCACGAATTGCTTTCGGCGGCAGGCTTTCAAAAAACGCCGGGTTTTGACCCTGACGGCAGCGTTTAATCGGCACATTTCCGTAAACCGGGTTGCCTCAATTTTGGATGGGCGCGGAGTCAAACCACGGCATTGCTCCGGGATACAAAACAAAAGCGGGAGGCTGTTAACAGCCTCCCGCTCTCAATTTATTTCTTTAATTTTTCCTCTATTTTGTCCGCGCCGCTTTCCAGCCAATGGCCGACGAACAGCTCGATGGTTCCTGAATCTGCCGAGGCTGCGACCGAGGGGTCGATTGGAATCCTGCCCAAAATGTCGAGCCCATATTCCTTCGCCGTCTGCTCCAGATGGCTTTCTCCGTAAATGCTGTGCAGCGCGCCGCAGCCGGGACATTTAAAATAGCTCATGTTTTCCACTACGCCGAGAATCGGAATATTCATGATATTCGCCATGTTGACCGCCTTTGCGACAATCATGGAAACAAGCTCCTGCGGCGACGTTACGATTACGATGCCGTCAAGCGGGAGCGACTGGAATACCGTGAGCGGTACGTCGCCTGTTCCCGGGGGCATATCGACAAACATATAATCGATGTCCTTCCAGATAACGTCCGACCAGAACTGCTTGACCGTGCCGCCCAAAATAGGGCCGCGCCAGACGACGGGGTCGGTTTCGTTTTCCAAAAGAAGGTTGACGGACATGACCTCGATGCCGGTCTTGGTTTTGACGGGAATCAGGCCGAATTCGCTCCCCTGCGCCTTCTGCTTATTGATGCCGAACGCCTTGGGGATAGAGGGGCCGGTAATATCCGCGTCGAGAATCGCCGTATGGAAGCCCCTGCGGTTGAATATGACGGAAAGCATGGAGGTGACCATGGATTTACCCACGCCGCCCTTTCCGCTGATGACGCCGATTACCTTCTTTACGCTGCTGTGCGCGTTAAGCTTTGCGGAAAAGTCCTCCGGCTGGCGTCTTTCCGAGCAGCTCTGGGAACAGCTCGAGCAGTCGTTGCTGCAGTTTTCTGCCATTGCTTGCATCTCCTGTTTTATAGGTTATCTATATTATTTCGCGGAAGCTTCCGTTTCATCCGCGGATTCTTCATTTTCGTTATTTTCCTGGGGCTGGGCGGGTTCCTCCGCCAGCTCTTCTGCAGAAAGCTCCTCGCCGCTTTGCGCCTCTTCTTCGCTTTCAAAAGCGATATCGAGCGTGCTGTAGCCTTCTTCCCCTGTTTCCACCTGAGCCGCTTCCTCCGCAGGCTCCTCCTGTACGAGCTCAAAGCCGCTCAAGAAGGTATAGGGAATGGCATAGCCCAGCGCCGCCGCCGCGAGCATAACGACCGTAGAGTTGGCCGCAAGCTCCGTATGGAACGGAAGGCCGACCGCAAAGTACGCCGCGATGATATAAATTGCCGGCAGGTCGATGAGGATGAACGTGGGAGTGCTGAAGCGCATGAGCTGCTTTCCGTCGCCCACGCGGGTTGCGTAGAACAAAATCAAGCCGAACACCAGGTAAATGGCCAGGTTGATAATTCCACCGACAGCGGCGTCAACGGTGGTGCCCACAAAAGAACTGAAGAAATAGGCGCATACGATGTAGCCGATGACGAGGAATGCGGAAATCAGCAGGTTAATGTTGTCCCTCTTGGTTGTTTTTCTCATTTGTACGACCTCCATAAATCTTTATTCGCTAAAAAAACCATGCTTATTTTACCAGTAAAATATGAAGGAATTATGTCTTTACAGAAAAATTTTTATCAATTAGGCAATTCTGCCTTGATTTTCTTCGCGACAAGGCAATACCAGCCGTTTTCCGCAAGCTTTTCCATGATTTCAAAGCGGCCTTCGAGCGCCTGTGTGACATCCTGTACCCTGGTGTCGATGATGCCGCTCATAATATAAACGGCGCCGTCCTTTAAAAATCCGGCAATATCCTTGGAAAGCAAAATCACCGCGTCAGCCACAATGTTTGCGAACACCACGTCGTATTTGCCGGAAACCTTTTCGGTCAGGTCGCCGCAGATTGCCTCAAAGCGGTCTTCCACCTGGTTGAGCGCGGCGTTTTCCTTTGCGGTCTTAACGGCAAGCTCGTCGATGTCTACGCCAACCGCGTGCCCCGCGCCCAAAAGGAGCGACGCAACGGCTAAAATCCCGCTGCCGCAGCCAACGTCGAGCACACGGGCGCCGTTTTTCATGTAACGCTCCAGCGCCGTAAGACAAAGCCTGGTCGTCTCGTGTGTTCCGGTGCCAAACGCAAGCCCGGGGTCCAGGTTTAAAACCACGCGTCCCTGCGGGTCGTATTCACCGCGCCAGGTCGGGCGGATTAAAAGCCTTTCCCCGACCGGAATTGGGTGGAAATACTGCTTCCAGTTATGGAGCCAGTCCTCCTCCGCGCAGCTTTCGCAGGTGATTTCATGCGGGATTTGTTCGGCGTTTAAGCGCTCGCTCAAAAAGGACACGGCCTCCCTTGGGCTTTCCTCGGGGCTTATGTATACGTGGATAACGCCCTCGTCGCGATTTTTTTGCAGCAGCGCCTCGTCAATCAGGTCGATGCGCGCGATTTCCCGAACCTCCTGTTCGAGCGCGGAATAATCCTCTATATAAATGCCATACGGAACGACCATCTGCGCAATGTCGCCCGCCGTCCCTAAATCCTTTGCGGAAACGTTTATTTTAATTTCTGTCCAGTCCAAAAAAGCACCGCCTTATTCTTCAAACATGCCCTTTAATTTATCAAAAAATCCCTTGCGCTTCTGGTAGTTCTTTTCCCCTACCGCCTTTTCAAATTCCTTTAACAGCTCTTTTTGCTTGTTGGAAAGGTTTTTCGGTACTTCGATTACAACCCTGACATACTGGTCGCCGCGGCCTCTGCCGCCAAGGTGCTGAATGCCCTTGCCCTTCAGCTTGAACACGTCGTTGGGCTGGGTGCCTTCGTGAATGCTGTAGCTCACCTTGCCGTCGAGCGTCGGCACGATGACCTCGCCGCCGAGCGTCGCCTGCGAGTAGGTAATGGGCAGCTCGCACCATACGTCGTCGCCGCGCCGCTCAAATATGGGGTGCGGGCGGACGTTTACATATACGTGCAAATCGCCGTAAGGACCGTTGTTTGTACCCGCGTTGCCGTGGCCGCTAACATTGAGCACGCGGTCCTCGCTGATGCCGGCGGGAATATCCACATCGACGGTACGCTTCGTTTTGACGCGCCCCGACCCCATGCAGGTGCGGCACGGCGTCTCAACGACGCGCCCCTTGCCCTTACACGAATCGCACACGCGCGACGTCTGGATTACGCCGAACGGCGTGCGCTGGCTGATTTTAACCTGGCCGGTACCGCCGCAGGAGGGGCAGACCTTCGGGGAGGTTCCCTTTGCCGCGCCTGAGCCGTTGCAGTCGCTGCAGGTGCTGACGTTCTGGTAAGACACCGTTTTTTTACAGCCCTTGGCCGCCTCCTCGAACGAAATGGTGACGGTTGTTTCTATGTCGGTTCCGCGGCGCGGGGCGTTCGGGTTTGCGTGCTGCCTTCCGCCGAAGCCGCCGAAAAAGCTGTTGAAAATGTCCCCAAAGTCCATGTCCGCGCCAAACGGGCTGCCGCCCGCCGCGCCCGCGCCGTAGCTCGGGTCTACGCCCGCGTGACCGAACTGGTCGTAGCGCTGGCGTTTGTCTTTATCGGAAAGCACCTCGTAGGCCTCGTTTACCTCCTTGAAATTCGCCTCAGCCTCCTTGTCGCCGGGGTTCAGGTCAGGGTGGTATTGCTTCGCAAGCTTGCGGAACGCTTTTTTTATTTCATCCTCAGAGGCGTTTTTGGGAACTCCCATCACCTCGTAATAGTCTCGCTTGTCAGCCAAAATGACGCCTCCTTGTTTTGTTGAATCTCAAAGAATCTCAAAGCTTTTCTATCATACTCTAAAACGGCCGCCGCGTCTACAGTTTTATGTAGCTGTCTGATAACGGCAACACGGGGCAGGTCGCCCTGCCCCAATGTATAGCGTCTGTCCGCGGCTTACCGCCCCGGTACAGCGTGTGTGTTTTTTACTCGACGTCCTTGAAGTCTGCGTCGTATACGTTGCCGTCGCCGCTTTGTCCCGCTGCGCCGCCCGGTGCGCCCGCTGCCGGGTCTGCTCCCGGAGCCGCGCCCGGCTGTTGGGGGGCCGCCTGCTGGTAAAGCTTTGCGGAAACGCCCTGGAGCGTTTTCTCCATATCTTCCTTTGCGGTTTTGATAGCCGCCATGTCGTTCTTGCTGATGGCGTCCTTGACCGCCGCTGCCTTAGCGTTCAGGCTGTCCTTGTCTGCCTGGTCGATTTTGTCGCCGTTTTCACTGATGAGCTTTTCCACCTGGTAGCACATGTTCTCGGCTTCGTTCTTTATATCGACCTCTTCACGGCGCTTTTTGTCCTCCGCGGCGAACTGTTCCGCGTCCTTGACGGCCTTGTCGATGTCGTCCTTGGACATGTTCGTGCTGGAGGTAATCGTAATCTTCTGCTCCTTGCCCGTGCCGAGGTCCTTAGCCGAAACGTTTACGATGCCGTTGGCGTCGATGTCGAACGTGACCTCAATCTGCGGCACGCCGCGCATAGCCGGGGCGATGCCGGTCAGCGTGAACAGGCCGAGCTGCTTGTTGTCGCGGGCGAATTCCCTTTCGCCCTGCAATACGTTTATTTCCACCTGGGTCTGGTTATCGGCCGCTGTGGAGAAAATCTGGCTCTTTTTTGACGGGATGGTCGTGTTGCGCTCGATAACCTTCGTCATGACGCCGCCCATCGTCTCAACGCCGAGGGAAAGGGGCGTTACGTCGAGCAGCAGCAGGCCGTCGACCTCGCCGCCGAGCACGCCCGCCTGGATAGCCGCGCCGATGGCGACGCATTCGTCGGGGTTGATGCCCTTGAACGGCTCTTTGCCGATGAGGCCCTTTACCGCTTCCTGCACTGCCGGGATTCTGGAGGAACCGCCGACCATGAGCACCTTGTCGATTTTATCGATGGTAAGGCCGCTGTCCTGCAGCGCCCTGCGGACGGGTCCCATCGTGTTTTCCACGAGGTCCGCGGTAAGCTCGTTGAACTTTGCCCTGGTGAGCGTGAGGTCTAAATGCTTGGGGCCTGTAGCGTCCGCCGTGATGAACGGCAGGTTGATGGCGGCCTGCGTTACGCCCGAAAGCTCGATTTTCGCTTTTTCAGCCGCTTCCTTTAAGCGCTGCATCGCCATTTTGTCGGAGGACAGGTCGATGCCCGTTTCCGCCTTAAAGCTCGATACCATCCAGTCGATGACGCGCTGGTCGAAATCGTCGCCGCCCAGACGGTTGTTGCCCGCCGTCGCGAGGACCTCCTGCACGCCGTCGCCCATTTCGATAATAGAGACGTCGAACGTGCCGCCGCCCAAATCGTATACCATGACCTTCTGGTCGGTTTCCTTATCGATGCCGTAGGAAAGCGCAGCGGCCGTCGGCTCGTTAATGATGCGCTTGACGTCCAGGCCCGCGATTTTGCCTGCGTCCTTCGTCGCCTGGCGCTGTGCGTCCGTAAAATACGCGGGAACGGTAATAACGGCCTGCGTGACCGTTTCGCCTAAATAAGCCTCCGCGTCGGCCTTCAGCTTTTGCAGGGTCATTGCGGAAATTTCCTGCGGCGTGTAGTTTTTACCGTCGATTGTTACCTTGAACGCGGTGCCCATCTCTCTCTTGATGGAAGCCACGGTTCTGTCGGGGTTTGTGATTGCCTGGCGCTTTGCCACCTGGCCGACCATTCTTTCACCCGTCTTTGAGAACGCGACGACGGACGGCGTCGTCCTTGCGCCTTCCGCGTTTGCGATAACGACCGGTTCGCCGCCCTCTATAACTGCTACGCATGAATTTGTTGTACCTAAGTCAATGCCGATTGTCTTTGCCATAATAAATTCCTCCCATATTTTCCGGTAATATCCTCCGGTTTATGTCAATCAATTGATTCGATTACGGATTAATCGCAGTTTGCTACCTGTACCATTGCGTGGCGGATAATTTTATCGCCCATCTTATATCCCTTCTGGAACACCATCGCGATGGTGTTTTCGCCCAGCTCCTCGTTTTCCACCTTGGAAACCGCGTTGTGCAGCTGCGGGTCGAACGGCTCGCCGGCCTCCCCAAACGCTTCCACACTCAGCTTTTGGAGCGCCGCCGTGAACTGGCCGTTTACTAGCTCCAACCCCTTGCGGAATTCCTCCGGCGCGTCCTGCGAAGACTTAAGCGCCGCGTCCAGGCTGTCGGCGACCGTAAGGATTTCAGAAACGGCCTTTGCCGTGGCGTCAGCGTATATGTTAAGCTTTTCAGCCGTCGTCCTCTTTCTGTAATTATCGTACTCGGCGGCAAGGCGCATGTAGCTGTCCTTCTGCTTCTGGAGCTCCTCCTGCGCCTCCTTGAGCGCGCCTGAGTCCTTTTCTTTTTTGGATTCCTTTTTCTTCTGCTCTTTTTTCTGTTCAGGCTCTTCTGCCGCGGCCTGTTCGTTTTGCTCCTTTGCTTCTTCCTCATGAGTCTGAGGCGACGCCTCTTCCTTCTTCTGCTTGCTCATGAAACTCATTCCTTTCTGTGGGGACAGGCCCCTTGCTTCTTTTCAGGCTTTTATATCTCCAGCAGCTCACTGATAAGTGTACCCACCACGCCGGAAACATATTCCAGCAGGCTCAGGCTCCTGCCGTAATCCATACGGACAGGGCCGATGATTCCCACGGCCCCCGCGGGCGCCCCGGCAATCCGGTACCGCTTTGTAATGACGCTGCTGTTTGTAAGCTCCTGCCTGCCGCTCTCCGCACCAATGAACACCTCTGTGTCCTCGCCGCCGCTCAGGAGCAGGGCTGCCGTGTCCGGCGGGCTGTGCAGCAGCTTCATAACTGCGCGCACGTCCTGCAGGTCGTAATCGCGGCAAAAGAGCAGGTTTGTCTCCCCATGGAGGCTTACGTTCATCTGCGCGGCTTCCTTTGCCGATTCCATCACCGCCATGAGGATGTTGGGCATCAGCATGGCAAGCTCACCGAAGCCGGCTGCCGCCGTCTGGATGAACGCGGGCGTGATGTCGTGAAGCGTTACGCCGCCGAACCGTTCGTTTAATAGCCGGCCGAACACCTTGACGATTTCGGGCGTGAGTACGTAATCGCAGCGGAACAGCCTGTTCTTGACCATACCCGAGGAGGTAATCAAAACGGCCATTGCCGTCTGCCGGCCCGTCTGCACCAAATGGATTTTGCGGATTTCCGCCCGTTCGCCGGGTGGCGTAGTCGACGCGCACGCCATACCGGTAATCTGGGACAGGATGCCGGAGGCCTCGTTCAAGATATGCTCCGGGTCGTCTGCCGCCGCGCTCAGGCGCGCGTCGATAAATTCCCTGCTTTGCCCGGGAAGCGGCTGCGCCTGGAGCATATGGTCGATGTAATGGCGGTAGCCCCTGTGTGAAGGCACCCGGCCCGCCGACGTATGCGGCTGCAAAAGGTAGCCCATTTCGGAAAGGGACGCCATCTCGTTGCGGATGGTCGCGGAGGATACGGACAAATCCATCTGGTCGAGCAAGGCCTTGGAGCCGACCGGCTCGCCCGTGCGGATGTAGCTTTCCACCACAGCCGAAAGAATTTTACTTTTTCTCGGCGCCAGCTCCATATCCATCACCTCTCCCAGTCTATGCCGAACCTCCCTGCCGTGTTAGCACTCTAAAAAGGAGAGTGCTAATTTAACTATAATTTACCACCAGGCCCCGCTTTTGTCAAGTTTTTATTTGTAAACTAATTGTGAAGAACCGCCGGATTTCTGGCGTTTTACTTTGCTATTGACTTCCCTGCCCGAATTCTATATACTTTGAATAGAAAATCCCAGAAAGGAGAACGGCGTTTATGTGGATTGTTTTAATCGCGTCGTTGATATGCCTTGCGGTAGCCGTAATTCTGTTCGCGCCGCTCTTCCGCGGGGTACCCCTGTTTCGTCCTGTGGCGCTGTTCTTTATATTTGAAGGCGTCTGGATGGCGGCGAATTATCTCGTTACACAGCTATGGCCCGGAACGGACGCGATGCAGTGGATTCATTACACAGGGATTATCGTGTTCGGCGGTTATCTTTTAATCTGCCTGTTCTACAGCCGCCCTAAAAAGGCAAGGGAAGAGAGAAGCCCGCGCGGAAAAAAGAAAAGGGCCTCCCGCAGGGACAGGAGGAACTGATTGTAAATGGGCTATGTTTTCGCCGCTATGTGGCTTATTATCGGCGTTTATTTAATTGTAAACGGGGTCAAGGAGCATAAAATCCTCTGTTTTCTTGGCAGCTACTTTGTTTTTCTCTGCCTTTGGTGGCTCATAAACGAGCTGACGCCGGGCGTCGATATGCTCAAGGACGCGCCTTATGTCGTCGTTCTCCGGTGTATTTCCGGTGTGGTGCTTATCGCGGCGGCCGCTGTCTATTTGATTGCGCGTAAGCGCAGGAAGGACGGCGGGGACGATGGGAAACAAAAATAGACGTTTTAAAGGGGGCCTTTCGGTTCCCCTTTTTTATTGCCGCATAAAATAGAAAGCGGCGGGACCGGCCCATAAAACCGCTTTTTATAGAGACAGCCGCGCAGGGTTTTTGTCCTGCGCGGCGTTTTCTTATTTATATATAAACAGGCAAGTCCTTAAAGTCACACATTCGCGCGCCCTTCATACTTTGAATGTAAGGGGGTGTTTGATTGTCTGCACTGCTGCTTGCCGTTTCCCTGAGTATGGACGCGCTCGGAATCGGCGTATCATATGGCCTGCGGGGGATAAAAACGTCGATGGGCGCGAAAATCGTCATCTGCCTGGTATCGGTTGTTTTTACCGCGGCAGCCCTTTTTTTCGGGCATATCCTGCTTATGTTCATACCCGGCGAGGCCGCGAAGGCGCTCGGGGCGCTGATGCTCGTTGGTATCGGCGTGTATATCGTTTGTACGGGGCTGTTTAAAAAGCCGGAAAGCTTTGACGCCGACAGCTCCAGGAAAATCGAAACGGGAGAGGCGCTGTACCTGGGAATCGCGCTTTCCATCGATTCCTTCGGCGCCGGCGTGGGGTACGCCGTAACGGGAACCGGCTCTTATCTGACGCCGCTGCTCGTCGGTGCGGTCCAGCTTTTATTTTTGTGCGGGGGAATCGGACTGGGGAAAAAAATAACGATGCTCAAAAAAATCCCGCCCAGGGCGTTCAATGTTTTTTCCGGGGTACTGTTGATTTCTATTGCATGCATGCGCGTTTTTCTTTAAAATAAAACCAGAAAAATTTATTTGATAGTATGCGGCTTTTTTGGGGCTACTACATCTTGTGTTTATAAATTTTTTTTGAAAAAAGCCGGAAAAATACTTGCTTTTTTGAAAAAAAGATGATAGTATGTCTTGTACACGAGTATGAGCAGAAGGAGGTGGGACAATGCCAAACATCAAATCAGCAAAGAAGCGTGTCAAGGTTACCGCAGTAAAAACCGCGAAAAACAAAGCTTATAAGTCTGCTTTGAGAACGACGGTGAAAAAAGCGAATCTTGCTGTTGACACGAACTCAGCCGATAAGGCGGAGGCAGTACGTCTTGCAATGAAGAAGATCGACCAGGCGGCCGCAAAGGGAATTATGCACAAGAATACCGCTGCAAGAAGGAAGTCCGCACTTGCCCGCAAGCTCAACGCAACCGCTTAAAAGATTGATTTCGCCGTAAAAGCAGAGCAGTATGCCCTGCTTTTTTTGTTTTTTGCGAAGTTTTGAACAAAGCTTGAATTTTATTTTTTCCCAGGCGGAAAGATTGACTTTTTTCATAAAACTGGGTATTATAATACCAGAGACACCGTATTAATATATTTGGGGGTATTTTCGCTATGAAAAAACATAAATTCGGTATGCTGATTGCTATCATTGCCTCCGTTGCCGCCATTACGGCCGCAGTGACCGCTTTCATTATCATGAAAGAAAAGAAGAGAAAAGACGACGAGGAGCTGGAGCGGTATCTCGACTGCTCAATTCAGTAAAACAAACGGATACAATAAGACGGGACGGCGCGAAATTGCGCTGTCCCGCTTTTTTTATTGAATTTTATCAAAATACCGCCCTTTCCAAAGCGCGCGGCGTCTTGCTTTAATCCGTATTTACCTTGATGGCATCCCTCGGGCTTGCGGGGCGAAGGGACATCCCTAATTTTAAAGATGCAGCGCCTTGTTCGGGCATTCCTCAATACAACGCAGGCATAAAATACATTCCGTCCCGTTGGGGCGGTTTCTTTTATTATCCGTCATTTTTACATCCATCGGGCATATTTTTTCACATTTTCCGCAAGAAATACATTTTGTCCGGTCGTTTTTAATTCGCAGCAGGGAAAAATAGCTCGCCGGCTTTAAAAACACCGTAACAGGGCATATGTATTTACAAAACGCCCGGTTGTCCCGAAACGCAAAGGCAAGCGCTATGCCTACACCATAATAAAGCAGGTTTCCGATAATAAAGCTCCAGAGCATAACCGCTCCCAGGTTTGGAACCTGCAAAATATAGAGCGCCCCAACGAAAATAAGGGAAAGCGCAAACACCAGGTAACGAAGAAATCCAAGCCTTTTCCTGGGCGCTTTTGGCTGTTTAAATGGCAGCAAATCGAGTACCATTGCCGTCCAGCACGCATAACCGCACCAGCCCCGGCCAAACAGCAGCGGGCCGAATATTTTGGCGACGGCATAGTGGATGACGGCCGCCTCAAAAACACCGGCAAACAGATAGTACCAAAAGCCTTCTATCTGCATGTTTTCGTTCGATATTAACCCAAGGTATACAAGCATATACAGCCCCACAGCAAGCTGCACGGCGCTGCGCGCATACTTCCATTTTTTGCTGTAAAGCAATATTCCCACAGCGAGGCAGGTCCCAATGTACGAAAAGTTAAACAGATAGAATATGTTGTCGAGCGTAAGCCAAAGCGTAACCGCGACCGCCTCAAAAAGCAGCCATAATCCGAGCGGCAGCCGGTAATCCTTTTTCACTGCATCTTCCTCCTTCCCGCAGCCTCAGCCGGCTTACAGCGTATGATAAAAAAGTACAATGTCCTCAAAGCTGCCGTCCTTCATCAAAAATCCACCCGGGACAAAGCCCAGCCTTACAAACCCCAGCTTTTCATACAGATGGATGGCGGAGGCGTTTGTCCTGACGACCGCGTTGAACTGCAGTACGCGGAATCCAAGCTCTCTGCCTTGCTCCATGCAGTGCTTGACCATGTGTTCCCCTATGCGCTTCCCCCTCGCCTGCGCGCCGACCGCAAAGCTTGCATTGCATAGATGCCCGCACCGGCCGATATTGTTCGGGTGCAGGATATAAAGACCCAGGACCGTTTCCCCGTCAGCCGCAACGCCTGTAAAGCTCTGGCCCGCAAAAAAGGCCTCCGCCTCCTCCTGTGAGCCCAGCGGTTCCAGCTGCGGGAACGCATCGCCTTCCCTCACCACCGCGTTCCATATTTCCATCATAGCGGGAAGGTCCTCTTGCCTGTACCGCCTGATTGTTATATCCATTTCATTTCCCTCTTTCGCCGCGGTCGTATCCGCTTAAAATATCTCTAGAGAATAAAGGCCCGCGCCGTGACCAGGCGCGGGCCTTTTCTTTACGCTTTATTTTTCCTCTGCCGCCTGTTCCTTCGGTTCCTCTTTAAATGCAAAGAACCGCTGCCCAACATAGTTAAACATAACAAAGAACACGGAACCCGCAAGCATGGAAATGTTATCGGAAACGAGCGTTATAAGCTCCGGCATGGTTTTCCCCGCGAAAAAGCTCATTCCGGAAAGCCAGCCCGCAACTGCCGCCGAGAACCCGCCGAGCCAGTTCACGGTAATCCATGTAATCAGCGGTTTTGCGATGCCATAGGCCAGCAGGTAGCAGATTGCTATGTTGATAATAAAACGGACTGCCGTTTTTTTGTTGCTGTCCTTGTTCTGGAACGTAAAATGCTTATTCAGAAAGTAGCTTAAAATACTGCCGATAATAATATTGGCGGCCGAGCCAATCCAGTAATTGATGTCGCCGTTGAACCAGCCGAACGACGCCGCAACATTGTAGTAGCCGAGCATAATGCCGTAGCCCACAATCGTATTCACAATGCCGACCAGCACAAACTTCCAAAACTTTACGTCAAAAAATTTTTTGACTGCTCCCATTTATTTTTCCTCTCAATCCTTCAAGTCTTTATCAGTAGTATCCTCAATATTCGTACTCTTTGTGAGATAAATCGGGCGTTTTTTGCTTTCCATATAGATACGCCCAATATATTCACCGAGGATACCTACAGAAAATTCTATGATTCCGCCCAGGAAAAGCGTCGCGCAGAGGTTGGTCGCGTAGCCCGGCACATCGATTCCTGTAATCAATGTCTTGACCAGCGTTATGATAATATAAACAAACGCAAACAGGGAAATAAAAATTCCCATGCCGGAAATAACGCGCAGCGGCGCGACTGAAAAGGCGGTGATGCCGTCGATTGCGTATTTAAACAGGCCCCAAAAGCTCCACTTTGTCGTGCCGATAGTACGCTCTATGTTTTCATAGGGCAGCCATTTCGTGTCGAAGCCGACCCAACTGAATATCCCCTTGGAAAAGCGCTGTACTTCACACAGCTTTAAGACGGCGTCGACCATCTGGCGCGACATCATCCGGAAATCGACCGCGCCATACGGCATTTTAACGTCTGTAATTTTATTGCTGAGCTTATAGAACGTCCTTGAAAAAAAGCTGCGGATTTTAGATTCTCCCTGCCTGCTTATCCGCTTTGCTGCGCAGCAGTCATGGCCTTCCTCTATACCGTGTATCATCTGCGGAATCATCTGCGGCGGGTGCTGCAAATCGGCGTCCATCACAATAACATACTCGCCGCCCGCGTTTTTCAGTCCCGCGTACATAGCGGCTTCCTTGCCGAAATTTCTGGAAAAAGAGATATATTTAATATCATCCCGGCGCTGCGCCAGCTCCTTCATTTTTTGGAGCGTCTTATCCTTGCTGCCGTCGTCAACCAAGATAAACCGGAACGAATAGCCGTATATGGTACGGAGAACCTTGGTGGTTTCCTCAATAAAAACCTCAAGCCCCTCCTCCTCGTTATAACAGGGGACTACAATGTCAACCTGCTTCATAGTCATCCAAATCCTTTCTTTTCTTCCTTACCGGGAGGTTTCCCCGACACGTTAGTTTGCATACGAGGTTATTATAACAAAACACAACAAAAAAAGCAAAGAAATTCGGCTGTTTGCCAGTATCTATAGAACAGACGGCAGGCAATTTTACGTTTTTTTCATGATAAACTGATTTGCAGCAGGAATTTTATGAATTTTTGCTGGGAATGGTTTACCAAAAAGCATTTTAATGGTAAAATGGATTGTATTTGTTTACACGTTAAATTTTTCAGGAAGGATTCAAGAAAAATGAGTAAAAAGAAAAAGAAAGGCCGTCCCAATACGGCGCCGCCCGCCGGTACGCTTCAAACGCTCGAGCGGCAGGCGAACACGAAGCTTTACCTCGTTTTGTCGTTTGTCATTCCATTTGTACTTATGGGGATTTCCTATGCCCTGCACGGCGTATATCCGTTTGGGAACGAGCAAATTCTCGTAACCGACCTATGGCAGCAATATTACCCGTTCCTGTCGGATTTCCAGAACAAGCTGCAGGAGGGCTCCTCCCTGCTGTATTCCTGGGATACGGGCATGGGCACCAACTTCGTCGCGCTGTCCGCCTATTATCTTGCAAGCCCGCTTAACCTGCTTACGCTGATTATCCCGGCGGAATTCCTGCGTGAGGCGCTTACCCTGTTTTTGATGATACGTATTGGCTGCGCAGGCCTGTTTACCGCGATTTTCTTAAAGTCCACCTTCAAGCGCAACGATATTACGCTGCCCCTGTTCTCCGTACTGTATGCGCTGTGCGCCTTTACGATGGGCTATTACTGGAACATCATTTGGTTCGACACCTTCGCGCTGCTCCCGCTCGTCGTGCTCGGCACGGTCGCGCTCGTGCGGGAAGGGAAGTTCCGGCTCTATATCATTTCCCTCGCGCTTGCCGTCATGACCAACTATTATATGGGCTTTTTTATCTGTATTTTTACGGCGTTCGTCTTCTTCGGCGTATGTATCTGTACGAAAATACCATGGAAGACCTTTTTCAAACGCCTGGGCCTGATTGCGGGAAGCTCCGTATTGGGCCTGATGCTGACGGCGTTTATCACGCTGCCCGCCTACCTCAACCTGCAGCTGACCTACAGCGCGGAAAACGCGTTCCCCTCCACCTGGCGGTTTGAAAATTCGTTCTTCGACATATTCGGGAACTTCTCGGCCTTTGCCGAGCCAAACGTCAAGGAAGGCCTGCCGAACGTGTATTGCGGCATCATCTGTGTAATGCTTGCCGTTGTGTTCTTCCTTTCAAGAAAGATTAAAACGCGCGAAAAGGTTTTCAACATATCGGTTCTGGCGTTTTTGATTCTTAGCGTCAACGTCAACGTTTTGAACTTTATCTGGCACGGGTTCCATTCTACCAATATGATTCCGTACCGCTATTCCTTCCTGATTTCCTTCATCCTGGTCATTATGGCCTACCGCGCGTTCCAGCTGCTCGAGGATATGAGTACGGTCGATTTGGCCGCAATGGCGGCGGTCGCCGTGTTCGTTATCGCGTGCGCCGCGTTTGGGCCGCAGGGTACGACCGCCGTAGCCGGCAGCGCGGTGCTCGCGGCAATCATTCTTCTTGTTTTCTTCCTCTATCAGAAAAAGGTATTCAATAAAAAGACGGTCACCGGCATCATATGCGGCGTTATTTTGGTCGAGATGTGTATCAACGCCTATATTGGAGTAGATACCGTCCGCGTAACCTCGCGCTCCAGCTATCCCGACCAGTTCGATACCGTACAGAAATCCATCTCGGCAATCAAAGCGCAGGACGATGAAAAGTTCTACCGCACGGAATTTTCCGCCTTCTATTCCCTCAACGACCCGCCGCTTTACGGGTTCCAGGGACTTTCACAGTTCGCTTCCACCGCAAACGTCAACGTAACGAATTATCTTGAGGGAATCGGCCTGCTCGGCTGGGACGCCGGCAACCGGTACTATTACGCCGAAACCTCTCCCCTTACCAACGCGTTTGTCGATATTAAATACCTGATTGCCAAGAACGGGTATTTGGCCGATACCGTCAACTGGTCAAAAACGGCTGACGTAAACGGGATGAATTCTTACAAAAACAACCGGTACCTTTCCCTGGGCTTTATGGCGGACAACGCGCTTGCCACCTTCCAGCCGAACAAGCTCGACCCGTTTGCCGCGCAGCAGGAGCTGTTTGAAAAATCGACGGGTATCACCGACGAGCTGTTCACGCGCGTAAAGGTCAAGACCGCCGGACACAACAATTACGACGTATTCTATGACGCGGAGGGAGTATACGGCCAATATAACTATAAACCGAAGGATACGGCTAAGACCGGCTCCGTCAAATGGAATTACGAAATGCCGGAGGACGGCGTGCTGTACGCTTACGCGAAAATCGACAATGCGGAAAATATGCTGGTAAGCAGCGGCGGCTCGGAGCACTGGTTCAACATCAAACGCCCCTACATTTTCTCCGCCGGAAGCTATAAGAAGGGAGATACCGTCTCCTTCTTCTCTAATATCTCGGAACAGGGCGTCGGCGGAAACGCTGATATTTATGTCTGCATGCTCAACCAGGACGTTTTCGACCGGGGCTACGACCTGCTGAACGACGAGACGCTTGCAATTACCGATTTCTCCTCCACTGAGGTCAAGGGTACAATCGATGTAAAGGCCGACGGCCTGATGTACACCTCTATCCCGTACGAACCGGGCTGGACAGCGTTTGTTGACGGCGAGGAAACGGAAATTACGCCCATTGCGGACGCGATGTGCGCGGTCTATCTTGGCGAAGGCAGCCACGAAATTACCTTTAAGTATTCGCCCGCCGGCTTTATTCCGGGCGTTATCGCGGGTGTGGCCGCACTGGTTATCTTTATCGCTATGATTGTAGCGGCGCAGCTTTACCGCAAGAGGAAGGCTGTTCCCGCGGAGGAACCTGCCGAGCCGGCGGCTGAATAAACTGCTTATTCTTAATATGCTTTATAAAGGAAGGGAACCCACATGGGTTCCCTTCTCTTTTTTTGTAACCGAAAACCCCCGGCAGTGCCGGGGGTTCAGAAAAGCTTTAGCGATGAATAGGAAATAAAAACTCCTTTTGGTAGAATAAAAGTGCGGCCTGACAACTGCACAAAAAACCAAAAGGAGGACATTCAAGAAATGAAT
>OJQY01000228.1_pt1 | contig 40339 bp, 36 predicted proteins | sample 1599091 | NCBI WGS metagenome assembly OJQY01 (sample SAMN03922524, study PRJEB24848) | human gut metagenome | isolation source: stool sample | host: Homo sapiens | place: Germany | collected 2010-02 | reverse complement strand
AAAGAGAAACACGCAATGCGTTATACTCCTTATCGAGGGCTGGCCGCGGTCACCGCATGGGTCAAGCTCAAGTTTGCTGCGATGAATCTCAAGAAACTCGCCCTCCACAAGTGGCGACCTTTTCTGCTTTTCTATCTTCACCTACTACTAGAAGCCACTTCGCTACGATGCAATGTGGCTTCTTTGACAGGCTGAGGGGGGCGTTCGCCGCCCCCCTTCAGGTTCCTTTACTGGGTGATATAAGCAGCGCCGAGGTTGAAGGTGCCGTTGGGATTGAACACAATGCCGCTGATGTTGTTGGCGTAGGAGATGAAACGCGGATACTGGCCAAGGATGACGTACAGCGCGCTGTCCAGATACTCCTGCTGATACTGATGGAAGATGGCCGTACGGGCTTCGATATCGCTCACGTTCTTGGCGGAGAGGAGCAGCTCCTGAATCTCCGTCACGTGCTTGGGATCGCAGTAGGCCAGCGTGGAGTTGTACTGCTGGTTGGGATCCAGACCCTGGATGGCGATAACACCGATGCCCATTTCACCGGAGCGCTTGTCCTTGATCAGGTCAATCCAGGCGAGGCGCTCGAGGGGCTCAAGCTCCAGCGTGATGCCGGACGCCTTGACCTGCTCCTGAATGAGCTGGCACATGGTGGCATCGGGCTCACGGGCGATGTAGGACAGCTTGATGGTGATGCCGTCGGGATAGCCGGCCTCAGCAAGCAACTCCTTCGCCTTTTCGGGGTTGTAGGTGTAGGGGTTGTAATCGGAGTAGAACCACTGGTCGGGAGTAGCGTCGAAGGCTTCCACAACGCCGTAGCCTTCCAGACATACTTCCATGATTTCCTCACGGTTGACGGCGAAGCTCATGGCCTGACGGATGAGGGGATTGTTGAGCTTCTCATCGTTGAGGTTGAAGCACATGAAGTAGGTCTGACGGTTGTTGGTCATGACCGTAATCAGGTTATCCATCTCCATGCTCTTGGAGATGCTGTTGGCGGAGGAATGATAATCCACCATGTCGATATCGCCGGTCTGGAGGTTAATGGTCTTAACGGAGTCGTCGCTCATGAGGCGGAAGACCACTTCATCCAGATAGGGCAGAGATTCGCCGTCCTCGCCCTTGAGGTAGTAGTTCTCGTTACGCACGAGCGTCACATGGTCGCCCTGCACATACTCCTTGAGCTTGAAGGGGCCGGTGCCGCAGGCATTGGTCACGATATCTCCGCTGGCCAAAGAGGCGGGAGAGAGCATGAGGCCGCAGATGTTGGTGAACACGCTGGGCAAAGCCGCATCCGGCTTGGCGAGGTTCACATTGACGGTGAATTCATCCACCACGTCGATGGAGACGATGTTGCCCAGCTCGCTGGTCTTGTAGACGTGGCCGGTATCTTCGGCGATAGCCCAGTCCAGATTGGCCTTAACCGCTTCCGCATTGAAGGGGGTACCATCATGGAAGGTAACGTCGTCGCGCAGCTTCAGAGTGAAGATCAGGCCATCCTCAGAGGTTTCCCAGCTCGTTGCCAGCTTAGGAGCCAGATTGCCGGCTTCGTCAAAGGAAATCAGCGTATCGAACACCATGTAGTAGATGTAGCCGTCCTCATTGCGCGAGGAGGTGGTGGCGGGGTTAAAGGATGTGAGCTTGTTCGTTTTGGCGATCGTCAGCGAACCGCCGCGCACGGGTGCTTCTGCAAGCGCCGGGGCCATCAGGCTCAGGCACAGGACCAAGACGAGAAACAACGACAACAGTTTTTTCATGGGGACCCTCCTTTTTCATTTTTGTTGTTTGGAAATGTGTACGATCTCTCAACTGTCACTATCACTATATCTTTATGGCCTTTTTTGACCATATACTCAATTTTGATTTTTATTGACTGCAGCGAAACAGTTTCTGATCGGTCCAAAAAAACCGCACGCATATTTTCCTGCGGTTTCAAATGGTTTACCACACGGGGTTTTCCCGATCCAGTCCTTCAAAGAAATAATAGGTATCGCCCTTGGGACGGATATCGGTGAGCGTGCCGGTGTAATGGCGCAGGTTGCGCGGCTTATAGGGATGCTTGAGTACCTCATCCACATTGACTTCAATACCCAGACCTGGCTTGTCGCCGATGAGCAGATAGCCGTCCTCAAACACGACGTTCTCGTTGGTGACAGCAGTGCGGAACTTGCCGTCGGTGAGCATCATCTCATGGATGAGGAAGTTGGGCGTGCAGGCTGCCAGCTGCAGGATGGCCGCGTTGGATACGGGCCCAGAGGGATTGTGGAAGCTGACCGGGACGTGTGTGGCCTCGCACATGGCCGCGATTTTGCGGCTTTCCAGCATGCCGCCGGTGTGGAAGATATCCGGCTGCGCGATGTCGATGGCTTCCTTATGAAGCACATCCCAGAAATGATACTTGCCGTAGAAGCGCTCGCCGGCTGCGATGGGCACCATGCTGTGATCGCGCACGCGGCGGAGGCTGTCGATGTTGTCCGGCACGGTGGGCTCCTCCATCAGCATAGGCTTGAAGGGAGCCAGCTCTCGGGAAGCCTCGATGGCGGTAAAGTGGTTAAAGCGTCCGTGGCACTCAATGAGCAGCTCGATATCGGGGCCGACCGCCTCGCGCACCGCACCCACGATGGCAACAGCCTTGTCCATTTCGCTGCGGGTCAGCGTCATATGCGCCTTGCCGAAGGGGTCCCACTTGAGCGCCTTCACGCCGAGAGCAACCGTTTTTTTCGCTGCGCTGGCAAATTCCTCTGGCTCGCGTGCGCCAATGAACCAAGCATTGGCATACATTTTCACCTTGTCGCGCATTTTGCCGCCCATCAGATTATACACAGGCTGGTTGTAGAATTTGCCCACAATATCCCACATAGCGATTTCGATGCCGCTGAGCGCGCTCATCATCACGGGACCGCCTTTCCAGTAGGAATCGCGGTAGACTTCAAACCACATCTTTTCAATATCAAGAGCGTTGCGGCCCAGCACCATGCGGCGCAGATCCTCCACGCAGCCCTCCAGCGCCATTTCGCGCGTGCCAAGCGAAGCTTCGCCCCAGCCATGAAAACCATCGTCCGTCTCAACCCGAATGAACGCCCAATTGGTACGGAATGCATCCATCGTATAGATTTTCAGGTCAGAAATCTTCACCTTGATCTACTCCCTTCTTCGGTTTTACAGTTGGGTAAGCTTCACTGCATCCACATGCATTTGAGCCAGTGTGCGAATGCCGTCGTAATCTTCCTTTTCAATCAAATCCCGTCTGAAGATGGTGAAGCCTGTGCCGACCGCCTTCACGCCCGCCGCCAGAAGCTGCGGAATGGTGACAGGGTTCACACCGCCGGTAGCCATCAGCGGAATGTGACCAAGCGGTCCCCGCAGATTTTGAATGTAGTGAAAACCCAAATCATCCGCCGGAAAGAGCTTGACCATATCCGCACCCAGCTTCCATGCCCGCTGAACTTCCGAGGGCGTCATTGCTCCCGGTATGCTGAGCATGCCCAGCCTTTTGGTTTCCGCCATCACTTCTTCGTCCGTGCCGGGCGAAATGATGTATTCCGCGCCGGCCTCATAGGCTGCACGAACCTCCTCAACCGTCAGAACGGTGCCTGCGCCCAGCCGCATCTTGCCGCCCACGGCCCTTGCTATCGCACGAAGCTTTTCTGCATTTTCCTCAATGGGATTTTCAATGGTGTGATCGAAGGTGCTCTCCAACAGGGTGATGCCCGCCTGCGCGCAGGCCTCCGCTGCTTGGACAAGAACCGGTGTTTGTATCCCCCGGGAGATAACGACCAGCTTATCCTGAGCAATCTGTTTCAGAAGTTTGTTCAATTTCATTCCTCCTTGCGCATGGGGGCAGATCGGCTTTTGGTTGTTCCTATATGTTGCTGGCATTATCATAGCGTATCGTTTTCAGCGTCGCAAGCCCTTTCCCCGAAGTGGCAAAAACGGATATATATTTTTCAATAATCAGACAATGTGCAGATTGTCTGAAAACGTCATATTTATGAGAGATAAGATCTCATTCATCTATCCTATCTCAAACCAGTATCAATCTAACCTCAAACATGACAAGAAGTGAGCTCAATCTGAGCTCACTTCTCTTCTATTCACCTATCTCTTCTCAATCCCGTTCCCCATAATAGATATTCTCCACCGGGCTGAACTTACTGTACCTCTTCTTAATATCCGCGTCGGTCACATCCAGATACGCCTGCTCGGTAATGGTCACACTGGAATGGCCCAATATCTTACTGAGCGTATAGATATCCATCCCGGCCATCAGACATCTTTTAGCAAAGTTATTCCTGAGTGTATGCGGCGACACATGCTTCTTGATCCCGCTCCTCTTCACATATCAGAAAGCATTTCCGCCAAGCTTTTCGTATAACTGAACCTTTTCATTATGAAGCCCGCAGGAGTACCTGTTTGATTAAACAAGATATCCTGCGACCAGGCAATATAGTCGCTCTTTTGGGCCAAAGGCATCTTAAGCATTTGATAGAGCTTTTCCTTAGGGGCATTTCCATGGCTGTATACTTTTGCTGCAATTGAGCTGTTTCCCTGCACCAGGAAGATGCTTCCTTCGCCACCGCACCTAATCGGAGATGGTTCAAGCTCGTACCCGTTTTTTATCAGCGCTTTGTAGTACACTGGCATGCACAACCTTTTCAATTCATTTGCTATACAAAATTTCAGCTATACGGTCGTTAAGCGCGTGGTAATCAGGAGGAAAATAATAGGAAACGGGCTTGCTTTGCGGAAGTTCCTTTTTACGCTGGATCACGGCAAGGGTAATATCGTCCGAGATGGAGGTGAGAGATGCCAGCGGCTGCCTGTAGGGTAATACTTGAGAAACAATATGCCTTTCAGCCTGCTGCGTATCCCCTCCTTGAGACATGGCCTGAATCATCCGCGGATAAAAATCACTGGGACGTGGCTTGCGAAAAATATTGGACATGGCGCGGACAACGCCGCCTTCCCCGCCTTGCCAATCAAAAGCCCATGGACTTAAAAACGTTGCCGCCATTGCCTTATCCATGGCGATACCGGCAGAACGAAGGGCACGGTTCGTGATGCGGCCATAGATACCATCCGTGCACAACAACACACTTTGATAATGTCCTTCAGAGAAGCCGAATTGCCACCATGCCTCACCAGCCAAAAGAGGGATGACATATTCTCCATTTTCTGCTGTCATTGGTTCCGTTGGCATTTCCAAGGTGCCTGAATCATCCATTAGAAAAATTCCGCCATCACCCGCATGGCCCCACCAAACCCCCTTTTCTGTCATCCATGCAGCATGAAGTGTCGTATTCATCTGGCGGGCATCTATTCCGGCTGATCGGGCTGCTGCGGCAATTGCGTCTTTCGCTGCTTTAAAAGAATGTTTCATGAATGTACGTGGATCTTTTTTCACGTCTGATATATGGGTATCAAAATAAGCCGCGGCACTCGTACAGGCAATTTCAGCTCCTTCGTCCGCGCGGGGTTCACTTCCTACTCCATCCGCCACCACTACAAAAACAGTCTGGTCATCCATCAGCTGAAGCTTGTGATAGTCCTGAAGCACCATTCCTTGCGCAATATGATTTTTCCCACGCAGCGATAAGGCCACGGCAGCAATGTTCTCTCCGGCGATCGTAGAAAGAAAGCAGTCCGGATGCAGAATGTTTCCTTCTTCAATTTTTGGGCATTCCTCCTGTTTGGATGCGGCAGGAGAGGCTGTCACTTTCGTTTTTCCTGGGCAAAAGAATTTATGCTTGTAAAATGAGTCTTTCCCCAATGCTATCAATCGTTCCATGGCACTTTCTTTTCTACGGGGTTATACGGTTCCATGTTGGGGCCCAGATTGCTCTCTAGCACATTATCTGTAGGTTTGCTGTGAGAAATAATCTGCATGCTTTTGCTGGCCCAATCAAATATCTCCATAAAGGCATTGTTGTTTACCGCTAAAACACGATGTGTAAGCGTGGATAAGAAATCCATGTTGGCACCTTTAACACCAAAAGCATGAAACCGCATGTGACCATAGCGGCCCTGGCTTTCTCTGGCAGAGATCAACTTTGCGATACCTTCCATGTCCTCCGTTGGCTCACCATCCGTAATCATTAACACAAAAGGCTTATAGCATTCGATACCTGCGGCATGATAACGACTTACCTGATCGTGTACGGCTTCAATCGCATATCGGATGCCCGTGGCCATAGCCGTAGTGGAATGGGCGCTAAGGGTTGGGGGCTTAAATTTGGCTATAGGACAAAAAGGCGTGACAATTGAGGCCTTGCTGTTAAATTCAACAACGCATACATCCACTCTTTTTGCAGAAAGCGGGTCCGCACAAACATCTTTTTTAAAATGCTGCAAAGCTCTGTTTAGTTCATCAATCTTGCTTCCTTGCATTGAGCCGGATGTATCAACCAGCAGGCAGCAAGCAACATGAGGTTCGCTGATAAAATCAAGCGAATTCTGACCGTTTTCACTTTCTTTCTGCACTTTTTTACGAGCTTCGTTATCGGCATCAGCAACAATTCTATCCCAGTCAATTTGCGACATGTTACTTCCCCCATAAAATTCAACATTTTTATATATTTTACCATGCCGCATTGTCTTTTTCAATGAGCCAATATCCAAAATTTATTCGTTTTGTTATAAATTTTTTAGGCCTTTTGCAAACTTCTCAGCCTGTCCAAAACCCTTTTGAGAGGTTCGGGGGCAACAGCTCTCCAAACCGTATTCCGAATCTCCGGTGCCTTTTCCAAATCTTTAATTTGAAGAAGGCATTCCACTGACATGTGCGCTGGATTCAGAAGCCGTGCGTAGCAAGATTTCCCCGGTCGTGCCGCAGGCGCAGGGGGAAACGTGTTTTGCCGAAAAAGGCCGGCGCTGCCGGACTTCACGCAGTGGCGGCAGTATATTCACCGCCGGTAATTGCAAATGCCTTCACCGGCCTGAGCAGCCACGCCTGAAAGCGCAGCGGGTTCATTTCATATTGTCCAAAAAGGCTGATTCAGGCGACATTCAAACAGCGCCTCAGCATTGCAGATTGTTCGCGGTCCGAGATCTGGCGTTTTCGAAAACCCGGTAAATGATTTTGCTCCAGCTTCAATCAACCTTCCCTGTCTTTTTTCTCCCCTGCGTTTTTGCCGGCATAGTTCGGGCCGTTCCGTCGGATTTCCTGCTTCCCCGCCTTATGGTTCCTGATCTTCTTCCTCTTCCGTGCGGTCCTGTTCCATCATGCTTCTGATTTTGCTGGTAGACTCAATCAGTTCTCCAAAGCCGTAGATGAACAGGGAAGTCACATACGTCGCTACGCTCCCGGCCAGCAGTATCGTGAGGCCCGCCGCCATGGTCGGATGAAAGCTGCTGTTGTTGATCCATAACCCCACCGCCGTCAAAAGCGCTGCAATGATTCCAATGGCGCAGACAATCCGCGCAAGCACCTTGATCTTTCCGCCGATGTTATGTTACATCTTCCGTTTCCCCTTCCTTTGTGAGCGGTCAAGACCGACAGTCTGTGAAGCACATTACCGCCCGGCAAACACAGCCCCGTGCGCCTGCATGCACCGGCGCACCTGCGCCCCATCCACCGCACGCACCTCAGGATTCAGCGCCGCAGCGATGCCCGCCGCTTCTCCCAGCGCCATGCATACCAGCTGGATGCGCATGGAGCTTTGCGCCGCAAACGTAGCCGAGGAGCAGCGCCCCGCCACCAGCAGGTTGTCCAGCTCGCGCGTGACCAGACAGCGATAGGGAATTTCATAATATTCGCCGGGTTCCAAATGAATCAGCACCAGGTTGTGCTCGTTGTGAATATCCACCGGATAGGCGGTTTGCGCCACGCAGTCGTCAAAGCGGCGGCGTGCGCGGATATCCTCCTCCGTCAGTACGTATTCGCCCACCAGCCGCCGCGATTCGCGGATGCCCGGAATGGAGGAGAACGCCTGGAGATAGCTGTGTTCAAAGCCGGGGAACCGCCGCTTGAGGAACGTCAGGATGCGCACGGCGGACTTGCGGGAATACAGCACCATCTCCGTAACGGAACGCGCGCTCACCGCGTCGAGGATATGCCCCGCCTCCGGGCAGTTGAACCACAGCACATCCTTTCCCAGGGTGGGATGGTAGTAGATCTGCACATAGCTGCCGTCGCGCTCGGTCAGCGCGCCTTCCTTCACGCCCTCACGCAGCAGCTTGGTGAAGGGGTTGAAGCTCTCCTCGCGCCACAGCGAATAAAACTCCATGGGAAAATGATCCCCGCCGAAACGGTAGCCCCATTCCTTCAGCGTCTGCTCCACACGGGCCACGTCCACGCCACCCACGCAGAAGCGCAGCGTCATGGGCTGGTTTTCACCCTCCATGCCGCATGCGGTTTCACAGCCGCAGGCCAGCGCCAGCCGCGCGCCGCCCGTGCAATCGATAAAGGCGCGGGCAGCATAGCCCAGCAGGCCCGAAGCGGTGTTGACCACCACCGTTTCCACCTTCCGGCCCTTCAGCTCTGCGCCTACCAGCTCTGCGCCGTAAAGCACCTCCACGCCGTACCGGGCGCACATCTCCTCAAGATGCAGCTTGGCCATCTCCGGGCTGGCGAAGTACGTGTCCCCCGCGCACCCTTCCCGCTCCATGCTGCTCTGCAATTCATCCGCCAGGGAGCTGTTTCCCGTCAGCTGCGGCATATGATTGGTCATGCGCGGCACGGTCAGCGCCAGCGTGGACGTTCCGCCCAGCGCATATTCACGTTCCAGAATGATCACGCGCGCACCTTCACGCGCCGCCGCGCAGGCCGCCATCACGCCCGCCGTGCCGCCGCCTGCAACGATCACATCATAGGTCTTATCCACAGGCTTGTAATTGATTGTAAGCTGCGCCATTTTCCGTTTCACCTCAGCTATCAGAATCCATATTTATTGTAGGGATTCGCTAAGGAAAAGTCAATTTGTTATGCTATTTTGGTCAACGTCGCGCTTAAATTCGGTCAACCGAGTTTCTTCACACATGACCCCACATTGATTATAATAAGAGGCAGTAAAGGTATCCTGCCTTTCAAATGCCCATTCAAGAAAGGAGACTGAACTGATGAAGAAACTTACGTCTCTGCTGCTGGCCGTTCTGCTGCTGGCCATGGCGATTCCCTCCATGGCGGAGGAGCCTGTCCATCTGAGAATCGCCACCTGGACAAGCAATGAGGATCAGCTTAAGCTGCTGAGCAGCTTCGTGGATGAATTCGCCCAGGCCAAGGGCATTGCCATTGAGCCGGAATTCATCTCGCTGTCGGGCACGGAATACAGCAGCCTGCTGCTGATGAACCTGCAAAGCAATGAGCCCGCCGACGCCTTCTGGGTCATGGAAGCGGACATCAAGGCCTACATGAGCGCCGGCCTGTGCGCCAAGCTCAATGACGCCATGGCCGCCTACGATCCCGACGACCTGGATGACGGCGCCATGAGCCTGTGGTGCGACGGCGATGACGTGTATGCCATTCCCTTCTCCACCAGCCCCTTCATCATGATCTACAACGCCGACCTCTTTGCCGAGGCGGGCCTGAAGGACCCCAACGAATATGTTGCCGAGGGCACCTGGACCTGGGAAACCTTCCGTGAGTGCATGAAGGCCATCAAGGACAAGACCGGCGTGTACGGCTACATGACGGTGAACAACGCCGGCTACTCCGACCGCACCGAGATGAACCTGACCCCGTTTGTGCGCGGCTTTGGCGGCGACTTCTGGACGGATGATCTGGAAGTGCTCATCGACTCGCCCGAATCCATCGCGGCTGTGCAGATGTTCCACGACATGGTGTATGTGGACGGCTCCGTGGTTCCTCCGGGAGATGAAAGCAACTTCTTCACCGGCGGCGCGGCCTGCACCTTCAACCAGATTTCTCAGCTGGGCAACCTGGCGGATGTGACCTGGAAGTGGGGCGTGTCCAAGCTGCCCGGCGATGTGTCCTTCCTGGGCCAGGCGGCCATGGCTGCCAACGCCGCCAGCGCCAACGCCGATCTGGCTGCCGAGCTGGTGTCCTACATGACCAGCGCAAGCTGCGCCGCCCGCGTGGCCCAGTACTGGCCGCCCTGCCGCAAGTCCGTGCTGGAAAGCGAGGAGTTCCTCAATTCCAATGCCTACCTTACCCCCGAGCAGATGAAGGACATCGTGGCCAGCTCTGTGCTCTCCAGCCGCGCCATGTCCAGCAACATCAATTCCCCCACCATCGACATCGAGACCGAAATCGTGTTTGACAAGCTGTGGAATCCCGATGCGGATGTTGCCGCCATTCTTGGCGAAATCGCCACGATTTACCGCAACAACCTGCAATAAGCGTTTCCCCTCTGTTCCCAGCATCGCCGGAGGCGCCCCCCGCAGGCGCTTCCGGTCAACTACGGCGGCGGCTTGGCCGCCGCTGCTTTTACAGGAGGCAGCATGAAAGACACCTCGCTGTCCGCCCGCCGCGCCCTCCGGGAGAGCGCGAGCGGCTATGCGTTCATCCTCCCGCAGATGATCGGTTTTTTTCTTTTTGTCCTGATTCCGCTGGTAAATGTGTTCATCTACTCGTTCCAGAATCGCAACATGCTCTTTGGTACGAGCAACCCCATCGGCTTTCAAAATTACGCAACGCTTTTCCAGGATTCGTTGTTTTACCTGACGCTGAAAAACACGCTGATCTTCTCCGTTTTTCTGGTGCCGCTGAATCTGGCGCTGGCGCTGGGTCTGGCGCTGTATCTGGGCGATGGCAACTTTGGCACGCGCTACATCCGCGCCATCATCTTCCTGCCCGTGGTTACCTCCGGTGTGGCATGGTCCATCGTGTGGAAGTATCTGCTGCAGGGAGGCACGGCGGGCCCCATCAACTGGGCGCTGGCTCAGCTGGGCATTCAGGGGCCCAACTGGCTTCAGGAAAAGGGCTGGGCCATGGCCGCGGTGGTCGTCACCCGCGTGCTGAAAAACCTGGGCACCAACGTCCTGGTATTCTACGGCGCAGTCATGAACCTGCCGGGAGAAATCGTGGAGGCGGCGCGCATTGATGGCGCAAGCAGCTTTGCGCTGTTTCGCAAAATCAAGCTGCCGCTGCTGATGCCCACGGTGCTCATGGCCTCTATCGTAACGATGATCGGCTCCATGCGCGTGTTTGATACCATCAAACTCATGACCGAAGGAGGCCCGGAGGGCAGCACCATGGTGCTGGTCTACTATGTGTATTACCAGGGCTTCCGCGCCTACAAGAGCGGCTATGCGTCCGCCATCGCGGTCATCCTGTTTTTGATTATGCTGGGCATGACGCTGCTGCAATGGCTGGCCAGAAGGAAGGTGTCGCATTATGAGGAGTAACGTTTCTCCCGCGCGTCTCCTTCGCTGGATTCCGCGCCTCCTGCTGATTGCGGCGGTGACGCTGGTGTTTATCTATCCTTTCTGGTGGATGATGGTCAACTCCCTCAACACCAACGCGCAGGTCTTTGGTCCGCCCCGCCTGCTGCCGCAGAGCTGGAGATGGCAAAACTACGTGGAAATCTTCCAAAAGCAGCCCTTTGCCCGGCACTATGCCAATACGCTGCTGGTGGCGGGTGTGGGCACGTTGGGCAACGTGCTGATCTCCGCCCTGTCAGGCTATGGATTTGCGCGGGTGCGCTTTCCGGGCCGCGGGATTCTGTTCATCCTGCTGCTCACTGCGCTGATGATGCCGGTGGAGGTCATCATCATTCCGCTGTTCTATCAGATGAAGGCATGGCATTTGACCGACAGCCTGCTGCCGCTGATATTCCTGCCTGTCTTTTGCTCGCAGGGCGCGCTGTCGGCATTTATGTTCCGGCAGTTCTTCATCACCGTGCCCAAGGAGCTGGAGGAGGCGGGCCGGCTGGACGGAATGGGACATGGCGGCATCTTTTTCCGCATCATGCTGCCCATCTCGGTGCCAGTGGCGTCTTCTGTGGGGATTCTGGCGTTTCTGGCCACGTGGAACATGTATCTGGAGCCGCTGGTCTTTACCACCAGCATCGACAAATATACGCTGCCGCTGTCCCTGAACAATTTCAACGACGTATATGGCCAGCCCGAATGGCACCTGCAGCTGGCGGCTACCACCCTGAGCGTCATTCCCGTCATGCTGGTGTACCTGTTCTTCCAGGAAAAGGTGACGGATGCGATGGTGAACTCCGGCCTGAAAGGATAACCGCTTATGAAGTATTGGAACATCAGCCTGCCGCGGACCCCCGCATTGGCGCTGGCCTGGCAGATGCTGGAAGGCTGCCTGCGGACCTATGACGTGCCCATGGAGGACGCGGAGGACGCCTGCCGCATCATCGGCGCTGTGGTGCCGGACGCGGCCCTGCCGCCGGAGGGCTACCGCATGCGCATCTGCACGGAGGGACCGTTGCAGTCAGTTGAAATCACGGGGGCAACGGACGTATCCGTGCTCTATGGCGTGTCGGATTTCGTCAATCTCGTAGTGCCAAAGGCAGAGCAGGCCCATACGTGGATGAAGCCCTATTACTTCCGTAATCCCTTTGAAGAGGGGTTTGAGGACATGGACTGCGTGCACGCGCCTCAGGTGCGCCGACGCGGCCTGTGGACATGGGGTTATGTCATTTACGATTACCGGCGCTACCTGGCCAACATGGCCCGCCTGAAGCTGAACGAAATCGTCATCTGGAACGATTACGCACCCCTTAACGCCGCTGAGGTGGTGGCCTGCGCGCACGATTTGGGCATCCGGGTCATCTGGGGATATGCCTGGGGATGGGACACCAAAATAGATGTTCGCCTTTCCGACGAAACCCTCCTCGCCCGCCTGGCAGACGAGGCCGTCGAGCGCTTTGAACGTGAATATGCGGCCCTTCCGGGGGATGGCATCTACTTCCAGAGCTTTACCGAAACCGCCGAGCAGGAGCTGGACGGCCGCTCCATCGCCGATGTGGTGGTCCCGTGGGTCAATGGCATTTGTGCCCGCATCCTTGAAAAGCGGCCAAAGCTGGAATTGCAGTTCGGCCTGCATGCCACCTCGGTGGCGCAAAAGCTGGACCGAATTGCTCAAATTGACCCGCGGGTACGGATTGTGTGGGAGGATTGCGGCGCGTTTCCCTACGCCTATCTGGCCGAGAACGTGGCCCATGCCCGGGAGACCGAGGATTTTACCCGCAAGTTTTCGCACCTTCGCGAGCATGGCGCCACAGGCGTGGTGACCAAGGGCATGATTTGCCTGGACTGGACCGACTTCGTACACCGGGCGGGGCCCGAACGCATCGGCGAATGCAGCGCCGGGGAAATCGCCGCACGCCTCCCCATCGCGCGCAGGGTCATGCGCCTTACGCAGAGCTACTGGATGCAAAACGGGGCTCACCTGCAAAGCATTGTAAACCCGCTTTTGCAGGGGGACCCGGAATGCCAGATCCTCGCGCTGATGGAGGACGGCCTGTTTGAAACGTCGATCTGGCTTCCGACGGCACTGTTTGCCGCCACCCTCTGGGATAGCCGGACTCCCTTTCCTCAGCTGCTCACGGAAACCGCGCAGCGGCCCGACGTGGTCTTTGCCAACGCACCACAGGCTGATACGGTATGACGATGCCGCCCCGCAAATGCGGGGCGGCATTGCATTATTCACAATAATCCGACGGCAGCATGTCAAAGCGTCTTTGGAAGCAGCGTGTGAAGTAGCTTACGCTGGAAAAGCCCACCGAAGCCGCTACCTCCGTAACGGTACACTTCTTTTCCAGCAGCAGGCCACGCGCGACATTCAGGCGGTACGCATTGAGATATTCGCTGAAGCACAGGCCAAAGTCGCGCTTAAAGCGGCGGCAAAAATAACTTTGCGAATAGCACAGCTCGGCGGCAACATCGCGGGAGGTAAGATTGCCGGCATAGCGCCGGGCAATGCAGGCCGATACCCGGCGGCAAAAATCCTCGTCCAAAGGGGCCGAGGCGGCGCTCAATCCTTCCAGACGGGGCGCCAGCAACGAAAACATCAGCATCAGATGCCCGCGTGTTATCAGCGTCCATCCGGCGGGATGTTCCTGACAGGCCCTGATAATCTTAAGCAGATGATCGGCTACCTGCGCAGTGATGGGATCCTCCTTTTTCAGCACGCCGCGAAGCGGCGTCACGTCCACATCCGACCTGGCAAAGGCAGGATCAGCGTTATGCAATAGTGAAAGATCAAAGCAAATGCAGTGTTCACGCAGTGGCGTGGCGCGGTCCGCCCTGGCTTCATGGGGCACAAAGGGAGGGATGAGAATCACCTCTCCTGTGTGGATGGGCAAGGGTTCCCGGTTAAGGGTAATGACTCCGTCGCCGGATTCCAGATACAGCACCTCAAATTCCCGGTGCAAATGGCGCTTGTACCATCGTCCGGAGGCCATGTCCTCGCCCGTGCGGCGGGAAACATAGCAGGCAATGGGCAACTCCGTAAATTTGGACATAAAGTCCTCAAAATACATGCGGGGGCCCTCCCTTCGCGTATCAGTATACCACGCGCAGGCGCGTCCCTCAAGGGTCAGAAGGCCGGCCATCCCGTTTCTCCACAGCCTGATGGCCTGTCCACTTCAATCATTGACATTTATGGTATACTGATAAAAACAGGGAGAGAGCCTTTTCGGGCCTTGCGCAGGAAGGGGTGGGCATATGAAAAACAGGCTCACACATAAGGAAACGTTCCTGGTTGCCATTATGCTTTTCGGCATGTTTTTTGGCGCGGGCAATTTGATTTTCCCCGCCTATCTGGGCCGTCAGGCCGGCAGCGCCGTGTGGCCCGCAATCGCGGGACTGCTGGTTACGGGCGTCGGGCTTCCGCTGCTGGGAGTTGCCGCCATCGGCATCACCCGCAGCGACGGCCTGCTTGCCCTGAGCCAAAAGGTGAGCCGCCCCTACGGCCTGTGCTTTACCTGCGCGCTGTATCTGACCATCGGCCCGTTTTTCGCGATTCCGCGCTGCGCCACCGTGCCCTTCACCCTGGGCGTGGAGCCGCTGGTGGGTGCCGAACACAGCGGCCTGGCGCTGACGCTGTTTTCATTGGTGTTCTTCACCATCGTCGCAGCGTTTTCACTGCGTCCGGCCAGCATCCTCACCTCGATCGGGCGCACGCTGACGCCGCTGTTCCTGCTGTTTTTCGGCGTGCTTGCGGTAACGGTGCTGGCGCGCCCCGCCGCCTCCCTCCCACCCGAGCCCCTGGGGAACTACCGCTCCGCCCCCTTCTTCGCCGGCTTCCTGGAGGGATACAACACCATGGACGCGCTGGCCGGACTGGCCTTTGGCATCGTGGTGGTCAACGTCATCCGCGGCGCGGGCGTAACGAGGCCGGAGGACGTGGCCATAAGCACCGTCCGCTCCGGCCTGTTCAGCTGCCTCATCATGGCAGGGATCTATATTGTCGTTACGCTCATGGGCGTGCAAAGCCGCGCCATCCCGGCGGACGCCGCCAACGGCGGCGAGGTGCTGTCGCTCCTGGCCAACCGCCATTACGGCACGGCCGGCACGCTGATTCTGGCTGCTACCGTCACTTTGGCCTGCCTGAAAACCTCCGTGGGGTTGGTGACCAGCTGCGCGGAAACCTTTGTGGAAATGTTCCCCAGGGGGCCCGGCTACAAGGCCTGGGCGCTGCTTTTCAGCGGTCTTTCCTTCCTGATCGCCAATGTAGGGCTGACGGCCATTCTGGACTGGTCGCTGCCGGTGCTGATGCTGCTCTATCCCCTGGCCATCACGCTGATTCTGCTGGGTCTCGCTGGAAAATGGTTTCAGCACGATCCGCTGGTCTACCGGCTGGTAACGGGGCTGACGCTGGTGGCCGCGCTCTTTGACTTTTTTGGCGCCCTGCCCACCGGAGCCGCCGCCTCTTTGCATCTGGAGGGTGCGATCGGCTTTGCCAAAGCCTTTCTGCCCCTCTACGGACTGGGGCTTGGCTGGGTGTGCCCCGCAGCGGCGGGGCTGGCGCTGGCAATGGCGCTGCGATGGATGCGCAGCAAAAAGGCCGCCCCTTGACCGGCGGCCTTTCCTCTTTCAGGAATGTCCTTCGTGCTGGGCGTCCTCCAGCGCCATTTTGAGCAGATCCACCTCTACCTTCAGCCGGTCCGCCTCACGGCGGGCCTCTGCCCACTTTTGGTAGGGAACGGTGTTTTCGCTCTCCGCAGGCGCGTTTGCGGCACGTTCCAGGAGCATGGTCAGCCCTTCCACCATCCGCCGGACACACGGGTCTCCCATGTGCTTTTCCAGCGACGCGAGGCTGGCCTGCTGCCTGCCCGCCAGGTTGTAGCGGCGGCATGCCAGCACATCATCGGGACAGGGAAGGCCCTCGGCGCGAAGTTCGTTGGCTACCTCCATGAGCATTTCGGGCCTGTTTTTGAGCACGGAACGGTATTTGTTCTGGTAGCGCAGCATCCCGGCCCGGTCGCCGCCGGCCAGACGGTTTACGCAGGCGCGCACGCTCTCGCCGCGTCCGCGTCCCACCAGCACATCGCGCAGCAGATGGTGCAGCTCCTCGGCGGTGAAGGTGCGCAGCGGCGCCTGCCGGGCCGCCAGCTGCGGCACCTCGCGCACCCTGGCATAGTAGAAGTTGCGTATGCTGTTGGGTTTGCGCGACAGCTGTCCACCTACTTCGCTGAAAACGTCGCGCAGGGGGCGCCCGTTCTCGGCGGCCTCCTTCACGGCGGAAAACAGCAGGTCTATCTCCTCCTGTTGCCAGCCGCCTCTGGGATGGGTGGTCTGAGTCATGTTTCATCGCCTCCGACGGATATTGGGTACACGGCATAGTATGAAAAGGCTGTAGGGGATTTATACGCTCAGCGCAGACGCAGCAGCGTTTCCACCGGGTCGGCCGCGCGTAAAAACGCGTCCAGGCACAGGCTGCGCAATTCCTCTGCCGTATGGGAAAAGGCGTTGGGCAGAGTCATTCCCTGCGAAAACCGCTCCAGCGCCGCATGGGTCATCTCGTTTGCGGCGCCGTCCTGCACAAGCGCCGGCACCATGTCCATTGCTGCGGCCTGAGCCTGCCAGTCCCCGGACGCAAGCATATCCACGAAAGCCCTCGCATCCTCGCCGTCGCGTGCAATCGCGGCATAGCGCACGCGATCGCTCACGGCGGGTGCAAGCAGACAGGCGGTACGCGCCTCCCCACCCCGCACGGCCGCAAGGTGCTCTCCCAGCGTGCACACGCGCGCCTGTACCTCCGCGCCCTCCGGACGCTCGCCAAGCGCCGCCAGCTCCCCCCGGATTTGCACGGGGCAGAGAAACATCAGCTGCTGCAGCGCCACGCCCTCCGGCAGCGCCAGCACGCCCGGCTCCAGCAGCTTTCGCCAGGGCAGGTCCTCCGCGGCGATCATGCCGCTATCCGTCCGCTCCGGCGGCGGGCTGGCCAGCAGCGCGCTGGGGGCGGGCTGCGCAGTGCTGGCCGATGCGATCCATGCTGTGGGAAAGCTGAGCACGTTGGCCTCCAGCCACAGCGGCAAAGCATAGGTGACGCCCCCGCTTCTGCCAGACGCTCCCGCCTCTTCTATCCCCGCGAGGGGAACCAGCACCCGTTCGGGAATGTTCAGGCTGCCCGTGGCCAGCAGCGCCACATCCGGGAGCACCGCATCCGCCGCGGTCCATTCCTCCGCCGTCACCGTTCGCAGGAAAACCCGCACGCCCGACTGTTGCTTTTCAAAGGCGGCACAGGCCTGATTGAGCAGTTTGCGGTCGTTCACTCCTCCGGGCATGAGCCACACGGTCAGCGTGCGCATCCGGGCCGGGCGCAGCCGCTCGTCCATGCGGTTGCCGTCTCCGCTTCCAAGGCCGCTCATGATTCCCGGCAGCAGATATATCAGCGCCGCCGTCATCAGCAGCGACAATAGCAGGCTGGCCCGCCGTCCCCGCATCCCCTCGCCCCCTCTCCCGCAGGATCGCCCAAGGATATGCCGCTCTTTCGGCCAACATGCCCGTCATGGCCGGGTGCCTCTGGACCTGGCCGCGCAAACATGCTATACTGAAACCACCAAGCTTACACAAGGAGGCACCCGATATATGATCGCCATCGCCTGTGACCACGCCGGCATCGACCTCAAACCGCATGTTATCGCCGTTCTGGACGAGCTGGGCATCCCCTATAAGGACCTGGGCACCAATAGCCACGAAAGTGTGGATTATCCTATTTATGGCGCGCGCGCTGCCAATGCCGTCGCCAGCGGCGAATGCAGCATGGGCATCATCATGTGCGGCACGGGCGTGGGCATCGGCATGGCGGCCAGCAAGGTGCACGGCATCCGCTGCGTCACCTGCACGGATACCTATTCCGCCAAGATGAGCCGCCTGCATAACAACGCCAATATGCTGGCGCTGGGCGCAAGGGTGCTGGGCAGCGAACTGGCCAAGGACATTGTGCGCATCTGGCTGATGACTGCCTTTGAGGGCGAGCGCCACGCGCGCCGCGTCAGCATGATCGACCGTCTGGACCGGGGTGAAGCGCTCGAATAAGCCCCCGCCGGTTTCAAACTGTTTGCAAACGGGTATCACAGGAACATCCCCCGCTGTAGCGAAGGAGGTTTTCCCCGATGACCCGGATTCAGCCGTTTCCCGCTCCGTGCGCTGAAAAGGCGCGTGCGGCCTTGCCTAGGCCGGCGGGGACGGCCGTTTTTGTGCTGACCCATGAGGCGCGAAGTGCGCTGTGCGGACGTTTCGGTCTGGAGGACAGCCAGCTGGACCGCGCGCTGGGACTGCTGGGCGCGGCGCGCGTGGAGGACCCGGATGTGCCGCATGGTCCCATTGAGGCGGATGCCGCCGAGCTGCTCGCCCGTCTTGCCGAGGGCCGTCTGCCCTGGTTCATCCATGCCTGCCCACGCTGGCGGCGCGACGTGCTGCGCCGGTTTCCGCAGCTTTCAGCCTTTTTTTCGCCCGCACGCCCCGCGCCATGCCCGGCGCGCGTGGCCGTGGTCGGCTGTGCGGCGCGAAAAGCGGCTCTGGCGCGTGAAGGCTGGACGGAGGCGTTGACCGTGCGCGAAGCCGCCCTGCGTTTGATCCGGGGCGGCGTGCGCCCGGTGCGCGGCATGCCGTGTGCACCCGGCGGCCCAGGATGGCTGGAGCGCGTCTTTTTGCGGGCGGACCGTCTGGCGGGCGGGGACTGCGCGCCCCTTCCGTCCTTTGTGTCGGAGCGCCGCTTCGCAGGCGTGGAAACGGCCCGTTTCTCTTTGCTGGGCCGCGATGTGCGCGTCGCGCGCGTACGCGGAGCCGCTCAGATGGAACGCTTGCTGGGCTCCTTCGGTCCCCATGCGTTGCCCTGGCAGGTGATCGAGGTCCTGGTGTGTGCAGGCGGATGCGATCGTGGGTAGTCACGATGCGTCCGTCTTTTTTGCATATGTCTGTTCTTCGGGAAAGGATGCTTGAGAAAGATTTCAGATAATGGACGAGTGGCGACTCCATCCATTTGAGCTCAGGCCGTCAGAAAAACGATCTTGGACGGTCCCGCGGCTTCTCCATGGGAAATCCGAATCGCGCTGCATGCGGAGGCCCTGCAGCAAGGTTTCCCTTCAGAAATCCCGGACACGGGCGCGGCGCACACAAGGGTTTCCCGCTTCGTCGAAAACGCTGCTAAGCGGACTCTTTCGGCGGCCTGTACTCCTTCCAGATCAGCCTGTATTCTCCATCGGCGTCTTTGAATTTCGTGACAACCCGGTAGCCCGTTTTTTCTTCTGTAGAAATGATCAGGCATGGCTGCTCATTGTTCAATGTTGCCATGAGTGCGTTTTGGGTTCCATAAATTTCAACACAGACCGATCCTTTTGTTGTGTTGGACGAAAAGACAAACTGGTATCTTCTGGCCCGCGGGAGTCGAATTACTCTTTTGGCGACTCCACTGCAGGATAAAAACCTTGCTTCGATACAGCTGCGCCTTTTTCCCATTCGTGGATATTCCGTATAAAGCAAGGCGTATTTTCTGTTCATGACTGCGAAACCGCTGCGATACAGGATATACATCAAGCCAAAAAGCATTGCAATAACCGCAGGCAGGATGAACATGTTTCTTGAAAAGCCTCCTTTTTGCTTCGGCAACAGGAAAAACATTGTTATCTCAACGAAAACCATACCATATCCGGAGCGCGATGTCATCGGGTCCGTGTATGAAAAGGCATGCGGCAGCCGGAAAATCATGGACACTGGTTTGCTGATGGCAGGCGAGCTGCGGACCCGCACCGTCAACCGGGCCGCTTTCCATATGACCTATGAATGACAGCTTTTCTCTTGCCATTCGGGTCATGGATCTACCATAATCCAGAAAAGGATATTTTTATTTGCGGAAGGAAAACCGTCCCCCTCTGTTTTCCGTCTAAGTAACATGAGGGGGAATCCGCCGGGTTCAACGACGGAAAGCACGCAGCCTGTTCCCCTTTTGTCTTACGAAAGGAGCGATCGTGTGGATGCCGTAACGTTTCAAACGGAAGCCATGCGCTGCGAGCGGCTGATGTACCATGTGGGCTACTCCATCCTGCACAACGATCAGGACTGCGCCGACGCCGTGCAGGAAGCGCTCACCCGCGCGTGGCAGAAGCAACACACCCTGCGAAGTCCATCCCGTTTCCGCCCATGGCTGATGAAAATTCTGGTCAACACCTGCCGCGACATCTTGCGCCAGCGTCAGAAGATCCGCTTCGTGCCGCTGGAGGAGCAGATGCTACCCACCGAGCCGCCTGCTGAGCCCCTGCCGCTCAGGGAATGCATTGATCAGCTCCGGCCCGAATGGCGCATCACCGTGCTTTTGTACTATCTGGAAGGATTCTCCGTCGCTGAGATTGCCGATACGCTGGGCGTGCCGCAGGGCACGGTCAAGACGCGCCTGATGAAAGCGCGCGCCCGCCTGAGCGTCCTGCTCCGCGAGGACTGGGAGGAGGGTGAGCAATGAACGATCGTGAGTTTCGCAACCGGCTGAATCAGGACCTTCCGGATGCGCCGGAGATATTCCATCGCGCCATGACCGATACCTTGAAAACCATCGTTCGGGAGGAGGGCAAGCGGCGCGCCGCCTCGGCGCGAAAGTTGCGGCGCACGCTGCTCATCGCGGCGCTGATTACGCTGCTGCTGGCCTCGGCCGCCGTGGCCGCCTATCACTGGAGGCTGTTTGACGCGGTGTGGTTCTTCAACACCCCGCCCGCCAGCGAAGGGGTTACCCGGCAGTCCCATCTGTTTGAGGGGACGGTCAACGGCGTGGAGGTTACCGTCAACGAGGCCGTCTACGACGGCCGCACCCTCTACCTGATGTGGACCTACCGCCTGCCGGACGTGGACGTGCCGCTGGGCGTGGCCGAGGACGGCACGCCGTATATGGGACTTTCTGAGGAGGTCTCGCAGTTTCTTCAGGCGCATGACATGCGGCTATGGACCGAACGCATCTGGTTTGACGGCAGGGAGGCGGACATGACCACCGCAGGCTCCGGCGGGATGACCACCGGTACCGCCGAGCCGGGCGTCATCGAGGAATACTACTACCTGCGTCTGGATAAGGACGATGTATTTCTGGACGGCAAGGTGGAGGTCGCATTGCCCATCGGTCCGCCGCCGGAGGGCTTCTATCCGCCTGCCGAGCATCCCGAAATCTTTGATGAAAACGGGCGTATGCGCTTGCCCGATGAGGGCGTCATCACCTTTACGCTCGATGTAACCGGCATGACGGACCGCGTAGTGACCGAGCATCCGTGCATCCCCGTCGCGACAGACCTGGTGACCGCCCAGGTGACCGAGGCCTGCTTCTCACCTCTGATGACCTACATCACGCTGGATCTGGAGGTCAACCCCAACGCGATGGCCGCCTTCATCGAGGCCAACGGGGACGGCTATTACGACGAAGAGGGGCGGCTTATGTGGTCCTACGGCGGCATGGATGTGTTTGAGAGCTGGATCTACAGCCTGTCGCTGGTGGACGGGCAGGGCGTGGATCTGTTCCCGGAGGAGTTTGGGCTTGACGTCCACGGCGATAAAATGGCCGAATTTGTCTATCCCGCCCTGTCCCCGTTGCCCGACGAATTGTGGCTGGCGCCCATACAGGACGGCGTGGCCGACATGGCCGCCGCCGTGCGCGTGCGCTGAGGGTACCGGACGTCCCGTTGCATTCATTTCGGTCCCGACCGCATGCGGTTCCAGCCCGCGTGCGGTCGGGGCCCTTTTGCATGTCTGATGGCGCGCCAGACGGGTGCTTTGCTCACCCCGGCCGCGCAGGCTTGCATTTTTCCCCTGATCGGGGTATACTATCCAAGGCCAAGATACAATATGCTACAACTGAACCGCCGGTGGAGACGTATCCCCGGCGAACAAAAGGAGTGCCCACCATCATGAAGCTCTCGGTTTTTAACCCTGTGCTGGGCGACATGCCCTTTGAAAGCGCCATGCAGTACCTGGCCCAATGCGGCGTGGACGCGGTGGAAATCGGCTGCGGCGGCTATCCCGGCAAGGCGCATTGCGACCCTGCCCTTCTTTTGGAGGATGAAGGCGCGCTGTCCGCATTCAAGCGCGTATTGAAGAAAAACGGTCTGGAGCTGGCGGCGCTCAGCGCGCACGGCAACCCCGTCCATCCCGACCCGGACGTGGCCGAATCCTTTCGGCAGGACTTTCAAAACGCGGTGCTGCTGGCCGAACGGCTGGGCGTAAAGCGCATTGTGGGCTTCAGCGGCTGTCCCGGCGGCAGCCCGGAGGATCGCACGCCCAACTGGGTTACCTGTGCCTGGCCGGATGATTATCAAAAAATTCTGGAATACCAATGGGAGCAGGTGCTCATTCCCTACTGGCGGGGTGCGGCCGCCTTTGCCGCCGCGCACGGGGTGGAGAAAATCGCGCTGGAAATGCACCCGGGCTTCTGCGTCTACAACCCCGAAACGCTGCTTCGGCTGCGCAAGGCCGTAGGCCCCCTCATCGGTGCGAACTTCGATCCCAGCCACCTGTTCTGGCAGGGCATCGATCCCGTGGCGGCCATTCGCCGTCTGGGCGACGCCATCTACTTCGTCCATGCCAAGGATACCCGTCTGGACCCCCTCAACGGCCCCGTCAACGGCATGCTGGATACCAAGCGCTTCACCTGCGAGCAGGAGCGCAGCTGGCTGTTCCGCACCGTGGGCTATGGGCACGACGCGCTGGTGTGGAAGGACATCGTGTCCAACCTGCGCCTGGCGGGGTATGACGACGTATTATCCATCGAGCATGAGGACAGCCTGATGTCCCCCCGCGAGGGGCTGGAGAAGGCCATCGCCTTCCTCAGGGGCATCCTGATGTATGACAGCAAGAATAACGATGTTTTTGGGGCCTGAGCCCGGAAAGGAGCCATTGAATGGCCAGACTGTTCGGAACCGACGGCGTGCGCGGCATCGCCAACACGGAACTCTCCTGTGAACTTGCTTTCCGCCTGGGTCAGGCCAGCGCCTATGTGCTGGCCAGCGACGTGCATCGCCCCACCATCCTTGTGGGGCGAGATACGCGCCTGAGCGGTGAAATGCTGGAGAGCGCGCTGGTCGCCGGCATTTGCAGCGTGGGTGCGCGCGCCGTGCTGGTGGAGGTGCTGCCCACCCCGGCCATCGCCTACCTCACCCGCTTCTACGAGGCGGACGCGGGCGCGGTCATCAGCGCCAGCCACAATACCGTCGAGTACAACGGCATCAAGTTCTTTGACAAAAACGGCTACAAGCTGCCCGACGCCATTGAGGACCGCATCGAGGAAATCGTGACCGGCGGGATGCCCACCGATTTTGAAATGCCCATCGGCGAGCGCGTGGGCCGTCCCGTGCGCCAGCGCAACGCCACCCGCCGCTATGTGGATTTTGTCAAAGAAACCACCAATGTGCGGCTGGACGGCCTGCACGTGGTGCTGGACTGCGCCCAGGGCGCAAGCTATGAGGTCGCGCCCATGGTGTTTAAGGAGCTGGGCGCGAAGGTGAGCTGCTACTACCACGAACCCGACGGCACCAATATCAACGACAACTGCGGCTCCACCCATCCGCGCCGTCTGTGCGAACTGGTGCGCGAGCTGGGCGCGGATGTGGGATTCGCCTTCGATGGCGATGCCGACCGCCTGATGGCCGTGGACGAACGCGGTCAGCTCATCAACGGCGATCAGGTGATGGCCATGCTGGCCCTGCACCTCAAGGAGCAGGGGAGTCTCAGGCAAAACACCGTGGTCGCCACGGTCATGAGCAACATGGGCCTGGACATTGCCATGAAAAAGCATGGGATCAAAATCGAAAAGACCCGTGTGGGCGACCGGTATGTACTGGAAAAGATGCTTGCCGACGGCTATGTACTGGGCGGCGAACAGAGCGGCCACGTGATCCTGCTGGACTACAACACCACAGGCGACGGCCTGATTACCGCCGTGCAGGTCATCAGCGCCATGGTGCAGGCACAGCGCCCGCTGAGCCGCCTGGCCGGGGTGATGCAGATGATGCCCCAGAGCCAGTACGCCGCCAACGTGGACGACAAAAAGAAATATGACTTTGACAAGAATGAGAAGATCAAGCAGAAGATCGCGGAGCTGGAGCTCAAGTACAAGGACAAGGGCCGTCTTGTGGTGCGCGCCAGCGGCACCGAGCCGCGCGTGCGCGTGATGATCGAAGGTCCCGACCAGCGCGAGATGGACCGCGACGTCTATGCCCTGAGCAAGCTCATCGAGCATGAGCTGCGCGGCTGAACGCCCGCAAAGAAAAGTTGCCCGGCCTGTGCACAGGCCGGGCGCTTTTGTTCATGGGTCCCGGAAGGAAATTCCATGTCCATTCGTTGTATGGAAAAAGGAGACGGGAGATCTTTACGATGAAGCGAATGCTCGCCGCGCTGGTTCTGCTCATAATCCTGGCCTGCGCGCTTTCCTGCGCCCATGCGCAGGAGATCCCGGAGGACATCCTTGACTGGATGACGGAACATGGCTACGAAAACGAATCGTGGCATTCTCTGCGGTTTGATCTGCCGGACGGAAGTGCCTGCGCCTTTTTGCTAAACGACTGGAGCCTGTACGGCTTTCTCCGCGAGGACGGCGCGTGGCGCAATTTTTCCTCCGGCTCAACCATGTCGGGACATATGGACCTGTGCTTTGAGCGCCACCGGCAGGGACAGGTCCGCGCGGACGGTTCCACATGGCCGGATGATCTGGGCTTTGACATCGTCAGCGGAGACGGCTCGCGGCTTTCCTACCACTTTGACGGGCAATGGTTTCAAGTCTGCGGCTGGTATGATCCCGATCGCTATCCCGGTGAGGTGATCGTGCAGGGCACGCGGCTCAGCTATTACGAGGGCGGCGCGCGGCCCGTGGCGAGCGTGGACGCGGGCGACGCGCTGCTTTCCTGGATCGGAGATTTTAGGTGGCATCCCGCCACGCCCGCGGAGGCGCAGGCGCGGGAGAGGCTGCTGGAGCCTAACGTGCGGGACGCCTTTGCGGGCTATACGCTGCAAAGCTATGATCCATACAATTCCGGCACGGGGGTCAATGCGGCCTACCTGCGCATTTCGGACGGGATGCTGGCCATCCGCCGCGCCACATTCACGCTGGAGGGCGAAACCGTGGCGGATTCCATGCCCGTGCCGCTGTCGGAAACGCTGCTGGCCCGGCTGGATACGGAGCCCGTCTCCGATCTCATCGACGCCAGCGGCTGGGGCGATACCTTTCTGACGGACGATGCGCTCGACACCGGCCGCCTCCCGGTTGCGGGCACGGTGCTGATCTCCGATCTGCAATCCGGCGGCCTTGTGCTGCTGGTGGAGGATGCGGCGGGCGACCGCCGCGTGCAGGTGATCGTCCTGAACGACGACGGGACCTACCGGCAGAGCTGCCTGACCGCCCCGCTGCCCCCGGACACGACGCTGGACCTGTTCCACACGACGGATGGCGAGATCAACTTTTCCTGGGACGGACAGCATGCGCAGGCGGGCTATGCGCTCGGGGCCGACGGCGAATGGCGGCTCGAATGGGCAAGGGTCCCCAGCGACGCGGGAACCCTTGAGTACTCCTGCCGCTTCTGGGGCGTTTTCGCCCAGTTGCCGCCGGAGAAGCAGGACGGCGTGTTTGTGGGCGATCTTGCGCAGATGGTCCTTGACGGCGCGGACCTCGCCGCCCTGCCGGGAACCGGGGAGGCGCTTGCCGCGGCCCTGAACCGTGACGGCTGGGCGGTGGTGCGCAACCCCGACCCCGCCGACCGCCTGCACCTGCGCGTGCAGCCCGACCGAAGCGCCGAATCGCTGGGCAAGTTCTACAACGGAACGCCCTTGCGCGTGCTGGGGCAGGAGGGCGACTGGACGCGGGTCGCTCTGGGCCTGAACGGGCCGGAGGGCTGGATGATGACGCGCTATCTGGCCTTTGGCAGCGAGATGGACAAGGTCGCGCCCGCTTTTCTGAGCTTGATGTACGTTTTGGAGCTGGAAGAACGCCAGCCCGCCTATTCCGCCCCGCACGAGGGTCCGGAAAAGGAGCTGGAGGGGAACATCTATGTTGTAGGCGTCGTGGAGGACGAGTTTTACATCCTGCTGACCGATCTGGGCGACGCCGGCTACGTGCCGCAGAGCTGGCTGTGGGAAGGCAACGGCTGATGGAAGGGGGCGGATTCGCGTGAAAAAAGCGCTCTGCATGCTTTGCGCGGCGCTGGCCTGCGTCTGTCTCCGGCCTGCGCCGGCCTTCGGCGAACAGATATCCCGGTCCGAGGCGGCGGCCTTTTTTCCCGGCTACACGCTGTGGACCTACGGAAGCTACCATCCTCAAAGCGAGGTCTATGCCGACTACAGCCGCATCGAGGATGGTGTTCTCCATGTAAGACGCGCATTGTTTCCACCGGACGGCAGGCAGCCGCAGGTTGAGGACTGTCTGCCCGTGCCGCTGTCCGGGAAGCTGCTCCAGCGGCTGGAAAGGGAGGGCTTTGACGCCCTGCTGGAGGCAGCGCCGCAGAGCGCTCTGTTTCTGACGGACGCCGCCTTTGACACATCGAAGATTCCCGTCACGGACCGGGTGCTGGACAGCTGCCTGCAAACGCAGTCGCTGATTTTGCTCACGCAGGATGCGCAGGGCGTGCGCCGCCTGCAAATCGTAACGGAAAGCGGCGGACGGTACGCCGTGGCCCGATCGCCCGCCTTGCCTCACGACGCGCGGCTGGACCTGTCAAACACGGGAGACGGCGGCCTGTGCCTGCGGTGGGACGGTGCGCACAGCCTCGCATGTTACCGTCTGACGGCGGGCGGAAGCTGGGTCTTGACCTGGGCGCAGTTTTTCAGCGCGCCTGCCTTTGATTTCGAGAACGGCTTTTGCGGGATCTGGTGCTCCCGCGCATGGGATGACGGCAGTACGATCGGTCTGACGGTCGGCACGTTGGCTGGCGCCAACCTGCTGGAGGATGGCGTGGACGGCCTTCCCCGCAGCGAAGAAGCGCTGCATGCTTCTCTCCATCGCGAGGGCTGGGCCGTGGTCCGCGCATCCTCCGCGATGCTCCGCGCTTGCCCGGAACAGGACGCACCGTCGCCGGGCGCCCTCTTCTGCGGCACGCCTGTGCGCATCCTGAAGGAAACGGAGCAATGGTGCGAGGTGGCGGTAGGCACGGATGACCGCCTGTCGGGCTGGGTTCCGAGGGAGCAGCTGGCCTTTGGCGACGATATGGACCGGGTCAAAAGCACCTTTTCTCAGAAAATCCTCCGCGAGGAATGCCGGGGACGCCCCATGTATGCATCCCCCGACATGCAAAGCACCTGCCCGCTTGAGGAAGGCGCATGGCTGGTGGGGACCGCCGGGGATGGATTGTACATCCTTCTGACCCGCATGGGAGAAACGTTCTTCGCGCCGCAGACATGGTTTGAAGAAGGGCGCGGCTGACAGGCCGCGCCCTCAGTCTGCCGACAAAGTGCGGGGTGCAGGGGCCTTCCCGGTTGCTCAATCACGCGCACTCCCTGACGGTCGCGCGCATGGTTTCGCTGCCCTCGCAAATATCGGCGTTCTGCGCGCTGGCCGCGCGCAGCCCTTGTATTTGCTCACACCTCCGGGTCGCTTTGCGCTTCGCGCAACAGCCCACAGGGCTGACGCTTCCCTCCGGCGCGCTGCGGGTCGCTTTGGGCCTTCGGCCCAAGTGCCCACAGGGCACGCGCTTCCCTTCGCGCCTGCCGGGGTTTGGAGCAGAGCCCCAAAGCCTTATGCCGCAGCATTTTCCACGAGCGTTGCGAGCGTCCGAAGGACGCAAGAAACGAGGCTTTCTCCAAATTCAGGGGTTTTCAACGGTCTGAGGGCGCGGCTGACAGGCCGCGCCCTTCCCCTCCTTTGCCGGTACTGCTCACTCCATGCCGCTGAGCCACTCATCCGCCGCGCGAAGCAGCGCGGCGGTTTCATTTTGGATATGACCCTCCACTGCCATGCGCCACAGCGTTTCCAGCAGGCGTCCCATCTGCCGGGCGGGCACGCCCCGCGCGGTCAGCAGCGGCATCAGCGCGTCCCCTCCGACGGCCAGTTCCCTGAGCGACCACGGTGCGTCCCGCAATGCGTCCAACGCGCCCTTTGCGCGCGCCTCGTCCGCCGCATCCCCAAGCGCCTGGAAAGCAACCGCCGCATAGGTCACCGCATCGCGGCCCAGCTGCACCGTTTCAAAAGCGCCGCCTTGCCCCGTTGCAAAATGCCGCAGTGCCGCCCCATACCGTGCGGCCAGCACCGCATCGCGGGTGGAAAAGTGCAGGCGCAAGAGAGCGCTTTGCAGTTCGGACGGCTTCATTTCCCTCAGCAGCAGCGCCAGCCTCCCCGCCAGCGGCGCGTCCTCCCACCCCAGAGCTGCCAGGGCGTTCACCGCCTCCACATCATAAGGCGCGTCCAGCAGATAGGGCCACGCCCCGCAGTCCCGCAGGGTTTTGAGGCCGCTGGCGGTAGCCGGAGCGCGGCGCTTGAGCATTGGGTACCGAAGGTCAGCCAAAAGGGTTTTCTGCCATTCATCGCGCAAGCGCTCGCAGGCGATGTCCCGGAGCAGCGACGCATGCCGTGCGAGGCTGTCCAGCAGCTCCGGCGTGGGCGCAAGGTCCAGTTCAGCCTGAAAGCGCGCCGCGCGCAGGATGCGCAGGCCATCGTCCCGGAGCACACGGTCCGGGTCAGCGGTCACGGTGTGCAAAACGCCCTGTTCAAGGTGCTTCTGCCCCCCCGTCGGGTCGATGACCGGACCCAGTTCGCCGTCATACAGGCGGCGATAGAGGGCGTTGACGCTGAAATCCCGGCGCAGCGCGTCCACGCCGATGTCCGTGGTAAAGCGCACGGCATCCGGCCGATGGCCGCAGCGGTAGCTGTCCTCGCGGAAAGTGGTGTATTCGGCCATATGCCGCACGCCGTCCTCGTCCGTCACATGCAGTTCCACGGTGCCGAAGTGCGCCGCGCGCAGCACTGCCCGCACCTGCGTACCCTCGCACAGCGCCATAACCCGCTCTGGCCGCGCCGGGCCGCACATGTCCACATCGGACAGGGGCAGCCCCATCAGCGGGTTCCTCACCGCCCCGCCCACCAGGTAGACCGCCTCTCCCGCCCGCTCAAAAACGCGCGCCACAGCCAAAAGCCATGGCGCGCCCGTCAATGCATCTTTCTTCATCGCCGCTCGCACAGGTGCTCAAACTCGTCCAGTTCCCCGCGGAACACATCCAGCGCGCCGCGCCAGTAGTCCACGCTGGCTACATCGATCTCCACGCCCGCCGCCACGTCACGCACCAACCCGCTCCCGCAGGAGGCCAGCAGCGCGTCATATTCGGGCATAAAGGCCGCGCCCTTTTCCAGATATTTTTTGAACACGCCCAGGCCGAACAGGTGGCCGAAGGCATAGGGGAAGTTATAGAAGTGCAGGCCCACGCTGTAGTAGTGGCTCTTGTTGATCCACATGCCGGAATGCATGACCTCGGGGTCCAGCCCGTCGCCGTAGCTCTCCCGCTGGGCATCCAGCATCATGCGATTCAGCTCTGCGGCCGTGGGGATGTGGGTCTTTCGGGCCTCAAACACGGCGCATTCAAACAGGAAGCGGCTGTAGATGTCCACGATGACCTGGGTAGCCTCCATCAGGCTGTTTTCCAACAGAGCAAAGCGCGTCTCGTCATCTGCGGTCTTGCGCACCTCGTGGCTGAGCAGCGTTTCGTTGAAGATGGAGGCCGTCTCGGCAAGGGGCATGGGCGGGTCGGCCATGAGCACCGGCACGCGCTCCAGGCACACGTTGTGCCAGCCATGCCCCAGTTCGTGCGCCAGCGTGCTCACATCGCTGAAGCTGCCCACGAAGTTGGTCAGCACCCGGCTGATCTTCATCTGATGGAAGCCCGCGCAGAATGCGCCTCCCTCCTTGCCTTCACGGGGATAGAGGTCGATCCAGCGGTTTTCAAACGCATGGTCGATAAACTGGCCCATTTCGGGGTGCACCTGCGAAAAGACACGCACCAGCAGCTCCCGCGCCTCCGCTACGGTATACCGCTTGGTATCCCGCCCCATGGGCGCGAACAGGTCATAGAAGGGCAGGCCATTCGTATGGCCCAGCAGCTCCGCCTTTTTGCGCAGATAGCGCCGGAAATCCGGCAGCGCCTCACGGATGGCGGTCCACATGGCATCCAGCGTCTCGTGGTCCATCCGGCTTTCGGCCAGCTGCTGGCTCAATACGTCGGAATAGCCCTTGGCCTCGCACATGGTCAGCGCCTCGCCTTTGATGCAGCTTAAGCAGAAGGCCATGGGCGTTTCGATCTTGCGGTAGCTGGCCAGCTCCGCCTCATAGGCGGCCTTGCGCACCGCGGGGTCCGGATCGTAGGCCATGCCGCGCACCGCGGGCAGAGGCTGAGCCTTGCCGTTCAGGTCCACCATATGCGTGCCAATGAGCCGGTCGCGCAGCTTGGAAAACGCATCGCCTCCATCCAGCGACATGCGAAGCATCCACTTTTCCAGCTCGGCGGGCAGCATATGGGCCGACTGCCGGGCCATCTCCCGCAGGATGAAGCCGTTTTCCCGGAGCGCTTCGCGGCCTTCAATCAGCTGATCCAGGCCGCTCACGCCACCCACGTGCCGCACGCAGCGGCTCTGGCACAGCTGCACCTCTACCATCAGGGCGCTGAGCTCATCCATCAGGCGGAGCGCTCCCGCGTTTTCCGTATCTGCCGCCAGCGTCAGCTCGGCATAGCCGTACGCGCGAGTCAAACGGTTGGTCATATCCTCCAGGCAGGAGACCATCGCTTCCAGGCGGTCCGCCTCCGGGCGGTCCTGCGCGAGCAGGTTTTCCATGCCCTCCGCCGCAGCGCGGATCGCGTCGATATCGCCGCGCAGGGCCGGATCGTCAAAGTCCTGATAAAATACGCTCAAATCCCAGGTGCCCTCGTTCACGAAATGCGCCTTCCTTCCTTCAAAAACCCGTTATTTCTGCGCTTCATTGTGCTTAAGCTTGCTTTCTTCCAGGGCCAGCAGACAGGTTTCCTTGCTCCGCTCGATGTGCTTGCGCATCAGCTTTTCAAAGGATTCCAGGTCCCGCTGTTCCACCAAGTCCACCAGCTGGTGATGCTCCCGGTGCGCCGCGTGCCGCCGCGTTTCCCGCGCGATGGACAGCGCCGAAAAGCGCGTGATATACTGATCCTGGCTCTCAATGACGCGCAGGATGCGGTTCATTTTGGACAGCCGCGTCAGCTGTGTATGGAAGGCGCGCGCACGGGGCGAAAGCGCCTCGATATCCCCCGCCTCGTCAAAGGCGTCCATTTCTTGCAGCAGCGCACGGAGCGACCGGATGTCCTCGGCGGTGGCATTGCGGACAATGGCGGGCAGTGTCAGCATTTCCAGGGCGTTCCGGATGGTGTAGATCTCCTCGACGTCCGCGATGGTAAAGGCGCGCACCACCACGCCCCGTCTGACGACATATTCCACCAGCCCGTCACGTTCCAGCTTGCGCAGGGCCTCGCGCAGCGGCGTGCGGCTGATGTGCATGCGTTCGGCATATTCGGTCTCAACAATGCGCGAACCTGCGGGAATCTCCCCGGTGACGATCGCGTTTTTCAGGGTTTCGTATGCCACCTCGCGGATCGGCTTGCTTTCCATTGACGGAGCCAGGCTCATCGGTACCATCAGGCCGCCCCCCCTGTACTTTCTTTGTATTTCTTTTTCATTGTAGTACGGTGTGCGGCGGATTGTCAAGGTTGGATTGGATACAGATGAAAACGGCTCCCGTTCTGGCGAACGGGAGCCGGTATGCAAACGCGGCCAAGCCGCGGAGTTTTTTGTCGCGCCCGGAAGCGGAGGGAACGCCATGCGGGATCAAAGGGGCGCAAGACCGCCCAAAAAGCAGCCGCCGCACAGCCGGAACCATCCGGAGCAGGAACCGTATCTCTTGCGCAAGAGCTTCCCTTCGCACCGCTTCCGCAGCGCATTTCGTCTTTATCGACGATCTAAGGATAGCAAATGATTATGGCGGCGTTGTGAACAGAAACCGAACAATTGGAGAATAACGCCATGCAAGCGGGTGAACGCGGCCAAAGCAGGTATCATGGATTGACCCACACATGTGTCACCGCTCCAATCAGGCGGCCGTCCTGCAGGATGGGGCTGCCGCTCATGCCCTGTACGATGCCGCCCGTGCGCTCCAGCAGCTCCGGGTCGGTGACCCGCAGCACCATGCTTCGCTGCGCGGGCTGGGACTGGCGCGCCACCTCGACAATCTCTACATCATATTCACGCATGCCGTCGGTCCCCACGGTGGAGAGGATGGTCGCAGGACCCGTGTGCACCGCGTCACGCCGTCCGATGGGTACGCCGTCGGGATAGAGCGGATGCTCCGGGATCTCCTCCAGTTCGCCATAGATGCCGTACTGGTTGTTCACAAAGATATCGCCCAGCACCCGGTTTTCCCTCAGAAAGCTCCCCTTGAGCTCACCCGGAAAGCCGGCCTTGCCTTTTCTGACATCCACCACATCGGCCTGCATGATCTGACCCCGGCCCACGGTGAGCACCTGCTGGGTGTCGCTGTCGGTGATGGCATGGCCCAGCGCGCCAAAGCGCGTATCGCCCCCTTCCTCCAGCGTGCCATAGAAGGACAGGGTTCCCACACCCGCGGTGCTGTCGCGCACCCAGGCGCCGATGCGGTAGTCGCCGCTCTGGCCGTCGCGCTGCGGGGTGAGCGTCACCTCCAGCGTACTGTTGCCACGCTGAATGGTCAAGGGCAGCGGTGCGTCGCCCATGGCGGCCACCATCTCCGTCAGCTGCGCGGCGCTTTCCAGCGGCTTGCCGCCCGCCCGGGTGATCAGGTCGCCCGCCTTTACCCCAGCCAGACGCGCGGGGCTGTACGCGCCGCTGAGGTCGCTGGTGCCCACCACCAGCACGCCCTGGGTGTGCAACGCCACGCCTACCGCCTGCCCGCCGGGATAGAGCCGCAGATCATCGCTGATGTCGATTTCTACCTCTCGCAGGGGCAACAGTCCCAAAAAGCTGATGGTAGCGGTGCTTGTCCCCGCGCCTTCCTCCAACGTTTCATCCAAAGACGCGCCGGCGGATACGTCCTCTCCCGCCTCAACAGTCAGGGGAAAGGGCGCGTCGAGCACGGCCTGCTGGCCCACAGCCACGCTGAGCCTGGCGGGCAGGGTCCGAAGCAGCTGTGCCTGGGGAGAAAAGTACACCACGAGCAGAAAGGCCGAGAGCAGCCAGCCGATGGTTTTTTTGAGCCGGGTGGGTGGTTTTCGCATGAAAACGCCTCTTTCTGATCTTGCTTCGCAGGGAAGTGTTTGCAGAAAGAGGCGTTTTTCATCGTGGTAAAGTTTGTGGTTTTCGTGGGCCGGATCAGACGGAATGCTTCACGCGGTCGCGTTCCTCGGCACGCTTGCCATTGTTGAAACGGTCCAGGGTGCCCACCAGATAGCCTGTGATGCGGCGGATGCGCTCAAAGGCATGGCCGTTTTCGCTGCGTCCGCACTTGGGGCAGGTATCGCCGATGATGCCGTTGTAGCCGCAGTCCGGGTCACGGTCCACAGGATGGTTGATGCTGCCGTACCCGATGCCCACGTCGTGCATGTAACGGACCACCTTTTCAAAGGCGTCCAGGTTCTTGGTGGGGTCACCGTCCATTTCGATGTAGCTGATGTGACCGGCATTGGTCAGCGCATGATAGGGCGCTTCGATGGAAAGTTTTTCAAACGCGCTGATGGGGAAATATACCGGCACATGGAAGGAGTTGGTGTAGTATTCGCGATCCGTAACGCCGGGGATGACGCCGAATTTCTCGCGGTCAATGCGCACGAAGCGTCCGCTCAGGCCCTCCGCGGGCGTAGCAAGGCAGGTGTAGTTGAGCTTTTCCTTCTGGCTGAGGTCGTCGCAGTATTTGCGGATGAAGCCCACGATTTCCAGACCCAGGTTCTGGCTGTTGGGGTCCTCGCCATGATGGGTGCCGCGCAGGGCTTTCAGGCACTCCGCCAGTCCGATGAAGCCGATGGACAGGGTGCCGTGCTTGAGCACCTCGCGCACGCTGTCGTTCCAGTTCAGCTTTTCGGAATCCAGCCACACGCCCTCGCCCATGAGGAAGGGGAAGTTGTAGACCTTTTTGTTGGCAATGATTTCAAAGCGCTCCAGAAGCTGCTCATGCACCAGGTCCAGCATGCGCTCCAGCTCCTCAAAGAACCACTGCACGTCGCCCTTTGCCTTGATGGCGATGCGGGGAAGGTTGATGGAGGTGAAGGAGAGGTTGCCGCGGCGGGGGCAGATCTGCCGGGTGGGATCGTAGACGTTGCCGATCACGCGGGTGCGGCAGCCCATGTAGGCGATTTCGGTTTCGGGGTGGCCCTCCTTATAATACTGCTTGTTGAAGGGCGCGTCCACGAAGCTGAAATTGGGGAAGAGGCGCTTGGCGCTGGTACGGATGGCCAGACGATACAGGTCGTAGTTGGGATCGCCGGGGTTGAAGCTGACGCCCTCCTTGACGCGGAAAATCTGGATGGGGAAGATGGGCGTTTCGCCGTTGCCAAGGCCCGCCTCGGTGGCCAGAAGAACGTTGCGCATCACCATGCGGCCTTCTGGCGAGGTATCCATGCCATAGTTGATGGAGGAGAACGGCACCTGCGCGCCCGCGCGGCTGTTCATGGTGTTGAGGTTGTGGATAAGCGCCTCCATGGCCTGATAGGTCGCCTTGTCGGTTTCCTTTTCGGCATGCTCGCGCACGAAGTCCAGAACGCGGGTATCAACCTCCTGGCTGGCGGCGGGCATGGCCTGCGCAATCTTCTCAATCAGCGCCCGATCATAGTCGGGATCGGCGGCCAGGCTGGGCTTTTTGCCGGTTTCCTGCTCCAGCTCGTCCAGGATGCGCGCAGCCACATCAGCCGCGTCCTCCACATTGCCCAGCAGCTCCAGCGCACGGGCCAGGTTGTCGCGGAACCGCTTGAAATAGGTCTTTTTGACACCCGGCGCCATGCCGTAGTCAAAGTTGACCACGCTCTGGCCGCCATGCTGGTCGTTCTGGTTGGCCTGGATGGCAATGCACGCCAGGGCAGAATAGCTGTAGATATCGTTGGGCTCACGCAGCACGCCGTGACCCGTGGAGAATCCGCCGTGGAACAATTCCAGCAGGTCGATCTGGCAGCAGGTGGTGGTCAGGGTGTAAAAGTCCAGGTCATGAATATGGATATCGCCATCGCGGTGCGCCTGTGCATGCCGGGGATTGAGCACATACATCTCATAGAACTGCTTGGAACCCTCCGAGCCGAACTTGAGCATGCTGCCCATGGCGGTATCGCCGTTGATGTTGGCGTTTTCGCGCTTGATGTCGGAGTCGATGGCATCCTTGTAGGCGATGTCCTCGAAGATCTTCATCAGGCGGGTATTCATCTCACGCACCCGGCTGCGTTCCGCGCGGTAGAGGATATAGCTCTTGGCCGAACGCACGAAGCCGCGTTCAATCAGCACGCGCTCCACCACATCCTGCACCTGCTCCACGGAGGGCACAGCGGGAAGGTTTTCATCCCGCTCGATTTCCTGAACGACGACGCCGGCCAGCTCCTGGGCCGTTTCCTGCGACTTCTGGCTGCCGCTGGCCATGAAGCTCTTTTCGATCGCCTGCTCGATCTTCTCCTGATCGAAGGGGACAATGCGCCCGTCGCGCTTTTTAATGGATGTAATCATGTGCCCGATGCCTCCATAAATTGTTACATAACGTGTCGGCCGCCTCCCCCAAAACAAGGGGGTTTTTTTGAGCGAGCACCACCATTATATTGTGCTCATCGGATAAAGTCAACACTAAATATTGATTTATAAAGTGTAATATTTTCCAGTTTCGCAGTTTTCAACGCTGTCGAAACATGCGATAAAGTGCGAAAATACATGGTTTTGTAACATTTTCCACATGGTTTTCCATGGCTAAAAAAACTTTTCCTTATCTTTTCCTCTTGTGTAGACGCCGTTATGGAGTGCGTATGGAAGGCATAAGGAAAACTTCGCGTGAATCCTGCGGTTTTCCATGCGTTTTCCACTATCGAAGCCCCCATTTTCCACATTTCAGCCACAAACTGCCGGTTTTCCATGAGATTTTCATATGCTTCTCATCCAATCCAAACCAAATCCCAAAGCATCCAGCGTGGGCCTGTGCTATGATGAACCCGCAATCCAGAAAAACGCCCATTAAGGAGGAGCCGGTTATGTCGGAACAGCGTCCCTATCCATCCCAGGAGAAGCAGAGCGGTCAGACCCGCTGGTTCAGCTTCCTGTATCGCACGCGCGTCATGGTTCATCAGGGAGACATCCCCATTGTCAACCTGTCTCTGGCCTTTGCGCTGCTCGTGGCGGTCAGCGCGCCGTGGGTCGCTGTCGCCGGGCTGGCGGTGGCGCTGGCACTGGGCTACCGCATTCATGTGGAGCGAAACGCGCCGGGCTTTTCCGGGGACTTTCAGCAGGTGGTGCATGACGCGGCGGAGCATGTGAAGGCCGCCGTGGACAAAGTGGTGAAGGACGGAGAAAACTAAGTGCGCGCCGGCGCAAAAAGAGCGGAACGGCTATTCGTCCCGCTCTTTTTGCTTATCTGCCTACAGCTTGTTCATCTCCGAAGAGAGCATGGTGTTCTGGAGCATCTGCTTGTAGTCGTTGGGGCCGCTATTGATCACGCCCAGGTACAGCGCCTCCAGAATAATCATTTCCACGATGCGTTTGGTTACGCTGTCACGGCCGATACTCATATCGACCGACGAAGAGTACAGTGAGATATCGCAGTACTTTGTCAGCGGAGAACGTCCCCCCTGCGTGATACAACAGGTAAAGGCTCCCTGCTCATGGGCGATCTTCATGGCGTTGACCACATTGGTGGACCTGCCACTATTGCTGAGCGCGATGGCGACATCGGATTCGTTCAGACGCATGGCCGTTTCGTACTGATAAAACACATCCGCGCACACGAAAGCGGACAGTCCCACGCGATTAAACTTCGTGCATGCATACTGGCAGGAAGTCACGGCGTCTCCGGAGGCAAAGAGATAGATGGAACGCGCCCCCAAAATCGCAGCCAGCACCCGGTCATAATCGCCGGAAATGAACGCGTTCATATCCTCCATCGACCGGTTGACAGACTGAATGAGCTTGGCGGTAATGGCAGGCATGGCATCGGCCACGCTGATGGGTTCGGGCGAATCGGGATGATCCTCATTGGCGGCAAAGGCAAAGGCCTGACGCAGCTGGATGTAGGAGGAATACCCCAGTCGCCTGCAAAAGCGCAAAATGGTCGCTTCGCTTACGGACGTTTCGTCCGAAAGCATGGACAGCGTCATGTCGGACATCTGCGCGACATGGGCGGCCATGTATTCCGCAACAGCTTTTTCAGCCCTCGGCAGGCTTTGAAGCATGAATTGCAGGCGAACCAGCAGCTTGTTCATTCCAAACACATCCATTTCACAGCGCCGGAAGCGCATGCGGGCGGGAACATTGCTATTCAAAGGAGAACCCCAGTCCGGCAAGCATATGCATATCGTCCTTTACGGAGGTGTAGACATGCTTGTAGATTTCATAATAGCGATTGTACAGCTCATGATTCTGCCAATTGGGGCAAAAGACCATATAGGACTTTGTCCAGCTGTCAATCTCCTCAAAGCCGGCAAACACACCGCCCGCCACGCCGGCCATAAAGGCATCTCCCATCGGCGCTTCCACGCCGTCTCTCATGCATTCCAGCTTCACGCCCGTAATGTCGGCCAGAATTTGCACCCATAGCTTGGAGGCTGTGCCGCCGCCTACGATGCGGCATACGGAATCCCTTGCGAAGGAAAAGCCGTACGCTTCCCTTACATGCCGAAAACCGTTCCTCACTCTGCCGCCGCCACCTGCTGTGAGGACGATGTGTGTGAGGAACTGCTCAAAAACGTGAGCTGGATTCACCTTTCCGGTTTTGCCCTGTCTATCGGCGAATCGTCGGCCCGTGCCCATCACAAGGTGATCGCGCTGGCTCCACAGGAAACGCGCATCAGCTTTGCCCTCAATTTCCACCCCAGGTCATCGACCGCGATACCTACCTCCGACGCGCCATGCCGCTTCTGGAGCGGTGTGATTGCTTTTTGCCCAGTCGCGGCGAAGCGGCGCTTTTCGTCCGGCCCGGCGAAAGCGAAGAAGCGGTTTGCCAGCAGCTGTCGTATAACAAGGCTTTCGCTCTCAAGGACGGCAGCAATGGCAGCTATGTATTTTACAGGCGCGAGCAGCGGCACCTGTCCGGCTACCGGGTAGAGGAAGCGGACAGCGCCGGGGCCGGCGACACCTACGACGGTGCCTTCAGCGCCGCCCTGATGGACGGCAAGGACCTATGGTCTGCCGGCGAATACGCCACAGCAGCCGGAGCGGTCGCCGTAACCCGTCGCGGTTTGATGGACATTGCGCCCACGCGCGAGGATATTGCAGCCATGATGAGCCGTGGCAGATCATCCAACGAATCTGTGAGAACATGGGAAAGGAAGATGGATATGCGGGTGGTCATTGGTTATGATCCCAACGCGGGCAGCCATGCGCGCGTCGCGCGAGATGTGTGTGAAAGTATGGGCATCACGGTGGTAGATATGCGCGGTGAAGACCCAATCTATGCAAATACAGCCATTCGTGCAGCCAACATGATTGTGTCCGGTCAGGCAGACCGCGGAATCCTGATTTGCGGGACAGGCATTGACATGTCGATTGCGGCCAACAAGGTGCGCGGCGTCTATGCCGCGCTGATCAGCGACGCCTATTCAGCGGTGCGAGCAGAAAAGAGCAACAACGCTAACATAGCCTGCTTCGGTGCCTTTACCCTGGATGAAAAAGTGATGGAGTCTCTCCTGCGCATTTGGCTTAGCGCGGAATACCAGGACGGCCCCCCTTCTGCACCCAAGGCGAAACGCATTGTAGCCTACGAGAACGAAGCCGCGCATGACCGGTGCCAATGACGAAGCCTTACAGACTGGGGCTGTACGAAAAAGCATTGCCGGACACTCTGACCTGGGAACAAACGCTGATGGAAACTCACATCTGCGGCTTTGATTGGTTAGAAATCAGCATTGATGAATCGCAGCCCAGGCTGGACCGGCTAACCATGAGCAAGAAAGAGCGGGCCTCGCTTCAGAACCTTTCCTTTCAGATTGAAACCCCATCAGTACCATGTGTCTAAGCGGCCACAGGCGCTATCCGCTCGGCTCACATGATACGTGCAAACGAAACAAGGCGCTTGAAATCATGCGGCGTGCGATCGAACTGGCCGGAGACCTGGGTGTGCGTGTCATTCAGCTGGCCGGCTACGACATATATTACGAAACGGCGGATGACAGTACCCGTGGGTGGTTTCTGGAAAACCTGTTTCAATGCGTTCACATGGCACAGCAATACGGCATGATGCTTGGCTTTGAAACCATGGAAACGTCCTTTATGGATACCGTTTCAAAAGCAATGGCCTATGTGGACTGTGTAGCATCGCCCTACCTTGGCATTTACCCGGATATCGGGAATCTCAAGAATGCCCATCTGCTTTACGGAAGCGATATGGATGCCGATCTCAAGGCCGGCAAAGGACATATATTAGCTGCCCACCTCAAGGAAACGCGCCCCAACGTGTATCGAAATCTGTTTTTCGGCGATGGGCATACGGAATACGTTCCCTGCGTGCACGCGCTCTATAGCATGGGCGTAAGGATGTTCACGGCCGAATTCTGGTGCGCCAGCCCGGAAACAGATCGCAGTCGTCTGCTTCAGGCTTCCCTGTTTCTGACGCGGCAAATTGATCAGGCCGTATCGACGTGCAAAGAGAAATAGCGCAAAAGAAAGCCCGGCTAAAAGTCGGGCTCAGCCTGTCAAAGAAGCCACATTGCATCGTAGCGAAGTGGCTTCTTGTAGTAGGTGAAGATAGAAAAGCAGAAAAGGTCGCCACTTGTGGAGGGCGAGTTTCTTGAGATTCATCGCAGCAAACTTGAGCTTGACCCATGCGGTGACCGCGGCCAGCCCTCGATAAGGAGTATAACGCATTGCGTGTTTCTCTTT
>OJQY01000216.1_pt1 | contig 41779 bp, 37 predicted proteins | sample 1599091 | NCBI WGS metagenome assembly OJQY01 (sample SAMN03922524, study PRJEB24848) | human gut metagenome | isolation source: stool sample | host: Homo sapiens | place: Germany | collected 2010-02 | reverse complement strand
GCTTTGTGACAAAGATGCTGCAATTCAGTTGCGGCCTCCCGATTGCGCAGGCAATCCAGCCGGAGGAAGATATGTGAAAAAGAAGAAGAAACAAGCGCCACAGCTTTTAAAGACATGAAGCTTTGTGAAAAGGCAATCGATGATATGACGCCTTTTCTTAAACAGCTTTATTACGGTGCCCGGTCTTTTAAAAAGCTCACCCGTGTATCAGGACGGCTCACAAGGCGGGAAAAAGAAATATGCGCCCGGCTCGGCAAAAAGGACAGGGCGCTGTTTACAGATTATTTAGAGGAAGGCCAGCAGGATATGCTTGAATTAGTAAGCCTAGAAAGCTTTTCGCAGGGCTACCGCCTGGGCGCGCGCCTGATGCTTTCCGCTTTAATCGACAGTGACCTGCCCTTCCCTGTAAACACATAAGGGAAATGAAAAGGCAGAAAAGATAAAAAATTATACGCATTAAGCAAGGTACAGGTTTATCCTTCAACTTGTTGAATTTACGGCAAGGCTTTTGCTTTCTGGTTGTGTCATGAAGTATAAGTACCACCTCCGCGAAGTGCTTTTAAAATTTTCAATGCCTTTTTTAAAAAGCTCCCTAATATGACATACAGTTGTCACCTTTTTCCGGGTATAATAGGGGTACCGAATCAATCGGAGACTAAAAACAAAAAGGAGAATTATTATGGAAGAAAGATTTTGCCAATGCTGCGGCATGCCGATGGGACAGACGGACGAGCTGTATGGAACAAACGCGGACGGGACCAAAAGCACGGATTACTGCAAATATTGCTACGACAAGGGCGTGCTTGCCGACTGCACAATGGAGGAAATGATTGAAGCCTGCATTGCGCCGATGGTTGAAAACAACCCCGGCATGACGCCGGAAACGGCGCGTACTATGATGCAGCAGTTCCTGCCGACGCTTAAGCGCTGGAAAAACCAGTAAAATCCAATTCTCTGGAGGAAATAATGGAAGGCTTGTTTTCAAAATTGCTCACGGCAGAAAAGCCGAAAAAACACACAGATGTCGCTCTATACGGCAGATTTGTTGGAGAATGGGATTTTGACTGGTCAGCGCCCCAGGCGGACGGAACAATAAAACGCCACAAGGGTGAATGGATATTTTCTTATATTCTGGAAGGAACAGCGGTACAGGACCTCTTTATCGTCCCGTCGCGTGCGACAAGGACTACAGATATTGACGATAACGCGGAATACGGGACGACACTCAGATTCCCCCTGTTTGACGGCTCAAAGAAGTGGCAGATTATTTACGGCTGCGACAGGGGCCGTAAAATTGACCGCCTGATTGCCGAAGAGATAAATGGGGATATTATCCAAACAGGCGTCAATACAAAGCCGGATGATGATTCTATTTGGCAATGGAATTTTACCAAAATCAAGAAAAATTCGTTTCATTGGGAAGCAAGATGGTCGCAGGACCAAGGCCAAACGTGGAACTTAGTTTGCGAGCTGGACGCCGTTAGAAGAATTTGATTCACTTTTACAGGTTTGCTTCCAAACGTAATTGAAGCATAGAAATTATAAAAGAAGCGGGCCGCATGGCTCGCTTCTTTTACTGGTTTGCGGTATCGATTGCTTCATAAAAACAGCCGCAGCCCTTTTTAGGCTGCGGCTGTTGCTCGCAAATTATAAATATTGAACAGGCTTAGATGGAATCAATAATTCCGGTGGCCGCCGTTATAGCCGCCCCTTCCGCCTCTTCTGTCCCTGTCTCCCGAAGGAGCGTGCGGACGCCTGGGCGGAAGCTCATTTTCGGGCTTTAAGCCCTCTACTTCAATGAGTGCTTCTCTTCTGGAAAGGTTGAGTCTGCCCTTCTCGTCGATTTCGAGAACCTTTACGAGAATAATATCGTCCACATTGACGACGTCCGTGACCTTTTCGGTGCGCTTGACGTCGAGCTGGGAGATATGGACGAGCCCTTCCTTGCCGGGCGCGATTTCAACAAACGCGCCGAAGTCCATCAGCCTTGTAACCTTGCCCTTGAAAATTTCGCCGGGCTGCGGGTCTTTTGCGATGGTATCGACAATCGAAAGCGCCCTCTTGCAGTTTTCTACGTCAAGGCCGCTGATAAATACATGGCCGTCCTCTTCAATATCGATTTTAACCTCACAGGTCGCCTGAATTTCCTTGATGACCTTTCCGCTCTTTCCGATAACCTCGCTGATTTTGTCGACCGGAATCGTCGTCGTCATCATCTTGGGCGCGTAGGGAGAAAGCTCCTTGCGCGGCTCGGGAATCGCCTTAAGCATGATTTCGTCGAGAATGTAGATTCTCGCCTTATGCGTCTTTTCAAGCGCTTCCTTGACCATTTCAGGGGTCAGGCCGCTGATTTTCAAATCCATTTGGATTGCGGTAATTCCCTCGTGCGTACCGGCTACCTTAAAGTCCATATCGCCGAAGAAATCCTCAAGGCCCTGAATATCGACCATCGTCATCCAGCGGTCGCCTTCTGTAATCAGGCCGCAGGAAATACCGGCGACAGGCGCCTTAATCGGGACGCCGGCGTCCATCAGCGCGAGCGTGGAGCCGCAGATGGAGCCCTGGGAGGTCGAGCCATTGGAGGAAACGACCTCGGAAACGAGCCTTAGCGCATACGGGAATTCCTCAACCGGAGGGATAACCGGGACAAGCGCCCTTTCCGCAAGCGCGCCGTGGCCAATTTCGCGGCGGCCCGGGCCTCTGCTCGGACGCGTTTCGCCGACCGAATAGGAGGGGAAATTATAGTGATGCATATAGCGCTTGAATTCTTCGCTGTCGATACCATCGAGCATCTGCTGGTCGCTGACCGGGCCGAGTGTCGCGGCGGTGAGCACCTGCGTCTGCCCCCTCGTAAACAGGCCGGAGCCGTGTACCCTCGGAAGGAGGCCGACCTCAGAAGCGAGCGGGCGAAGGTCGTTCATACCCCTGCCGTCGACGCGCTTCTGCTCGTCGAGCAGCCAGCGGCGCACGACGAATTTCTGCGTCTTGTACAGGCACTCGTCGATTTTTGCTTCCTGGTCGGGATATATCTCGTCAAACTTTTCGTGAACCTTATCATATACGGGTCTTAAACGCTCGTCGCGCACCTTCTTGTCGTCGGTGTCGAGCGCAAGCTTTACGTCCTCAATTGCAAACGCCTTGACCGCCTCGAGCATTTCCTCGTCCGGCTCGTTGCTCGGGTAAGAGAATTTCTCCTTGCCGATTTCCGCCTGGATGCTCTTGATAAACTCGATGATTTTCTGGTTTGCCTCATGGCCGGCCATAATGCCGTTGTACATCACATCGTCGCTTACAATATCGGCGCCAGCCTCAATCATAGCGATGCGGCTGTCGGTGGAAGCGACCGTTACAGCCATTTTGGAAGCCTCGCGCTGCTTTTCGTTGGGGTTGATAATAAACTCGCCGTCCACATAGCCGACAGAAACGCCGGAAATCGGGCCGTTCCACGGAATGTCGGAGATGGTAAGCGCAATGCTTGTACCAACCATCGCGGCAATCTCAGGCGAGCAGTCCGGGTCGACAGACATGACGGTGCAGACGACGGAAACGTCGTTGCGCATGTCCTTCGGGAACAGCGGACGAATCGGGCGGTCAATCACGCGCGATACCAGAACCGCCTTCTCGGACGGGCGGCCTTCCCTCTTTAGGAACGAACCGGGAATTTTGCCTACCGCGTAGAGCTTTTCCTCAAAATCGACGGAAAGCGGGAAAAAGTCAATGCCGTCGCGCGGTTTTTCCGACGCGGCTACCGCGACGTTTACGACGGTGTCGCCATAGCGGACAAAGCACGCGCCGTTTGCGAGCTGGGCGATTTTGCCTGTTTCCACCACGAGCGGGCGGCCGGCAAAATCGGTTTCAAAAACCTTGTAGTTTTCAAACATGAAAGTACCTCCTGAAAGAATAAATATTTATTTTCACAGGAGACGCACCGCTTAGCAATAAAACCGATATTTATGCCGTTCTCGTCATAAAACAAGTAAATATCCGTTTCACTGCTAAACCGATTACAGCCGCCTGTAAAATTACAAAAAATGACTAACAGGGCAGACGGCAAAAGCCGCCTGCCCCGAATCCTGCAATTATTTACGGATGCCGAGCCTTGCGATAATAGAACGGTATCTTTCAATATCGCTCTTAATCAGGTAGTTGAGCAGGCTTCTTCTCTGTCCAACCATTTTCAGCAGGCCTCTGCGGGAATGATGGTCCTTCTTGTGAACCTTCAGGTGCTCGGTCAGGTCGTTGATTCTCTTGGTGAGAAGGGCAATCTGAACCTCGGGAGAACCTGTGTCGCCCTCATGAAGGGCATACTCCTGCATAATTGCGTTCTTTTCTTCTTTTAACATAACCTAATTCCACCTTTTTATTATTTGCCCTGCCGGAAATTCCGCAATCTCAGATAAAGGAAGGTGAATATCCTTATAAAGGCTTACTCCAATATCCGTGAAAGGGGCATTGCACCAAAGAATTATAACACACCCTGCTTCTAAAGTAAAGTATTTTCCCCGGTTTTTCTATGTTTGTCCATTTTATTAGGACTGCTGGTCCCGCAGCCTGTTTGCCAGCCTTACCAAAAGCTCCCTTTGCTCGCTTCTGGACAGCATACGGTAATCGATAATCAGCTGCTGTTCATCGTCTGCAAGCTCATAAATTTTTTCTTTCTCAGACACGGTCATTTTTTTTCCTGAACGTTCCTTCGGTTTGCCGGTTACAAAGTCGCTCAACGCCAAAAATTCCTTTGGAAGCTCTCCGTCGTTTACACACTCCAAAAATTCCCGGTAAGGGATGCATAAAATTTTAATCAGCTTCATCATGGTATTGATGCTGGGCGTTGTCTTTCCGATTTCATAATAGGTATATGTGGAACGGTCTACGCTCAGCGCCGTAGCTACCTGCCCCTGAGAAAGGCCGCAATTCTCTCTGTAGCGTTTTAAAAGCTCCGGCAACATCTTTTTCGACTTATTACTCATCCTTTTAAGACCCCCAACGGCATTATTAATATTGCCCGCTGAGTTTATTATAATTACTTGCTGGTGAATTTATGTCATTGTGTGAAGAGCTATCACGCACTTTTTCTATCGTGGATAAGGTGCTGAAAAAATGCCGGCGGTGCGAAGCATAGCGCCTGAAAAATGAAAGAAAAGCAATATAGTCTTTCCGGCGGACGTTTTCAGGAATAATCGAAAAAAAGAGTTTTCACTCTTGACGAAAGGAAACCGGACTGCTATAATATTATGGCGGTTGAAATTTGCTACTGTGGCTCAGTTGGTAGAGCAGCGCATTCGTAATGCGCAGGTCGTCGGTTCGAGTCCGACCAGTAGCTCCATTTTAAGAAAACCGGCTGTTTAATAAACAGCCGGTTTTCTTATTTTATTTCGATATTCAGATAAAATTGCGCTCATCTTTTCCTTAAAATTCTCAAAAAGCAGAAGGTCTATAGCGCTCAAAAATAAAAGCCATTTAGATATATTATTTTTTGTAACTTTTTATAAACAGTGTAACCTTTTACTAGCATTACTGACATTTTATTGCATTATATTTCAAAATTTGTTATTATTATCATAATAAAGAGCAATTTTTTTGAGGGGGAAGTATTGTAATGAAGAGTAAAATCATAACAGCCGTTATAACTGGCGTATTTGGCTTAGTTGCTGGAATTATAGGAACATATAGTGTAATGAATATAAACAATAATCAAAATGTCGTAACAGTAAACGTTAACGGAGAAAAAATGTCCGTTTCATTGGATGAATACGAAAAAATGTACAATGATTTAAAAAAAGACTACGATGCGCTGTCTTCGGAAAACAAGGAATTGATAACAAAGAAAAACGCATCAACAACTAATCAAAGCAGTACAAACGAGCCGGATAATGAAGATAACGCCTACATAGGGGAACAGATTACAGCCTACTACAGCACGATGTATTATAAAGAATATTCTTCACTGGATACAGAGTCTTTTTCGATGGGGAAACATGAGTATACCCGTGGCTTTATTATTGGCGCAACAGAGGAGTATGGAACGGCATATTACAACCTGGATGGAAAATACACCCGCTTCTCTGGGATGGCTGGTAATTTAGATGATGTCAATCAAGCGGCTACCTATGGGATTTATGGGGATGATAAATTATTATCAACGATTGAAGTAAAAGGGGCCGCCCTACCAAAAGAGTTCAATATCGATGTAACAGGCGTGCGGCAGTTAAAAATTATATGCGGAAACAAAGATTTATTTGTTTCTGGTTATAATGTAGGCTTTGCTGATGCAGCTTTTACATAAACATTCATAAGCTGCGGGATATCATTACAAAAGTAAAGGTAACGGAGCGAACCATTTAACGACAAATTAAAAATCAGTAAATAAAATTAAATCCGCAATAAGGCGCAAAGCCCCTGTTCTAAATAGAGCGGGGGCCTTGCTATTTATCGGACTGAATCCAGAAAATATTTACTTTTTGGGGCCTATATCTACTACCGTAATTTCCGGCGGGTTATTGATTCTGGGAATCCACCATTTATTGCTGCCGAGCCCCTTTGAGATAATAATAGAGGAACCGTTTTTCGTATGAAAGCCGTCGCAATATTCCGGAAACAGGCCCTCCTGATTCGGGGCTACAAGCCCGCCGAAAAACGGTACGCGCACAACGCCGCCGTGCGTATGACCAGACAGCATCAGGTCGATGTCGTACTCGCTGAACCGCCAGATAAAATATTCGGGGTAATGGCACAAAAGCAGCTTATAGCCATCCTGCTTGCTGAAATCTTCAAGAAAATAGCGCTGCGGGTTATCGAAATCAGGGGCAAACGCGTCGTAAAACGGATAATGGCAAAGTCCGCCAACCGTTATTTTTTTATCCCCCACAGGAATTTCTACCATTTCATTTTTCAGGTATATGGCGCCTGCCGCCTTTACCTTTTCTACAAAACCATCCGGGTCCTCCAGCTTGAGCTCATGGTTACCAAGCACATAATAGACCGGGGCGGTTTCCTTGAGCTGTTCAATCAGCGGGATTACTACCTGCTCGTCGCTGTCCCTGTCGGAGTTCATATCCCCAACCATTGCAATCAGGTCGGGCTTCAGCTCTATCACCTTTTGCACCAAATCGCAGTTGTCCAGCCCAAATTCCCTGTTATGCAGGTCGGTCAATGCGACAATCCGGACGTTTTGGCTGAGCTTCTCCGTCGCCACGTTATAACGTACAACCGTTAAATGCCATTGGTCGGCAATTACAAAAATTACACAGAAAATAAACAGCAGCAATATGATTGATGCAACGAGGAGCTTTCTTTTTTTATGATATATATTTTTTTTCATAAGCAGCCCTGATTCAATAAAAATATTTTAAGCCTGACAGCCTCTTTTTTCGCGACAGTCTTATAATAAGAAGCCCAAGCAATGCCGAACCTACCGCCACAATAAAATAAGCCGTGATGCTGTACCGTTGGCAGTCCAATATCAGACCCAGTAAATTTAAAACCAAAGGATGCACACAATAAATAAAGGTGCTCATTTGGCGTAACGTTCGGTACGGCATGTTTCTTCTTTGCCCTATTTTACAGCCTTTTAAAGTATGAAAAACAAAAAATGCCGTCGGGAGCGTGAAAAAAAGATACGAAAAATTGGTTTGATTTTCCGTAAAACTTTTCAGTAAAAACGCCTCCGCCGCACAGAGCGCAAGGCATAGCAGCGCTAAAAGCGCGCTTGTGCGCGTTCTCAGATGGATATGGTATTTCTCTGTCAAAATCCCAACCGCGACAAACGGAAACGCCCTGAATAAGGCAATGCCGAATATACGCATAAAACCTGCAATCCGGCCAACAGCCGCAATTGCAGGCAAGTCGATCCACCCGTAGGAGTAGGAAAAAACGCCAATCAAATAAAGGCATATCCCCGCGGCAGCCAGGAACTTAAATTTGACGACGGATAAAAACAGATAAAGCGCAGGTATGGCGAATAATGTCGCGAGCAAATACCACAAATGATAGTAGGAGCCGTCGAGAAAAAAACTGATAAAAAAATCCAGAAACATATGAGGTGTCAAAATCCCCGCCTGGTGCCACTGCGGAATCTGCCAAAGCAGATATAAAGCTGACCAGAGGACATAGAGAAGAGCCAGCCTTTTGCAGTATATGAGCAGTTTTTTTCTGTTTTCGCCGCTGTTTGTTATTTTTCCATTTGAAAAGCTGAGTTTTTTTATAAAAAAGAAGCCGGAACAGGCAAAATAAAACGGAACCGCAACACGTGAAACAATATGAAGCAGAATAAATTTGACCGTCGTATCAGTGGAGGATTCCGGGGCGATATGGATGGCAACAATCATAAAAGCAAAAATAAATTTTGCTAAATCCAAGGCGTTGTAATTTTCGCAGCCGGTATTCAACGTTTGTTTTTTCATTTTTCCTTCTTTCTAAAGACAACTGTATTATTTCTTTCACCGTTTCAGCCTGTTTTTAATTCTGCGTATATTGTACCTGGCCTTTTGTGTGAGCTTTTCCGCTGTGGAAAGCCTAAGGCAGCTCTCCACCAGCTCGTCGAACGGATAATTCTCCAGATTTTTAAAGAAAAATCCTCGCTTTTTATGAGGTACGGAGGCTTTCAAAAGGGATGGATTATATAGCACCGCCTTCTGTGCGTCCGCAGGCTGAAAGACCAGTTTTTCCCGCACCTGCTCAAACAACCGGCTGCCTTTTTCGCTATGGATAAACAACAGGGATAGGCCCTTGTCGTCGTCTAGCTCCGGCTCGAGCTGTTCAACGCCCCAATAGTCTGCAAGCGTGATGTCCGCGGGCTGCTCATACGATTTAAACGCGCAGGCCCCGCAGGAGGGCCGCAGGCTCAGGTTTTTAATAAATGCCTGAAGATATGGGTCTTCCCGGGCTGTTGCGCGGTAGCAGCCGCCGTCTTTATCAATTTTAAGACGGTATCTTTTCCAGCCGCTTTCCTTATTGCGAAATTCTACCGAGCGTACCTCTTCCCCCTTATTAACAAAAGCAAGGTACTTATCCCAAATTTTATGGGAGGGCACGCCGTGGCAGATGATGCTTTGTGTAAAAAGCTTTTCATAATCCTTTTTCAAAAAAGCACGCAGCCCCGCAATTTGGCAGGGCGTCCCCGTATACAGCACCGGCCGGTTCTCCTTTAAAATATCAAGCGCCTGCCTATATGTACCATTTGTACGGCTCTGCATATATTTAGAGGTACGAAGCTTGTAAAGCTCCTCAGGCTTGTCCACGCAAATATGGCACACCTGGAATTCCGCATCGAACGCGGCGCCGAACACCGCGCCGCCCTGACTTAAAATATACTGCGCGAGCGCTGTAAAAACGCCGCCGGAGGAGCTTTGCCTGCGTACAGCCTCGTCTCGGTTAAATGCAGAGTATGTTTTTTGGATTGCCAATAACGGAGGTTTATGTAAAACAGGGCAGGCCTTGCGGCACAGGCCGCAGTCCACACAGCGAATTGTATCGGCCTGTGGATAAAGAAACCCTTCCCAGTCCTTCTTCATAGCAATACAGCTCTGCGGGCATACGGCCGCGCATGCGCCGCACCCGCAGCATTTTTCTTTTTCAGTTATCGAAATCATTTTTTAACCCTTTTTCAGTAATTTATTTTTCAGTCTGACAGCCGGCCCCTTTACCAGGTTTTTCTCGTACCGGTTCATCATTAAAAAATATGCCAACGGCATATAGAGCAGCGTATACACCGCGGCTCCCAACAGAAAACTGCCCCAAGAAGCTATCATGTAGTATTGTGTCGCCAAGAGCCCCAAAGCGGTCATTACAACCGCTACCGGGCTCATTTTCAAAATGTTGAGCCAAAACTTCGGAATATCGATTCCAACTTTTTTATAGTAATACCAGTTCATAATAAGGCCGTTCCCGATTGCATAGGCGACGCAGGAGCATACCGCGGCGCCGACGATTCCGAAATAGCGCACGGCTACTACAGTCGTAGCCGCGTTGATTACCGCAATAATCAAGTACATAATGGAACGGAACCTGTGGCGGTTCTGCGCAATGATAATGCTCAGTCCCGTGTTTTGTATCAAAGGCACTAAAATTGGTATCAGCGTAAGAAGCGCCACCGGATATGCCTCTGCATAGTCTTTTCCGGCCCATATTGAAATAAACTGCTGACCAAACACGATGAACGCGGAAATAATGAAGGATACAAGAATATATTGGATTCTTCCCACGCGGATAAAAATATCTGTCAAATCTTTTTTTGAACAATTTGTAAATACCATATTGGTAATGCGCGGCGTCAGGACGCCGCTGATCGCTGAAGAAATAGACGTCACGATTGTGTTGAACGTTGCGCCTACATTATACACGGCAACCGCGGCGGTACCAATCATCGCGCCGATAATAAGCTTGTCCGTCGACCAGTAAAGCATATCGACGACCATGCCCAGGAAAATAAAGGCGGAAAAGGCCGCCAGCTCTTTCAAGATACCGAACGGCATATTTTTGAATTTCGGCCTGATTTTGAGAGCCTTCAGGCAATAAATCAAATTAGCGCCGTACATAATCACATGTATGATTGTGGTTGCAATAACAAGGCCGACTGAAGCAAACCCCAGGAACAGCATCAGCAGGTTCAGGCAGGGCGCCAGTACGGTCGTGAGCATTTCCGTGAGTTTTTTGAATATATACCGCTCATGCGCCAATATTACGGAGGAAAATGCGCTGAACATAAACGTAATGGCTGTATTGATTGTCATTAAGAAAAGCAAAAGCTGCATACGGCTGAGCTCTTGTGCGCTGAGCTTTGCGGAATAGATAAGCCCGCAGTTGAGCGCGCAGACCGTGCCGACGATTAGGACAACCAGTGTCAGCACGCCATATATCGCGGTGAAGAGGCCGAGCATCCGCTGTTCGCCTTCTTTGTCCCCCTGCGCCCTGTATTTGGTCAGGTAACGTACCACTGTGCTGCCAATCCCAAAGCTCAGCAGGGATAGATAGCCGACCACAGAACTCGCAAGGCTGTAAAGGCCATATTCGGACTGTCCCAGTATCTGCAGCATGATGGGGGTATATATAATAGGAATTATGCTGCTCAGCGCAAGATTGACATACGACAGCATAACGCCTGATTTCAGCTGATTTTTCTTCAAGGCAACTTACTCCCTCAACAGGTCAATTTCTCGTCCGGCCTCCAGCGCCTTCGCGCAGTAAGCAGGCATAATTTCGTTTAGCCGCGTGCGGATGGAGGATTCATTTTTTAAAAGCCATTGAAACGCCGCCGCCAAATCGTCCTTGCCGGATAACGACTGCACAGGAAGCACATAGTTTTCATCCGTACCAAACAGGTCTTTTGCGATTCCTCTGGCCTTGACGGAATAACCGAGCACAACGGTAGGCACACAGGAGGAATACGCAGCAATGGTAGCGTGCGTCCTGGCTCCGATAAACAAACGGCACCGGGCAATAAAGCCCTTTAGCTCCATGCAGTTGTGGTCTTCCAGCAAAACCACCCTGCCGGTATCCTGAAAAAGCGCATATATTTTTTTAAGAACCTTACGGTCGTCACTGGTTTCCCATACGACATGGGGAATCAAAGCAACCTGCATATCTGTTTCCTGAATAATAAACCGAACAAGCGCTACGGCAGCTTCAAACGTTTTCCCGCTGTTTTGTTCACAGCTGATGACAATCGGGCTGATATTGATTCCTACCGTGTTTTTTTCATCGAAGCCGTCAGGCAGCGGGAGCTTCACCGTATCCAGCTGAAAAGCGGGGTCAGGGTATAGCTTTGTGTTTGGGTTAACTTTTTTGAGCGCCTCGTAGCTGATGCTTTCCCTAGCCGTAATCAGGGAATAGCCGGCAAGGTCGCGGGCCATCCCGTCCCCGATTAAGCCCGGCTCTACCGAGCAGCCCCACAAAACGGTCTTAACCCCTTTTTTTTGAAAATTGGCATTTAAAATTTTATATTGCTCAAAGCCGCTGTAACAGTAATTATCCCCTCCTATGGAAAGGGCTATATCCCCTTTGCCATACAATTTGAACAAATGCTGCAACGGCAGCTTTTCAGCGTAGGAACGGTCGTTTCTTAGACGAATGGAAAGCGAAGCCAGCATACGCTGTAACGACAGCTTGCTGTAGGGGCGCATGTGTCCGGCAACAGGCATAAGCCTTTGCAGACCATATTTTTCATCCTCTTCCTTTCTCAAGGAATAAAGGACCATATTTTGCTCGTGCTTCCGCAATATTTTATGCGTACACCTGACAATCGCCTCACAGCCGTGATTGCCCGCGCCGCCGTGTGAATAAAGAAACAATTTATCCATTCTTATCCTTCTCCTTTAGCTATTACAGACGGTTGAGCCGTTTTTTACAAATCGTACCCAATTTTACCGTTGAGCTGCTTGAACATCTCTTCCTTTTCCCGCTGGGTTTTGTCCGAAAACAATGTATCAAAGACAGGATTTGTCTGCATTTTCTGCCTGTTCTTTTCTATAAATTCGTCATATGAGCAAATTACGCGAAAGGGATTGCCCACAATAACCACGTTGTCCGGCACATCTTTAGCCACGACCGTACCCGGCCTGCAATAACCTGATTCCCAATTGTGGTGCCCGGCAGGATAATACTTCCATATCAAATAAAAACATCGCTGCCTATTGTAACCCCGCCTACCTTACTGTAGCCCAACGATTTTTTGTGCTGGCGTCGTGCGCCAGCACCGTTGAATTCGTAATTGTTACATTATCACCTATCGTAACCAAGAAGCTGTGGCAGGCGTTGATTTTGCTGTTGACCGAATCCACATTTTCCCCTATTCTGCAGCCGGAATTACGCAGGGATTCTACCTTGTTTTTCGGCTTGGCAAAGATTCTCTTGAACCTGTTTAATATGCGTCTTTCTCTTTACAGGTTTGCTCTATCAAATCGTATAAGCGCGCCAAAATTTTTTCCGGGGCATACAGCCGTGCCGTTTTCTCCGCGCGCTGTGCCACATGGGCACGCAGGGAAGGCTGCGTAAGCAGCGACATGACGCCGCCGCTGATATCCTCGGCTGTAGGCTGCGTCAAAATCCCGTTTTCCTTATTTTCAATAAACTCCAAGGGTCCTAAGGATGCGGCAGCCACCACAGGTTTTGAAAGAGAAAGAGCCTCCAGGATAGATATCCCCTGTGATTCAACAAGCGACGGGTGCACATAAATGTCTGCCGCCCTGACGTAGGGATACGGATTTGGAAGGCTTCCCATTAAGAACACGCTTTCCGAAAGGCCGTATTCTTTTATTTTATCACAAAGCTCCTTTTCCTGCACGCCGCCGCCAATGATATACCATTCGACCTGAAAACCGCGCCGCAAAAGTATTCTGCAAACGTCCGGACAGACAGCCATGTTTTTTTCGGGCGACAGCCTGCCGACGCTTACCAGGCGGATACAATCCGCACCGCGCCTCATTTCCGGCTGATACAGCCGTGCCTTTTTCGCGATTGCCTCCGTATCGACAATATTCGGAATGGTTACAAGCTTATTGTCCAGGCCCGGAAATTTTTCCAGAAGCATCCGCCGGCAGCTTTCGGATACGGACGCGATATAATCCATTTTATTGAAAGCGCGCATTGTCCTATCAGCGGCCTTTTGGCTCATATCAAACGCGCCGTGATGCCACCAGCTTATTTTTTTGTCCGCTTTCACGGCATTCGCCGCAAAGTCGGTGCAAAAGCCCGGCCTGTAAGCAACCGCACAATCGTATCGTTTCTTCAGGCGTTTGAATAAACCGCGCGCAAGGCGCAGCGCTTTCGCGCCAAAAAGCTTTTGCAGCAACAAAATGTGCCTAAGCGCAAAGGTAAAGCCGTCTTTGTCTTTTACAGCCTTACTGACGCACGCTTTGTAGGAGCCAAAGGTCTTAGTTATGTCATAGAAAATAACGTTTACCTCCGGCGGAAGCTCCTGTACATAATCCCCAAGCCCCTCAAACAGCAGTAAATCCACATTATATTTTGTAAAATCCATATATTTGAGAAGGTCCGTCAAAGAGCGCTCCCCGCCGCCGGCATTGAGATGCCCGTTTATAAAAAGAAGTTCTTTTTTCAAGACTACGTTACACCTCTCATGCGGTCATATGATTTTCTTTACAACTTCAAAGGGGGAAAAGTCCATCAAAACATTTTCTTTCAACGCTTCTTCCCCAGCAATGAACCGGGTTAACAGCGTTAAAATTTCCTCTGTATCGTTATTGCAAAAATGGAACCTGTTGTATGGTTTAAAGTATTTGAGAATTTTTTCCTTTTCTTCGTTTGTTCCGTCCAATATAAAAATAACCGGTTTTTCCGTGGCGCTGTAATGGTATATCTTCCCGGGTATCTGCCCGCCGCCCAGGTTACAAAGGCTAATCAGCACAGTGGTTTCCTTTTGAACCAGGTTTAGCTTATCGAGCGTCAGGCGGCCATGTATTGTAATCTGTCCGGTGCTTTCAAACCGTTCATTTGTATCGCCGCATATATAGCCCTTTGCGCCAGAGCGTTTCAGCGCCTCATAAAACGGGCGCAAATTGCGCACATGCGAATAGTAATCCCCGAAATAGCCAAAAGAAACCTCTTTTGACGAGCCGCCTGCCAAAGCGTCTTTATCAGAAACGAGATATGGCAGTGGGACAAAAGACATCTTTCCGGCACAGCCTTTGAAATATCGCTTTTGATTTTCCAGTGTCAGCGGACTGACATAATAAATTTCGTCCGCCTGTTCCAAAAGCGATTGTTCTTCCTTTAAAACCGCCTCTTTTTTATGTATCGCGTACAGGTCGTAATACCACGGGTCTTCCCATATCTGAATCCACTTTTTATATTTGATGCGGTTTTTACGCTTCAATATAGACACCAGTTTATGGCTGGACGCCGGAGAGGAATTGGAAACTACCAAATCATATACGACGCCGCTTCGAAAACGCGCTGCGTTTTTGAGCCATTGCTTATCGAGCGAATAAGGATGGTCCCGGTTAAAAAGCACCTGGTATATTTTTTTCAGGATTCCTCTGAACCTGTTTTCTGCGGCTGCCGTACTGCTTTGTGACGGCCCGCTGCCTGCAGCGGGCGCTTCGCTTCTGTCCGTGGCAGGTGCATCTACCCGCTTCTTTATCCGGTCTCTCAGCTTGTGGGAAAAGGGCACGGCGTTATATTCATAATATACAGCCTCCTTGAAAACCGGCATCGCCCGGTCTGTTTCCCCAAAGCTTGTGTTTTCCATAATGATATCCACATTGAATCCGTTTTCAAGCAAGCCCTGCACATAACCGTTATGGCTCATATTAGCAGAGGTATTGCATCTCAGACAGCTTCCTACGACATATAAGGCCCTCATCGTTTTCCCTTTCATCCGTTCAGTTTTTCAAGTATATCGGCAATGCGTTTACATGCCAGCCCGTCCCCGTAAGGGTTGGAGGCATGGCTCATTGCGTTATATGCGTCCTGCTCCGTCAGCAGACGTTTAAATTCCCGGTAAATCGTCTGTTCGTCCGTCCCGACCAGCCGCAGTGTGCCTGCCTCTATCCCTTCCGGCCGTTCCGTGGTGTCGCGCATGACGAGGACAGGCTTGCCAAGCGACGGCGCTTCCTCCTGTATGCCGCCGCTGTCTGTCAATATCAGGTAGGAACGCGCAAGAAAGTTGTGGAAATCAAGCACATCCAAGGGCTCTATAATCCGCACCCTGTCGCTGTCCCCCAAAATACCCTGTGCGGCGCTGCGCACCGCGGGATTCATATGGACTGGATAGATTACTTTGATATCCGGCGTTTCCTCCACGATTCTTTTGATTGCTTTGAACATATGGACAAGCGGCTCGCCTAGGTTCTCCCGCCTGTGCGCCGTGAGCATAATCAGGCGGCTGCCTGCCGCCCACGCAAGCTGCGGATGAGTATACGTTTCTTTTACCGTGGTTTTCAGGGCGTCGATTGCCGTGTTGCCCGTTACAAAAATGCCGGCAGGGTCTTTGCCCTCTCTCAGCAGGTTTTCTTTTGCCCGCTGCGTGGGTGCAAAATGGTATTTTGCAAGAATGCCGACCGCCTGCCTGTTAAATTCCTCCGGATAAGGCGAATAGATATCATACGTGCGCAGCCCGGCCTCAACATGCCCGACGGGTATCTGTAAATAAAAGCAGCCAAGCGAGGTTACAAAAGTTGTAGACGTATCTCCATGCACCAGCACGGCGTCAGGCTTTTCCTTCTCGAGTACCTTTTTGATTTCTGCAAGCAAATTGACTGTTATATCGAATAAGCTTTGTTTTTCCTTCATAATAGCAAGGTCGTAATCCGGCTGAACGCGAAACGCCCTTAGCACCTGGTCGAGCATTTGCCGGTGCTGGCCGCTTACACAAACCTTGACGTCAAACGTATTTCTCTGCTTGAGTTCATTGACCAGCGGGCACATCTTTATGGCTTCAGGCCGTGTGCCAAATACAAATAATACTTTTTTCATATAAGCGCGTCCACCTCCGTACTCCTTAAGCTTACTCTTCCTCATGCTGGCGCCTGATTTTATTCCTGATTGCTACCAGGTTCTTTTTGCCGATTCCCGCAGTTATAACCCTTTTTATCTGTTTTTTTACCTTTGTTTTCCACGGCAGCCATGTTGCGTAAAAATGATGGGCGCAGATGGAATTTTCTGTCTTTTCCATGACGCAGTTGCCATAATCATAGGGGGAAAAGTATTCCTTGGGATATACGGCAATACCGTTCGGCAGCTCCTGGTAGGTATTGTCGCGTACAAGGCCCATCTCCTCTAATAGCGCGGTAAGGCGCTCTACGTTTGTCGTCATATTGACGCCGCCGTCCGCTGATTCAAAAGAAACGCCGTCATATTCCTTCTCAAACAGCTTTAAAATGCTGTGGCCCTTTTCACAGGCCATAAAGCTCGTTGCAACCCAGTTGCGGTATTCAAAGCCTAATACGCAGCGGTGGTGCAGCACGCTGTCGAAGGGGCGGAACACCTCCACGTCCGTGTCCATATAGATGCCGCCGTATTTCCTGAGCGCCTTGATTCGGGCGACGTCGCTGACAAACGCGTATTTTTTATGCGCGTAGGCCTGCTTTGTATAGACGTTCGTTTCGACATCGAAGCTTTGCTCGTCCCAGCGCATAATCGTGTAGTCGGGAAGATATTGCTTCCAGGAATCCAGGCACTTAATAAGCTTTTCGGGCATCTGGGCGCCCCCGAACCAGCAATAATGTATTATTTTTGGAATCATGGCAAATTCCCCGCTAACCGATAAATTTTTTCCAGCTCCGAACGGTTGCTATAGTCTGTACGCGCGCAGTTATCGCTGAGCGCCTGCATGCGCCGCGAATCATAAAGCAGCCCGGCAATCGCCTGGGCGCAGCCTTCGTTGTCCATAGGAACGATTACGCCGTCAACGCCGTCGTTAAGCTGGCTCTTCGCCGTCGCAAAATTTGTAATTGCAACCGGCTTGTAAAGGATTTGCGCTTCCCGTACCGTAACCGCCTTTCCTTCCGCGCGCGACGGCTGGGCATATAAATCACAGCGTTTCATATAAGGATACGGGTTGGTTTTCTTTCCGAGCAGGATTACATGCTCTTCCATCCCAAATTGCCTGATTCTTTCCCGAATCAATTGCTCGTCCGTACCATAGCCGATGAGATACCACCTGATTTTACAGCCCTTTTCGAGCATAAGCTTACAGATTGCGGGCACATTGTCAAAGTTCTTTTCACTGGTGAAACGGCCGACCGAGCAGATGGTTTTATACCCGTCTATATTGCCGAGCTCTGCGGAAACGTCCTCCACCGCCGCCTGTTCGCGGATAAACTCGGGGGAAAGGATGTTTTCAACAGTGACGGCCTTATTTCTGTATTGCGGATATTTGTTTAAAAATATATCGGTACAGGCTTGGGAGACATTGACGATATAATCCAGACGGTCGTAGACACGGCAATCCATTTTAGGGTTCGGAAAAAGCTTGCTGTAATCGGTATGAATCCAGCCGAGCTTTGTTTTTGCCGTTACCTTTTTTATAAGAATGTCGTGGATACCCAAAAATCCGATGGCAATGTCATACTCCCCCTTGATTTTTGGGAGCAGCGGTAAAACGCAGCGCGTATTGTTCTGCAAAGAAACCCAGACGGTTTTTTCTATATGATGCCTTTTACAGTAAAGCTTTGTTTTTGCCTTTGCGAAAAGCCTTGTCAGCCCGAACAGGAAACGCCTGCTTTTTAAAAGCGCTAAAATCGGCCGGTCGAGCGTGTCGTACTGCGGCATATATGGGAGCAAGCGGACTTCTTTCGGAAGAAAAGGTAAAAACTCTCCCTCGTGCCTATACAGGAGCAAATCAACCTCATATTTAGAATAGTCGATGGCGGAGAGCAGGCCAATCAAGCTTCTTTCCGCACCACCGATATGCATAGACGTCATGGTGACCAATATCTTTTTCATCTACGGTCCCCCCCGCGTCACTGTATCTCTTTGATTCGCAGCGCCCTGTCCTGCGTGACAATCGAACCGTCCGGTATTTTCCCCTTAACAATGCAGCCGGCGCCGATTACACAATTCTTTCCAATTTGCGTGTCCTTGAGAATTACGGCGTTCGCGCCAACCCAGCTGTTGTTTCCGATAGAAATTCCCCCGCAGTTATGCCGGCTTGTGCTGACGCCCTTCTCTTTGGAAAACGCATGGTTATTGTCTATAACCGTTACATTGGGTCCAAAGATGCAGTTGTCGCCCACCGAAACGCTGTTTTGGCAGCTGATATAGGCGTTTACGTTAAAATATACCCTGCTTCCGAGCGTCAGGCGTCCCTGCTCACCAACAAAAATGCTGCCGTTGCGGCTGAAGCAGCCGTTATACCCTAAGGAAACGCGCGCGCCCTTTTTCATAATAAACCGCGTGCCGGGTGAAATGCGCTGTATCATTGCCGACTGAAAAGCTTTCCCAAACCTGATTTTTTTTCCTAAAATCCGAAAAAAGGAAAGAAACATCATCAAATACTCTTTCATACAATCCCTCCTGCGATGCGTTGAAAGCCATTCCGCCGCATTACAAATTCAGTACGCGGCTGTGATAATCTAAGCCTGCCGTATCTACCATAAAATAGAAGATATAACAGATTACACAGAACGCATACAGCACCGCGCGCTCTTTCCTGTCGAAAACCTTCTGTAAAAGCCAAGGCAGAAGCAGCATACCGTACATTGTGAAATAGATGGGGATTCTGCCGATATAAATTCCGCTCGTAAAGGAGGAAAGCAGGTAGAAGCAAGTCGTTACGACCGACATGTTGATACAGATGTCCATAATAGGAGAATCGAGCTCTTTTATCTGCTTTCGTTTCCAAAAGGCGAGTACGACCGGAACGGCGGATACCAGCACGCGCATTATATTGGAGCCTCCCGTTTCCAGCACATTGCTGCCATAGCCCGTTACCTCTGCGAAGAAATCGGTAAACTGGTCCGCGAACAGCACACAGCCCAGTATCGCAATGATAAAAAAGATAATTTTTTTATTCCAGAGCGGGCGGGATATAACGACAAAATAAATCGGTATCATAATCAAAACCGAATTATGGATAGTGGACAGCAGCAAAATCAAAATCAAATACCGCGCTGTTTTCTTTTGAAACAGCCAGTCCGAGAAGGCGAACAAAATAGCTGCGGCCAAAAACTGGCGGATTCCGTTAATCATCCACAGGTATGTATTCGTTGCGACAAAAATAAAAATCGTGAGCGGGAAATCAACAGAGTGCTTATACATCGTACGCAGGACGCACAGCCCGCTTACGGCGGCAATGACAAACAGCCAAACCTGGGAATCCGACGATATTACCGTCTTAAAGACATCTGACAAAAACCAAAAGCCCCAGCCCTTCTGTGCCAGGTCGATATTGCTGAACACCCCGGTTCGCCCGTTGAAATTATCGACATATACGGGGGTATCCGCAATATCGCTGCGCAGTCCGCAAATCAGGATAATATAGCCGAAAATAAAAAGGGCGAAAAATAGCCTGGTGCTCTGGCCGCTGTCCGTATTCAATTTTGACTGCGGCCTTGGAAAATAGTAGGAAAGCACTCCCAAAAAGGCCGTAACGCCCAGTATGGACCAGTAAATCGGCATGTTATAATCTCTCCTGTGTTTTAACGGGTTTTCATTTTAATGTACAAATTAAGCGCCAAACCGAAAGGCAGTGCGAGAAGGGTAAGCGCTTTTTCCGGCGATTCCTTAATAAAGCGCTTCTTATGCGCCATGAAAGCGCTGGAGACATAATGGACGCAGTTTTTAAACCTTGCCCTTGTGTCTGTTGAATATTTGATTTTAATTTTACGCCAGTCCGTCCAGCCGTTCGGGTTATTCCTGTACTGGGAAAGCATCGTGTTGGAGGAGCCGTTCGGCTGGTATTCTACATTACATACAATCTCGTTGAGTACGAGCATTTTATAATCCTGGTCGCACAGCAAATATTTATAGGAAAGGGAAAAGTATTTTTCACCTTCGTATACGGGATAAGGCGGATAGCTTTTTATCACATCTGTGCGGTAAATCAGCTTTTTATCGCCCGCGCCACCTGCACTGTAATAACCGCTGACGGTCGTTTCCTTGAGCGCGCCGAGGTCTTTACCGATAATATTGTTTTCAAAGTCGGCGTCCAGCGCAATGATTCCGGCGTATTTATCGCTTCCACTTGCATTCCAGAAGGAAAGGATTTTTTCCACCGCGCCGGGCGCCATGACATCGTCCGAATCGATGCAAACATTGAGCGGCGTCTTTATATGCTCGTACGCCGTATTGTGCGCGGTGTGCATCCCGCCGTTTTCCTTATAAATGTATTCAATCCGGAAACCGCAGTCTTCACGCTGCCATTGCTCTACGAGCTGTTTTGTATGGTCGGTGGAGCCGTCGTCGACTATCAGCCAGACAAAATCCTTATTTGATTGTTCGCAAAGGCTTTTATAGGTTCTGCCTAATGTATGCGCTCGGTTATATGCGGGCGTAAAAACCGTTAAGCTTTTCAAGGGATTCTCCTCCTTTGCATTTCGAATATTTCATATTCGTGTTCCGGCTGTGTTGAATATCATGGCCTTTTCCTGAGCCGTTTTAAAATACTGCCGGAAAGAACATGTAAAACCACAGCGGCTGCGGCTGTCAGCAATACTAGGATAAAAAAATTCAATATGCTTAATTGGAAAGCTGTAACCGCAAGCGGGCCGATAATAAACATATAATGAACCAGATAAATTTCATACGAAACCGAGTCAAGGGACCGCACCGCTTTCCCTATCCGCAAAAGCGGACCATACCATCTGCTTACAGCCATAAAAAGCAGGCAAAAAAGCGATACCGCAAGAAGCTGGTGCGTTACCGGCGCAATAAACCGGTCGTAAAGCGGCGTTCCGTCTAAAAACAAGTTTGCTGCCAGCCGCAGGGCGGGAGATACCAGCAGCATAATAATAAAAACAATGTAACGCCGGGATAGCAGGGCTTTTATGAATAAAAAACCCAGCATATAAGAAAATACCGTGACGATTGTAGTGCTTACAATCGCCGGCAATAAATACGACGAAAGCAGCAGGACGGCTGCGTACAGCAAAAACACGGCAGGCAGCCACAGCTTTTGCCTTTTGCTGATTTTTTCTTGTATGACATGTAAAAATGGTGTAAGCAGGTAACATAGCAAAATATCGGTTATAAACCAGAGGTGTTCCGCGCCGTTAATATAATTTTGGGTAAAGCCCTGCAGAGGTATTACATAGAAAATCCATTTTTCCGGTATGACCGACTGCCAGCCGAAACGCGCCACATAAACCAGAAACAAAAACAGCAGAAACAAATAATACGGCGTTAAAATACGGAGCAGACGGCTGCCAAACCAGGAGCGGTAAGAAGCCGGTTTCCCCTTTACCGCGAACAAGAAGCCGGAAATCATCATAAATAAGGGAACGCCCACATTAAAAACCTGTCCGCTCATTTGAAGCAGCGCGCTGTCAAACATCTGGACTGCATGGCATAAAAAGATTAAAAGCGTTGCGAACACCCGAATAGCGGATACCGCATAGCTTGTTTTTTCATTCAGGGTTACCGTCGTATGCATTTAGATAAAACTCCTCCAGCCATTTTGCATTCTTTCTGATATCGAAGCCCGCTTTTTCCACTTCCGGGCACATATCGCGGCGTTCATAGCCGTCCTTCACGCGCAGGATTTCACGCGCCCAATACTCCGGCGTCTGCGAAAGCGGAAGGCGCTTTACGTTCTGCGTAATGACGCATTGCGACGGGACACTGTCGGACATAAAACATTTGAGCCCTGACGCCTGCGCCTCAATCATAACGACTGGTATTCCTTCGTTGAGGGACGGGAACACAAACACATCCATTGCCTTCAAAAGCTGCGGTACATCGCCTCGCACGCCTGTAAAAATAATGTCCTGTTCTATTCCGAGCTCACGCGCCCTGGCTCTGACCGTTTCTTTCAGCTCCCCGTCGCCGACGAGAAGCAGGCGGCTGCCGGGATGGAGCCGCTTGACCGCATGAAATACCTCGATTAAAAACATATGGTTCTTTACAGGAAAAAAACGTCCCACATGCCCAATTACAAGCTGGTTATCAATCCCCAGGCCCTGTCTGATATTTTGTGCCTGCCCGGATTCGTAACGATATTGCCGCGCGTCGATGGCATTTGGAACCACAACGGCTTTTTCTTTTGCGATTTTCTCACCATAAAGGTAAACGGAAGCCTCCTCCCCGCAGGAAAAGAAGTTAGTCGCCACTGTCCGCAAAGGAAAGCGCAGCGCCTTTCGGATAATCCCGTTGATGCCCTGTTCCGCCTTAGAGCTGTGCGAATGTGCAATCCTGACGGGAACCCCGTTCTTTTTCGCAAGCCGCAGCGGAAAAAAGCTTTTGCTCGAGGTATGAGAGTGCACAATGTGGTACTGCGGATGCTCTTTGAAAAAGCGGTCCACATCGTTCATATAATCGCGCGGACGGCTTTTGGTCAACGGGCTCACACGGTAAATATGTCCGCCAAGCGCTTTTATTTCTTCCTCATAATCGTAATGGCCTGGCGTAGTGAGCAGGAAATCGAACTGTACCCTGCTCCTGTCTATATGCCTGTAGTAGTTCATAATCATTGCTTCCGCGCCGCCGCGGTTCATAGAAGCCAGCATATGTAAAACCCTGATTGGCTGCTGCATATTATGTCTCCTCTTAAATGCGGCAGAAACCGCGAAAATTAATATACGCCTTTTTATTTTATAACAAATCCGGCGCTGCTTCAACAGCAGGTAGTTTCCAGTCCACCTTCATATTCTCTGTTTGATGTAACGATTTACTTACTTTTCCAACGCCCTAAGCGCATCCAAAAGCTTCTGGTTGTCGTTTATGTCGCGCACCGCGAGACGTATATATTGCCTTTGACCCAATTTAGGTGATAAATCCTTAATGATAATGCCGTATTCAGACAGCAGCTTCGCGGACAACTCCTGTGTCGTATACGCCCCCTTTAGCTCGCACATAATGTAATTGGCCTGTGAGCCGATTGGACGCAGGTATGAAATGTTACGCAGCCCGTCCATCAAAAACGCACGGGATTTTTTTATTTGTGCAAGCGAAGCGGCGTAGTCCGCCTTATATTTTTCCGCTATCTGCATATAAAACTCAGCAAAGGAATTGATATTCCAGATGGATACCTCATTCTTGAGCCGCTCGATAAGCTCCGTATCGGCGGATACCGCTACGCCCAGGCGCAGCCCAGGTACGCCGTAGGATTTTGAAATGCTCTTTATCACAACCAGACTTTTATGCGCGCAGATTATATCTTCGTCTATCAGGCTGCTGTCTGCTTCCTCCGCAAAATCCACAAACGACTCGTCCACAACCAGCCTGACCCCCTTTTGCTCCGCCCAGGAAGCAAGCTCCAGTACATGCTGTTTTGCGATATAGTTTCCGGAGGGGTTATCGGGATTGATTAGGATAATATCGGATACGCCGCGTGATTCAAAAAACGCCTGCACATCCTGCGCGCTGTAGGAAAAGTCTGGGGCGCCGGCGCTGAAGACCACGAGCCGGTCTTCCGGAAGCCGGTTTGGATATTCCTCAAAGGTGGGCTTGATGATACCGATTTTACCCTGGGAGCTTTCGAGCATAACCTTTATCAGCTCCGCCGCGCCGTTGCCGACCACAATGTGCTCCTGCGCCACGCTGAAATTTTTTGCCGCGAGCAGCGCGTTTACATACATGCCCGACGGATACTGGGAAATGAGCGTTTCAAAATTCGCCTTGATTTCATCCATCAGCCGCTTCGGCGGGAAATAAGGATTGACCAGATAGCAAAAATCCAGCATTCCCGGATAACGCCAGTAGCCTCCGTAACGGCTCTGCATCTTGCGCAGCTTTTCAATGGGGTCTGTTGTGAAAATAGACTGTGCGATGTCCAAATCCTGTATATCGTCTATTTCATACCACGCCTCACCGGAAAGCCGCAGCGCCCAGATGTCGGGCTTTTCCAGAAGCGTTATTACCTTTAGCACCTGCTCGTAATATTCGTTATTTCCCAGAGCTTTGGTATACGCCTCTAAAAACGGCACGTAATGCGTCTGGGAAAAGTGCCTGCTGAATTTATATATGTTCACCGTCTTGTAATAGCCCGGAATGTCGTCGAAATTAAATTTGCTGCCCGGCACGAAGGACAGTATGTTGTCGTCCGCGTCCAGCGTGACGACCGTGCCGTCCATCCAGCTTTCATATTTATCTACCAGCGCAAGCGTCTGCCGCGGGTCGTCCAGCAGCTTACGCAGCACGGCGTCCTCAAAAACAAGGTCGGATTCCAGCAGCAGCGTGTCGTCCTGTAAAAGATATTCCTTTGCAAGCGACAGCGAGTAAATATTGTTCGTTTTGTCGTACACCGGGTTGTCTACAAAAACGACCGGCGTAGCGACGCAAAGCGTCTGAACGTATTTTATCAGCTTTTCGCCCTCGTAGCCCGCAACGATTACAATCCTTTCGAGCTTCAGAGCGTCGAGCTGCCGGAGCATCCGCTCAATGAGCGTAACCCCGTTGACCTTTACCATGCATTTTGTATTGTCCGCGGTCAGCTCCTTGAGCCTTTTGCCCATGCCGGCCGCTAAAATAATCGCCTGCATACCATCATCCCCACTTTTCCTTATTCAAATTCCACGCGGATGGGATTGTGCCCCGGCCTGCGCTGTTCCACAGGCGGCAGCTGCATATAGTCGCCGTAGGAAACCCTGAGAGAGGTCTTCCAGTTTTCAAATGCCATGAATTGCGTATCCTCAAACTGTAAATCCACCGTGCTGTCTAAAATATCAAACGGCAGCAGGTTTTTCATCGTCCTCACAATCGAAAAGTCCGCGCAGCAGAGCGTTTTATCCCCGTTATATTTTGCATACCGCTTGAAAAAGAAACGGATGCATTTGGGGTACAGCTTTTTCGGCGTAATAGAAAGAAGCGCCTTTGTACACAAATGGAACAGCTTGCTGGAATTGTCCGGATATTCGCGCACATAAAGCTGGTAAAAACACGCGTTTAACATCTGCATTTTTCTTCTCCACGTTCCCTCCGGTACGCGGTCCAATGGAAAAATGTCGATAAATATGCCAATATGATAGTCTACATCGGTTTCAAAGGGCTGCATAAACACCGTGTTTCGTTTTCTGATTTTGGTAAACGACTGCGTAAAGCCGCTGTTGGTGTCGATGTTTTCCAAAAGATAACCTTCTATGTCCTGCGACTGCCATACCCTGATAAACCTCTCGTAATCCTCACGCAGCATACAGATGTCCAGGTCGTCGTCCCATGGGATAAAGCCCTTATGCCGCGCCGCGCCCAGCAGCGTACCACCGTACAGGGAATAGGGTATTTCGTTTTCCCGGCACAGCCTATCCACAATCTTCATAATTTCCAGCTGCGTCAGCTGCAGCCTGCGCAGTGTCTGTTCATCCATCACGTCTTCCCTCATTTTCCGTAAATCTCCCTCAGCTCCGCGAGGACGTTTTTATCCTTATACGGCTCAACCCTTTTTAACGCGTTCTCACAAAAAATCCGGTAGCTTTCCGGGCTTTCCAAAAGCGCGGTTACCTTCCCCGCAAAGGCGTCGGGGTCGTCCGCTTTTACCAGGTAACCGGTCTGTCCGTCCTCAACGAGCTCCCTGTGCCCCCTGTTGACGGAAGCGATAACAGGCTTTGCGCACAGCATGCTCTCTATTACGTTCATGGGCAGGCCCTCACGGAAGCTGCAGGCAAGGACAATGTCCGCCATATTGATATAGCGCTCCAAATCAGTCCGGTAGCCCAAAAAGTCTACAGAACCCTCCACTTGAAGCTCCCGGGCGGCTTTCTCAAGCTCCGGCAGGAGCGGGCCGTTGCCCGCGAGCAGCAGCCTTGCCTGAGGATATTTCTCCCTGACCTTAGCCAAAGCATTAATGGCCGCCGCCTGGTTTTTATTTCTGAGCAGCTCACCGACACAAAGAAGTACAGGATAAGCGGCGGCAAGCCCTTCTTTTTCCTTCATCCGTACAATCTCTTCCTGTGGCAGCGGCTTATATTTTTCCGTATTGGCGCCTATCCCGTGAATCCGGCGGATTTCCGTCTTCATTTTGTCCTGCGCAAGCGCATAATCCTCGCCCGCAACCGTAACGAGCACATCGGTTTTATGTGCAAGCAGCTTTTCAAGCGGGTAAAAGGTAAGCCAGTTTTTAAGCGGGGCGCCTTTATAAAAATGGAAGCCGTGCGCCGTATAAAAAACCTGCGTCCCCTTTTTGCGTGCATTGCGCGCCGCAAGCCGTGTAAGAACCCCGCCGACCGGCGTGTTGCAGCTGATGATTTCAAACTCCGCGCTATCAATGATTTCTTTCAGGCGCCTGTAGGCGGCTATATTTTTCTTGCTCAACGGGGAACGGTCGAACGGGACGTCATAAACGCAGTCGGCAAATTCCAGGCTCAGCCCGTTTTTTTCCGCAAGGTTGTCCCGCGCGGCAACGTGTATTTCATACCCGTCTTCCTTTAAAAGCTTCATCAAGGGTTTATGGAACTGCGCGACATGGCTTTGTACGGTAGCTGTTATCAAGGCTCGTTTCACAATCTGTTCCCCGCTTTACTGGATGAAATGTTTTTTCAGGTTTTCATATATCACGCCGAAAAGCCGCTCGTTCGTATTGTCCGAAACAAAGCTGTTGTGCGGTGTGACAATGACGCGCTCCATATCCCACAGCGGGCTTTCTTTGGAGAGCGGTTCCTCCTCAAATACGTCGAGCGCCGCGCCGGACAGCCGGCCGCAGGCAACCGCCTGTACCAGGTCTTCTTCCCTGACGACCGCGCCTCTCGAAACGTTGATGAGGATACTGCCCTTTTTCATCTTGGAGAACAGCGCCGTATCAAACATATGCCGTGTCTTCTCCGTCAGAGGAAGGGTCAGGATGGTTATATCGCTTTGCGAAAGCGCCGCTTCCAGCTCGCCTGCCGTATATATTTTGTCAAAGAAAGGGCTTTGGACCGGCATGGCGTCCACAGCGGTTACAACAACCCCGAAGGCCCCAAGGCGTTTTGCCGTTTCCTGTCCGATGCTGCCCGCCCCGACGATACAGGCCGTTTTTCCATACAGCTCCAGCAGCGTTCTGTCCTTATTCCATTCCTTATTTTGCTGCGCCCGGTAAAACCCGGCGGAATGCTTATATAGCTCCAGGATTTTCAGCACGACCCACTCCGCCATCGGCACACTGTATACGCCCCTGGCGTTATAAAGCGCTATACCCTTTTCTTTGATATACGAAAGAGGCGCCCGGTCAAGCCCCGCGCTTGTGAGCTGTATCATTTTAAGCCCGGTAAACGCTTTGATGTCATGATGCAGGAACAAGCCGTTGCACACGGCTGCGTCGGCAGACAAAAAATCCTTATCCAAAGCGCCCCGTTCATCCTGAACAAAAAAAGCCCGGACGCCGAGCGCTTCTATTTGATTGATTTGTTCCCTTGTATAAGGGTAAGCGCCTGTCAGCAGGACCTTCTTCATATTGACACCACCAAAATACACATGCTTAGATGCGCGTATTTAAAAAGGCAGAACTGAATTGATTGAAAAGATGATATTCAGCATAAACGCGCGGAAATCTGTCTCTTTGAGATTCACCACACGGATATTCATATCGTAAAGCGCGCGGTTGAGATATTTTTTCATATCAAGATGGTGCTGGTCGGAAATTCTGCACTCCAGCGGTACCTTGAACAACAAGTCAAGAAATTTCCTGTTGTTGAACGCCATTGTGATGTCGAAGCACAGGCGCATTTCACTGATATTCATACCGCCCCAGCTGCCCCAGGTTACCTCCCAGTAATGCATATCGGCAGGCGGGTACGCGCCAGGGATGGTTTTATATTCAAACTCGTCGATATACTGCGCAAACACTTTATCGACCTTATGGGCAAGCGGACGGTTCCAGATAAATATTTTATATAGGTTGCGGAACAGCTTAGGGGAAAGCTTCGGCATGGATTTCCTGCCGTAATGCTTGTACCAATAGCCGCGGATAGTTTCGGAAACCCAGGACTTGACCTCAACGTCTGCCGGGCACTGCTGGTACAGCACAACCCTTTTGCGCAGCTCGTTGGCTTTTTCATTCGCGATATATCCGTTATTGTGCTTGATGATGGCAACCAGCTCATCATAATCCTTGAGGCCCTCCGATGATTCAGGAACCTCGTAAAGCGTATGCTTTACCCCAAATTTATCCGCGATTTTTTTGGCGGCCTCGGAATCTGGAGCCTCCTTGGGCGCCGACAGATAGCTGAACGCCTCAAATTTATCGTAAACCCCGTTTGCCGCGGCAAATGTTGTATTGCTGTCGATTCCTCCGGTCAAAGAAATCTGCGGATACTCCCATTTTTGCGAAATCAGGCGCATATTGTTTTTCAGGATGCCGGCCGCCTCTTTGATTGTTTTTTCGTACTCTTCCTCCGTTTTGCAGACCGAAAGGTCCTTTCTCGGATAAAAGCGGAGATGCTTTACTTCCCCATCTCCATAGGTATAGGAAATGTTAGGTACAATCCTCTTTATCCCTGCGAAGGGCGTCAAGTCGCCGGGGAGGTACGGGCCCATCACCCTGTTATACCATTTGTAGGAAACAAGCTCCTTTACAAAAGCGTCCATCTCAAGTCCGCAAACGTCCGCGATGAGCTGCGGATGGGAGGAAATATAAAACGCGTCCCCTATTCTGCCATAACAGCCCGACTGCATCCCGGATGGGTCGATAAGAAAGCTGATTTGATTACCGGATATATAACCAAACAGAAACAGCCCTGTCAGCTCGTCGACGGCGTCATAAAAATCAGCCTGCGATTTCCCAAAAGCGCCTGCGATACGCTCTAAAATCCTGGTTTCGTCGGCCTCCATGGTAAAGGGATTATACGCATGTCCGGCAAGAAAGAAAATATCGTCTCCGCGTCGGGCAGTAAACAGGTTTTGTTTTTTGTGCGTTAAAAAATAATAGCCGCCGTGCCGCTGTGTTTTCCAATTCCCGTAAAACGGAAATTCCTCCAGCCGCTCCGGCAGCCTGTCCGAAATCAAAAAGCCTCTTATAAAAAGATTTTCCCGCAGGTCTTTTCTCTGCTCCAGCATATCCCTTACCATTTCTTACTCCCCCAAGCTTTTTGAATCGACTACCTTTTTCACAATTTGCTCCACCGACTTGTGGTTGTTGGCAAAAAAGGTTTCATTGGCCCCTAGCAGGTGATTTTCATATTCCCGGATGTCCCGGATTCCCAAAAGAAACAGCTTGTTGATTTCATTTAAATCCGTCAATTTATCGGTATTGCAAAAGCTTCTGGATAGAATCGCTATGGTAGAGCCCAGCCGGTAATGCTCCGCGATTACATGCTCCGAGGGCAGAAGCCCCTGCCCTAAGCTCGCAATCCCGCCAAAGCCATAGGGAATCCCCTTTTCGCGGAATTTATGGCAAAGGCCGTCGACCGTCCCGTTCGTCAGAAGCTCAAACATAAACTTCATACGGTAGCCTAAATGCAGGTCGTTCAGGCCGATATAAACCTCGTCTATTCCGTCCAGCTCAAGAATTTCATCCGCCAGCTCGACCGCCTGCGGCGTTTCAAACAGCAGGCAGGTACGCGCCCTGCCGTCTACATAGCTTATAAAACGGCGGACTTCTTCCTTTGTTTTAAAAAAGGGAAGCATAACAATATCCGGGCCGCCCGCGGTCACTCTGGCGATTTCCTCCTTGGAACCGTCATGAATCGGGTTGGTCCGGACTAGCAGCTGCGCGTTATTCAGGCATGACTTTAAAGGCACGATATCATTAATACTGTGCCTTGAGATTACCGTATCTAGATGTCCCTGCCGCTCTACTTTCCCTATCAGCTCTAAATCGAGAAAAATCCTGTCTACACCGTTGCTGTCCGCAATCGCGGCGATTTCCGGACGGTTGGTGATATACATCAGTTTCAATGGCATTATTTTACCGCACTCTCCTTTACCGTATCTTCATCGTGATGAAGCTGCACACAGGCAACAGGCGCCGTCTGTGCCGTATTGACGTTATCCGCGTTGGTAAAAACCTTTGCAACCGTTTTTAAAAAAATTTTTACGTCAAATGCAAAGGAGAGGTGCTCAACATATTCCACATCATATTCAAGGCGTTTTTCCCAAGGAAGCTCCTTACGGCCGTTCACCTGTGCCCATCCGGTAACGCCCGGGCGGACGTCAAACCGCTTTTTCTGCAGCTGCGTATAGTCGCTGTATGGCCAGGGATGGTATGTAAGGACGGGTCGCGGCCCGATAATACTCATTTCCCCCTTGAGGATATTGACAAACTGGGGAAGCTCGTCAATACTGGTCGCCCTGATAAACCGGCCGACCTTCGTAACTCTTGCGTCGTTCTTGCCCGAATAAACGCCGCTGCCCGTCTTCTCAGCGCCGACACACATAGAGCGGAATTTATAAATTTCAAATTCCCTGCCATCCTTACCGAGCCTTTTTTGCTTAAAAATAACCGGCCCGCGGGACTCCGCCTTAATGGCAATTGCCGTTGCCAAAAGCACAGGCGATACGATTGTGAGGCCTAAAAAAGACAGAAAGACCCCTAACACACGCTTTACCTTTAAATACATTCGTATCCTTCTCCATTTTACCATTATAAACCTGCAAAAAATCCTCTACCCGTTCAGGTTTTCACATTTCAGTCCTATTATATCATAATTTGATGAAAAATCAATAATCTTAAAACAAAAATGTGCATATATAAATGTAAATATACACAAAATTTTAAGAACATTTGTTTTGTTGCTTTTCCTATAAAACGGTTTCCTTTCCCCATTTATTCCATCCATATTTATTAAATTTCGTCTTTATGTTAAAATAGTAAGAACACTAAAACTTTATAATTTATAGAAAAGAGAGAATACAGCATGTCATTTACAGAAAAAGATTATCTAAATTTACTCGAAACCCTTGGGAAAATGTCAGACGAAGCCTATCGCAAATTCAATTTGAGCCTGATTCCAGGAGAAACGAGCGCATACGGGGTACGTATACCGCAGCTGAGAAAGCTGGCAAAAAAGCTTGCCGCAGACTCACCGCTTGATTTTTTAGCGCTTGCAAGAGACGATACGCTGGAGGAAACCATGCTGCAGGCTATGGTAATCGGCGCAATGAAATGCGATATTGAAACGCGGCTGCAATATATCGGCGGTTTCATTCCGAAAATCAGGAACTGGTCGGTATGCGACATTTTTTGCGGCGATTTGAAGGCGGTACGCAAAGATTTGCCCCGGGTAAGGGAATTCTTGAACAGCGTGCTTCAAAGCCGCGGGGAATTTGAGCTGCGCTTTTGCGCCGTTATGCTGATGGATTATTTCATACTGCCGCCATATACGGAGGATACCATTCAGACGCTGTGCGGTATACACCACGACGGATATTATGTCAAAATGGCTGTCGCCTGGGCGCTTTCCGTCTGTTTCGTAAAAGACAGGGAATTGGCGCTCCCTGTCCTGCGGGATGGAAGGCTCGATAATTTTACGCATAACAAAACCATCCAGAAATGCTGTGAGTCCTACCGCGTCAGCAAGGAGGACAAGGAGCTTCTGCGCAGCCTGAAGAAAAAATAGACTGGAACTGTTAAATTTGTTTTTAAAGCCCGGTATACACAAAGAGCCGGTACTGCTTTGGCAGTACCGGCTCTTATTTTTTAAGACCGCATCCGGCTTATTTGAGGATTACAAAAGACCTTGCGGGAATGGTCAGCGTCGTTCCGTCAAGCTTTGCCTGCGGGTAAACCGCGTTGCCCTGGCCGTCCTCTCCCGTGGGGTCGAGCGCCGTAAGCTGTGAGCGGATTCCTGAATAATCGAGGTCCTCCTTCGGAATTTCCACCGTGCGTTCCTCTTCGCCAAGGTTATGCACGACCATCAGCGAGGAGCCGTCGTATTCGGTAATATAACCGGCAACATTTCCTATATCCGTTTCCACGATTTTTTTGATGGTGCCCCTCGCGATTTCGGGGTTCTGGAGCTTAATCCTTATAATGCTCTGGTAGTGGCTGAACAAAGAATTTTCATCCTTCTGCTGCTCCTGCGCGCTTTCCTTGGGATTCCATTCAGGCAGCTGCTCCTCCACGACGCCCGGCGGAAGCTCCGTCACAGTACCGCTCTTGTCGCCGTCATACGACCACGGCATCGGTATGCGGTAGGACGCGTCGTTATCACCGGAAAGCAGTCCAAGCTCTTCCCCGTAGTAAATGAAGGAGTTGCCCGGCATCATCATATAAAGCGACGCCGCTGTCTTCATTTTGACTAAATCCCCGCTGAATGCCGCCGCGCTGCGCTTCATGTCGTGATTGGTGAGGAACACCGCGTCGATACCGTTTTCGTTCCTGTCTTTTATGATTTCGTTCCATTTTTGGTCGGATTTCAGGATGGATTTCGCGTTTTTCGAGTTGATTGCGGAATTGATTTTACCGCCTGACGCGGAATACGTAAAGTTGAAGAAGCTGTCAATCCCGCTTTCGTAGCTCGTTGCAATCGCGCTGTTGCCGTCCCAGTCCTCTCCGACCATGTAGACGTCTTCCTTCATTTCCTTCGCCGTGCTGTACATCCAGTCCATAAATTCTACGCGTTCCGTGTGCGGGGAATCGAAGAATTTGACCGCGTCGAGCCGGAATCCGGCGACCCCCTTGTCAATCCAGAACTGCATGATTTTTTTGATTTCCTCACGGGTCTGGTCACTGCTGAGGTTCAAATCTGGCATTCCGCCGGAAAAATTGCATTCAAACGAATACTTTGTTCCCGTAATGAACTGATAGCCGTATTTGGTGTCGCGCTCTCCGGGGGCCGCAATGCTGTAAAGCTTTGCATAGCCGTCCAGGTTATCCTGCGCAATTTCCTCCTTCGCCTTCTGGAACCACGGGTGCTCGCTGGAGGTATGGTTGACGACCAAATCGATGATGACGTCGATTCCCCTTTTGTCGCATTCGGCAATGAGCTTTTCAAAGTCCTCCATTGTCCCATACTGCGGGTCGATGTCGTAATAATCGGTAACGTCGTACTTATGGTAAGACGGGGATGGCATAATAGGCATCAGCCAAATTCCGTCAATTCCCAAATCGTCGCCGGAATTCGGGTCGCCGTCGTTTAAATAGTCGAGCTTTGATATAATGCCGCCTATATCGCCGATTCCGTCCCCGTTGGAGTCACAGAAGGACGATACAAAAATTTCATAATAATTCCTGTACTTATCCTGGGAAGCCGTCGCCTTTATCTCCTGCCCGGCATCCGGGCTGCAGCCGCTGAACACAGCCGTGGCGGCAATACAGCAAATCATCAGAATAGAAATAAGTTTTTTCCCCACATTGATTCTCCTTTAAAAAAATGGCAGGGGTGAGGGACATAAAAGGTCCCGCCGCCTCTGCCATTATGCAATTTGAATTTAGCCTTTTACAGCGCCGCCTGTAACGCCCTCGACATAGTACTTCTGCATCTTGAGGAACAGAATTGTAATCGGAATCGCGATGACAACCGCGCCCGCGCAGAAGCTGAGGAAGTACGAGTTGATGTACTGCTTATCTACCATCGTCCAAAGACCGAGCGCAATCGTATAGTTGTCGATGCTGTCGCCCATGATAATCCTGGCGAGAATGAAGTCCGCCCACGGACCGGTAAACGAGGTAAGCACCGTGTAGACAACGATTGGCTTTGACATTGGCAAAATAATTTTCCAGAAAACCTGGTTTTTGGTCGCGCCGTCGATTGTGGCCGCCTCGTCAAGCGCACGTGGTATGGTGTCGAAGAAGCCCTTTGCAATAAAGTAACCGAGCGCCGCGCCCGCGGAATATACGATTATCAGCGCAACAAGGTTCTGGGTAAGGCCCATCGCCTTGAGCAGGTAATAAACCGCAATCATGGTCATAAATCCCGGGAACATGCCGAGAATCATGCCGACATTCAAAAACTTTTTACGTGATTTGAAACGCAGGCGGCTAAATGCGTAGCTGACCATCAAAACAGAAATCGTCGAGATGATGCAGGAGCATATCGCTACAACAAACGTGTTCAAAAACCAGCGCGGGTAGTTGATGACCGACGTGTCGGTAAACAGCTTGATATAGTTATCGAACGTCCATTCCTTTGGAATGATGTAGGGGATGTAAACGCTTGTCTCTCCACGGAAGGAGGTCATAACCAGCCACAAAAGGGGCAGAACCCAAATAATAGCGCAGACTGACAGGATTACATAAATGACCGCGTTTGAAACATGTCTTTTTAATCTATAGCTTTTTATCATGAGAACTCCTCCTCATTCCTTGATGACTTCGACAGGTTGAAGGTGAGAAGCGAGACCGTCGCGCAAATTACGAATACAAGGATACCTATCGTGGCCGCAAGGCTGTAGTCGTTCTTATCCATTGTCAGCTTATAGAGCCATGTGACAAGCAGGTCGGTGTCGCCCGCGTTGTAGTAGTGGCTGTTCGGTGGGCCGCCGCCCGTCAGGAAGTAAATGACGTTGAAGTTGTTGATATTGCCGACAAACTGCGTAATCAGATACGGAGTCGTAACGAAAAGCATATATGGCATGGTAATCTTGAAGAATGTCGTAACGGGGCCGGCGCCGTCAATCTTGGCGCTTTCATACAGCTCCTCCGGAATATTCATCAAAATACCGCTTGTAATCAAAATTGTGTAAGGAATACCGATCCACATGTTTACGACGACGACTGTAATCTTCGCAAGCCATGGGTCGGCCAAAAAGCGTACCGGCTCGGATACCAGTCCCAGCTGCTGCAGCAGTACGTTCATAACGCCGCCCTCGGACAGGATTTGACCCATCAGAAGCAGGGTAACGAACTGCGGAACCGCGACCGTCATAACAAACATTGTACGGAAGAAGGATTTGAATTTAATGCCCTTCTTATTGATCATCAACGCGAAAATCATACCGAATATGTAGTTTGTTACAGTCGCGAGTACTGCCCAAATCAGCGTCCAGATAACCAGGTTCTGGAAGGTGAGCGCCTTTCTCGGTTCGTCGAAAAAGACGTCCGCGAAGTTTCCGAAGCCAATCCACTCAAACAGCTTCGACGGCGGCTGGTGCGCGCTGTCGTAGTTTGTGAAAGCAATCAGGATCATAAAGATCAGGGGAAGTACCGTAAAGATACATACCAGGATGGTCGGAAAAGAAAGCAGCGTTACATGAAAACGCTGGTCGAGCAGGTTCTTAATGTCTTCAATAAACGTCGTCGGTTTCTTGCCATCGTTCTTTAGCTCCTGAAGCTTCAGGGACTGCTTGATGTTGGAAATATACAGCGCGAGGAATCCAAACGTAATAAAGATTGCCATAACGCTGTACAAAAGAATCAGCATAGAGTTATCGCCCGCGTGGACTGTCTCAATGCCCGTGTTGTAGTCCATCTCCCTTACCACCGCGGTTGTACCGAGCGTAAAGAATTTGGACAGGTACTGCCACGCAAACGTGACCATATAGAATATGTAGCCGACCTCAACAGCCAAATAAAGCAGGCCCTTGATAATCTGTCCCTTGAACATGCAGCCGGTTCCCATAATCAAATAAGAAACCTTCGTGCTCCAATCTCCCTTGACAAAACCAATTCCAAAATTCTTGAATCCTCTGCCGATTGCGCAGAAGAACGCCGCGATCTTACGTCCCAGGAACTTAAAGAACCTGGCAACATTTTTCGGGAGATTCGCGAAAAATGTTTTCAGGTTGTACCCTAGCTTTTGGAAAGGATTCAGCTGGACGTAATCGATGTATCTCATGGCTTCACTCCCCTTTGTATAAAATATAACAAGTGCGAGGCACTTGAAATGTTTTTATGTGAAAAACGCTGTGCCTGATTCGTTTTTACAAGCAGCCCGGTTAGGGCTGCTTGTAAACAGAATACTGATGAATTGTTTCTGGGAAGCGCTTAACCCATCTCGATGGTTTCGACCATGTTGTCGAACTCTTCCTTCATGGTCTTTTCGTCATGCTGCTTCTTGGAATCAACGACATATGCACCGTAGGTTCCCGTCGGGGACCACCAGCCGCTGATGATGTCTTTCTGAGGGAGTGAGAATTTCTGCTGCTCGTAGATTGCGCTGAGCGCCTCGTCCTTCGTTACGAGGTCAGAATCAACAAGGGTCTTAATGGACGGACCCCAGCCGATTTCTTCGACTCTCTGCTTCTGGCAGGTTTCGCCCGTGAGGTAGTAAGCAAGGGACTGCGCGGTCATCGGGAACTTCGACTTCGCGTTAACGCCGATGTTCTTGTAGCCATAGATGCTGACCATCTGCTTGTCTTCGCCGTCGACCTTGATGGTCGGAAGCTTTGCAACGCCCATGTTGTCGCCGAGCGCCTTCTTAATATCCTTGATTGCCCAGGAACCGATAACGCCCGCGGCGTGTGTCTGGTTCTTGAAGCCGGATACGAGCGTAGAGTTAACGGACTCGTTCTTGAAGTACTTGCTTGTGCTCAGGACATCGGCAAAGGCCTTAGCGACCGGGCCGATTTTCTCATAGTCGTAATTGAGCTTCTGGGTTTCGAGGTCGTCCTCGAGCTCCAGCGTGCCGCCGCCCGTGAAGGGGATAACGCAGCCGTAGTAGCCGTCGCCCATTTCCATCGTGAAGTTCTTCTTCTGCTCTTCGCAGGCCTTCATGAGCCCTTCGAGCGTTTTGACGTCGTCCTCGCTGAGGACTCTCTTATCATAGAACAGCGCGTAGCCGTTGTCGCCCGTTTCCGGGTAAGCGTACAGGTACGGCTGGTCGTCGTTTGCTGTCTGGAACGTAGCGGTGTCGACTGCTTCCGTAATGTTCGTGTCCTTAATCGGCTGTACGAAGTTCAGCCTTACCTTCAGAAGGTATTCGTCCTTAAAGAGCGCAAGGCCCTGGTCGCTTGCGAAACCGAAAACGTCCGCCGCCGCGTCCGGGTCGGTCATAACCTGGGAAGAGGCGTTGCTCTCGCCCTGCGGAACGACTTCAATGTCGATTGTCCTGCCGAGCTTCTTGAAGTTGTCTGCAAAAGCCTGGCACTGCTTTGTAAGGAGCGCGACAGAGTCCTGCGGACCCCAAACCTTTAGCTTGACGTTGTCTTCATCGCCCATGGCGACCTGCGCGTCCGCCATCATTTCGTCTACCGTAATATTCTTGATTTGCTGCTGTGAGGACGTACCGCTTGCATCTCCCGAGCCTGAAGCGGGGGTTGAAGAGCTGTTGTTATCGCCGCAGCCGGCAAATACCGATGCAACCATCAGGGCGGCCAGCACGATTCCAACAATTCTTTTGGATTTGCTGAACATTTTGTTTCCTTCTTTCTTATGTAGTAAAAATTTAACACAAGCTCCCCTTGTGTTATGTGAGGACACGTTCCAGGTCCGTCTTGCGCGAAAAAACTGCAATCAACGCAGAAACACGCCCAAGTCACTGAGTAAATAATAGCATAGCAACCTATTTATTGCAACTGCCTTTATTTATTTTTATTAACATCGATATAATTTGCTCCCTGTTTTGTGCTAAATGTACACAAATTTTACTGAAAATAAAAAAATAAACCTAATTTACGCCTTTTTGCAGCAAAATAAACAAAAACAATTTGTACATTTTCTCTAAGAAGCTTTTTTATTTTCTTTCATCGCATTTTAAAATCCTTTCTCACCGCTTGTTTTATAATTCTTTCAGGAGTATAATAATCTTATTATTTCATTTTCCTTTCTTTTTTTATTGTAAAATACACAAAAAAGCTCGATTATCCTACCGGCAGTGGGCATAATTCGATTGACAGCCGCCATATGATGTTGTAAATTTAGCGTATATGAACAAATATATTCCGGCGCCGTGAAAAAAAGCACAGGTTGTACCATTTTTTCCGCTGCGCTTTCTGAATTTTTTTGGAGGGACCACAATGAAGCTGAGCCGATTGCTGGAGGAAGTCCAGTTTGTCCACATACAGGGAACCGGCGACCCGGACATTACCGACGTGGTATATGACTCGAGAAAGGTCGTGCCGGGCTGTGCGTTCGTGTGCCTTAAAGGCTTTAAAGCCGACGGGCACAAATACGCGGAGGAGGCGGTGGAAAAGGGCGCGGCGGCTATCGTTTTGAGCGATGAAATACCCCTGCCAAAAGCCGTCACGGTTATTAGAACGGAGGACACGCGCGCAGCGCTTGCGTTCATGTCCGCCGCATATTTCGGCCATCCCGCGAGAGAGCTGAAAACCGTCGCCCTGACGGGTACCAAGGGCAAAACGACGACGGTTTGCATGATACGCTCCATATTGGAAAAGGGCGGAATCAAAACGGGCACTATCGGAACCCTGGGCATCGTCATCGGCAATGAAATATTAAAAACGAACAACACCACGCCGGAATCGTATGAAATCCAGCGCGCCATGCGGCTGATGGCGGACAGGGGCTGCAAATGTATGGTCATCGAGGCCTCCTCCCTCGGCCTCAAATGGCACCGTACGGACGGGCAGGTTTTCGATTACGGCGTATTTACGAACTTTTCGCACGACCATATCGGCCCGGCGGAGCATGAAAGCGTTGAGGAATATCGGGCGTGCAAGTCTCTCCTGTTCCGCCAGTGCAAAACAGGGATTGTGAACTGCGACGACCCGCAGTGGGAAGCTATTTTAAAGGAACACACCTGCTCGGTAGAAACCTACGGCTTCAGTGAGCGCGCGCAGCTGCGCGCCTATGACGAGGGGCTTGTGTCGCGCCCCGGTTACCTGGGCGTGCATTTCAGCACAGAGGGTGTTTTAGGCCTAAAGGTGAATGTCCCGATACCCGGCCGGTTCAGCGTATACAACGCGCTTGCAGCCATTGCCGTATGCCGCCACTTCGATATATCCGAACAGGCTATAATAGAAGGGCTGGACGAGGCAACCGTCAAGGGCCGCGTCGAGCCTGTGAAGGTTCCCGGGGACTATACGCTGCTAATCGATTACGCCCACAACGCGGTCAGCATGGAAAACGTGCTCACAACACTGCGCGAATACAGGCCGAACCGATTGATTACACTGTTTGGCGCGGGCGGAAACCGACCGAAGCTCCGCCGCTTTGAAATGGGTGAAATCTCCGGCAAGCTTTCCGACCTTTCCGTTTTGACGGCGGATAACTCGCGCTTTGAAAACGTGATGGATATTATCAAAGACATTGAAACGGGCATCCATAAGACAAACGGGAAATACATCGTCATTCCCGACCGGAAGGAAGCCATCCGTTACTGTATGGCGACGGCACAGCCCGGCGACATCGTTGTGCTCGCGGGTAAGGGGCACGAGGATTACCAGGAAATCCGCGGGGTGAAGCACCATCTGGACGAACGCGAGGTTATCGCTGAGATTCTAAAGGAAACGCAGGACCAATGACCACGCGGCGCCCGCTGTGGGCGCCCGGTTCCTCCTATCAAAATTCGCCGTTTTTTACAAAAACGTATTGACACGTACTTTACAAAATGATATTATAATACCTGCGCCGCGTAACCGCGCGGCGCCGATACAGGGGTATAGCTCAGTTGGTAGAGCAGTGGTCTCCAAAACCACGTGCCGAGGGTTCAAGTCCTTCTGCCCCTGCCAATGCTGGTATAGCTCAGTCGGCAGAGCGCATCCTTGGTAAGGATGAGGTCGGCAGTTCGAATCTGCCTATCAGCTCCACAAAAAGCCTCTTTTGTCTAATGACAGAAGAGGCTTTTTTGTACAATGTTTGCTCTTTCAGGCAACGGCCGGCCTCTGCCATACCGTAAAAAATAAATAAAAATGATTATACCAAAACAGGCAGGTGAACTTTTTATCGTTCGCCTGCCTGCTGCTATTATCAATTAAGCATTTTATAATTTGCTGGGCTTTCTAAAATTATTCTAATTCTTGCTGATTGTTAAATTCTGAGATTAAATCGCTAATTATTTCCTTTTGCCTCTCAGTAAGTCCATCAGCGCCCGTTCCATTGTCTTGCAATTCTAATAATAAAGTTTTAAGTAAATTCTTCTGTCTTTGTGTCAGTCCGTCTAAAACAATGGAGCGCTCTTTTTCGGTACCTATTAAATAACTAAGGGTAACTCCATATAACTTTGATAATTTTTTTAGATTATCAATGCTCGGATATTTTGCACAGCTTTCCCAAGCATGTATGGAATTGACCGATACTTTTATTTTCTCAGATAGCTCATTTTGAGTATAGCCATTTAATGTCCTTAAATTTTTTAAAATCAATCCAAAATCAATCATATATTTACCTCTTAATGGCTGTTAAATTCCTCAAATAACGCGTTCAAAATCAACTGTTGCTCCTTGGAATATTTTCCCTTTTCCTTATCCTTATGGCTTCGCTTAAATTCAGCGGCTATCGCTTGCATCAAATTTTGCTTGTCGGGTGATAGACTGCTAATGTACAAAGTTTCTTCCATTGGAACACCAATTAAATAATTCAGAGGGATATTATATAGAATTGACAGCTCAATCAATTTTTCAGTTGGCGGTTTGCTTGAATTATTTTCCCATCGTCCAATAGTGCCATGCGTAACATCGAGCTTATTTCCAACCTCTTGCTGGCTATATCCATGTTGTTTTCTTAATTGATTCAGCAGCATACCAAGATTAAACAATATAACACCACCCAGCTACAGATTTAGAAAATAAATTTTACTCTTTGAATAAATTTTAGCATTGTAGATTTATCATAATAGTTAAATTTATTTTAGATATATATTAATCCTAAAAGACTTATTACATTACTAGTTTGATGTATAAACAAGCTAATATTCAATAAAATCTTACAAAATTAGCAGAAAGTTATTGCAATTTTAAAATTGTTGTGTTATTATCAAATTGCAATAAAAACATATCCAAATCAAGAATCCGATGAAATGCCAGCAAGAGTTTCATCGTTCTTGTTGTCCGGTAGCCATCCCTATGCAATTTGTATCATTTGCACACTTTATAAAACGGCCTTACGCTTAAACTTTAATCTTTGATTCAACCATCCTACCTGTGGCTACCGGATATTCTGATATTTTTCTTTTCTCTGTCATTTTTACGTGTATTTAACAGGGAAAAGTGAATATATTAAAATGCTTGAACTTTTTCATGAAGGGACCTACCTCGGGAGGGCGCGCTTTCATAGTGAAAGCCGCTCTCCTCCCCCCTTTAAACCGTGAACCAGCTTTCATGTTCTTTTCTCCTCTGTAATATTGACGCACATGTATGCAAAGGATGGAATTTATATATACAGATGTGCTCAACAAAAGGGAGACGGCAAAGCCGTCTCCCTTTTGCCGTTTATAAAGTAACTCAATAACTGAATGATTAGAAAAGGTGCAGAATGCTTCTGTAC
>OJQY01000215.1_pt1 | contig 41872 bp, 32 predicted proteins | sample 1599091 | NCBI WGS metagenome assembly OJQY01 (sample SAMN03922524, study PRJEB24848) | human gut metagenome | isolation source: stool sample | host: Homo sapiens | place: Germany | collected 2010-02 | reverse complement strand
GCGGCTACGACTACCACGGCTACCACGCGTTCGACTTCAACACGGTGGACGTGCGTTATGAGTCGGAGGGCGCGACATTCCAGGAGCTAATCGACGCGGTGCATGAAAAGGGCATGAAGATTGTACAGGACGTCGTGTGGAACCACACGGGCAACTTTGGTGAGGCGTTCCTTGCCCCTATGTTCGAGAAAAAGTATGAATCCGTGCAGGATTTGGCCGACATCTCCAGCATGGTTCCGATTGAGGGCAGCGAATTTGCAAAATCCTATCCGAATTATGATTCGCTTCAGCCGGGAGCCCAGTACCAGGCAAGGCTTTCCATCATGAAGAATACCGACGGCAAGGACCACGACGTCAAGGATTATTACCATCATTCCCCCGACATGGGATATGAAAGCAAAATCGAGCAGACCGGCCAGATGGCGGGCGACTGCGTCGACATCAACACGGAAAATCAGGAGGTCGCGACCTTCCTGACGAACTCCTATATGGAATACGTCAATATGGGCGTCGACGCTTTCCGTCTCGACACAGAGAAGCACATCAACCGCTGGACGCTCAACTCCGCATACTTCCCGGTATTCAATAAGGTAGATAATTTCTACATCTTCGGCGAGGTCTGCGCGCGCGTCCGCGACGTATGGAACCACAACATCCCCTCCAGCTCCCCCCCGTTCTTCACCTGGGCGGAAACAGAAAGCCAGTGGAAGAACAACTGGAGCACGACGGATTGGGAATCCAACTATGAAAACGCTTACGCGCATTATGACGCGCACAATAACACGCAGAATGTCGAAACGAGCGACAATGCTTTCTTAAAGGGCAACAACTACCATACGCCCGATTACAGCAAATCGAACGGCACAGGCGTCATCGATTTCTCGATGCACTGGAACTTCGATTCCGCGCAGGAAGCTTACCGCGCAGGCCTTGCGGAGGACCGGTATATCAACGATTCCACATGGAACGTCATGTATGTCGATTCTCACGACTACGGCCCCGACTCCAGCCAGACGACGCGTTTTAATTCCGGTACGCAGGCCTGGGCGGAAAATCTGAACCTAATCTTTACCTTCCGCGGAATTCCCTGCCTCTATTACGGCAGTGAGATTGAATTCCAGAAGGGCCAGGTTATCGACGTCGGCCCGAACGCGCCGCTTAGCTCCACAGGACGCGCTTACTTCGGCGACCACCTCGAGGGCAATGTTTCCGCAACCGATTTCAGCGAATACACCGCGAGCGGCAAGGTAGCCGACACGCTCAACTACCCGCTTGCAAAGCATATCCAGAGGCTCAACCAGATTAGACGCGCAATCCCCGCGCTCCAGAAGGGCCAGTATTCTACAGACAATGTATCGGGCGATATGGCTTATAAGCGCCGCTACACAGGCGACGGCGTTGACAGCTTTGTCTGCGTCAGCGTGACAGGCTCCGCGAACTTTACGAACATTCCCAACGGCAGGTATGTCGATGCTGTAACGGGCGACGTAAAGAACGTGACGAACGGCACGCTTTCCATCTCCGCTCCCGGCCGGGGCAACATGAGGGCTTATGTGCTCTCTTCAAACGGCTTTACGGGAATCGACGGCAAGATTGGAACAAACGGCACTTACCTAAAATAAACCATTTAGAAAAACGGCCCCGCAGAGGTTTCTCTGCGGGGTCGTTTTATTTTCATAAGCCGCTTTCGTTTTGACTGGGTTGACGTCAAAGTAGTTAATATTCTTATAATTCACGCTATACTATCATCCCTCATAAAATTCACTTTATAATGGAAAGCCCCGTCCGCGCATATTAACACGAACGAAGCTTCCTATATGTATATAAATAGAGACAGGCTTTGTTATTCCACGTCCTGCAAGGCGGCGTAGCCCCTTTCTCCCGTGCGGACCTTAATCACGTCCTCCACGTTGTAAACGAAAATTTTTCCGTCGCCGATGTGTCCGGTGTAAAGCGCCTTGATTGCCGCGTCGATAACCGTCTGTACCGGAATCCTGCTGACGACGATTTCTACCTGCATCTTCGGCAGGAGGTTCATTTCGACAGGAACGCCGCGGTAATATTCCGCCCTGCCCTTCTGTACACCGCAGCCGAGTACCTGTGTGACCGTCATGCCGGTAATACCAATGGTATCCATTGCGGATTTGAGGTCTTCGAGCTTGCTCTGCTTGAGCAGGATGTCGATTTTTGTAAGCTTCACGTCGGAGGCTGGAACACCGCCGGTCGTCGCAACCTGCACGGGTACGGCGTCCATTACGGAAACATCACCCATTACGCTCATGGACGGGTCGTCAAGGGACGCGCTGCTGACGACCGTGGGCATAAAGTCCGCATAGCTGCTGACAAGGCCGTGCTCCATAATATCGAGGCCGACCGTCTCTTCTTCTTTTGAGACACGCAGCCCCACCGTGTGCTTGATGATAAGGAATACGGCTGCCATGACAACTGCGACATACGCCATAACCGTGAACACGCCGATTGCCTGCGTACCGAGCACCTCAAAGCCGTCGCCGAGGAACAGGCCCTTTTTATCACCCGTGCCGTAGCCGTTTGAAAACAGCCCTACGCAGAGTGTGCCGAGCGCGCCGCAGATACCATGGACGCCTACCGCGCCGACCGGGTCGTCTATCTTACAGACCTTGTCGATAAATTCAATGCCGAACACGACCGCAAAGCCGGAAAGGATACCGGTAATTGCCGCCGCCCACGGGTCGACCGTGTCGCAGCCTGCCGTAATGGCGACAAGGCCAGCAAGCGCGCCGTTGAGCGTCATGGATACGTCGGGCTTTTTATACCGAATCCAGGTAATCGCCATAACGGTGACGGCAGCGACCGCCGCGCATAGGTTCGTCGTAAAGAATACGAGGCCTGCGTTGAAAATTGCCGGGCCTTCCATAGAAACGGTAGAGCCGCCGTTGAAACCGAACCAGCAGAACCAGAGGATAAACACGCCGAGCGCGCCGAGTGTGAGGCTGTGGCCGGGTATTGCCTTCGGTTTGCCGTCCCCGCCGTATTTTCCGATACGGGGGCCGAGTATTTTCGCGCCGACCAAAGCCGCAACGCCGCCGACCATATGAACAGCCGTCGAGCCCGCAAAGTCATGGAAACCGAGCCCCGCAAGCCAGCCGCCGCCCCAAATCCAGTGGCCGGAAATCGGGTAGATTATCAGGCTGATAGCCGCTGAATAAATACAGTACGCGCTGAACTTTGTACGTTCCGCCATCGCGCCGGATACAATTGTGGCGGCAGTCGCGCAGAAAACTGTCTGGAATATCATGAAGGCAAAGAGCGGCACGCCGTCGGGGAGCACCGACGAATAATCACCGGAAAGCCCGAAGAAATCAAACCCGCCGAAATAGAGGTTCGAGGTGCCGAACATAATTCCAAAGCCCGCCAGCCAATAAAGCGGCGTACCGATTGCAAAGTCCATCAGGTTTTTCATGATGATATTGCCGGCGTTCTTTGCCCTGGTGAAGCCCGTCTCCACCATTGCAAAGCCAGCCTGCATAAAGAAAACCAACGCAGCGCCTACCAAAACCCATATTGTGTTGACAGCAGAAAATTCCATGTTTGGAAACATACCAATTCCTCCCCGAAAATAAAATCGGCGTGCCTCCAAACCGTCCGCGGGGCTTTGCTCCCCGGCTCCGGTATGAAAACACGCCGTTGTGTCTATATTGAACGCCGGAATCCCAGCGATTTTCTTAATACCTGCGTACTAAGAAAGGTTTAGTCGTATACGCCGAACAGCAGCTGCCCGTAAGACGGATAAGGCCAGTATTTGGACGAGGTGTTGATTTCCATCTCGTCTGCTACCGCGCGCAGCTCCTGCATGGCAGCGAACACATGGTCCTTATAATAATCCGCGAGCTCCTGCACGCCCTCCACCTCTTTGGTGCCAAGCAGCGCCTGCTCGAGGGCCGCTATCTTCTTTGAGAAGCATGCGGTGAGCGAAGACAGCTTTTTGACCAAATCGATTTCCGCGTCGCAATGAATATCGGCGCAAAGCGCTTTTTTGGCGTTGGCCGTCTCGGTCAGCTCTTTTACATAAGACGAAACGCCCGGAAGAATATCCTTCTTTGCCATGTCGAGCATGGTAAGCGCCTCGATATTGAGTACCTTGGTATAGTTTTCAAGCTGGATTTCATAGCGGGAATGAACCTCCGACTCGGTGAAAATGCTGTTTTTGATAAACAGCGCGATGTTCTTATCCGCGATGTAGTAGCGCATGGCCTCCGGCATGGTGCGAAGGTTCAGAAGGCCCCTCTTCTTCGCTTCTACGACCCATTCGTCGGAATAGTTGTTGCCGTTGAAGATAATCCTTTTATGTTCCTTGTACTCCCTTTTAATCAGGTCCATCACTGCCGTCCTGATGTCCTCAGCGTTTTCAAGCTCGTCGGCGAACTCGCAGAACGCCTCCGCAACAATCGTGTTGAGCATGATATTCGGGCAGGCAATGTTGAGCGCAGAGCCAAGCATACGGAACTCGAACTTATTTCCGGTAAAGGCAAACGGTGAGGTACGGTTGCGGTCTGTCGTGTCCTTTTTGATGTTCGGGAGAACGACGGTGCCCATTTCCATCCTGACAGAGCCCTTATTCGCATATTCCGAGTTGTTCTCAATGGAATCTAAAATCTCCGTCAGCTCATCGCCGAGGAACATCGAAATAATCGCGGGCGGCGCCTCGTTCGCGCCCAGGCGGTGGTCATTGCCCGCGCTCGCGACGGATAAGCGGAGCAAATCCTGGTATTCGTCGACCGCCTTGATGACAGCCATCAAAATCAGCAGGAACTGCGCGTTGTCCTTCGGCGTTTTGCCCGGGTCGAGCAGGTTTTTGCCCGTATTGGTGGAAAGGGACCAGTTGTTGTGCTTGCCGCTTCCGTTTACGCCCGCAAACGGCTTTTCATGCAGCAGGCATACCATGCCGTGCCTTCTGGCGACCTTCCGCATAATTTCCATAGTAAGCTGGTTATGGTCGGTCGCAAGGTTCGTGGTGGTAAAAATCGGGGCGAGCTCATGCTGCCCTGGCGCGACCTCATTGTGCTTGGTCTTGGAAAAAACGCCGAGCTTCCAGAGCTCCTGGTCAAGGTCCTTCATATATTCGGATACGCGCGGCTTGATGGTTCCGAAATAATGGTCCTCCAGCTCCTGCCCCTTGGGGGCGCGCGCGCCGAACAGCGTCCGGCCTGTATAAATCAAGTCTTTGCGTTTTTCATAGAGCTTCTTGTCAATCAGAAAATATTCCTGCTCCGCTCCCACGGTGGTCAGCACCCTGGTGGTTTCCTCGTCGCCGAATAAACGGAGGATGCGCAGCGCTTCGGTGCTGATACGGTCCATGGAACGCAGCAGCGGCGTCTTCTTGTCGAGCGCCTCGCCCGTATAGGAGCAGAAAGCGGTAGGGATGCATAGGGTATCGTCCTTGACGAACGCGTAAGAGGTCGGGTCCCAGGCGGTATAGCCCCTGGCTTCAAAGGTTGCACGCAGCCCGCCGGACGGAAAGCTCGATGCGTCCGGTTCGCCCTTAATAAGCTCCTTGCCGGAAAACTCCATAATCGCCCTGCCGTCGTCGGTCGGGTTGATAAAGCTGTCGTGCTTTTCCGCTGTTATACCGGTCATCGGCTGGAACCAGTGGGTATAATGAGTGGCTCCCTTTTCAACCGCCCAGTCCTTCATGGCGTTGGCGACAATGTTTGCCACATTGATGTCAAGCGCCTCGCCAAGCTCGATGGTCTTCTTCAGCGCCTTATAGGTTTGCTTCGGAAGCCGTTCCTTCATCGATACATCATCGAATACCATGCTGCCGAAAATCTCAGGAATACTTGCCATACTGAAAACTCCTGTCCCTAAAAAAATATTTTAGTAAAACGAAACGGCGCCGCAGGGGAAATCCCTACAGCGCCGTTGCTGTTATGCCTAGAGTATATACCAGCCAATTCCATTTGTCAATGATTTTTTTGAATTATGCAGGATTTTATAAGAAACTTGCATTTGTAACGCCGTTTGTCAATTAAAATCGGTCAAATTTAACATTCAATGAAATTTTATCCAAATTAAATTCATAAAACGCAAAGAAATGCTTGACACGCGTCTTTTTGCAGGAGTATAATGTGCTACGGATAAAAATGCAGGTTTTTATTATATTAATTTCAATAAATAAAGCTTTTACCGTTGCTTATGCAACTATCACTTGGTATTTATGAAATATTTAAAAATAAACCTGCAAGGACAACTTGTCAGTACTTGTATTTTTACCCTTGCTATATGATAGTATATGCAGCAGGCTGAATAAGTGAATCAATAAGGAGGAAGCGTTATGAGAGAGGGACAGGTAAGGATACCGTCCGGCTGCGCGATTTCGGGCATGATTTCAAAAGACGGAAAGAAAATGAACGGGGAAAGCATAATCAAATCGATTTCCGTCATGCACGACAGGAGCAACGGCCTGGGAGGAGGCTTTGCCGCTTATGGTATATATCCGGAATTTAAGGATTTTTACGCCTTCCATGTATTTTACGACGACGACTTTTCAAAGGAGCAATGTTATAAGTATATCAGCGGCAGCTTTGAAATCGTCAGTATGTCGAAAATGCCGACCCGAAAGCTTAAGGCGATTACCGGCGAGCCCCTTATCTGGCGTTACTTCGTCAAGCCCCTGCCCTACCGCGTGGAGGCCATGCAGGTGACGGAGGACGAATTCGTCTTTAAAAGCGTAATGCATATCAATAAAGATATAAACGGCGCGTATGTCTTCTCAAGCGGGAAAAACATGGGCGCGTTCAAGGCGGTCGGTTACCCGGAGGACGTGGGCGTATTCTACCGTCTGGAGGAGTATGAGGGCTATTGCTGGACGGCGCACGGGCGTTATCCGACGAACACCCCCGGCTGGTGGGGCGGCGCGCATCCGTTTGCGATGCTCGGCTGCTCGGTCGTACATAACGGGGAGATTTCCTCTTACGACGCAAACCGCCGCTATATTGAGATGATGGGCTACAGCTGCACCCTGCTTACCGACACAGAAGCGATTACCTATATCATCGATTACCTTGTGCGCAGGCAGGGGCTTACCTATGAGGAAGCGGCCTGCGTGATGGCGGCGCCGTTCTGGAGCACAATCGAAACGATGCCGAAGGCGCAGCGTGAGCGCATGACATACCTGCGCAACGCCTTCGCAAGCTTTTTGATAACCGGCCCGTTTTCTATCCTTGTAGGTTTTACCGGAGGGCTGATGGCCTTAAATGACAGGCTGAAGCTGCGTTCCATGGTCGTCGGGGAAAAAAACGATATGGTTTACCTTGCAAGCGAGGAAGCTGCTATCCGCGTAATCGAGCCGGAGCTCGACAAAATTTGGGCGCCTAAGGGCGGGGAGCCCGTCGTCGTCACTGTAAACGGAGGTGCAAAATAATGCCGGTCAACTTTTTATACCCCGAATATGAGGTCGTGCGCGACCATACAAGGTGCATCGCCTGCCGCGTATGTGAACGGCAGTGCGCAAATAATGTACACCATTATGATAAAGAACTGGATATGATGTTTGCGGACGAATCGAAATGCGTCGTCTGCCACCGCTGTGTCGCGCTTTGCCCGACAAGGGCGCTGAAAATCGTCAGGACAGACCACACCTTTAAGGAAAACAAGAACTGGACGAAGGACGCCATCAGCGAGGTCTACCGCCAGGCGGGCACAGGCGGCGTGCTGCTGTCCTCTATGGGCAACCCGCAGGAATACCCGGTTTACTGGGACAAAATGCTCATCAACGCCTCCCAGGTGACAAACCCGTCCATCGACCCACTGCGCGAGCCGATGGAAACGAAAACCTTTCTCGGCAAAAAGCCCAAACGGGTGGAACGCGACGAAAAGGGCCGTATCAAAAACAACCTCAGCCCGCAGCTTGAGCTAAAGGTTCCCATCATGTTTTCCGCCATGTCCTACGGCTCCATCAGCTACAACGCGCACGAAAGCCTTGCGCGCGCGGCAAAGGAGCTCGGCACCTTCTACAACACGGGCGAGGGCGGCCTGCACAAGGATTTCTATAAATTTGGGAAGAACACCATCGTACAGGTAGCGTCTGGGCGCTTCGGCGTATATAAGGAATATTTAGAGCAGGGCGCGGCGATTGAAATCAAAATAGGCCAGGGAGCTAAACCCGGCATCGGCGGACACCTGCCGGGCGCGAAAATTGTGGGCGACATCTCCAAAACGCGCATGATTCCCGAGGGCTCCGACGCTATCTCCCCCGCTCCGCATCATGATATCTATTCCATCGAGGATTTACGTCAGCTCGTCTATTCCTTAAAAGAGGCGACGGATTATAAAAAGCCGGTTATCGTTAAGATTGCCGCGGTGCACAACGTCGCGGCGATTGCAAGCGGTATCGCAAGGGGAGGCGCGGATATTATCGCAATCGACGGCTTCCGCGGCGGAACGGGCGCCGCCCCGACAAGAATCCGCGACAACGTGGGCATTCCGGTTGAGCTTGCGCTCGCGGCGGTCGACCAGCGCCTGCGGGACGAGGGCATCCGCGGCAGCGTCTCGATTGTCGCCGGCGGCTCTATCCGTAACAGCGCGGATATCGTCAAAGCCGTCGCGCTCGGCGCGGACGCCGTATACATTGCGACAAGCGCGCTTCTGGCGCTCGGCTGCCATTTGTGCCGCAGCTGCCAGACCGGCAAATGCAACTGGGGCATTGCGACGCAGCGCCCGGAGCTTGTGCGCCGCTTAAACCCCGATACTGGGTGTGAGCGCCTTGTAAACCTCGTTACGGCGTGGGACCACGAAATCAAGGAAATGATGGGCGGCATGGGCATCAATTCCATCGAAGCCCTGCGTGGCAACCGTTTGATGCTCAGGGGAATCGGCCTGACGCAGAAGGAGCTCGACATACTCGGCATCAAGCATGCCGGCGAATAAGGAGGGGCAGCTATGAAACGAATCTATGTCAATGAAAAATGGTGCCTGGGCTGCCATCTCTGCGAATATTACTGCGCGTTCGCGAATTCCGGCAAGGACGACATGGCAAAGGCGCTGAAAAATATCACCATCAACCCGCGCATCCGGATTGAAGAGCATAAATCCATCAGCTTTGCCGTCTCCTGCCGCCACTGCGAGGAGCCGCTGTGCGTCAAAAGCTGTATTACAGGCGCGCTGTCTGTACAGAACGGTATCATCGAGGTCAACCAGGATAAATGCGTGGGCTGCTATACCTGTGTACTCACCTGCCCGTATGGATGTATCGCCCCGTCGGACGACGGTGTGGTGCAAAAGTGCGAGCTTTGCGTAAAGAACGCCGGGGGCACGCCCGCCTGCGTGAAGGGCTGCCCGAACAAAGCGATTGAATGGGAGGAGCGGTAATATGGACTATGTCATCATCGGCAATTCCGCCGCGGCCGTCGGCTGTGTGGAGGGAATCAGGCAAATCGATAAAAAGGGCAAAATCACCATCATTTCCGGCGAGCCCTACCATACCTATTCCCGCCCACTCATTTCTTACCTCTTACTTGGAAAGACCGACAGCGAACGCATGAAATACAGGGACAATCATTTTTATAAGGACAACAACGTGACGGCACTACTCGGCAAAAAGGCCGTTTATATAGACAGCGGAAAAAAAGAGGTAACGCTCGACGGCGGAAAAAAGGTAACATACGACAGGCTGCTCGCTGCGACAGGCTCCTCCCCCTTCGTCCCGCCGATAGAGGGGCTTGAAAAGGTGGAAAACAAATTCACCTTCCTGTCGCTCGGCGACGCAAAGGCGCTGGAACAGGCAATCAATAAAGACAGCCGCGTGCTGATTATCGGCGCGGGCCTGATTGGGCTCAAGTGCGCGGAAGGGATTAAAAAAAGGGTCCGGCACATCCATGTGGTCGATATGGCTGACCGGGTTTTGCCGAGTATCCTGGATGAAGAGGCTTCCAAAATCGTACAGGAGCATATGGAAAAGCACGGCGTGGAATTTACGCTTAATGACAGCGTAAAAAGCTTTACCAAAAATACGGCGGCGCTTGAAAGCGGCAAAAAAATCCCGTTCGACGTGCTCGTGCTTGCGGTCGGCGTGCGCCCGAACACAAAGCTTTTGCAGGACGCCGGCGCGCGGGTACAGCGCGGAATCGTAACGGACGAGGCATGCCGCACTTCCCTTCCCGATATTTTCGCGGCGGGCGACTGCGCCGAGAGCCACGATATTACGACGGGTGGGCAGCGTGTGCTGGCGCTGCTGCCGAACGCCTACATGCAGGGCGAATGCGCGGGTATCAACATGGCGGGCGGTAACGCCCTGTACGAAAAGGCAATCCCCATGAACGCCATCGGTTTTTTCGGGCTGCATGTCATTACCGCCGGGAGCTGCGACGGGCGGGAGCACATTGTAGCGGACAAAAATCCGCAGAATTATAAGAAGCTTGTTACAAAGGACGATTTATTAAAGGGCTATATCATGGTCGGCAATGTGGAGCGCGCGGGTATTTACACGTCGCTCATCCGTGAAAAAAAGAGCCTTTCCACAATCGACTTTGAACTGATTAAGGAAAAACCGCAGTTGATGGCCTTTTCAAAACGCGAAAGGGCCAAAACGCTTGGAGGGATGACGCTATGAAGGTACAGGCGGACCTGATGCATTTTAAAAAGCTCAACAGCCTGATAAGGGAAACGGGCGACCGGCAGGTTACAATCGACAGCTGTACGGGACAGCGCTATATCGCAAGCGCGCTTGCCGGGAAGGATATCGTTATCAACGGCACGCCCGGAAACGCCCTTGGCTGTTATTTGAACGGCTGCACCATCCATGTGTACGGGAACACCCAGGAGGCGACGGGCGACACGATGAACAGCGGCAAAATCTATGTCCACGGCTCATGCGGGGACGCTGCAGGCTACGCCATGCGCGGCGGGCGCATCCTGATTGAGGGCGACACCGGCTACCGCACGGGCATCCACATGAAGGCCTATCAGGATAAGCTGCCGGTCATCGTTGTCGGCGGGGCCGCCGGGAGCTTTTTAGGCGAATACCAGGCGGGCGGCGTGATTATCGTGCTTGGCGTCAATACGGATTCTAAATCGATTGTCGGCAACTTTTGCGGAACCGGTATGCACGGCGGCAAAATCTACCTGCGCTGCAAGGAACAGGATTTGCCGCGGAGCCTTCCAAAGCAGGTGGCGGCGCGCCCCGCGACGGAGGAGGATTTAAGCGTAATCGACGAATATATAAGCGACTATTGCGAAGCGTTTAAAGCGAAGAAGAAGGAAATCCTCCAACACGATTTTTACGTTTTGGAGCCCGACACGAAAAACCCGTACAGGCAGTTATACACCTATAGCTGACATACCGTGCCATGTAATTAAAGCAACAAAAAAGAGCGGGGCGCGCCGCTCTTTTTTTACGCCCGGACGATGTACAAAATTTTTGATTCGCAGTATACTATATATCATGCCATTTCGGCAAAAAGAGGGGTTCTTTTTGAAAAAGGGCAAGCTTATCTACAATATCCCGGTTCATGAAACGCTTTATATCGGCCTTTGCCTTGCGTTTGTGGGCGGCTTTCTGGACGCTTATACTTATATTTTGCGGGGCGGCGTATTCGCAAACGCGCAGACCGGCAATCTCGTGCTGCTTGGCGTCCATTTGGCGCAGGGCAAGCCGGCGGGCTTTCTTGTATATCTCGCGCCGGTTTTCGCGTTCCTGCTGGGCGTGCTGATTACGGAGCTGCTGAAACGGAAATTCAGCCCACGGAAATTCGTGGAGTGGCAGCACATTGTCGTTTTCATTGAAATCGCGCTGCTGTTTGTCATCGGCTTCCTGCCGCAGGCGGTCCCAAACGCTGTGGTGAATATCGCGATTTCATTTGTCTGCTCCGTGCAGTTCAACAGCTTCCGCAAAACGAGCGGCCTGCCGTACGCGTCTACCATGTGTACCGGCAACCTGCGCAGCGCGGGGGAATTCCTGTTTACCTTCCTTGAAACAAAAGACAAGGAAGCGGGGAAAAAATCCCTGCGGTATTTTGCGGTTATCCTCGTTTTCCTGGCGGGCGCGGCGCTCGGCACGCTGCTGTGCGGCCTGTTCGGGGCAGCGGCTGTCTGGGTATGCTGCGGCGTACTTGCCGCCGCCTTTTTCATGATGCTTTTTGGAAAATAACAAGCGGCATAAATTCATTCTATATGCCGTAAAATCAACCGGAAGAGGGTCTTTTCCTTGCAAAATGCGTTACAAACGGTTAAAAAAATAATCCCGGGCTTTCTGGTCTGCGCCGTTATAGCGGTAATCGCCCAGTTCCTGGCCAATTTTATCCCGTCCATCGGCTCGGCGCTGATTGCCATCCTGCTGGGCATTCTTGCGGGCAATACCTTTTTAAACCGCGAGGTGTTCAACGCCGGCTCTAAGTTCTCTGAAAAAAACCTGCTGGAGTATTCCATCGTCCTGACCGGCCTGACGCTCAATTTAACGGACATTATGGGCGTTGGCGTCACCGGCGTTATCTTTATCCTTTTACAGATGGCGCTGACCATTACGGCGGCGTATTTAATCGGCAAAAAGCTCGGCTTTGGCAAGAAGTTTACCATGCTTATGTGCGCGGGCAACGCCGTGTGCGGCTCGTCGGCGATTGCGACGGTCGCGCCCGTCGTCAAAGCTGAATCGAAGGACAAGGGTATTTCCATTACAATCGTCAACGTCACAGGCACGTTTATGATGGTACTGCTGCCGCTGATTGCGGGGCTCCTTTACAACCACGAAACCCTGCAAACCGCGGGGCTTATCGGCGGTACGCTGCAATCCATCGGGCAGGTCATCGCCTCGGCGAAGATGGTCAGCACCGAAGTGGTCGATATGGCGACCATTTTTAAAATCATCCGTATCATTTTCCTTGTGCTTGTCGCGCTCGTCTTCTCCAGGCTCAACACCAACGAGGGGGAAAAGCTTTTCTCTAAACAAACGGGAGAGCACGGCAAGGTCAAGGCGGGCGTACCGTGGTTTATCATCGGCTTTTTCCTTTTGAGTATTATCACCAGCATCGGCTTTCTGCCGCAGGTCGTCGGCACGACGGCCAAGACCATCAGCGGCCAGTTTGAAATCATCGCCCTCGCGGCAATCGGTATGCGCGTGAAATTCCGCGACCTTGTAAAGGAAGGCCCGAAATCGATGCTGTTCGGCGGGCTTATTGGCGTCTGCCAGATTATCTTCGCCGTTGGGCTCATCTTTTTGCTGCTGCGCCCGTCAGTTTGATAAAACTTTGGTTTTATCAACACATGTCAAAGCGTGCCGGAAAACCAGATTTTGTGGCTTGACAATCCTCACGGCCGTGATATAATAAAAAACGAAAATTTAATAACATCTGCTTATCAAGAGTGACGGAGGGACAGGCCCTGTGAAGTCCGGCAACCTGCAGTTTCTGTAAGGTGCCAAATCCTGCGGTATAACCGGAAGATGAGAGCTTTGATTCCGCTTTCGGTACGCCGGGAGCGGATTTTTATGTTTAATCAGAAAGGAAGAATAGATTATGGCAAAACACTTTTTTACTTCGGAATCCGTAACGGAGGGGCATCCCGACAAGGTGTGCGACCAGATTTCCGACGCGGTGCTCGACGCAATTTTAGAACAGGATAAAAACGCGCATGTCGCCTGCGAGGTAACGGCGACGACCGGCATGGTACACGTAATGGGTGAAATCACAACTGACTGCTATATCGACATCGCCTCCATCGCAAGAGGCGTCGTCTGCTCCATCGGCTATGACAACCCCGCCTGCGGCTTTGACGGCAGCACCTGCGCGGTTCTTACCTCCATCGACGCGCAGTCGCCCGACATCGCCATGGGCGTTAACGAAAGCTATGAATTAAAGCAGGGCGAGAAGGACGCGTATAATTTGTACGGCGCGGGCGACCAGGGCATGATGTTCGGTTACGCGTGCGACGAAACGCCGGAGCTTATGCCGCTTTCCGCGTCCCTTGCGCACAAGCTTGCAAAGCGTTTGTCTCAGGTGCGCAAGGACGGCACGCTCCCCTACCTGCGCCCGGATGGGAAGTCGCAGGTTACGGTTGAGTACGACGGAGACGAAATCAAGCGCGTGGAGGCGGTCGTGGTATCGACCCAGCACGGCGAGGAGGCTTCCCTGGAGCAGATTCGCAAGGATATTGTGGAGCACGTTATCAAGCCCGTTATTCCGGCTTCCCTGCTTGATAACGATACAAAAATTTACGTTAACCCGACGGGCCGGTTCGTAATCGGCGGGCCGGTCGGCGACAGCGGACTGACGGGCAGGAAGATTATCGTCGACACGTACGGCGGCTTCGGGCGCCACGGCGGCGGATGCTTTTCCGGCAAGGACCCGACGAAGGTAGACCGCAGTGCGGCGTACGCGGCGCGCCATGTGGCGAAAAACATCGTCGGCGCTGGTCTTGCCAAAAGGTGCGAGGTACAGCTTGCCTACGCCATCGGCGTGGCAAAGCCCGTATCCGTCATGGTGGACGCGTTCGGCACGTCTGAATATACGAACGAACAGCTCGCAAAGGCTGTGAACCGTGTGTTCGACCTGCGCCCCGCCGCGATAATTGACAGTTTAAAGCTCCGCGAAACGAAATACCGCCCGCTGGCGGCCTACGGCCATATGGGGCGCGAAGAGCTCGGCGTGGAATGGGAGAAGCTCAACAAGACTGAGGAATTGAAAGCCGCGCTCAAGGCGCTTTGCTAAAATTAGAAGGCGGTGTCTTGATTATGTATGAAGAGATAAAAAAATTGGTTGAAGATTTCAAGGAGCTCCCGCAGGTGGAGGCGTTCGCTGTCGGAGGCTCGCGCGCGACAGGAAAGGCGGACGCAAAGTCCGACTACGACATGTACTTGTACGTAACAAACCCGGTTGAGCTGGACGCAAGGGAGGCAATCCTCCGGAAGTATTGCGGTGCGATGGAGATTGGCAACCACTATTGGGAGAACGAGGACAACTGTACGCTCAAAAACGGGATTGACATCGATTTAATTTACCGCGGGCTCGACGATTTTGCACGCGGTATTTCCGCGGTTGTGGACGATTGCCAAAGCGCAAACGGTTATACCACCTGTATGTGGCATAATCTTTTGACCTGTGACATCGTCTTTGACAAGAACGGAAGGCTTTCGGCGCTCAAGAAACGGTATACCGTCCCCTATCCGGAACAGCTCAAGCGGAATATTATTACACAAAACCTTAACTTATTGAGCGGCGTCCTGCCATCCTACGATTTACAGATTAAAAAAGCGGCAGCGCGCGGCGATTTGGTGAGTATCAACCACCGCACGGCTGAATTTCTGGCGAGCTATTTTGATGTTATTTTCGCGCTCAACGAGATGACGCATCCCGGAGAAAAACGCATGATGGCGATTTGCAAGGCGCAGTGTGAAATCCTGCCCGCTAATTTTGAGGAGAACCTGAACGCCATGTTCCATTCGATGTTTGAAGGAGACGCGCTCAACCGGGCAGTGGAAACACTTGTATTGGAGCTTTGTAAGGCTGCCGGAGTTTACCGGCTTTAAAAAGAAGGAGGCGCTGTTTTTCAGCACCTCCTTCTTTTTTATAACGTTTAAAACGTCTCGTTTTTTGGTTTTTTCCATCAAATTTATTATGTTTTGTCAAAAGAGGGAAACCGTTTTCGGCGGTTCCCCTCCTTTTTTCTTGAAGCATTCTGCTTCTTGGTTTCTTTCATAAAACTTTCTATGCTCCATCAAAAGGGAAAACCTCGTCGCAGGTTTTCCCTTGACCCTTTCCAGCCGAGCAAGGGGCTGCGCCCCTTACAATCCCCATTTTATAGAAAACATAGCCGTTCCTCGTTTTATGTGCGGCGTGTAGAAATTATAGTACGGGACTGCTGTGCGCCGCGCCTTCGCGCGGAGTACTTTGTGAGTGCGATATTTTCTTGGCGTGCGGAAACTTTGCGGGTAAAGTGCTTTGTACGGCTTTATCAGGTTACAGGTCATTTTCTTTTTCGTCTGCTTTCTTTTCTTCAAGCGGTTGAAATACTTCAGATGGCCTTAATCCATAGAAACTGCATACCGTCATAAAAGATTCTACACCAAAATTCCCGGTGCTGTTCTCCATTTCCCTAAGCACAACAGGTTTCACTCCTGTAAGCTTTGATAACTGCATAATCGTTAATCCTTTTCCCAAGCGAAGCATTTTAAAATTCTTTGACATCACCCTCAACGCCCTCTCACTGTCTTTTAAATTTTCCATGTTTATCACCTCATGAGAAAAGTATAATACATACGTTTATTTTATGTAACCTGTAGATATCATCAGTCCCCCTAACAAGCATAAGCGTTCTCATTTAATAGTCTGAAATTAATTCAATGAAGAAATCCGCGCGAAGGCGCGGCGCACAGCGGTCCCGTACTATCATTTCTACACACGGTACATGAAACGAGGAGCGACCACAGTTTCTAAAGCACCCCCGAAGGATTCTTAAGGGAACTCTGGGTTCCCTTAAGTCGGCGGAAGGGGGACGGGCATCAGGATGCCGGGAACAATGCGCCAAATCAAGGGCTTTTCTGGCTCTGGCTTCGTTATCGTCCTCCGAAGGCGCAAGCCTTCGTTCGTCCTCTGCCTTGCCATAACCTATAAAAGCCTCTTGATTTGGTTCGCAGAAGTTTGAAAAGAGAAAGCTCCGCCGATTGCAAGCAAAACGAACAAGCCATGCTGGCGCATGGCGCGTGAGTATTGCGCAGATAGCGGTGGAGATGGCCTTTTCAAACCGCATTGGCTCCGGTACCCTGATGCCCTGAAAAGAGGGAAACCACCGAAATGGTTTCCCTCTTTTGAATTAACATAGAAAGTTTGATGAAAAAATCCAAGAAGCAGATTGCTTCAATAAAAAAAGAAGCAGAACGCATTGTTTCAAAAGAAAAGCATTCAGATAAAAAGAGCAAAAAATTGCTCTTTTCAAAAAAGCCTTGACAAAAATATTTTCCGTGCATATAATTGTGGTAACAATTGAATGACTCATCTGAAAGACTGTGAAGGGAATAAGATACGATTGCCTCGTGCAAAGAGAGCTGCCGGCTGGTGTAAGGCGGCGACGGGCCTCGTATGGATAGCTCATCCCGGAGTTGTCTGTCCGCGGGGATTTTCCCCCAGGGCAGAACGCAAGGCTGCGTTAAAGGCCAGGGCTTTGTTTGAGGCCTGTGAGGAACACGCTACAGTGTTTGAATTTGGGTGGTACCACGGATTTTATTCGTCCCTTTCTTTACGGAAAGGGACTTTTTATTTTAATACACCCTTTAAAAAATTCCATCCCGCAAAATAGTCAAAAGTGAGCGGTTCAATGTAATTTTATTAACGGAGGTTTTACCATGTCAGATGTGTATAAGAGACAGGTACGAGTCTTACAAAAAGTACATCCCCTTCAAGCAAATTGATTTACCCGACCGGCAGTGGCCGAACAACGTCATTACCAAAGCGCCCATCTGGTGCAGCGTAGATTTGCGCGACGGCAACCAGGCGCTCATCGACCCGATGAACTTAGAAGAAAAGCTCGAGTTCTTCCACGCGCTTTGCGACATGGGCTTTAAAGAAATCGAAATCGGGTTCCCGTCCGCTTCGGAAACGGAATACGAAATCTGCCGCGAGCTGATTGAAGGGAACCATATCCCAGACGACGTATCCATCCAGGTACTCGTCCAGGCGAGGGAGCACCTCATCCGCAAAACGTTCGACGCCATCAAGGGCGCGAAAAACGTCATCGTCCACTTCTATAACTCCACCTCTACGCTCCAGCGCAAGGTCGTGTTTAAAAAGGATATGGCGGGCATTACGGAAATCGCCGTCAACGGCGCAAGGCTGATTAAAGAGCTGACCGACAACTACAGCGGCGACACGAACATCCGGTTTGAATATTCCCCGGAAAGCTTCAGCGGCACGGAGCCGGAATTCTCGGTCGACATCTGCGCGGCTGTCATGGAAGCGCTCGGCGCGACAAAGGAAAACCCGGTCATCCTGAACCTGCCGAACACGGTCGAGATGTGCACCGCGAACACCTATGCCGACCAGGTGGAATACTTTATCCGCCACCTCCCCAACAGGGACGCCGCCATCATCAGCATCCACCCGCACAACGACCGCGGAAGCGGCGTAGCGGCAACCGAGCTTGCGCTGCTCGCGGGCGCGGACAGGGTTGAGGGTACGCTGTTTGGCAACGGCGAGCGCACCGGCAACCTCGATATTGTGACGGTCGGGCTCAACATGTACACGCAGGGCGTAGACCCACAGCTCGATTTCAGCGATTTGCCGAAATACAAGGAAATCTACGAGCGCTGCACCAACTTAAAAATCCATGAGCGCACGCCTTATGTGGGCGAGCTGGTATTTACCGCGTTCTCCGGCTCCCACCAGGACGCCATCAACAAGGGTATGCAGTATATGCGCGAGTCTGGCACCGAGTACTGGGAGGTACCCTACCTGCCCATCGACCCGGCGGACGTGGGCCGGCAGTACGAGCCGATTATCCGCATAAACTCCCAGTCCGGCAAGGGCGGCGCGGCGTTCGTTATGCAGAACAACTTCGGTTATAACCTGCCGAAGAAGATGCACCCGGAATTCGGCGCGCTGGTGCAGGACGAATGCGAAAAGCTTGGGCGCGAGCTCGTCCCGAACGAGCTTTTGCATGTATTCGAGAAGGAATACCTCTATATCCCGAAAAAGTATGAGCTGACCGTACACAAGCTCTATGAGGAAGGCAGCGGACAGGACGGCGCGCACGAGGTTCATTTCCAGGGTAAGCTGCGCATCCACGAAAACGAAACCGTGACCGACCGGGAAATCGAGGGCCGCGGCAACGGCCCGATTGACGCGTTCTTCAACGCCCTGAAAACGGTCGGCGTAGCAAAATACAAGTTCCTTTCCTACCACGAGCACGCCATCAGCGAGGGCTCCGACTCCAAGGCGATTGCGTACATTGAAATGCAGAAGCCGGACGGCAAAAACATTTTCGGCGTAGGAATCGAGAGCAACATCAACATGGCGTCCATTGCGGGCGTATTAAACGCAATCAACCGCGCAAGCTACGCGGAAAGCAAGGCATAAAAAACGGGAGGGGCTGTCCCCTCCCGTTTTCTGTATCCTCCAGTAAAGGCCGCCGGACTGAAATTTCAGTCCGGCGGCCTTTTTATTCTTTTATTTCTCTTTCAGATACGCGTCGATGTCCTCATGGCGGATGTCGATACCCTTGCTCTTGCCGTTTTTTGTAAGCGTTACATACATGGGCGCCTTGTCCAAATCCGTCCCGGCGGCTGTCAGCTTATAATCATCCTCCACCGGAAAGGCTACGACGACCATGTCCTTGCCTGCATTCGTCCCCTTGTACTTTGTAATGTCCGCCCAGGTAAGCTTGTCGCCCTTTTTCGCAAGCGCCTTGACCTGCTCCATGGTAAGCGCCTCGCCACCGGTTTGAACCGATGTAACCGCGGGCGCGCCGCTTTGCCCCTTGTCCCCGTCCTGGCAGCCGGAAAGCGCCGCGCAGGAAAGGATAAGAACCAGCGTAAGCACAATAGCAATCCCTTTTTTCATAACGTTTCCTCCCGATTTCAGTCTTGTTCTATTATAAAGCACAAGCTACCGCCGTTCAAGCTCTTTTTCCTCCCGCGGCAGGTTCCCGCCGCATATATCGTTTAATTTATCAAACAGTATATGGCTTATATCCACTCCTACATCCGGCTTTCCGATGAGATTCCGGGTTATAATCCCCGCCGCTATAATAGGCAAAAATATCAATAAAGGTCCAAAATCTTCAAAAGAGAGGTGAAATGTGCCTGCTGCAATACCTAAAAAAATCCGGTACGCCGCATAGCCCAAATAGCACAGTAATATGACGTTATACAGCCAACTGTAATATGGCTGCCTTCGTTGGTATGTAAGATATATCCCGCCGGGACAGGGCTGTATCTTCCCAAAGAAATAGCTGCAGCTTTCTCTGCCGCGTATCACCCGGTAACATATTGAAAAGCGGTTTTTTGAAAACTGCCCTACAAAATCTTCATCTACAGAATTACGTTTGTTGCATTTCACATTAACATGGTGAATATTCTCCCGGAAGCTCCGTTCAAATTCATTCTGCGTCATCGGCAGAAACACGGTCTTCTTTTTCCCCATTTTTATACCTCTTCCTCCCGTGAAGCCTTCAGCAGCCCGCAGCAAATCTCGTCAAGCTTATCATTCAGCCTGCGTTTTACATCTATAGGTTTTTCCTTTAAAAAACCCGCTACAATTTCAACAAAAAAGATAGGTACAAAAAACAGGAAAGGCAGCAGGCTTTCCGGTGAAAAGGTAAACTCCACACCCCTGCCAATATCTCTGATAACGGTAAAGGTTGTCCAACACAGTACAAAAACAGGAAAAATCCAGTCAAAATATGGCCTCCTGCACCAATAGGTCAGCAAGATTCCGCCTGGATGGTACTGCGTTTTTCCTGAAAGGATATACCGCCTTTCACTGCCGAGGATTACGCGGTAATAAAACTTAAAACGACGCTCCGATATATGCCCAACAAAATCCCTATCTACGGAAGTTCGTACGTCGTTCTTCACGTTAACGTGGTGGATATTCTCCCGAAAGCTCCGTTTAAATTCATTCTGCGTCATCGGCAGAAACACGGTCTTCTTTTTCCTCATTTTTATACCTTTTCCTCCCGCGGAGCCTTCAGCAGCCCGCAGCAAATCTCGTCAAGCTTATCATACAGCCGTTTTTCCACACTCTTTGATTTGACCAGCATGAATAAAAGCACGACGGCTAAGCACGGAATTGACAGTAGTAAAACGACAGCGCCGGCATTTTGCGTCAGTACCGCGAAGAGCCCGAACCCTTCCATCAAAAGCGCAATCGCAAGCATGAACAAACAGATAACATACAGATATATGGTCTTTCTGTAACGGTAGGTCAGCAAAATTCCGCCATCGTGTTTTTCCGCTTTCCCCGAAAGCACCGTAAAAAGGCCCCGGCCATAAAGCTGTAGGTAAGAAAGCGTAAACCGCTCGTTTTTAAGCCTGCCGACAAAGCTTTCAACCGCAAAATAACGAAAGGGCGTTTTCAAATTTACATACTCGACGTTCGCCCGAAAGCTCTGTTCAAAGCCCTCAAGCGGCATCGGCACAAATACAGTATGTTTTTTCACCCTCGGGCCACCTCCAAACGCTAATCTCCACCACACAGTTCATTAAGCTTATCTAATATTCGTTTCTGGTAAAAATACGGCTTAACAAACAGGAAAAAAATAAATATTGTTACAGTTACCGCAGAACCAATTATAATAAGCGGCAAAGAAAACGCACCAAGGCCAATCAAAAACAGGAGCAGCCAGAAGAAACTTGTCATACTAATCCCGGCTATGGAATTCTCCACAACAACGGCTGCCGTTTTTTTAATCCGGTACGTCAGGTAAAAACCACTGCCGGAAGGCTCAATTTCCCCGGCAAGCATATCGGAACCGCCCCAGTAAAGTATGGTTCTGAAGAAAAAGCGAAACCTGTCGTTTGCAATGCTGCCGAGGTATCCGTCCGGACGGTTCCACCAGCGCCGCTCAAAGTGCGGCGGTTCAATTTCTTTTAAATAATTCTTACGGAACGCAGCCGGAGAATACGGAACATATAACCTCGTTGCTTTATTGTTCCACCGCATAAAAACACCCCCGCTGATTTGATTATAGCGGGGGTGGAAAATTTCGTCAAGAAACTGTGTTTTTCGCTCACAAAAGGGTTATTCCGTTACCATATCGAGGATAATCTGCTTCGCGGCGACGAGCGCGTCGTCCACCTTGGAAACATCCTTTGCGCCGGCCATCGCCATATCGGGGCGTCCGCCGCCGTTGCCTCCCGCAATCTGCGCGACCGCCTTGACGATTTTGCCCGCGTGCGCGCCCTTCTGCTGCGCCTCCTTGCCGCAGGCACAGGCAAAGGTTGCCTTGCCGTCCGACATGGCGGCAATCGTCGCAATACACTTCGGCGCCATGCTCATTACTCGGTCGCACATTGTTTTGAGCATATCGGCGCTCACGTCGGTAAACGCCGCCGTAATAATGCGCACGCCCTTAACAAGCTCCGAGTTTGCGAACATATCGTCGATTTTAAGCGCCGCGAGCTTACCATTGAGCTCTTCAATCAACCTGTCGCGCTCCTTTAAATCCTCGTAAATCTGCGCACAGCCGCGTATGAGCTCCTTCGGATTGCCGATTTTCAGCGCCTGGCACGCTTCGCCGATAACACCCAGATAGCTGTTGAGCGTATCGATAACGCCCATGCCTGTGACCGCCTCGATTCTCCTGACGCCGGAGGCGACCGAGCCCTCGCTCAAAATCTTGAACAAACCGGCCTTCGACGTATTGTCCACATGCGTGCCGCCGCACAGCTCCACCGAGAAATCACCCGCCTGCACCACGCGCACGACATCGCCGTACTTCTCGCCGAACAGCGCCATAGCGCCGCGCTCCTTCGCCTGTTCAATCGGCATTTCCTCCACGGTAACGTCTGCCGCCTTTAAAATTTCCCTGTTTACCATGTCTTCCACTTCGAGCAGCTCATTTGCCGTCATAGCGGAAAAATGCGTGAAGTCAAAACGCAGCCTGTCGTCGGTTACGAGCTGGCCCGCCTGCTCCACATGGGTGCCAAGCACCTTCCTCAGCGCGGCCTGCAAAAGGTGCGCCGCCGTATGGTTGCGCTTGATTGCCGCGCGGCGGTTCGTATCGATTTGAAGCGTCAGCGTATCGCCGACCGATACCGCGCCGCTGTCGATTACCGCGCTGTGCAGGAAATAGCCGGAATGGTCCTTTTTCGTGTCCCGTATAGTCAAAGCGGCCTGCGCGTTCTCCGCCTTGCCGCTGTCGCCCGTTTGTCCGCCGCTTTCCGCGTAGAACGGCGTTTTGTCGAACACCAGTACGACCTGTTTTCCCGCGTCCGCCGCGCCTACGCGCTCGCCCTCATGAATGATTGCGAGCAGCTTTGCCTGCGCGGTGTCGTCCGTGTAGCCGGTGAACTGTGTCGCCGGTAAGTCGGTAAGGTCAATGCTTTCACTGACCCAGGCATCCGCCCCCGCGTTCTTTCTTGCCGCGCGCGCGCGTTTTTTCTGTTCCGCCAGCAGCTCACGGAAACGTTCCTCGTTGACCGTCATACCTTTTTCGGCGAGGATTTCCTTTGTTAAATCGATTGGGAATCCGTAGGTGTCGTTGAGCATGAACGCGTCTTCACCGGAAAGCTCCTTGATTTCGCTGCTGCTTAAAATATCGTGCAGCATATTGAAGCCCTGCTCGATGGTTTTGGAGAAGTTCTCCTCCTCAATTTTAATCAGCTTGATGATAAAATCCTTTTTCTGCGCAAGCTCGGGGTAAGCCGATTCGTTTTCCTTAATGACCGTCTGCGCAACCTCATAGAGGAACGGGCGCTTTACGTCGAGCAGCCTGCCGTGGCGCGCGGCCCGCCTGAGCAGACGGCGCAGGACATAGCCCCTGCCCTCGTTGGAGGGCATGACGCCGTCGCCTATCATAAAGACCGTGCTGCGGATATGGTCGGTGATAACGCGCAGGGAAATGTCGGTCTTTTCGTCTTTCCCATAGGGCGTACCCGTAATTTCGATGACGTGCTTCATGATGTTCTGCACGGTATCGACGAGGAACAGGTTGTCTACGTTCTGCATAACGCAGGCCAGGCGCTCCAGTCCCATACCCGTGTCGATGTTCGGGTGCTCGAGCGGCGTATAATTGCCCTTTCCGTCGCTGTCGAACTGCGTAAAAACAAGGTTCCAAACCTCTACATAACGGTCGCAGTCGCAGCCGACCGCGCAGCCGGGCTTGCCGCAGCCCTTGTCCTCGCCCCTGTCGAAATAAATCTCGGAGCATGGGCCGCACGGGCCTGTGCCATGCTCCCAGAAGTTGTCCTCTTTCCCAAGGCGCACCATATGGCCGGGGGAAACGCCGACCTGCTTTGTCCAGATGTCATAGGCTTCGTCGTCGTTTTCAAAGATAGAGACGTATAGCTTATCCTCCGGCATCTCGAGCACCTTTGTAAAGAATTCCCAGGCCCAGGCGGTCGCGTCGCTTTTGAAGTAATCGCCGAACGAAAAATTGCCCAGCATTTCAAAAAACGTGCCGTGGCGCGCCGTGATGCCCACACGCTCGATGTCCGGCGTGCGGATGCACTTCTGGCAGGTTGTGACGCGCTTTCTCGGCGGGGTAACCTCGCCGGTGAAGAACTTTTTCATCGGCGCCATGCCGGAATTGATAAGCAGCAGGCTTTTGTCGTCCTTCGGCACGAGCGGATAGCTCGGAAGGCGGAGATGCCCCTTGCTTTCAAAAAAGGAAAGAAATTTTTCTCTGAGTTCATTGAGCCCTGTCCATTCCATGATAATAATCTCCTGTTCATTTAAATTGCGGCAAACAAAAAGCTCTTGCCCCAAGTATGGGGCAAGAGCCATAAACTCCTGCGGTACCACCCAAATTGCGGACAGAGCGCCCGCCTCTTTCGGTCCGTTAACGCCGGTAACGCCGCGGCTCCTCGCCGCGGTAGCTCGGGGGCGGCCCAAACCGCACGCACAGAGGGCCTTTCAGCCACGGGCCCATTCTCTCTTCTGCGCGCAAGCCGGTTATTCTTCCCGTCAAAGCCGTTTGCTATTGTTAAAATTATACCGCCGGAACAAAACGCTGTCAAGGCACAAAGCCAAATTTCTGCTTAAACACGGACTTTTCAGCAAAATCAGTACCGGACGGAATCGGTTGCTTCCGTTATGTTCTGCTTCATGACCCATCCGCACGGGCCCAGGCAGGAGAGCAGGGAAATCAAGGTCACCAGTAAAATTCCGCCTATCGTCGCGGGCAGCATGCCGCCCAGAATAACGCTTGCAATCGGGATGCCATGCCCGCTCGTCACATAAATAAACGTGCTCGCGGCAGCGCCCAGGCAAATGCCAATCAGCGCGCCCGTGAGACAGATGCGCAGCGTGGAATAGAATACCGATTTAAGCAGCTGCTTTTTGTCGAGCCCGATGGCGCGCAGCAGCGAATAGCTGCGCAGGCGGCTCTTGATTTTCACACTGTTTGAAAGCGTGAGCGCAAGGAAAATAATCAGCAGGAACAACCCGACGAGTACCAGCACCGGGATTTGAATCTGCCGCGCCGCGGCGTCCCATTTCTCACTCAAGTTCAGGTAATCCATAAGCTGCACGCCAGTGGATTGCGCAACCACCGTCTGGATTACATCCTCGGCGGCGCGCACCGCTTCGATGTTCCCCCGGTCGCCCGTGTAAGACAGTGCCGTATAGTCGTAACGCAGACTGCTGTCGAGGCTCATCAAAAACTCGTCGGACATTGCAATCCATCTTCCATATCGGTTTTTCATCTGCTTCATGAACGGGGTCTGCAAATCGTCCGTTGCGCAGACGGCGGCAATCTCGACCTCCACGTTGTGGATGACGGGCTTTGCCGTCTCTTCGCCGTACACGTCCTCCGGCTTATAGACAGGGATAGACACCGTGAGCTTGTCGCCCTTCTGGTAGCCGTCGCCGAAGGCGACCACCTGCCTGCCCTTTGTGTAGGCCGCCCGGTCTACCGCCTCGTTTTGAAGGGAAGCGCTCGCCGCCGTCATCTGGTCGAAGCTTAGACCCACAAACTTCTGGTAGATTAGGTTTTCATTGTCCTTATAGCCCGCGTATTTCAGGTTTTCACGCTGTTCCTCTTCGTCCCCGTATTTCGTATAATAGGAGGCATTCTTTTCGTACCGTTTTAATACGTCCGCGGGCGTATTACCGGGCGATAATATCCACGCGGTGCACATGTCGTCAATTGCGTAGCTGCCGACCGTCAGCCCCTCCGTCTGCCTGAGCAGCTCGATATTGCCAGCGGAAATACCGCTTTCCATTGGGATATTAATTGTAAGGTATGGTAAAATACTGTCGCCTTTCCCCATATAGATTTCATAGTCGCAGCCGTATTTCTGGCTGTTCTGCCCGTCCCAATAATACCTTTGCAGCGCGGAGAACTGCGCGGCAAACGTGCCGAACAGCAAAATCGCGACGCAGCCGGCTATGAGCACGGCGGAGAGCTTGTCCTGCACGCCGCCGCTGCCCCTGCCCGCCCACAGGCGCGCAAAGGAGGCTTGCTTTTGCGCGCTCATACGCGCGCGCTTTGTTTTCGGCTGTACGCCGTAGGACAGCACGCCGCGGCGCAGAAGTGTTATCGACTGCAATATAAACGCCAGGAGCACCGCTCCCGCGCAGACGGCACAGGAAATCAGCACAGGCTGTAAATCTATAACGAGCGTAAAGAACGGGTAGTCCGAAAGCCGCATGACGAGCGCCGCCACCCACGCAAAGCCCATGCCGAGCGGCGCGCACAGTACAGCCGCGCACAAAGCGATAATAACGCCCTGCAGCAGCAGCGACAGGACAGCCTGCCCCTTGGTCATGCCGATACAGCGCAGCAGGCCGATGTGGCGCTGCCTGTCCTGGAATGTGATTTTCACGACCGTGTACACGCCGAGCAGCACGAGCAGCAGGAAAAACGCCGAGAGCACCGTGCTCGTCACCCGCATATTCGCGTTGACGATTTGTTCGTTCGGGCTTGGCTGTTCGTCAGTAAAAGATTGACCCGTATGGTCTTTCGCGCCAAACAGGTTTACATTCTTATGTTTATTTAAATCAATTCCATATACAACATTGACCTTTAAGTACTCACCACTGGAATTCTTTGTACCTGTGAGCACCTGCGGCGTAACCCACCAGGAATCGAGCGGGTATTCCCGCAAGATGCCGGTTAAGGTAAATTCCTTTTTTGCTGTTTTGCCGTTTTCCGTTATATCGAGGGCAAACGTCTCCCCAATTTCCCCCAGCTTGAGCGCCTTGGCAGTGGTTTCAACCACAGCTGCCTCCGTCGCCGTTTTGGGATAATCCCCGGCTTTGAACAGGAGCTTTTGTATATTTTTTGCCCGCTCGTCCATAAAGCCAACATAAGTTGTATTTTGATAAGTGGAAAACTCGGTCTGCGCCTCGCCTGTAATGTAAATTGCGCCGGCGTCCCACTTTGCAAGCTCATCGTCCGTAATCAAGGACGGGTCCGCGTCCTGCGCGTAGCCGCCGAGCCTGCCCTCCTGGCTGAATCGTTCCTCGCGCGTGTTGTTGTCGCTCGAGAGCCGGAAAAGCTGCACCGCGCCGATGGACGCCGCGAACACGGCAATACAGGCGATGGAGGCGAAAAACTGCTTTTTGTGCTTACGGATATAGCGTCCCGTCAGTAAAAATTCAGCCTTCACAAGCGCCGCCCCCCACCGTGCCGTCCGTAATGGAAATGCGCCGCTCCATCTGTGCGGCGATATTTTCGTCATGCGTGACGACGACGAGCGTCACACCCAGGTTGTCCGACAGCTCATGGAGCAGCCGCATGACCTCCTCGCCGCTCTTTGTGTCGAGGTTGCCGGTCGGCTCGTCGCATAATAAAACGGAGGGCTTGCTCATGACGGCCCTCGCAATCGCGGCGCGCTGCTGCTGCCCGCCCGAAAGCTCCCCGGGAAAGTGCTTGAGCCGGTCGGAAAGCCCTAAGGTTTGTATCACCTGGTCAAAGTAGCCCTTGTCCGGTTTTTTGCCGTCGAGCAGCAGGGGCAGGCGGATGTTTTCCTCGGCTGAAAGCTCCGGCACCAGGTTGTAGCTCTGGAATACAAAGCCCACGTTCTGCCGCCGGAATTTTGCAAGCGCCGCGTCCTTTTTGCCGTACAAGTCCTCCCCATGGAACAATATGACGCCGCCCGTGGGGCGGTCAAGCCCGCCTAACAGGTGCAGAAGCGTCGATTTGCCGGAGCCGCTTGCGCCGACGACCGCTATCTTTTCCCCGGCGCCGATGACGATATTACAGGGCTTGAGCGCCCGCACAGCCGCCTCTCCGCTGCCGTAGGTTTTGTACAATTCCGTGGTTTTTATGATGGTTTCCTTCTGCATAATCGCCCTCCGTTATATGGAAACAAAATCGAATCGGGGCAGGCAAAGCCCGCCCCAGACTTAATAAAATATTTTTAATTTAATAGCTGTCCCATAGTCCGTCTAAAAAATTTTCCAGCCAAGCACTTGGATAATCAATAGACGCTTTTAGCGTCGAGCCGGAATATTGATTTCCATATGGCTGAATTACAACAGAATAATCACCCGGATTTGTCTCACGCCACCATGCCCTAATCTGCGTTCCTACACCAAATGTCTGTGTTCTTGGCATAAGCTCTGCGCCGTACCAATGGCAGGCAAAAAGGCTGTAAGATGCAGTTGCCGACTTGATATTACACTTTGGCGTTGCTACAAAACGCGTTTTGTTACCCGGGCTTGCGTTTAAGTATTTTTTACCACTGTCATATTTGTTCTCCGTCTTGAATGCCCAGTTGTGCTTGGTCGCCTGAGCCGACATGCAAAAGCACGACGTAAGCACCGCAAGCAGGGTAATGAATATTGCCGCTTTTTTAAATTTCTTCATAAAATTACCTCCTTCATGAATGTTGTTGTTTATGGATATCCATGGTAAAATTATAAATAAAATATATTTATTTGTCAATACGACATAGGATTCAATTTTCTTAATTTGATTTTTTCAGTTACATTCACAAATAAATAGCGAATTTTAAAACAATTTACACAAACAAAATTGGATTATCTAATATAATAGGTTTTTTGAGGTACAAAGAAGCGTTATAATTATTCGGCCCAAGCTGCCCGACAGCCATTCCAAAAAAAGCTCTGAAAACATGCGGTTTTTTCAAATGGAACTTGTATACTTTTTTTAGTTGTATTCTGTCTTTTTTTGTTATATAATTGTTTATATTCTTTTTACAGCTTGGACACAATTTGCTTACATTTTTTGGAAGGCGGTACTTAAAATGCAGCTTTTAGAGGACAGGATTATAAAAGACGGCAAGGTTTTTGCCGGAAATATCCTGAAGGTTGACAGCTTTCTGAACCACCAAATCGATATTGGCCTGTTACAGGAAATCGGCAAAGAATTTTACAGACTATTCGGCGACTGCAATGTTACGAAAATCCTTACCATAGAAGCTTCCGGTATTGGAATTGCCTGCGTAACGGCGCAGTTTTTTCATTGCCCGGTTGTGTTCGCCAAAAAAACGCAGACCAAGAACATTGCGGGCGACGTGTACACCGCCAAGGTGGAATCCTTCACCCACGGCAGGATATACGACATCATCGTTTCAAAGGATTTTTTAAACCAGGACGACAACGTGCTCGTTATCGACGACTTTTTAGCGCAGGGCAACGCGCTTGTGGGGCTGATTAACCTAATCCGCGATTCCGGCGCGTCGCTCGCGGGCGCGGGCATCGTGATTGAAAAAGGCTTCCAGCCAGGCGGGGCGCTCATCCGCTCGATGAACGTGCGTTTAGAATCGCTCGCTATCGTAGAAAGCATGGACCCGGCAGCGGGCGTCGTATTTCGCCATTCATCCTGTTAAACGGGGAACCCTTCCCTGAAATAAAAACTATATATCAAAAACGGAGGATTAGAAAAGCATGAAGAAGTTAATCGCAATCATTCTCGCGGCCCTCATGGTAATGTCCTTTGCGGCCTGTTCCGACGGAAACACCTCGTCAACCGGCAGCAGCGGTACAGATTCCGGCAGCAGCGCACAGGCGGCAGGTATTGCCAAGGACCAGGTTAAGGTGGGCGTTATCCACATCGGCAACCCGAGCGACGGCGCGGGCTATTCCTACGCGCATGACCAGGGCATCGTTGCCATGCAGGAGGACCTCGGCCTTTCTGACGACCAGATTATCCGCAAGAACAACATTAGCGACGGCGACGCCGCCGCGACAAAGACGGCAATCGAGGAATGCATCGAGGCCGGCTGCAACATCATCTTCGGTACAAGCTGGGGCTATATGGATACCATGGCCGACCTTGCCGAGCAGTATCCCGACGTATACTTCTCTCATGGTACGGGCTATAAGAGCAACGACAAGAACTTCAACAACTATTTCGGCCGTATCTACCAGGCGCGTTACCTCTCCGGCATTGCGGCGGGTCTTAAAACCAAGACGAATAAAATCGGTTATGTCGGCGCGATGGGCGACACCAACGCCGAGGTTACCGGCGGCTGCAACGCGTTTGCAATGGGCGTTGAATCCGTAAATCCGGACGCGAAGGTTTATATTAAGGTCACAAACTCCTGGTTCGACGTAGACCTCGAAGGCCAGGCGGCGGAAGCCCTGCTCGATTTGGGCTGCGACGTTATCGGCCAGCACTGCGACACCACCGCTCCGCAGCTTGCCGCTGAGAAGCGCGGCGTATGGGGCTGCGGCTACAACAGCGATATGACAAAGGACGCGCCGAAGGCGCACCTGACGGCTCCTGTCTGGAACTGGGGCGTATACTACACCAAGGCCGTGCAGGCTGTCATCGACGGCAAATGGAGCGAGCTGGGCAATTACTTCGGCGGCATGGACGACGGACTCGTCGCTGTCTCCCCGCTCTCTGAAAACTGCGCCGAGGGCACGCAGGAGAAAATCGACGCCGTAAGCAAAATGATTACGGACGGCAGCTTCAAGGTATTTGAGGGCAAGCTGATGGACAAGGACGGCAAGCTTACGGAAGCCGACCTTGTGGACAACAAGGGCAACGTCGTATGCAAAGCGGGCGAGGTACTCGACGACGCGACCATCACGGGCGACATCCACTGGTACTACAGGAACGTAGAGGTCGCTTAAACCAGCAGAATATGAAACACACCCGAAGCGCGGGCGGGTTATAAAGCCCGTCCGCGCTTTTCTTGAGCCGTGCTCTAAGCATACCGGACTGCCGGCCTGTTTAAAGGACAGTTCAACCCTTACTTTTGTAAAGAGGTGAAATTATGGGCGAACAGCAGCAAAAAAGCGCGATTGAGCTGCGCGGGATTACCAAAACCTTTGGCAGCGTAGTCGCAAACAAAAACGTCGATTTAAGCGTCAGGCAGGGGGAAATCCTGGCGCTGCTCGGAGAAAACGGCTCCGGCAAAACGACGCTGATGAACATGCTCTCCGGCATTTACCGCCCGGACAGCGGGCAGATTTTTGTAAACGGGAATGAGGTTTCCATCCATTCCCCCGAGGATTCCAAACGCCTCGGCATCGGCATGATACACCAGCATTTCAAGCTTGTGGACGTCTTTTCCGCCGCGGACAACATCTTTATCGGCGCAAAAAAAGAGGGGCGCGTGCTCAGTAAAAAGAGGTACCGCAGGGCGCAGGAAATCAGCGAAAGGTTCGGGCTCAACATCGACCCGCGCAGGCGCGTGTTCGAGATGTCCGTCAGCGAAAAGCAGACAGTGGAAATTTTGAAGGTGCTCTATTACGGCGCGGATATTCTGATTCTCGACGAACCCACCGCGGTCCTGACGCCGCAGGAAACGGACAAGCTTTTTGAGATTTTGCGCAACATGCGCGACAAGGGCTGCGCGGTCATCATCATTACCCATAAGCTGAACGAGGTGCTTGAAATCAGCGACAGGGTGACCATTTTGCGCAAGGGCGAGAGCGTAGCGACCGTAAACACAGCCGAAACAAACGCGCACGAGCTGACCGAGCTGATGGTCGGCCACGCGGTAGAGCTTGCTATCGACTGTCCCCCCTACCATGACGACGGGGCGGTGCTCAACGTGCACCACCTCACCATATCGAACGACGACGGCGCGCAGGTAATCAAGGACATTTCCTTCGACCTGCGCAAGGGAGAAATCCTCGGCGTCGCGGGTGTTGCGGGCAGCGGGCAGAAGGAGCTGTGCGAGGCGATTGCCGGCCTCCAGAAAATAGACAAGGGCGCTATCCTTTATAACCAGAAAAATATTGAAGGCAAAACCCCGAAGGAAATCATCGATTTGGGCATCAGCATGAGCTTTATCCCGGAGGACAGGCTCGGCATGGGCCTTGCGGCCTCCTTAAGCATTACGGACAATATGATGCTCAAAAGCTACCGTAACGCAAAAGGGCCGTTCGTCGACCGGAAATCGGCGGAGAAGCTCGCGGAAAAAATAATCGGGCAGCTCGACGTTCAGACGCCCGGCACCGAAACGCCCGTCAGGCGGCTTTCCGGCGGTAATGTACAGAAGGTGCTGCTCGGGCGTGAGATTGAGGCCAACCCGCACGTCCTGATTACGGCGTACGCGGTGCGCGGGCTCGATATCAATTCCTCTTATACCATCTATAACCTGCTCAACGAGCAGAAAAAGAAAAACGTCGGTATCCTGTTCATCGGCGAGGACTTAGACGTCATGCTGGAGCTGTGCGACAGGATTATGGTACTGTGCCACGGCAGGATTACCGGAATCGTCGACGCAAAAAGCGCGACCAAGGAAGCGCTCGGTTTGCTGATGACCGACGCGGCGGGAAAGGAGGATGCATCCAATGGCGCAGCAACAGCCTAAATTAAGCCACAGGGAACCGCCTGTGCACGTGGCGAAACGCGGGGACGTTTCAGGCAAAAAGACGTTTGCCCTGTATATCGTGGCGTTTATCGCGGCGTTTGTGGCGGGCGGCATCTTTATTCTGGCGCTCGGCGTCAATCCCATTGAGTTTTATTCCACGATTGTAACCGGCTGCTTTAAAACAAAGCTTTCTATGATTGCGCTGGTTCGCATCGTCGTGCCGCTGCTGATTACCTCGCTCGGCGTGGCGCTTGCGTTCAAGATGAAATTCTGGAACATCGGCGCGGAGGGTCAGTTTATCATGGGCGCGGTATTCGCCTCCTGGGCCGGCCTGTTTTTAAGCGGGCTCCCCCACTGGCTTTTGATGATATGCATGTTCATCGCCGGCATGGTCGGCGGCGGACTGTGGGGGCTAATCACCGCGTTCTTTAAGTGTAAGTTCAACACCAACGAAACGCTGCTGACGCTCATGCTCAATTACATTGCGCTCTATATCGTCCAATACCTGCGCGACGGCCCCTGGAGGGACCCGAACGCGGGAGGTTTCCCGAAAATCTCCTCGTTCCCGGAAAACGCGTGGCTCGACAAGGTATTCGGAATGGACATGAGCTGGATTGTCGGGCTGGTGCTCGTCGTTCTTGTCTTTCTTTACTTAAATTATACGAAGCAGGGATATGAAATTTCAGTCGTCGGCGACAGCCAGAACACGGCGCGCTACGCGGGCATGAACGTCAAAAAGGTCGTTATGCGCACCATGTTTTTAAGCGCGGCGCTCTGCGGCCTTGCGGGTATGCTCCAGGTTTCGGGCGACGCGACGAGCCATACGCTGAGCATGGGCATCGCAAGCGGCGTCGGCTTTACGGCGATTATCGTCGCATGGCTCGGCAGGCTCAACCCGTTCGGGATTCTGGCGATTTCCTGTATGCTCGGTATTCTTGACAAGGGCTGCGGCGTTACGGAAAGCACCTTCGGGCTTTCTGCTTCCGTGTCTGATATTTTACAGGGTATCATCCTCTTCTTTATTTTGGGATTCGACTTCTTTATCCGTTATAAGCTCGTCTTACGCAAAACGTCTAAAGGAAAGGAGCTGAGCACAGTTGGGAACAATCGTTAATTTCCTGTTTGCCGCTGTCAAGGCCGGCACGCCCCTGCTGCTCGGCACGACCGGCGAAATCATCACCGAAAAATCCGGCAGTCTAAACCTGGGCGTCGAGGGTATGATGTACATGGGCGCGTTTGCGGGCTTCTTTATTGGCTTCCATACGGGCAACCTGCTGCTTTCCCTGCTTGCCTCCTTTGCAATGGCGGCGTTCGGCGCGCTGATTTTCGCGTTTTTGACCGTAACATTGCAGGCAAACCAGAACGTTACCGGCTTAGCGCTGACGATTTTCGGCACAGGTTTTGCCAACTTTTTCGGCGAGCAGATGATTCAGAGCACGCCCGGCGGCAACCCGAAGCTTTCCGGCGATTTTACAGCCGTGCTCTCCGAGCTGCAAATCCCGCTTCTAAGCGACATCCCGTATATCGGCAAGGTACTGTTTTCCCATAATATCCTCGTATATCTCGCCATTGCGGTCGCGGTTATCTGCTGGTTTTATATCAAGCATACAAGAGCCGGCCTGCGCATGCGCTCTGTCGGTGAAAATCCCGCCGCGGCGGACGCCTCCGGCGTGAACGTGAATCGGATGAAGTATTTCAACATCATCCTGGGCGGCGGCATCTGCGGCCTGGGCGGCGCGTACATCGCGCTCATCAACGGCAACGGCGTATGGAACAACGGCTGCGTCAACGGGCAGGGCTGGATTTCCGTCGCGCTCGTTATCTTTGCAAGCTGGAGCCCCGCGAAAGCGCTGCTTGGTTCGCTCGTATTCGGCGCGTTCTCCGTTTTCCAGGTGCGCGCAAACGACTTTGCGACCGCGTTTCCGGCGCTCTCGTTTTTGGCTGACATCCCCAAGGCGTTCTACGTCATGCTGCCGTTCCTTGTAACGGCGCTGGTGCTGATTGTCAATTCCATGCGCAAAAAGAAAAATCTATCACAGCCACAGTCGCTCGGCCTGAACTATTACAGGGAAGAACGGTAGCTGCCTTTAAAAAACAATATGCGGATGGAAAGAGGCGGATAAACCGCCTCTTTTTGTTATAAAATTTATAAAAGAAATTTATATTTTAATAAGAAAAAGGAGCTCCCGGCAAAAATGCGCGCTTTCTTCTTTTGTGGAAAATGCTTGCTGTCAGCACCATAAAATGCTATAATAAAATACGTATGAAATTGCGCAGAAAACGGCAAACTATTCCTTGAAGGCGCATTATACTGTGTTGAGAGAAAACGCAGGTACAGCGCTGTTTGAATTAAGGATAGGAGCTGTATCATGAGCAATTCAAAAAATGATAAAAAGGACCAGTTCGTGCCCAACCCGTCCGAGCAAGATAACGATAATAACGAATCGCTGGAGGAATCGAGCCCCATCAGCGAAAGCAACACGGATAAAATCAACGAAACAGGTTCCATTATTACAAATAACGGAAAGTACACCATCCACTGCCTGACTATAATCGGGCAGATTGAAGGCCATACAATACTCCCCTCCCAGAACAAAACGACGAAATACGAGCACGTGATACCGCAGCTTGTCGCGATTGAGGAAGAGGAACGCATCGACGGCCTGCTCATTCTGCTCAACACGGTGGGCGGCGACGTTGAGGCGGGCCTTGCGATTGCCGAGCTGATGGCCGGAATGACCAAGCCGAGCGTTTCGGTCGTTTTAGGCGGCGGGCATTCCATCGGCATTCCGCTCGCGGTTGCGGCGAAGCACTCGTTTATCGCCAAATCAGCCTCTATGACCGTACACCCCGTACGCATGACGGGGCTGACCTTAGGCGTTCCGCAGACGTTTGAATATTTTAAGCGTATGCAGCACCGTATCACCACGTTTGTCAGCGAAAATTCCAATATCCCGTACGACCGCTACAACGAGCTTGCGATGAACATCGGCGAGCTGGTGCTCGACGTGGGTACTATTTTAGAAGGCGACGACGCCGTAAAGGAAGGCTTAATCGACGACGTCGGTACTCTTTCCGACGCGATGAACTGCCTGAACAAAATGATTGACGACAAGCGCGCGGCAGACAAACGAAAAGCAAAAAAACAGCCTGAAAAAAGGGCCAGAAAAAAGTAACGCTTCACGCGTTTCGGCGGGCATACGCCCGCCTTCTGCGCCCCGCTTCGGGCGTTTACATAGAGAAAAGGAAATCAATTTGGAGGTATACATAATGAATATTTTTGATGCGATTATTCAGGGCATCGTACAGGGGCTGACCGAATTTCTGCCGGTATCGAGCAGCGGCCATCTTTCCATTTCCCAGCATATCCTCGGCGTGACGGAAAACAATTTGTTCTTCAACGTCATGCTGCATCTCGGAACGCTTGCCGCCGTCTGCGTCGTTTACTATAAGCTGATTGGGCGGCTGTTCAAAGCGCTGTTTTCCATGTTGCGCGATATTTTTACCGGCAAGTTCAAATGGAGCGAGATGGACGACGACCGCAACCTGCTTGTGATGCTCGTTATCGGCCTGATTCCCCTGTTCCTGCTGTTTGTCCCGATTCCGTTCAGCGGCGGGATGGCCGGCAAGGATTTGGCGGACCTCTGGTCGGGCAACAGCGGCTATTTCATCATCGTGGGTATTTCGCTGCTGTTTACCTGCCTGCTTCTGACGCTCGGCATCCTTTCAAACAAGCGTACAACCAAACGGTACGAGGCTAAAGGCATCGTCAAGAAAAACGGCGCGGGCAGGACGCGCTTTAATATCATCGACGCGCTGACTGTCGGCGTAGTCCAGTGCTTCGCCGCAATATTCCCCGGCCTTTCCCGCTCCGGCTCTACTCTCGCCGCGGGCGAGCTGCGCGGTATCAATAAGCAGACGGCACTCGACTTCACCTTCGTGCTCGCTATCCCGTCTATCCTCGCGGCGGCTGTCCTTGAGCTCAAGGACGCGCTCACGACGCCCGGCGTCATGAGCACCATTGAAATTATGCCCATTATTGTGGGTGTCATCACCTCGGCGGTCGTCGGCTTCTTTGCCATCCTGCTGTTCAAGTGGATGCTTGCGAAGGACCGTATGTACATATTCGTCATTTACACGGCGGTCGTCGGTATCGCCGTAATTATCATCAGCCTGATTGAAATGAACACGGGCGCAAATGTATTTACCGGCGCTCCGATTACCTTCGGATAAGTATAAACTAACGTTCCTTTTGGATGATGTGAAACATTAAGGGTGTGAATCAGCTTGGCAGCAAAAACAAAGCAGGGCACAAAAAAAACAGCGGCAAGCGGCAAAAAAACGCCGGCAAGAAAACCCGCCGCAAAAGCGGCTGCGAGAAAACAGCCGGCAAAAAAACAGCCCGCGCAACAGAAGCAGCGCCGCCTTTCAAGCCAGTCTAAGGCGCTTTTGCTCCTTGCGGGCGCCGTACTGCTGCTCTTTATTATTTTTATACCGGGCGAAAACGTCTGGCGGTTCCTGCACAGCTTTATGCTCGGCCTGTTCGGTACGCTGGCTGTGCTGTGGCCGGTTCTGCTTATCTATGTTGCCGTAATGACGGCGCTCGATAAGCAGCTCGGCACAAAAATGGCAGGGAAAACCGCGCTTGCCATTGGCTTTATTGTGTTTTTATCGTCTCTGATGTACATATTAAAAGCGCCGGCGGCAGCCGGTATCTCGTATTTCAGCGAGCTTTCAAGGCTCTACACGCAGGGAGCGGACGCGGGAGGCGCCGGGCTTCTGAGCGGCGTGCTCGGTGTCCCGCTGGTTATCCTGTGCGGCAAGACGGGCGCCGAGGTCTTTTCCATTATTGCGATGCTGCTGTGCTTTATGTTCCTGTTCGGCATTACGCTGCGCCATATCTTCAAAATTATGAAGAAGCCCGCGGACAAGGTCGCACAGGGCATGAACGCCGCGCGGGAAAGCATGGTGCGCAAACGCGAGCAGCAGCAAAGGGAGCGCGAGGAATTGGAAAGCCGCCCCCCGCTCTTCCAAAACCCCGAGCTGGAAACAGGCATGGATTTAAAGAAAGAAAAAAGCAAAGCTTCCGGCTCCCTGTTCCGAATGGGTAAAATCGATATTCCAATCGATGGGGAAAACAAAACGCCGGAGAATTTAAACGACAAGCGCAAGCGGCTTGAAATTCTGATGAACGGCAAAACGCCGTCCCCCGTACAGGAGGACGACGCGGAAAAGCCCATGGCTACCTTCGCCGCGAAGGACGTAATGGAAAAGAAGAAGAGGCCGCGTAAGAGCGACCCCGGCCAGATACAGCCCGACCCACAGACGGTTCCCGTTGAGTTGGATGGGGAAAGCGCTGAACAGAAGCACAGGGAAAATGAAAATGGGTACCATTACCCGCCTGCCGATTTGCTCCACCCGAATTTTTCAAGCGAGGACAGCGGCGCGTTCGACGAGCTGCAGGAAAACGGACAAAAGCTGATTTCCACGCTCAACAGCTTTGGCGTGCAGGCCAATATCATCAATATCTGCCGCGGACCATCCGTTACGCGGTTTGAGCTGCAGCCGGCGGCCGGCGTAAAAATCAGCAAAATTACAAACCTTTCTGACGATATCGCGCTGAACCTTGCCGCTGACGGCGTAAGGATTGAGGCGCCGATTCCCGGCAAGGCCGCGATTGGAATCGAGGTGCCGAACAAGGTAGTCGGCATGGTTACTATGCGCGAGCTGATTGATTCCAAGGAATTCAAGCACGAAAAGAGCAAGCTGACCGTGGTGCTCGGACGTGATATTTCCGGCAACATCGTCGCGACAGACCTTGCGAAGATGCCGCACCTGCTCATCGCGGGTACGACCGGCTCCGGTAAATCGGTATGCGTCAATTCCATCCTGCTGAGCCTTCTGTACAAGGGCAGCCCCGATGAAGTAAAGCTCGTTTTAATCGACCCAAAGATGGTCGAGTTTTCAAAATACAAGGGAATCCCCCACCTGCTGATTCCGGTTGTGTCGGACGTAAAAAAAGCGGCCGGCGCGCTCAACTGGGCAGTCAGCGAAATGCTGGAGCGTTACAAAACGTTTGCGGCTTATAATGTAAGGGACATCCACGCTTATAATAGCATGATAGACAAGTACCGAAAGCGCTACGCAAATATCCCGCCCGAAACGCCAAAGGAGGACCGCCCGCTTACTGACGACGGCCTGCCGATTCCCGACGGCAAGATGCCGCAGATTGTCATTGCAATCGACGAGCTGGCCGACCTGATGATGGCGGCGCCTAACGAGGTGGAGGAATCCATCTGCCGACTGGCACAGATGGCGCGCGCGGCGGGCATGCACCTGGTCATCGCGACACAGCGTCCTTCGGTCAACGTTATTACGGGCGTTATCAAGGCGAACATCCCAAGCCGTATCGCGCTGAAAACCTCGTCACAGGTCGATTCCAGAACCATTCTGGACTTCGGCGGAGCGGAAAAGCTCATCGGCAAGGGCGACATGCTCTTCTCCCCCGTCGGCGCGCCAAAGCCCCTGCGTGTGCAGGGCTGTTATGCCTCCGATGAGGAAATTGAGAACGTCACGGGCTATATCAAAAAATCCTACCAGTCCGATTACGACGAGACTGTTGTGGAGCAGATTGAAAAAATCGCTTCACAGGATATTGGAGCCGGCGGAAAGGATACCGCTTCAAATAACGGCGGCGACGAAAACCGCGACCCGATGCTGGAGGAGGCTATCAAATGCGTCGTAGAGGCCGGACAGGCCTCTACCTCCCTGCTGCAGAGGCGCCTGCGCCTGGGCTATGCGCGCGCGGGCAGGCTGATTGACGAAATGGAGCAGATGGGCATCGTAGGCCCGCACGAAGGCTCCAAGTCCCGCCAGGTGCTCATGACGCATCAGGAATGGCTGGAGCGCAACAACTTAATCGGCGAATAGGTAAAAATTTGGGGAGGCAGTTTTTCTGTCTCCCCTTTTGTTTCAGATTCTTTTGACGACAGGCTTCATTTTCCCGCACAGAAATACAATCGGAATGGTTAAAAAACCCCACAGCAGGCTGTAAAGCGGGCAGATTTGGCCGAGCAGGTTTAAGGGCATGTTGGAATAATCCCATACCTCAAGCTTTAAAATAAGATTGACGACGCAGCCGACAATCAGCTCCACGCCAGTGATAACCGCCGAACCAATCAGGCATTTTTTAAGCAGGGAAATCCGCTGCATTTTATTAAAAATCCTGAAAAGCATGACAAAACACACGCCGCCCGTAATAATCATCGACCAGTGCGTATACCGCCGCCATAACAATTCTATCAAGCCATATGCAATTCCGCCGAAGGAAAACAGAAACCCATCCTGTTTCATTTTTCTCATAAAAAAATCACCGCTTTTATTTTCTCCTGCGGTGATTTTGTTTATGCTGTTTTTTTACCTGACAGTTTAATCCTTGTCAGTTTCTGTCTGATTTACGTTACGCCGGACGATAAGCTTCGTAATACGCTGCTCGGTAACCTCCGTAACGGTAATGTACAGCTCCCCAAATTGGAAGCTGTCACCCTTCTCTGGAATACTGCCGAGCGTTTCAAACACCCAGCCTCCAACAGAAACGCTGTCGCTTTCGATTGCGTTTTCATTCATTTCAAACAACGAAAGCATTTCGTCAATATCCATGTCTCCATTGATTTCATAACCGCCGCCGGGCAGCGCACGGTATTGCTGCTCAACCTCTTCATCCTCGTCCCAGATTTCCCCGACGATTTCCTCAAGCAAATCCTCCATCGTCACAATGCCCACCGTTCCGCCGTATTCGTCGGAAACGATTGCCATATGGAGCTTCTTGCGTTTGAAGTCTGTAAGCACAGTGGAAAGCTTTTTCTTTTTATAAATAAAATACGCGGGCTGTATGAGCTTTGCGATTTCCGGCTTTTCACCGTGAATCATTGCTTCCAGGAAGTCGCGCGTATGCAGGATTCCGACGATATTATCTATATTATCCTTATAAACGGGAATCCTCGAAAAACGCTCGGACAAAATCAGCTTTGCTACTTCCTTCGCGTCGTCCTCTATGTCTACCGCCGTAATATCGACGCGCGGCGTTAGAACCTCCTGTACTGTTTTTTCATCAAAATCGAGCGCCGACTGTACAAGCTCGCGTTCCTGCTCCTCAAGCACGCCTTCCTCTTCGATGCTCTCTATAATAAATTTCAGCTCGTCCTCAGTAACAGACGGCGATTTTTCATTTTTGCGCATCCTGTCAAGCACAAAGGATTTCAGCTTGACAAATAAGAAAACAATGGGGCTGAATATCGTCATCAAAACCCGCAGGACCTGCGCCGTATGCAGGCAATAGCTGTCTGCGTGCTCCTTTGCTATACATTTCGGCAAAATTTCTCCGAAGGTCAAAACAAGTATGGTCACGGCGCCCGTACTGATTGCCGCGCCCATATCTCCGAACAAATTCAGGCACAGCACCGTTGCAATAGACGAACAGCCGATATTGACGATATTGTTCCCGATTAAAATCGTCGTAAGCGCTTTGTCATAATTTTCTGTAATCGAAAGCGCCGTTTTGGCCCGTTTGCTTCCGTTCTCCGCGTCATGCCGCAGGCGAATCGTATTCACTGTGGAGAACGCCGTTTCAACCGAAGAAAAAAACGCGGATAGAATAATGAGCAGCAGTATACACACGCCCATTAAAATGTTGACTTCCAAAAAGTATCACCTCATAAAAATTGCGGATGGTGCTATTTTTTCCAGGAAAACCGGAAAATCCGCCATTATGGAAATACTATATCATATCTCCCTCAAATTGGCAAATATGAAGTTTGTTTATGCACGCATTCTCACTAAATAAAAGAACGCGCCGCGGTTTTCCCGCGGCGCGCTCTGAAGTTTTTTTATTTTTTAACCAGTTTAGATGTAATTTGATAATCGGTCAGGTTCAAATACTTTCCGTCAGCGTCTTTGCGCATACTCAGGAACTGTTTCACCTGCGGCGAAACCGTAGCGGTTCCTTTTCCAATAACATCGAATGTCAAAGTCACAAGAACGCTTCCCTCCGGCAAATCGTAGCCTTCGTCCGGGTCCGCCGAGTTAAAATACACGGCGCTGGAGCCGTCGACCGGAGTAAAATTGAGTACAGAGCTGCCCGCCGCAAAGGCCGGGATGACTTGGCTCTTTTTTAAAGAAAGCGTTTCCTCGGAAAGCTTCAGCACACTGTCAGCATAAGGGACGTAGGCAATGATTCCAGCCGCAGCCTCGCTTGCGCTGATATAAGCCGTGTAGGTCACCTGGTCGCCGATATTTGCAGAAACGCCGTTGATAACCGCATCACCTGCCGGCGGAGTGGTCGGCTCTTCTGTAGGAGCCTGCGTAGGAGTCTCTGTGGGAGGTTCAGTCGGGTCAGTCGGCTCGGTCGGGTCGACCGTTCCGCCGATAACCTTCGTTTCGTCGGTCAGGGTGTAGTCCTTGAGCGGCTGGTTCTTGTTGGAGGAATCGAGCTGCATTGAAAGAATCTGCGCA